>ERZ778025.2512-NODE-2512-length-10153-cov-5.620618_pt1 | contig 10153 bp, 9 predicted proteins | sample MGYA00375755_ERZ778025 | MGnify/ENA primary metagenome ERZ778025 (study PRJEB29350, sample SAMN05389825) | bioreactor metagenome | isolation source: Thiocyanate bioreactor | place: South Africa: University of Cape Town | collected 2014-03-17 ... | reverse complement strand
TCGACGCGCTGTATCAGAAGCACGTCAAGACGGTGGAGCAGGTGGGCGGCATCTCGAACGCGGAGTTCGCGACGCTGAACAAGTCGCTGCATCGCCTCGAGCGCTTCTGGACCGACCAGATCCTCTATCGCCTCTGAGTTTCGATAAGCAGGCCAAGCCGGCGCTGATCAAAAAGACCGGCAGCCTGTCTCGATGCTCTCATCGCTTTGTGCCAGTGCCCTCTGGCTTGTACCGAAGTGCGCGCAAGACGCACGCGGAAGAATTCCGCACGAGTTTCCCCTGGTGTGGGATATGCGACTAGGCGCCCGTTCGGGCGCCTTTTCGCGTTTGGCCAATATGTCGGGAGCCGGCAGGGAACCTCGCGTGCTGTGCCCGGTTGCCGGTAACCGTCACCAGCAGGTTGCCGCAGCATGAGCTATCTTCGCTTTTCACTTATGATTGCGACATCGACGGTCGTGATGTTCGGTTTGATGTATCTGAACACCTATGCGCTCGATCATGTCTTCTTCAGTCAGACGCGGATGTGGATGGCGCTTCTGATGGGAGCCGTCATGGCGATCGTCATGATGGCTTTTATGTTCGCGATGTATAAAAACCGGACGCTGAACATCGCCATCTTCGCGGCAAGTGCCTTGGTTTTCGCGGTCTCGCTTTATCTCGTCCGCAGCCAGCAAACCGTCGACGACCTAGCCTACATGAAGGCGATGATCCCCCATCACTCGATCGCCGTGATGACCAGCAAGCGCGCGCATATCCGCGATCCGCGCGTCCGCAAGCTGGCGGACGGCATTCTCGAAGCGCAGGTGAGGGAAATCGGAGAAATGAAGCAGTTGATTGCTGATCTGCAGCAGCACCCTGTTGCTTCCGGTTCGGCCGATTTGCCTCCCAAGCCGGTGCAGTGAGGCGTGTTGGACATCGGTGAGCGCGAGAATCGACTCGTAAACGAGTCCTGAATCCTCGCCCGCCGAATCCAAAAATATGATTCGAGACTCTTGCGCGGAGTCTTTCCATCATCCTCAAATCATGAGGCCGATTCTCAAATTCGCCGGCGACCGGCTGCAGGTCGCGTTGATGCTCGTGCTGCTGGCCGCGTGCTCGCTGAACGTGATGTTCCTGTGCGCGCGGCTTTAAGGGGCGGCGTGCCTTTTGGGGTTTTCAAAAATCCCGCCCGGCGTCCTGATGGAATTAAGTTGCCCAACTGTGCCGGTTCCGGCCTTGGGGTGTGGGCAAAATCGCCCTCTGCTGCCCGCCGGGCAGGGCTCAAAACCGCTGAAATACCGCCCGGCGGTGTCCCGGAAAGGCCGCCGAACGCATCCCGCCCACCGGAGAGGGGGCAAAACGGGGCGATCCGGCATAAATAGCGGCCCATGGGCTTGGAACTTGGCCGTCCCCGCCAGATATGGTATTTCGCGCCTGCCGCCCTTGATACCCTCAATAGCCGCCCGGAGCCGCTTTCAGGCTGCGGCGGTGGAGACATTTCGCAATGAGCTCATCTGCCAATTCTTCCAGCGTGAAGACTGCGTCCGCTCCCGACTCGTTCTTCACGGCCTCCCTCGCGCAGGCCGATCCGGAGATCGCCGCCGCGATCAAGGGTGAACTCGGTCGCCAGCAGCATGAGATCGAACTGATCGCCTCGGAGAACATCGTCAGCCGCGCCGTGCTCGAGGCGCAGGGTTCGGTGATGACCAACAAGTACGCCGAGGGCTATCCGGGCGCGCGCTACTACGGTGGCTGCGAGTTCGTTGACGTCGCCGAAACGCTCGCCATCGAACGCGCCAAGAAGCTGTTCGGCGCGAACTTCGCCAATGTGCAGCCGAACTCCGGCAGCCAGATGAATCAGGCCGTATTCCTCGCGCTGCTGCAGCCGGGCGACACTTTCATGGGTCTCGATCTTGCCGCGGGCGGCCATCTCACCCACGGCGCGCCGGTCAACATGTCCGGCAAGTGGTTCAAGCCGGTGCACTACACCGTGCGCCGCGAGGACCAGTTGATCGATATGGACGCGGTGGCGAAGCAGGCGGAAGAGGTGAAGCCGAAGCTGATCATCGCCGGTGGTTCGGCCTATTCGCGCCCGTGGGACTTCAAGCGCTTCCGCGAGATCGCCGATAGCGTCGGTGCGTATCTGCTGGTGGATATGGCGCACTTTGCCGGCCTCGTGGCGGGCGGCGTCCATGCCTCGCCGGTGCCGCATGCGCATGTCACCACCACCACCACGCACAAGTCGCTGCGCGGCCCGCGCGGCGGCCTGATCCTCACGAACGACGAAGCGCTGCATAAGAAGCTGAACTCGGCGATCTTCCCCGGCCTGCAGGGCGGTCCGCTGATGCATGTCATCGCCGCGAAGGCCGTGGCGTTCAAGGAAGCGCTGCAGCCGGACTTCAAGATTTACGCGAAGAACGTGGTCGAAAACGCGAAGGCGCTTGCGGAAACCCTGCGCGCCAACGGCTTTGAAATCGTCTCCGGCGGCACCGACAACCACCTGATGCTGGTGGACCTGCGGCCGAAGGGACTCAAGGGCAACATCTCCGAGAAGGCGCTGGTTCGTGCCGGTCTCACCTGCAACAAGAACGGCATTCCGTTCGATCCCGAAAAGCCGTTCGTCACCTCGGGCCTGCGTCTCGGCACGCCTGCGACCACCACCCGCGGCTTCGGCGTCGCCGAATTCCAGCAGGTCGGCGCGCTGATTTCGGAAGTGCTCAACGCCGTCGCGCAGTCGGGCGAGGGTGCCGCGCCTCTGGTCGAGGCCGCGGTGAAGGAGAAGGTGAAGGAACTCACCGGCCGCTTCCCGATCTATCAGTAATGTTTTCGTCATTGCGAGCGAAGCGAAGCAATCCACCCTTGAAGTAAAAAGCTGGATTGCTTCGTCGCTAAAGCTCCTCGTAATGACGGTCCCGTAGGATGGAAAGATGCGCTGTCCAAGCTGCAACAGTCTCGATACGCAGGTGAAGGATTCACGGCCGACGGAAGATTCGTCCGTGATCCGGCGCCGGCGCGTCTGCATGTCGTGCAACTTCCGGTTCACGACATTCGAGCGTGTGCAACTTCGCGAACTCACCGTCATCAAGCGCAACGGACGGCGCGTGCCGTTCGACCGCGACAAGCTGGTGCGCTCGCTGCAGATCAGCCTGCGCAAGCGCCCGGTCGATCCGGAGCGGGTGGAGAAGATGGTATCCGCTATCGTGCGCGAGCTGGAAAGCGGCGGCGAGTCGGAAGTGTCGTCCGAGGTGATCGGCGAGACCGTGATGGAGCATCTGCGCGACCTCGACGATGTCGCCTATGTCCGCTTTGCTTCGGTCTATCGCAATTTCCGCGAGGCCAAGGATTTCGAGGCCGTGCTCGGCGAACTGACGGGCGAGGATGAACCGCCGCGCCCGGTGGTTTTGCGCAAGTGACAGCCGGAGCCAACGCGGACGATCCGGCTGCGGCTTACCTTTTTCCGGAAGACACCCGCTACATGCAGCTTGCGCTCGCGCTTGGCCGGCGCGGGCAGGGTTGCACATGGCCCAATCCCGCCGTGGGCGCTGTGATCGTCAAGGACGGCGTGATCGTCGGGCGCGGCTGGACGCAAGCTGGCGGACGGCCGCATGCCGAGCCTGAAGCGCTGCGGAGTGCGGGCGAGGCGGCGCGTGGCGCGACGCTCTACGTCACGCTGGAGCCGTGCTCGCATTTTGGCAAGTCGCCGCCCTGCGCGGACGCCATCATCGCGGCAGGCATCGCGCGCGTCGTCTCCGCCATTGAGGACCCCAATCCCGAAGTCGGCGGACAGGGCCATGCGCGGCTGCGCGCCGCCGGAATTCAGGTCGATGTCGGTCTTTGCGCCGAGGAAGCCGCGCGCGATCACGCCGGGCATTTCCTGCGTGTCCGGGAGAAACGTCCGTTCGTCATTCTCAAGCTGGCCGTCTCGGTGGACGACAGGATCGCTGCCGCGGGTCATCGCCCGGTCGCCATTACCGGTGAAGCCGCGAAGGCTCGAGTGCATCTGCTGCGCGCGCAGAGCGACGCGATCCTTGTCGGCATCGGCACGGTGCTGGCCGACGATCCGCTGCTGACCTGCCGCCTGCCTGGCATGGAGGCGCGCTCGCCCGTGCGCGTGGTGCTGGATCGCGCCTTGCGCATGTCCGGCAACAGCAGGCTTGTGCATTCGGCGCGCCAGACCCCGCTGTGGTTGATGTCCGCCGAGACGGCGGAGGCGGCTGCCGCCGCCAAGCTGGGGGCCGCCGGGGCACATGTGTTTCATCTGGCTGCGGACGATCACAAACCAGGCCTCGATCCGAGGGCCGTGCTGCGGACACTGTCGGCGCAGGGCATCACGCGGCTGATGGTGGAAGGCGGCGCGCGCGTCGCGTCCTCGTTCCTGAGCGCGGGGCTGGTCGATGAAGTCTGGCTGCTGCGTGGCCCGGACACCATCGGCGCGGACGGTGTCCCGGCGCTCGACACGCAGCCGCTGACCGCCGTCACCCGGTCGCCTCACTGGCGCACGCGTGCTACCGAGACGCTGGATCAAGATACTCTCACAATCTACGAGCGCACCTGAATGTTCACCGGAATCATCACCGACATCGGCCGTATCGCCAGCATGACACCGACCGCGCAGGGGCAATTGCACCGGCTGCGGATCGCCTGCCGCTACGACCAGACCACGATCGCGGACGGCGCGTCGATCGCCTGCAACGGCGTCTGCCTGACTGTGGTGCAGTCCGGCGTGGATCAGACCGGAACGTGGTTCGATGTCGATGCCGCCGCCGAAACGCTGCGCCTGACCACGGCGAAGGGCTGGGTCCAGGACACGCGCCTCAATCTCGAACGTGCGCTGAAGATCGGCGACGAACTCGGCGGCCATATCGTGGCGGGCCATGTCGACGGCATCGCGACCATCGTGTCGCGCGACGATCTGCCGGATATGGCGAAGTTCGAGCTGCGCGCGCCGCGCGACCTTGCGAAGTTTATCGCGGCCAAGGGTTCGGTGACCCTCGACGGCGTGTCGCTGACCGTGAACAGCGCGGTCGACGATGTGTTTTCCGTGCTCATCATTCCGCATACGCTGAAGATGACGACGCTGAGCGGCTGGCGCGCGGGATCTGAGATCAATCTCGAGGTCGATCTGATGGCGCGCTATGCGGCGCGCCTGACTGAAATGCGCACCTAACCCTGCTGCAAGAGCGGGGATCGGATTTTTCAAATTCATTTTGGGGGAATGCCAATGTCGTTGTTCAGCGATAATCCGGTCGCGACGCTTGCCGACGTCGTTCGTTTCGAAACCGAGAAGACGCTCGAACAGCGCTACGACGCGCGCAGCGTCTACGACATTTTCGCCAAGAGCGCCGCGCGCCATCCCGACCGTACCGCGCTGACCATGCTGATGACCGGGGCGGACGACGAGACGCCGCGCATCGTCACCTACAGGCAGATGCTCGAAGGCATCACGCGCGCGGCCAATTTCTTCGCCAGCCTTGGTGGACGCGGCGTCGGCGTCGCCTACATCCTGCCGAGCCTGGTCGAAACCCACTTCACGCTCTGGGGCGCGGAAACAGCGGGCTATGCCGTGCCGCTCAATTTCCTGCTGCAAGCCCAGAACATCGCCGATCTTGTCCATGCATCCGGCGCGAAGGTTCTGGTCGCGCTCGGCCCGCATCCGCAACTCGACATCTGGCAGAAGGCCGTCGAAGTCAAAAAGCTGCTGCCGGACATCAAGCTGGTTCAAGTATCCCTGACCGATGCGCCGTTGCCGGACAGCGTGATCGGCTTCGGGCCGGGGCTGAAAGCGCAGGACGGGAGCGCGCTGGCGTTTGGAGCGGCGCGAAGCGGCGACGACGTCGCGGCCTATTTCCACACCGGCGGCACGACGGGCCTGCCCAAGCTCGTCACCCACACCCATCGCATGCAGATCGCGGCGGCGTTCGGCGGCACGGTGCTGCAGGACCTGACGGAAACCGACGCCATCACCAACGGCTTGCCGCTGTTTCATGTCGCCGCGACGATCTCGTGCGGGCTGTCGTTCTTCATCGCCGGTGCGAATGTCATCGTGCTTTCGCCGGGTGGCATGCGAAACCCGGCGATCATCAAGAATTTCTGGAAGATCATCGCGCGCTATCGCGCCACGGTGATCGGCGGTGTGCCGACCGCGCTGTCGGCTCTGCTCAACGTGCCGGTGGACGCGGATATTTCCTCGGCGCGCTACAGCATCTCCGGCGCATCACTTCTCCCGCGCGCCGTGGCGCTGGCGTTCCAGAAGATGACCGGCACGGAGATCCATGAAATTCTCGGCATGACCGAGACCGGCGGTCTGGTGTCGATTGATCCGGCGGCGGGCAGGCCGATGATTGGCTCGGTGGGCGTGCGGCTGCCGTACACAAAAGTGGTCGTGCGTAAGCTCGGTGCGGACGGTTCGCTCGGCGAGGCCTGCGCTCCGCATGAAGTCGGGGTCATGACGATTTCCGGGCCGAACGTCACGCCGGGGTACAAGGATGCGAGCCACAACGGCGGCACGCTGCGCGACGGCACTCTCGACAGCGGCGATCTGGCTTACACGGACGAGGAGGGGCGGCTTTACATCGCGGGCCGCTCGAAGGACCTGATCATCCGCAGCGGCCATAACATCGATCCGGTTCTGATCGAGGACGCGTTGCAGTCCCATCCCGCGGTCGCGCTGGCGGCGGCGGTCGGCCAGCCCGACAAATATGCCGGTGAACTGCCGGTGTGTTACGTGGCGCTCAAGCCCGGCGCGCAGGCCAGCGCCGACGACCTGAAAGCTTTCGCCGAGCCGCTGATTGCGGAACGTCCGGCCTGGCCGAAGCAGATCATCGTCATCGATGCCATTCCCATGACCAGCGTCGGCAAGATCTTCAAGCCGCAACTGCGGACGGACGCGGTGCAGCGGCTGGTGGCGCAGGTGGTCGCGGAGGCCGCCGGGTCGAATGACGCCGTGGTCGATGTTGTGGTGGGCGGCAAGCGCGGTTTCGATGTGACCGTGACCCTGCCTGCGGCGCTGTCCGGCCAGCAGGCGGCGGTCGAGACGGCGCTGGAGGGCTATCTGTTCGACTGCAGGGTTCGGCGGGCGAATTGAGGCGGTTTTGAAGCGCATCGCTGCCCTGAAAGCGGCCTGCCGCGCTTGGCTTTGCGGTGGCCAGCGACTACAAACGCGCAACAAAACAACCTGTTGAGACTGGATTGACCGATGGCCGAACCGCGCCGCGCAGAACTGAAAGACGAAACCGACATCAGCGGCTCCCGCGTCGTCATCATCGAAGCCCGATTCTACGACGATATTCAGGAAGCGCTGCTGCAGGGCGCGATCAAGGAACTGGAAGCCGCAGGCGTCGGTTATGACGTGATCAGCGTTCCCGGCGCGCTGGAAATTCCGGCGGCGATCGCCATCGCGATGGATGCCTCGAAGAAGATCGGCAAGCCATACGACGGCGCCATCGCGCTCGGCTGCGTGGTGCGCGGCGACACCATCCATTTCGAGATCGTCTCGATGGAATCCTCGCGCGCGCTGATGGATCTGTCGGTCGCGCGCAGCCTGCCGCTCGGCAATGGCATCATCACAGTGAACACCACGGAGCAGGCATGGGAGCGCGCCCGCGCCGACCGGCTGAACAAGGGCGGCGACGCCGCCCGCGCGGCGCTCACCATGATGCGCATCAAGAAGCGGCTGGCCAAACCGCTATGAGCGATCCGAAGAAACCGGCCGACAAAGCTCCCGGCGAGAAGAAGGCCAACCGGCGCGGCGCGGCGCGTCTCGCCGCGGTGCAGGCGCTCTACCAGATGGACATTGCGGGCGCGGGCATCGAGGACATCTTCGCCGAGTTTGAGAGCCACTGGCTCGGTAGCGAGGTTGAGGGCGACACCTATCTTCCGGCCGAGGCTGCGTTCTTCAAGGATGTGGTGTCCGGCGTGGTGCGCGATCAGAGAAAGCTCGATCCTTTGATCGACAAGGCGCTGGAAAGCGGCTGGCCGCTCAAGCGCATCGACGCGATCCTGCGCGCGACGCTGCGGGCAGGGGCTTATGAGCTTGAGCATCGCAAGGACATTCCGGCCCGTGTCGTGGTGTCGGAATATGTCGACGTCGCCCATGCTTTCGTCGATCGGGACGAGACCGGCATGGTAAACGCTGTGCTCGACCAGATCGCGCGTCAGTTTCGCGGTGGCGAGTTTGCGCGGTAGGGTAGCTTGTTTGCCGTCATCCTTCGAGGCTCGCTTCGCTCGCACCTCAGGATGACGCTCCGATGTTACGATGGATCGGTGAATGTCCTCCGGTGAAGACGACCTGATCGCGCGCTATTTCCGTCCGCTGGCGACCGATCCCGGCGCGCTGGGTCTGATCGACGACGCCGCGCTGCTCAAGCCGTCTGGCGACGATCTTGTGGTGACGGCCGATGCCATTGTCGAAGGCGTTCACTTCCTTCCCGACGATCCGCCGGAAACCATCGCCCGCAAGGCGCTGCGGGTGAACCTGTCAGACCTCGCGGCAAAGGGGGCGACGCCCGCCGGTTTCGTTCTCACGCTGGCTCTGCGCGAAGCCAATGAGGCGTGGCTCGCACCGTTCGCCCGCGCGCTCGGGGAGGATGCTGCGGCCTTCGACTGCCCGCTGCTCGGCGGCGATACCGTTTCGACGCCGGGACCACTGATGATCTCGATCACGGCCTTCGGCCGTGTGCCGCCCGGCGCGATGGTCCGCCGCGACAGCGCGAAGGCCGGTGACAGGATCGCCGTCACCGGCACCATCGGCGACGCGGCGCTGGGTCTTCGCCTTCTCGGAAACCGGATCGCGGGCGAGGGGCTCGATGCATCGTCCCGCGATTTTCTGATCCAGCGCTATCGTGTGCCGCAGCCGCGCAACGCGCTGGCTCACGCCATCCGCGATCACGCCAGCGCGGCGATGGATGTGTCGGACGGCCTCGCCGGCGATCTCGCCAAGCTGTGCGCCGCCTCGAAGGTTTCGGCCACGGTGGAGATGGCCTCCGTTCCGTTCTCCGCGCCAGCGCGTGGATTGCTGGCCAATGGCAGCGTGGATGCGGAAACCCTTGTGTCCGGCGGCGATGACTACGAGGTGATTTGCACCGTCCCGGAGAATCGGTGGGAGGCCTTTGTCGCGGCGGCCCGGCTGGCTGGTGTCGCCGTCAGCCGCATCGGCGTGATTTCGGCCGGAGCGGACGGGCCTTCCTTCCGTGACGCGGATGGCAAGCCGATAGTGCTAAAGCGCCTGTCCTACAGTCATTTCTGACATTTTCGCGCTGCAACCTGGGCAATCGACCCGGTTCTTGAATCATCCGAAAATACGGCCGTTCCACCCCGGTGGCGTTGCACCGCCGATGTGATTTTGGCAGTCTCAGCGCCGAATTGAGGCAGCATTCCGTCCTCGGGATGGTGCATGCCTTTTTTACGCCCAGCCGTACCTGAACCGGCCGAGGGCGTTATGGGGAAACATCAGGATCTGAGGCAAACTTCAATGACAGCACTATGGTTGATCGTGCTCGCAGGAGCACTTTCTATCGTCTACGCCGCGTGGGCAACCTCGTCGGTGCTCGGCGCGGACGCGGGCAACGCCCGCATGCAGGAAATTGCGGCGGCCGTGCGCGAAGGCGCGCAGGCCTATCTGCGCCGCCAGTACACCACCATCGGAATCGTCGGCATCGTGATCTTCGCGCTGCTGGCCTATTTCCTCGGCGTCCTCGTTGCGGTCGGATTCCTGATCGGCGCGGTGCTGTCGGGCGCAGCCGGCTTCATCGGCATGAACGTCTCGGTCCGTGCCAACGTGCGCACCGCGCAGGCGGCGACCAAGTCGCTCGCGGGCGGTCTTGAACTCGCCTTCAAGGCGGGCGCGATCACGGGTCTTCTCGTGGCCGGTCTCGCGCTGCTCGGCGTTACCATCTACTTCATCTACCTGACCCAGTTCGCGGGCCTTGCGGCCAACAGCCGCACGGTGGTGGACGCTCTCGTCGCGCTCGGCTTCGGCGCGTCGCTGATCTCGATCTTCGCGCGTCTCGGCGGCGGCATCTTCACCAAGGGTGCGGACGTCGGTGGCGACCTCGTCGGCAAGGTCGAAGCGGGCATTCCCGAAGACGATCCGCGCAACCCGGCGACCATCGCGGACAACGTTGGCGACAACGTCGGCGACTGCGCCGGCATGGCGGCCGACCTGTTCGAGACCTAT
>ERZ778025.2506-NODE-2506-length-10191-cov-3.607242_pt1 | contig 10191 bp, 13 predicted proteins | sample MGYA00375755_ERZ778025 | MGnify/ENA primary metagenome ERZ778025 (study PRJEB29350, sample SAMN05389825) | bioreactor metagenome | isolation source: Thiocyanate bioreactor | place: South Africa: University of Cape Town | collected 2014-03-17 ... | reverse complement strand
TTGAATAAAACAAGGTGCGGGCCTGTGTGCCATTACGCTCCACCACGGCTTTCGACAGTTCCATCTGAAATACATCTGCCACTGCCGTACCAATTTGTGAATTTGGAACTGCAACCACCATTCGGGACAAACCGAACAAACCGGCTGCAGTTGCACCGTACAACGACGCCATCATCGGCACAGGCAACGTGAGTGTCAGGCTGTCTAGCCAAGTCGACGGGGTTTCGATCAGGGGATATTTTTTGTATTTCTTGGCAATTTTCTTGAGTCTGTCGATGCCAAAGCCATCTGGTCTGCTGTGTGAAAAATGACGTCGCGTCGCAATAGTCAGTCGAGTCATGGATGTGCACGCACCTGCCAGTTCGGCCAGAAACAAACCGACGACTCCGCCCCCGAAAAGTCCAAGGCCAACACGGGTGGTGGCATTGGCGGCCGATTTGGCAACCGATGCCTTTGTAATGCTTTTGATCAAACCTGCGCGCAGCGCCCACGAACGATTTACCATGAAGGTGCCGTGGCATATGAAAATGATGGCTGCCAGCATCCAATAACTGACATCACCACAACCAGGATGATGGCGAGTCGATGGACGTCGTGCGACTCCTTGTCATTCTCGGCAATCAATAAGGCATGTTCATATCGCAAGGACAGAGTGGATGCCCAAAAGCCAAAAAATGCGACGAACAAGGAGATGACGCCAATCTCGGCGGGCGAATAGAGTCGCGTCACGATCGGCATGGCACCAATGGTGATGATTTGCGCGGTGGCGCTGCCCCCAACCAAAATGCTCACGCTTCGGGCGAACGATGCCCGTGGCAGCAGACGACTCAGCGCGGCTTTCAGTCTGGATGGCATTATTATTTTTATAGCTTCTCTCGCTTGCTGGACAAGCGCTGGAGGCCAATTTGGTCAATGAAAATACGGTGTGCTGATGACAGCATGCATCCTGGGCTGCGTTGACCAACGGGGGTAGCTTGCTTCTTCATTGATAGCTGCTGACGCTTGCCCCGCCTGGGCTGGGTGCCGATTTGGCTTGTAGGTGGATGCGGCGTGGCTCGTGCCCACTCTTCCTGTCCCGGGGGGTTTCAATCACGTCGGGGCCAAAGCTTGGCGCGAACTCCAGGGTTTCGCTTTCTCCGGCGCGCAGCAGGGCGCTGATGCTGTCTGGAGTCAACATGCGGGCGCTCTTTTTTCCATCAAATGCCGACGTTGGCAATGGCCTCGGCTATGCGGCTGATGCTGCCTTTGTCCAGATAAGGGTGCATGGGCAGGCTGAGCACCTTTTGCGCCAGGGCGTCGCCCACGGGCAGGTGGGTAGCGGGTTTCAACATACCTGCAACTTCAGGTGCTTGCCACAGGCCTGCAGATATTTGCGTACCGTGGCGATGGACGGCGAGTGTTTACCGGTGGCCAGCGCGCGCTCCAGGCGTGCCACGGCGGGTGCCTGGGTGCCCATGCGGGCCGCGAGTTGCGCCTGGCTCAGGCCGGCCTGGTGGCGCGCCTGGAGCAAGGCGTCGAGCAATTCGCCTTCTTCGCGTTCGATACGCTGTACCTCGGCTTGAACGCCGGGGCGGTCGAGCAGCTGGCGAATGATGTCGTCATGGGTTGCCATGTTTCACCTCTTTCATGCGACGAGTCAGCACGATGTAGCGCGCGGCCAGGTGGTCGGGCAAGGCAAGGATGTCGTCTCACACAGCATCGCTGTCGTAGCGGATCGTGTGTTCCAAGCTTGAATGCCCTCGATAATAACAAATTTGTTATTCAAACGCGCAGCGCTTGCACAATGCGTTCTTGCGCTGCCGCATCCAGATACGGGTGCATGGGCAGGCTCAGCACCTTTTGCGCCAGGGCGTCGCCCACGGGCAGGTGGGCGGCGGGGTCGGCCACGGCGGGCTGGCGGTTGAGCGGGATGGGGTAGTGCACGGCGGTGGGGATGCCGGCTGCCTTCAGACGCTCTTGCACCTGGTCGCGGTGGGCGACCTGGACGGTGTATTGGGCCCAGGCGCTGGTGTTGTGGGGTTCGACGTGGGGGGGCATCGCCACCGTCATCGCGAGCGAAGCGTGGCGATCCAGGGCGGCGGCGGTAGTGGCGCTCTGGATTGCCACGTCGCCTGCGGCTCCTCGCAATGACGGGCTCGGGTCGTCATCGCGAGCCCGAAGGGCGTGGCGATCCAGGACGGCGCTTGCGATGAGGGCGGCCGTGGTGATTGGGGCGCCGGGCTGGATTGCCGCGTCGCCTGCGGCTCCTCGCAATGACAAGAACAACTGGGCGTAGCGCGCCGCCACTTGCTGGCGCAGCGCGATTTCCTCGTCCAGCACGGCCAGCTTGGGCAGCAGGATGGCGGCTTGCAGGGTGTCCAGCCGGCTGTTGACGCCGACGCGCACGTGGTGGTAGCGGCGGTCTTGCCCGTGGCGGGCGATCTGGCGCAGCACGGTGGCCAGCTGGTCGTCGCTGGTGAAGATGGCGCCGCCGTCGCCGTAGCAGCCCAGCGGCTTGCTGGGGAAGAAGCTGGTGCAGGCAATGGTCGTCAGGTTGCAGCTCTTGCGGCCTTTGTAGGTGGCGCCAAAGCTCTGGGCGGCGTCTTCGATGACGGGCAGGCCGTGCCTGGCGGCGATGGCGTTGATGGCATCGTAGTCGGCGCACTGGCCGTACAGGCTGACGGGGACGATGGCCTTTGTGCGCGGGGTGATGGCGGCCTCAACCAGGGCCGGGTCCAGGTTGTAGGTGCGCGGGTCCACGTCCACGTACACCGGTTTGGCGCCCAACAAGGCCACCGTTTCGGCGGTGGCAATGTAGTTGAAGCCGGGGGTAATCACTTCGTCCCCAGGGCCAATACCCAGCGCCATTTGGGCGATCTGTAGCGCGTCGGTGCCATTGGCCACGGTGATGCAGTGCTTTGCGCCGGTGTACTGCGCCAGCTTTTCTTCCAGTTCCGCAACTTCCGGGCCCAGGATGTACTGGCCGTGGGCGAGTACGCGGGCGATGCCGGCGTCGATTTCCGGCTTCAAGCGTTGGTATTGGGTTTTGAGGTCGATGAAGTCCATGGGGTTCAGTGCGGTTGCCAGGGGTTGATCAGGGCCAGGCCGTCGATCGCTTCGAAATCCTTGGTGTTGCGGGTGACCAGCGCCATTCCGGCCGCCAGCGCAATCGCCGCAATCTGGGCGTCTTCGGTGTGGATGGGCTGGCCTGCGTGCTTGCGTTGTGCACGCACCAGGGCGTAGTGCTGGGCGGCGCCGCCGTCGAAATCGATGCAGCGCCCGCGAAAGTCGTCGTTGAAGATTTGATGCGCGGCCCGTGCCAGCGCGTCGCGGCGCTTGCCAGCCGGCAACACGGCGATGCCGGCCAGTATTTCAGCTTGGGTAACGGCGCTGGTATGCAGCAGGCTGGCCGCCTGACCGGCAAACCAGTCCAACACGGCTGGCGCGGGCTTGTCACGCATCAGTTCCGACAGGACGTTGGTGTCGAGCAGAAAACCGGTGCTCATGGCTTGTCGAAGTCTGGCAGCGGGCGCGCGGGCTGGCGAGCTGGCACGGGAAGATCCTCTGCACCCAGACCTTTGAAACGCTGGTTGATGCGCAGGGCGAAGTCCAGGCCATCGACCGCGGTCGATTCTGCGGCCAGGGTGCTTTGCAGAATGTTTCGGACCTCTTGCTCCATGGACAAGCCGTGTCGCGCGGCGCGCAGCCGCAAGCTGACCTTGAGTTGGTCGTCCAGGTTTCGGATGGTGATGCTGCTCATGGCGGCGGTCCTTGCATTGATGGCAATGCAATCATTTTAGGTGTCCAGGGCCTGTTCAGAGGGCGACGTACTGCTCTGCCCGGGCACCGGGTACGGCATCCAGGTTGATGCGGGCATCGAAGCTGACAAAGCGGCAGCCGTGGCGCACGGCCAGGCCCAGCAGGTAGCTGTCGGTGATCTGGCGATGGCCCAGCAGGCGCTGCCAGTGCACGCGGTCGGTGTCCAGCAGGCTGTAGTCGTCGGGCACGAAGGCGTGGGCGGGGTGCGCCAGGGCCTGGGCCAGGCGGCTGGCCACGGTGGCCAGGGGCAAGGCCTGCGGGTAGGCCGGCTGGGCCATGATGCGCAGGCAGCCGTTCTGGGTGAGCGGGCACGAAGCCCAGCCGTGGCCGATCTCCTGCACCAGCCATTGGCTGGCGCGGGCATGGTGGACGTGCCCGGCGTCGAGCAGCGCGATCAGCACGTTGACGTCCAGCAGGGCACGCATGCTCACACGCCCTCGGCATCGCGCAGGCGGTCGATGAGTTCGTTGCTTACGATCACGCCGCGCGGCGGGAAAGGGGTGAAGCCGGTCAACGCCGAGGTCGCGGTTTCGGGGGTATCCATCACGGTGACATCGTCTGTACGAGTCAAGGCCTGCCGCACCAGGCGCGAGATGACCTTGCCGACCGCCACGTTTTCCTGGCGCGCCATCTCCTTGGCCGCAGCCATCACATCGGGTTCAATGTCCAGCGTGGTGCGCATGGCGGGCTCCTTCATCATGATGATTAAACATCTTGATGTTATCGCATCATGATGCATTTCGCTTGACGACAAGCGTGCCTTGTAATGTGTAGCGCGCGCCCGTGTGCTGGCACACCGCCTCGCCCTGGCCCTGCGTGGGCAGGTCGAGCTGCTCGCCGAACTCGCTCATCCAGCCGATTTGCCGGGCCGGCACGCCGACCATGAGGGCGTAGGCGGGCACGTCCTTGTTGACGACGGCGCCGGCGCCCACAAAGGCGTATTCGCCAATGGTGGTGCCGCAGACGACGGTGCAGTTGGCGCCCAGGGTGGCGCCTTTTTTGACCAGGGTGGCGCGGTATTCGCTTTTGCGCTCGATCAGCGAACGCGGGTTGTAGACGTTGGTGAAGACCATGCTGGGGCCGCAGAACACGCCTTCTTCCAGCGTGACGCCGTCATACACGCTGACGTTGTTCTGCACCTTGCAGCGGTCGCCGATGACGACCTGGTTGCCGACGAAGACGTTCTGGCCCAGCGAGACGCCCTGGCCGATGCGCGCGCCGCCGCACACGTGCACGAAGTGCCAGACGCGCGAGCCGTCGCCGATCTGCGCGCCTTCATCGACGATGGCGCTGGGGTGGATGGTGGTGGTCATGGGTTTGCGGGTTTATCGTCATTGCGAGCGCAGCGAAGCAATCCAGTGCGGCGCAATATTTGGACAGCCGATGCTGGATTGCCACGTCGCCTGCGGCTCCTCGCAATGACGATCCCCGTCATCGCGAGCGAAACCAGCCTTCAGCCGCGAGCGCAGCGTGGCGGGAAGCAATCCAGGGCGCATTACAGCCGCCCGAGAAAAGGATGCACCTCCCCGGCCTCGCCGCGCACCGGCTGGGCGCTGCGGATGACGTTGACGGGCTCGGTGCAGTGGCGCGCGTCGGGCAGGCCGTAGCCGCGGCCGGGCAAGATTTCGCGGTAGCTGGTGGTGTGCAGTTCGGTGAAGCCTTCGGAAAATTCAAGCTGCTCGCCGCTGATGTCGATGCTGCGGAAGGTGGACTTCTTGCCCTTGACGTCGTCGGGCAGGTCGCCCGCGTCGATGGACAGGAACCAGCGCACGCGGGCGCGTTCGTATTCGAGGTAGCCGGCGGCCTTGGCTTCGCCGCTGTAGTGCACCACGTTGCGTTGCAGCTTGCCGAAGACGAAGTGCAGCATGTCGTAGAAGTGCACGCCGATGTTGGTGGCCACGCCGAAGGATTTGCGCGGATCGCCCTTCCAGCTTTCCATGTACCACTTGCCGCGGCTGGTGATGTAGGTCAACTCGACGTCGAACTTGCGGTCGGCCGGGGCGGCGGCGACCTTGTCGCGCAGGACGAGGATGGCGTCGTGGTGGCGCAGCTGCAGGATGTTGTAGATGCGCTGGCCGGTCTCTTTTTCGACCAGGGCGAGCTCGTCCAGCAACTCGGGCGTGGGCACCAGGGGTTTTTCGCAGATGACGTCGGCACCCAGGCGCAGGCCGGCGGCGATGTGCGGGTGGTGCAGGTAGTTGGGCGAGCAGATGGCGACGTAGTCGAGTGCGGTGGCGGGGTTGCGCCTGAGCTGCTGGGCGTGTTCGTAGAAGCGCTCGAACTCGGTGAAGAACTCGCTTTGGGGCGAGATGCTGTCGATGATGCCGACCGAGTCGTTGATGTCGTAGGCCACGGACAGGTGGTTGCCGGTGTCCTTGATGGCGCGCATGTGGCGCGGGGCGATGTAGCCGGCGGCGCCGATGAGGGCGAAGTTTTTCATGGGTTAGACAGGGTATGTGTATTCGTCATTGCGAACGCAGCTGGTCTTCAGCCGCGAGCGCAGCGTGGCGGGAAGCAATCCAGTCCTGCGCCACCAGCGAGGCTGCCGCTGGATTGCCGCGTCGCTGCGCTCCTCGCAATGACGGGGTTGCATTCGTCATTGCGAACGCAGTGAAGCAATCCAGTCCCGCGCCACAAGCAAGCGCTGCCGCTGGATTGCCACGTCGCTGCGCTCCTCGCAATGACGGGGTTGCGGCGACGGGAAACGTGACGGCGCAGCATCAGAGCCGGAAGACACTGAAGCCCGCACCGGTCATGACATGACGGTCATACAGGCTCTTGACATCGGCCAGCACGGGCTGCCCGTTGCGGCACAGGGCACGCAGGTCGACGGGCGCCATCGGGCGGTATTCCGGGGCGCCGACGGCCACCACCCCGGCGTATTCGTGCCGCACCTCGGCCGGGTCGGCCCAGGGGTCGGCCACCACCACCTGGGCGCCCCAGGCCTCGAACTCGCGCACCATGTCGACCACTTTGCTGTTGCGGATGTCGGGGCAGTTCTCCTTGAAGGTGATGCCCAGCACGCCGATGCGGCAACGCGGCACGTCGAGCCCGTTTTGCAGCATGCGCTTGATGGTGTTGCGCGCCACGTAGCGGGCCATGTTGTCGTTGATGCGGCGCCCGGCGAGGATGACCTGCGGGTGGTAGCCGACTTCTTCGGCCTTGTGGGTCAGGTAATAGGGATCGACGCCGATGCAGTGGCCACCGACCATGCCGGGGCGAAAGGGCAGGAAGTTCCACTTGCTGCCGGCGGCCTCCAGCACGTCCAGCGTGTCGATGCCCAGGCGCTCGAAGATGACGGACAGCTCGTTGACGAGGGCGATGTTCAGGTCGCGCTGGGTGTTTTCGATCACCTTGGCGGCCTCGGCCACCTTCAGGCTGCTGGCTTGGTGCGTGCCAGCGGTGATGATTTGGCGGTACAGCGCATCGACGGCATCGGCCACCTCGGGTGTGCTGCCGCTGGTGATCTTCTTGATGGTGGTGAGGGTGTTGACCTTGTCACCGGGGTTGATGCGCTCGGGGCTGTAGCCGCAGAAGAAGTCCTGGTTGAACTTGAGGCCGCTGGCGGCCTCCAGCTCGGGCACGCAGACTTCCTCGGTGGCGCCGGGGTAGACGGTGGATTCGTAGATCACCACGTCGCCCTTCTTCAGCGCCGCGCCCACGGTGCAGCTGGCCTTGACGAGCGGCGTCAAGTCGGGCCGGTTGGCGGTGTCGACCGGGGTAGGGACGGTGACGATGAAGACCTGGCAGGCTTTCAGGTCGGCCGGGTCGTGGCTGAAGCGCAGGTGGGCGGCGGCGCGCAGCTCGCCCGCGCTGCATTCCAGCGTGTGGTCGTGGCCGCCCTGCAGCTCGGCCACGCGGGCGGCGTTGATGTCAAAGCCCAGCACGGGGCGCTGCTTGCCGAATTCGACCGCCAGCGGCAGGCCGACGTAGCCCAGGCCGACGATGGCCAGGGGCGATGCGAGGAGGTTCATGCGTTCGGGGAGGGCGGCGGGTGCTGCGGGTGGCAACGGTTGGGGTTTTGCCGCTTTTGTTTTGATAGCTGGCGGCGCTTGCCCATCGGGCGTGGCGGGCTGATTTTATAAGAAATTGGTGGCAATTCTGGTGCGGGGCGAAATGGTGGTGGCGCGTCTGGATGCGCCGCTGCTGGATTGCCGCGTCGGCCTGCGGCCTCCTCGCAATGACGGGGGTTGGGGGGGGGGGGTGGCGCCGCCCAGGCGCCGTCATCGCGAGGCCGCGGGCCGTGGCGATCCAGTGGCGGCGCCGGGTCAGGACGCAGCGCCCGACTCAGCTGGCTGCGGCGTAGTGCTGCTGGTACCAGTCCACAAAGCGCCGCACGCCTTCGCGGAACTCGGTCTGCGGCCGATAGCCGGTCAGGCGCTGCAGCAGGCTGGCATCGGCCCAGGTGGCGGGCACGTCGCCGGGTTGCATGTCCATGTAGTTGCGGATGGCGGGCTTGCCCAGGCACTGCTCGATGGCGTCGATGAAGTCGAGCAGGCGCACCTTGTCGGAGTTGCCGATGTTGACGACGCGCCAGGGGGCGACGGGCGACAGGCTGTCGCCTTCGATGGCTTGGGCGGGCTGGCGGCCCTCGGTCGGCGGGGGCACGGCGTCGATGAGCAGGGCGATGGCGCGCACCAGGTCTTCGACGTAGGTGAAGTCGCGCCACATGTCGCCGTGGTTGTAGATGTCGATGGGCTGGCCAGCCAGGATGGCGCGGGTGAACTTGAAGTACGCCATGTCGGGCCGGCCCCAGGGCCCGTACACGGTGAAGAAGCGGAACATCGTGGTGGGCACGCCGTGGATGTGGGCCCAGGCGTGCGCCATGGCTTCTCCCGCCTTCTTGGTGGCGGCGTAGAAGGACATCTGGGTGTCGCACTTGTGGATCTCGGCGTAGGGCATCGCGGTGTTGGCGCCGTAGACGGATGAGGTGGAGGCCATCAGCAGGTGCTGCACCTGCTGGCGGCGCGCGGCTTCCATGACGTTGAAGCTGCCGATGATGTTGGCGTCGATGTAGGCGCGCGGGTGCTCGATGCTGTAGCGCACGCCGGCCTGGGCGGCCAGGTGGACGATGGCGCTGGGCCGGGCGGCGGCGACGGCGGCCTGCAGGGTGGCGTCGTCTTCCAGCAGGGCTTCGGTGGCGGTGAATTGGGGGTACTGGCGCAGCAGGGCGTGGCGGGCTTGCTTCAGGCGCACGTCGTAGTAGTCGGTCATGCCGTCGTAGCCGTGGACGGTGTGGCCCTGGTCGAGCAGCAGCTTGGCCAGGTGAAAGCCGATGAAGCCGGCGGTGCCGGTGATGAAATAGCTCATGGGCGGGGGCTCAGGGTGTTTGATTTGCTATATTAAAAATAGCTGCTTGCGCAGACTGGGCAAGCTTTGGGTGGCTATTTTAAGTTTTTTTAAAGTTGACTGGCGGCGTGCCCAGGTGGCGGCTGGGCGTGGTGCGGTTGCGCGGGCGACGGGCCGATAGAGGCGCCCCCACTGGATCGCCACGGCCTGCGGCCTCGCGATGACGGGGGATACGGGGCGGCGCCTGAACCGCTTCCCGTCATTGCGAGGCGGCGCAGCCGCCGTGGCAATCCAGTGCGGGGGTTGAAGGGGTGACCGCAGCGTATTTGCTGCAAATGGCCGGCAGGCCGGTGAATGCGCCCCACTGGATCGCCACGGCCTGCGGCCTCGCGATGACGTCGTGATGGGGTGGTGGTGCGTCGCGTTGCGGCGCCCGTTACTGCAACACGGCGCCACTGGCCTACCCCGTCATTGCGAGGCGGCGCAGCCGCCGTGGCAATCCAGGACAGCGGTTGAACGAGTAGCGCAGCGACAATCGCCGCATGAAGCAACCCTGCGTCTACATCCTGGCCAGTCGGCGCAACGGGACGTTGTACGTGGGTGTGACGAGCAACCTGCCCGGGCGCGTTTGGCAACACCGGAACGAGGTGGTGGACGGCTTCAGCAAGCGGTACGGCGTTCACACCCTGGTGTGGTACGAGCCGCACGAGACCATGGAAAGCGCCATCTTGCGCGAGAAGCAACTCAAAGCGGGTTCGCGAGCGCGCAAGCTGGGGTTGATCGAGGCGATGAACCCCGATTGGCAGGATCTGTACGACGGGCTGGGGTGACGCCCCACTGGATCGCCGCGGCCTGCGGCCTCGCGATGACGGAGGGCGCGGGATGGCCGCTTCAAATTCCCCCGTCATTGCGAGGCGCCGCAGGCGCCGTGGCAATCCACGGCGGCGGTTGAAGAGGTGACCGGGGCGTGGTTGCTGCAAATGGCCGCGTGGCCGGTGGATGCGCCCCACTGGATCGCCGCGGCCTGCGGCCTCGCGATGACGGAGGGTGCGGGATGGCCGCTTCAAATTCCCCCGTCATTGCGAGGCGCCGCAGGCGCCGTGG
>ERZ778025.2498-NODE-2498-length-10205-cov-6.717438_pt1 | contig 10205 bp, 9 predicted proteins | sample MGYA00375755_ERZ778025 | MGnify/ENA primary metagenome ERZ778025 (study PRJEB29350, sample SAMN05389825) | bioreactor metagenome | isolation source: Thiocyanate bioreactor | place: South Africa: University of Cape Town | collected 2014-03-17 ... | reverse complement strand
CTTCGTCGTAGCCGTCGTCCGTGGCTTCCATGTTGGCCAGGATGGAGTTGGTGTAATTGCTCACGGCCTTGGCCTGCGTCATGGTGATGTTGACGTGGTGGCGGGTGTAGCTGCTGGTCTTGACGCGGATGCCGCGCTTGAGGCCTTCCTCCCCCAGATAAGCGCCCCAGGCCCAGGCAGCGACCATCAGGTGAATCTGATTGCCCTTGGGCGAGACACCCAGCTTTTGCGAGCCGATCCAGGTCAATGGGCGCAGATAGCAGGATTCGAGCTTGTTTTCGCGCACCACGGCCTTCTGGGCCTCGTTCACTTCTTCCTTGGTGAACGGGATCTTCATGCGCAGGATCTTGGCGCTGTTGAAGAGGCGGTCGGTGTGCTCTTCCAGGCGGAAGATCGCCGTGCCGTTGGCGGTGTTGTAGGCGCGCACGCCTTCGAAGGCGCCGCAGCCGTAGTGCAGGGTGTGGGTCAGCACATGGATCTTGGCGTCGCGCCAATCGACCATCTGGCCGTCCATCCAGATCTTGCCGTCACGGTCGGCCATCGAGGGAACTACGGGGCTCATGGGTGTCCTTTGGTTGCTGTGGGTCGCAAAAGCAGGATTTTACGGGCCCCCAGCCCGCCAGGAACCGCCGCCCGCCCGAGCAGCGCAGCAAACCCGCCGGAACCCGGTCGAGGCCTATGCCCCTGGGGCGGGGGTGTCAGCGTCTACCGGTGGGCGCTCCAGCTTCCACCTCACCAGCTTGCCCTGGCGAAATTCACAGGTCACGTGCGAACGGGTGCCATCGGTCCAGCGGTAGATCTCCGGGTCAGCACCTTCGGCCGACAGCAACTCGCCCAGCGCCTGCGTCATGGCCACCACATGCATCAGGTTCACGCCCTCGGCCAGCCGCGCGTTCAGCATCACGGCGCTGCCCACATAGCCGATGGGGCGCTTGGCGGCCTTCTTCATCACATTGACCAGCCGCGTGAAGTGCAGCAGCGCCCACATGACCAGCCCGCCCACGACCGCCGCTACGCCCGCCCAGCCATAGGCCGAGAAACCAAAACCGATCAGGGCCACCGCCCCCAGGGGCACCAGGATGTTGCGCAAATTCATGGGCCCGATTGTCATACGGCGGCGCAGGCGCAGCGCTGTGGGCATTGCGTAGACGGGGGTTTACAAGCCCCGGACCACGTCCATGGCCTCTTCCACCCGCTCCACCGCGTGGATGGTGAGGCCTTCGATGGGCTTTTTGGGCGCGTTGGCCTTGGGCACCACGGCCACGCTGAAGCCCAGCTTGGCAGCTTCCTTCAATCGCTCCTGCCCCCGGGGCGCAGGCCGCACCTCGCCCGCCAGGCCTACCTCACCAAACGCCAGGAAGCCCCGGGGCAGCGCCTTGCCGCGCAGGCTGGACGTGATGGACAACATCACCGCCAAATCGGCCGCAGGCTCGCTGATGCGCACACCGCCCACGGCGTTCACAAACACGTCCTGGTCCATACAGGCCACGCCCGCGTGGCGGTGCAGCACGGCCAGCAGCATGGCCAGGCGGTCCTTGTCCAGGCCCACACTCAGGCGCCGGGGGCTGGGGCCGCCGCTGTCCACCAGGGCCTGGATCTCGACCAGCAGGGGGCGTGTGCCCTCCAGCGTCACCATCACGCAGCTGCCGGGCACGGGCTCGGAGTGCTGACTCAAGAAGATGGCGCTGGGGTTGCTCACGCCCTTGAGGCCCTTTTCGGTCATGGCGAACACGCCAATCTCGTTGACGGCGCCAAAGCGGTTCTTGATGGCGCGCACCAGGCGGAACTGGCTGTGGGTATCGCCTTCGAAGTACAACACCGTGTCCACCATGTGCTCCAGCACGCGCGGCCCGGCCAGAGCGCCCTCTTTGGTCACATGGCCCACCAGAATCACGGCGATGCCCGTGCCCTTGGCCATGCGCGTGAGGTGCGCTGCGCATTCGCGCACCTGGGCGACCGAACCCGGTGCGCTGGTGAGCTGGTCGGAATAGGTGGTCTGGATGGAGTCGATGACGACCACGGCCGGTTGCGTGGCGTCCACCGTGGCCAATATTTTTTCGAGCTGGATCTCGGCCAGCAGCTGCACCTGGCTGCCCTCGATGCCCAGGCGGCGTGAGCGCAGCGCCACCTGCGCGCCGCTTTCCTCGCCTGTCACGTACAGCGTGGGCAGGCCTGCGCGCTGCAGCGCGTCCATGGCCTGCAGCAGCAGGGTCGATTTGCCAATGCCTGGGTCGCCGCCGATCAGTACCACGCCGCCCTCCACAATGCCGCCGCCCAGCACGCGGTCCAGCTCGTCGATGCCGCTGGGGGTGCGGGCCACGTCCTGGGCCTCAATGGCCGCCAGCGGCAGCACGGGTTGCGCGTTGGCCAGGCCCGCGTAGCCTTGCGGCGCACTCAGGCGGTTCTTGCCCGGCCCGGCCTCGGCCACCTGCTCGATCAGCGTGTTCCAGGCGCCGCAGGACGGGCATTTGCCCAGCCAGCGCGGGCTGGTGCCGCCGCATTCGGTACAGGTGAACGTGGTTTTTTCTTTGGCCATGGCAGGTGTCGGTGGGCGAACGCAAAAGCAGGGGCAGCCGACTATAGCGACCCGCCCCGCACACAAAGACAACAGCCCGTACGATGGCGGGCTTGGCACCGCACGGAGTTGACATTGCAGACACCCACCAACCGCTTCAAACAGGCCATGGCCCAGGGCCAGGCGCAAATCGGCCTTTGGCTCGGACTGGCCAACGGCTACAGCGCCGAAATCCTCGCGGGCACCGGCTACGACTGGCTGCTGGTCGATGGCGAACATGCGCCCAACGACCTGCGCTCCATCCTGCACCAGCTGCAGGCCATCGCCAGCGCCACCAGCGCCCTGCCCCCCGGAATGCAGGCGCCCCACCCCATCGCCCGGGTGCCGGTGGGTGACACAGCCCTCATCAAACAGTACCTGGACATCGGCGCACAGACCCTGCTGGTGCCCATGGTCGATACGCCCGAGCAGGCCCAGCAACTGGTGCGCGCCACGCGCTATGCGCCAGAAGGCTTGCGCGGCATGGGCAGCGCGCTGGCCCGCTCGTCGCGCTGGCAGGCCTACCCCCAGTACGTTCACGAGGCCAACCAGCAGATCTGCCTGCTGGTGCAGGCTGAGACGGTGGAGGCCATGGCCAACCTCGATGCGATTGCAGCCACGCCCGCTGTGGACGGCGTGTTCATCGGCCCGGCCGACCTGTCGGCCTCGATGGGCCACCCCGGCAACCCAGGGCACCCGGATGTGCAGGCCGCCATCCACGACGGCATTGCGCGCATCCTGCGCGCGGGCAAGGCGCCGGGCATCCTGGCCACCACCGAGTCGCAGGCGCGCCAGTGGCTGGCGGCCGGCGCGCTGTTTGTGGCCGTGGGCGTGGACACCATGCTGCTGGTGAGCGCTGCGCAGGAGCTGCTGGCACGCTACCGCAGCGCGCCAGACGCCGCCCCCAACCGGCCCGCAGGCTACTGAACGAACTTTTCTTCTTCCAGACCCAAGGACAGACATCCATGAAAGCATGTATTTACGGCGCGGGCGCCATCGGCGGCTGGCTGGGCATGGCCCTGGCGCAAGCGGGCCACACCGTCAGCATGGTGGCGCGGGGCGACACACTGCGCGCTCTGCAAACCGAAGGGCTGCGCATGCGTCGCCCCGACGGCACGCTGGCGCAGGCGGCCGTCACGGCCCACAACGACCCGGCAGCCCTGGGTGTGCAAGACCTGGTGGTGGTCGCCGTCAAGGCGCCGGGCCTGCCTGACGTGGCGCGTGCCATGGCCCCGCTGATCGGGCCCGACACCATCGTGCTCACCGCCATGAACGGCGTGCCGTGGTGGTTCCTCGATGGCTTTGGCGGCGCGGCGCAGGGGCGTGCCCTTGAATCCGTGGACGCGGGCGGCGTGATCGCCCGCGCTATCCCGACGAGCCATGTGGTGGGCAGCGTGGTGCACACCAGCTGCTCGTTGGAGGCACCGGGCTTCGTCAAACAGCACTTCGGCAACCGCCTCATCGTGGGCGAGCCCGATGGCAGCCGCAGCGAGCGCCTGCAACAGCTGGCCGACACGCTGCAGCGCGGCGGCATTGATGTGGAGGTGAGCACCACCATCCAGAAAGACATCTGGTTCAAGCTGTGGGGCAACCTCACGGTCAACCCCATCAGTGCCCTCACCGGCGCCACCACCGACCGCATCCTGGACGACGACCTGGTGCGCGGCTTCGTGAGCGCCGTGATGCTGGAAGCCAAGGCCATCGGCGAAAAGCTGGGTCTGCCGATTGACCAGCAGCCCGAAGACCGCCACGCCGTCACGCGCAAGCTGGGCGCGTTCAAGACCTCGATGCTGCAGGACGTGGAAGCGAACAAGCCCCTGGAGATCGACGCCCTGGTGGGCGCCGTGCGCGAGCTGGGGCAGATCACCCACACGCCCACGCCCCACACCGACGCCTTGCTGGGCCTGGTGCGGCTGATGGCGCGCACACGCGGCCTGTACTGAGAGCGGCTAACAAAACTCTTCTGGCGTCGTTGCTGTGTCTTGTCGTACTGCTCGTACTGCCTGCGACACAGCGCCTAGCCAGAACCGCTTCGCTGAGTTTTGTTAGCCGCTCTGAGTCATCTCAAGCAATATCGGCTGCAGGCGCTAGTGGAATATGCGCAGGCAGCTATTCAATTAATAGCATATTAACCATGACCCAACTCACGCTGTACTACACCCCCGGCACCTGCGCGCAGGCCGTTCGCATCGCTCTGGAAGAAGCGGGCGCTCCCTACAACCTGGTGCGCGTGGACTTCGCGGCCGGCCAGCAACGCACGCCCGAGTACCTGGCGGTGAACCCCAAGGGCCGCGTGCCCGCGCTGGCCACGCCGCACGGCACGCTGACGGAGACCCCGGCCCTGCTGGCCTATGTGGCGCAGAGCTTTCCCGAAGCGCGCCTGGCGCCCGCCGACGCCTACGGCTTTGCGCGTTTGCAGGAGTTCCACAGCTACCTCGCGTCCACCGTGCACATCGCCCATGCCCACCGCCCCCGCGCCAGCCGCTGGGCCGACGAGCCCGAGGCGCAAGCGGCCATGCAGCGCAAGGTGCCGCAGAACATGACGGAGTGTTTCAACCTCATCGAAAGCCACTACCTGCCGCAGGCGGAACAGGGCCCCTGGGTGATGGGCGAGCAATACACCGTGGCCGACGGCTACCTGTTCACCATCGGCACCTGGCTGAAGAGCGACGGCGTGGACATCGCCCAGTTCCCGAAGGTGTTTGCACACACGCAGCGCATGCTGCAGCGCCCGGCGGTGCAGCGCGCGATGGCCTGATACGCCGCCAGCAGACGCAAAAAAGCCCCGGTGCTTCGGATCAGAAGCACCGGGGCTTTTTGTTGGCGGCGGGGATCAGTTCACCTTCAAATACCGCCAGTCGATGCGGTTGTCCGCGCGGTGGATGATCTCCACCTTCTTGGTACCCGCCCACGGGATCACCTGGTTGTACAGCGGGATGTGCGACACCAGCTCATGCTCCTTGATCAGCGCCTGCTCGATCAGGCCGTTACGCGTTGCAGTGTCCGTTTCCTTCTTCACACGCTCGATCAGCGCGTCCATCTGCGGGTCGGAGAACCGGCCCAGGTTGAAGTTGCCATCGCCCCCCGCGCCGGGCGAGCGCACCAGCGATTGCAGGCTGTAGAACGCGTCAAACGTGGGCACGCCCCAGCCCAGCAGGTAGATGCTGGCTTCGTTGCGCTGGATCATCGGGAAATACGTGGCAAACGGCAGCGAGCGCAGCTTGGCCTTCACGCCCACCTTGGCCCAGTGCGAGGTGATGGCCTGGCACAGCTGCTCGTCGTTGATGTAGCGACCCGCGCTGCACGCAAAGTCCACCTCAAACCCGTTGGGGTAGCCCGCGTCCGCCAGCAGCTTTTGCGCGGCCTTGGGGTCGTAGGGGTAGCGCACATCGGCCTTCTTGGTCCAGCCGTTGACCTGGTTCGCGATCAGCGTGCCGGTGGGCTGGGCCAGGCCGCGCAGCACCACGCGCTGGATGGACTGGATATCGATGGCCTGGTACAGCGCCTTGCGCACGCGCAGGTCCTTCAGCGGGTTCTTGCCCTTCACGTCCGAGCCGGGCAGTTCGTCGCGGAACTGGTCCAGCCCCAGGAAGATGGTGCGGTATTCCGGCCCTTCCAGCACCTGCAGGTTGGGCGTCTGCTTGATGCGCGCCAGATCTTGCAGGCTGGGGTCGATCACGAAGTCCACCTCACCCGACAACAGCGCCGCCGTGCGCGTGGCATCGGCCTTGATGGGGGTGTAGATGATCTCGGTCAGGTTGGTGGGGTACTTGCCCTTGCCCCACCAGTGGGGGTTGGGCTCCAGCACCACGCGCTGGTCGGGCGTCCACTGCTTGAGCTGGTAGGGGCCAGTGCCCAGCGCGTTGCGGTGGGCAAAGGTTTCGTCCTTGGTCTTGATGTCCTTGGGCTCGACCGACTTGTTCTTCTCGGCCCAGGCGCGGCTCATGACGCGCAGCTCGGTCAGCTGGTTGAGCAGCACCGGGTTGGGCGCCTTGGTGAAGACGTCGACCGTGTTCGACCCCGCCACCACCTTGTCGATACCCTGCGTGTACACGCTGTAGTTGGAGGTCTTGGCCATGGCGCGCTCGATGGAGAACTTGACGTCCTCGGCGGTCATGGCGCTGCCGTCGCTGAACTTGACGCCCGGACGCAGCGTGAACTGCATCTGCGTGGGGCTGACCTGCTTCCAGGCAGTGGCCAGCATGGGCTCGATCTTGAAGGTCTTGCTGTTGTAGTAGACCAGCGATTCATACACCGCCGCGTGCACGCCGTTGCCCAGCGCGTTGTTCTGCGAATGGATGTCCAGCGTGGGAATGTCGCTGGCGCTGGTCCATTTGAAGGTCTTGGCGTTCGCGCCAAGCATGCAGCAGGCCGCCAGCGCTGCGACGGCAAGAGTATGGAGTTTCATGGTCGATATCCTCGATCGTGGTGAACAAAGCCGCGCAGTATGCAGCGCCGCACGCCAGGGCGTGTTCAGGGAAGTCCCTGAAACACCGCCCGACGGCCCGCCAGCGCCGCGCCGCAGCGAGGAAAACCCTAATCAGGCAGCGGGCACCCCACCCCCATAATGCCGCGTTCTCAGCATCTGGAAAAAGCAGTCGGACACATGAGTTCGGAGATCATTTTGGAAACCCGTGGACTGGTCAAGGAGTTCAAGGGCTTCGTGGCCGTCAACGACGTCAACCTCAAGGTGCAGCGCGGCACCATCCACGCGCTGATCGGTCCCAACGGGGCCGGCAAGACGACCTGCTTCAACCTGCTGACCAAGTTCCTGGAACCCACGCGCGGCCAGATCCTGTTCGACGGGCAGGACATCACGGCCGAAAAACCGGCCCAGATCGCGCGCCGCGGCGTGGTGCGCTCGTTCCAGATCTCGTCCACCTTCCCGCACATGAGCGTGCTGGAGAACGTTCGCGTGGCCCTGCAGCAGACGCTGGGCACCTCGTTTCATTTCTGGAAGCCGGAGCACACGCTGAACCAGCTCAACGATCGCTGCATGGAGCTGCTGGGCTTCGTCGGCCTGGCCGATTTCGCCCATCTGGAGGCGGTCGGCCTGCCCTACGGCCGCAAGCGCGCGCTGGAGATCGCCACCACGCTGGCGATGGATCCCAAGCTGATGCTGCTGGACGAGCCCACCCAGGGCATGGGCCACGAGGACGTCGACATGGTCACCCAGTTGATCAAGAAGGTGGCCGCCAACCGCACGGTGCTGATGGTGGAACACAACATGAGCGTGGTGGGCAGCATCGCCGACCAGATCACCGTGCTGCAGTTCGGCCAGGTCATCGCCGAGGGGCCTTACGCCGAGGTGTCCCGCAATCCACAGGTGCTGGAGGCCTACATGGGCAGCGCCGACGAGGCCCTGCAGGGCGCGCATGGTTGAAGGCAGTCACCTCATGAACCACAACTCCACCCCCGCCATCGTCCTGAAGGACGTCCACTCGTGGTATGGCGAATCGCACATCATGCACGGCGTCAACCTGGAAGTGATGCCGGGCGAGGTCGTCACCCTGCTCGGTCGCAATGGCGCCGGCCGCACCACCACCTTGCGCGCCATCATGGGGCTGGTGGGCAAGCGCACGGGCTCGATCCAGATCAACGGCGTGGAGACCGTCAAGCTGGCGCCGCACCACATCGCCCGCCTGGGCCTGGGCTATTGCCCGGAGGAGCGCGGCATCATGACCTCGCTGACCTGCGAGGAAAACCTGATGCTGCCGCCCAAGGTGGCCGAAGGCGGCATGAGCGTGGAGGAAATCTACGCCATGTTCCCCAACCTGAAGTCCCGGCGCGGCAGCCCCGGCGGCCGGCTGTCCGGGGGCGAGCAGCAGATGCTGGCGGTGGCGCGCATCCTGCGCACCGGCGCCAAGGTGCTGCTGCTGGACGAAATCTCCGAAGGTCTGGCCCCCGTCATCGTGCAAGCGCTGGCGCGCATGATCCGCGAGCTGCGCACGCGCGGCTTCACCGTGCTGATGGTGGAGCAGAACTTCCGCTTCGCCGCCCCGCTGGCCGATCGCTTCTACATCATGGAGCGCGGCCTGGTGCTGCGCGAGTTCAGCGCCGCCGAATTGCAGGACAACATGGACATGCTGCACCAGTATCTGGGCGTGTGAGCCGCGGTCGCCAGACATGCCGATCCGGCGCCCTCTCCGCGGCCACGATCGCCAGCCCTCGCCCCACCCCATCGGACGCCTTTCCCACATCCACAGGAGCATCGCCATGAAACGCCAGACACTGTGCGCCTTGATCGCCGGCCTGGGCGCCGCGCTCGGAGGCGCCGCGCATGCGCAGATTTCCGGCGGCATGGTCAAGATCGGGGTGCTGAACGACATGGCAGGCCCCTATGCCGACCTGGCCGGCCCCGGATCGGTGGTGGCGGCCAGGATGGCGGTCGAGGACTACCTGAAGGCCACCAAGTCCAAACTGAAGATCGAGATCGTCACCGCCGACCACCAAAACAAGCCCGACGTCGGCTCCAGCATCGCCCGCAAGTGGTACGACTCCGACGGCGTCGACATGATCCTGGACGTGCCCACCTCGTCCGTGGCCCTGGCCGTCAACGAGGTTACCAAGGAAAAGAACAAGGTGATGGTCAACTCCACCGGCGGCACCGCCGACCTGACCGGCAAGGCCTGCACCCCCAACACGGTGCACTGGACCTACGACACCTGGATGCTGGCGCACGGCACGGGCTCGGCCGTGGTCAAGCAGGGCGGCGACACCTGGTTCTTCCTGACCGCCGACTACGCCTTCGGCCATGCGCTGGAGCGTGACACCTCGGACGTGGTCAAGGCTTCCGGCGGCAAGGTGCTGGGCAGCGTAAAGGTGCCGCTGGGCACCAGCGACTTCTCCTCCTTCCTGCTGCAGGCACAGTCGTCCAAGGCCAAGATCATTGGCCTGGCCAACGCCGGCAGCGACACCATCAACTCGATCAAGCAGGCGGCCGAGTTCGGCATCGTCAAGGGCGGACAGAAAATGGCCGGCCTGCTGGTGTTCCTCAGCGACATCCATGGCCTGGGCCTGCAGACGGCCCAGGGCCTGCAAGTCACCACCACGTTCTACTGGGACCTGAACGACGCCACCCGCGCCTGGTCCAAGCGCTTTGCCGCCGCCCACAACGGCCGCATGCCGACCATGGTGCAGGCAGGTGTCTATGCCGGGCTGCAACACTACCTGAAGGCCGTCGACGCCCTGCAGGCGGACAGCGACGGCGCCAAGGTGGTGGCCAAGATGAAGGAGCTGCCCACGGACGACCCACTGTTCGGCAAGGGCAGCATCCGCGTCGATGGCCGCAAGATCCACCCGGCCTACCTGGTCGAGGTCAAGAAGCCCGGCGAATCCAAGTACGCCTACGACTACTACAAGGTGCTGCAGACCATTCCCGCCGACAAGGCGTTCCGCCCGCTGAACGAGGGCAATTGCCCGCTGGTGAGGTAGTCACCCCATGCCACCCGGCGCCAAGCGCCATGTCATCCCTTTTTTGCCACTGTTTTTTCCACACGGAGGACTCTCGATGAAACGCAACGCACTTTGGTCGCTGATGGCCGGCCTGGGTTTGCTGGCCGCCGCTTCGGCACAAGCCCAGATTTCGGGCAACGTCGTCAAGATCGGCGTCATGAACGACATGTCGGGGCTGTATGCCGACATCGGCGGC
>ERZ778025.2497-NODE-2497-length-10210-cov-3.778631_pt1 | contig 10210 bp, 8 predicted proteins | sample MGYA00375755_ERZ778025 | MGnify/ENA primary metagenome ERZ778025 (study PRJEB29350, sample SAMN05389825) | bioreactor metagenome | isolation source: Thiocyanate bioreactor | place: South Africa: University of Cape Town | collected 2014-03-17 ... | reverse complement strand
GATCAGCTTGATGTCGCGTGCCGAGGCGAGGTCCATGATCGAGCTCGCCGGAATGCCGGTGCCGAGCGCGAACACGTGCATACGGTTGTCTTTCATCTGCTCGACGCTGTCGGTGTAGCTGTTGGTGAAGCTCGCCTTGACGTCGTTGTAGGTGTAGCCCGTGACGCGGAGCACATGGCGCGCGATCAGCTCGCCGGTGTTGCCCTTCACCTGCGTGGCGAAGCCCTTGCCCTTGACCTCCTTCAGCGTGTTCACGCCGGCATCGGCGTTCGCGACCATCTGGAAGTACTGCGGATAGAGCGTCGCGACGTTGCAGATCTTGTCATGCTTCTTGTCGAGCGGAGCTTCGCCCGTGCCGGCGACGGCATCGGCCGTCGTGATCGTGTTGCCGAACCCGATTTCGGCCTTGCCTTCCTGAATGGCGCGGATGTTGGCGATGCCGGCGCCCGGCAGGGACTGGATCTTGAGGTCCGGGACCGCCTTCTCCCAGGCATCCTTGAGCTGGCCGCCGAGCGGCACCCAGAAACCGGCCTGCGGGCCCGTCATCAGGCGGACCTCGGCGGCATTGGCCGCCCCACCGAAGCCGAGCGCGCAGAAGATCGCGGCCGCGGCCACGTGAGTAATACGCATATTTTTCCTCCCAAAGGGTTGAGTCTTCTGAGAAATCAGCAGCCAGCCGCCCACCGGGCCTGCCAGCGAGGCGGCCAGGTAGACGACCATAGTACTATTCTCTGCCTATTGAGTTTTACTGAGGCAACCCCGCTCGTTGCAACAACGCAATGCGGGCCACCCGTACATGCAACGCAGCTTGAGCACCGCATCGTCGCGGCTCAGGCGGCGTGCTCCGCCCCCGCATCGAGTGGAGGGCGCAGATGGTGCTCACAGCGCGAAGAGATTTCCGTATCCCGAGATCTTCGTGCGCACGCCGGCCAGTCTGAGGCAGTGCCAGAGGCTCGCCTGGTTGGCCGAAAGCACGGGGCGCTGGAGATCCTGCTCGAGGGCTTCGAGGATGGCCACGCACCGAAAACCAGTTCCGGCGATCAGGACGCCGTCCGCGCCGTCGGGGCAGCCGGCTTTGATCTGTGCGTAGAGCGGCTCGATCTCCTGCTCGAAGCCCATGCCGCGCGGATAGAGCTCGCCGGGCGGGAGATGCCGCCACCTGGGGCCTGGGTCATAGCGCAGATGCGCTGACGGCTCGAAGCCGTGATCGGTGTAGTAGCGGACGCCCGCACTGACTGTCTCATCGCCGAACCAGGGTGGGAGCACGAGGAACGGCCGACGCACGCCGGACGCGCGCAATGCCGCGAGGGTATCGAGACCGTTGGTCGTGACGACCGGCCCCGAGCCGAGCGCATCGGAGAGAGCGACGACCGCGGCTTCGTCCCAGCCCTTTCCGCCGACGATGCTGCTGGACGTGTGGCCGATCGTGACGGCGGAAAGGCGCATGGCGCCGAATTGCTGGCACCCTCGGGCCACGTCGATTTCGAGCTGGACGCTCGTCCCGTCTTCGCGCCAGCGCGCCCATGGCGCCCGTGCCGTCACGCGGGCGGCGTGAACCGAAACGTTCGGTGGAAGCATGGCCCACCACTCAGCTTCCGGCACCGCCTCGTTGCCGACGATGAACATGCCGATGCGGGCTTCAGAACCCCAATTGTCTTTCTGCGCGCGCAAGCCGGCACTCCGCTGTGGCGTGATCGACGATCTCGGGGACTCCCATAGCATTGATCCGGCTCGACCGCGCGACTTCGGATCGGCTGCGGATCTCTAGCGGTGTCGATGCCCGTGCTGACGCCGTCGGCTTGATGGGTGAGAGGTCGACATCGGGCGGATGCTGATGGCGTAAGAGAATTCGGGTGCAAACGAAGACCTGAACACATCCGACTTGTCGACGTAGCGAGACATGCGCATGTCGTAGCACCCACCATTGTTGCAGTAGATGCGATGGCGGGTGCCGGTTCGGTCTGCTGATGAGCCGGCCTGCGCGGCGTCGGCCATGCACGTGATCGCCAAGCCAATCAAGACACTGCTTCGCATGCGCTCGCTCCCGCGGTTCGATCCCCGCAGAAGTAACATTCGTCCGCTGGCGAAAGTCTCAGGCCCATTGCCCCTGTGCGGCGCGCGAAACCCTATGTGAGGGCCGCAGAGTAGTTGGCCCTCAATGGAGCTACCGCGTGGGCGGGCCCTAGTACGGCCTCTGCGATCGGTCGAGCAGGAGGCGGCCAAACAGGCGATTGGGCCCCCACTTGGCCTTTTTGAAGAAGTCGACGGGGTCGGCCGCGAGCCGCTGGCGGTCCCGTTCGTTGAGAGAGCTGCTGAGTGTGAGGATTGCCGCGCCGTGAATTGATTTTCGAAACCGGCCCCAATTTGGTGCGCTGGCATTCGGGCTTACGTTCGCTTTCTTTTTGGGAGGTGCGGGCACGGGAACTACGGCGCCCGCAGGAGAAGTTGTTGATGGCGCAGCCCTGTATCGGTCCATGAGAATGGAATCCCGAGACAATCGCGCGGGCGGCGGAAAGCTGATCGGCGGGCGGCCCGGTATGCGGATGTTGTGATAATAAAGATAATTGACCTTTGCGACGAGCGCTTTTCCGTTCTGTGCCTGTTTCCTTTCTACCTTCCAGTCGGCGAAACAGTAGAATTCCTTCGTGAGGTAGCGATAGAAACGACGGACTTTCGTGCTGTCGACAATCGGAAGATCTTTGAGGGACTGCCGCATCTGAGGCAGTGAGATAAATGGCTCGTTGACATTATCAATGCCGTAGAAGGTCTGGCCGAAATAATAGGTCGGTTTCTCGAACGCCATGGAGAGAAGCCCGGTCCCTGAGTTGAACACGGTCACGGCGTCGCACGCTTCCAGCGCGTCATTGATATGGTATTTGTCGAGGCAGATGGCGCTCGGCATTTCTGCTTTTGTCAAACTGAGCGGATGATTTTTGTAGGCGAGAACCCAACCTGTCGGAAGGCGAAGAGATAGCTGACGCAGATTTCGGACGAAATCCTGATACGAGCGTCCCGGTTTGGAGAAGTGCACCGTCACTGTATCGGTTTCGAGCTGAAGGGGCGCGAACAGCACCTTGATCGTGGGGAGGATTCCAAGTGAGTTACGGAGCAAGGAAGCGCCAATTCTATCGCTCTGCCTTTCGAGCGCCGCATCGCCGAAGCGCAACTCGTCGATGTATGCGGCGACGGCTTCCTCCTCCTCATCCGTGTTGGGCCTGTCCCATTTGGATTCGTCGTAGCTGGGGCTGGTGATCGATAGCGTCTCGTCGAAATAGAGTGTCTGAGGCAGCGCGCCGCGCTCGCAGACGATCGTCTTCACGCCCTGGCGCTCCAGCTCGCGGTAGACGGCAAGCCGCCACTCCGTTCCGTAGGGATTCCAGAAAATGACGCGCGCAGGGGATCTCTCGATGAGCGAGCGCGCGAATTCAGCCGGCGGAACGGAGCCGTTCTCCGGCACAACGCACGGGTTCTTGAGCGCCGAATAGACCTGAGGGTTCGCAGTATGGGGGTTCAGGCCTAGGATAATATCCGGAGGAGCGTCTGGATTTGTGCAGGGAATGGCGAGGTTCGATTTTGCGATTTCGGCTGCTTTCTGGGCAGCCAGATCAAAGTTGGTTTTGGTGCTTGCGAGGCTCTTCCATCGCTGCGGGGGGTGATGAAGGTGAAACGCATAGAGCCCTTTGGCCGCCAGGTAATCGCCATGAATGCGAAAGAGTGCGCGCCACCCTTTGTACTCATTGATCTTATTCATGTTGGTATTGATGGTCGCATAGAACGACGGCGGTCGATCCAGGAGGGGATTGGCGTGAAGAAGCCTGTAAATGAAATCTCTGTCCTCTCCGCCCCAGCTACCGAATGCCTCGTCGTACGCTCCGACGTCGATTGCTGTCTTTTTGCGAACGAGGATCAGCGCTGATGCGGGAACAAAATGCTCGATATGGCTTCCCTTGGGATCGACCAACGGCGATTCGACGAGCATTTTCGATACGAGGCTCGCGGCTTTGCGCTCTGATAGAAAGCCGGCGGCAAGGATGCTCTCCGAGGGCCCCTCGGCAAGATATATCGTTGGCATGGACACGAAGTTGAAAGGCGTGTCGGCGAGTAGCTCAATCTCTTGTGCCAATCGCTGCAATGTCGAGGCTGGGTACACAACGTCAGCATCCTCGAAGAACAGCCAATCGCTCGTCGCCGCGAAGATGCCGGCATTTCGGGCGCGGGACAGCGAGAAATTGGACTCTTTGCTGCCGGTCGATAGGTAGCGAAATCCTTTGTCCGCACAGAATGCCTTGATCTCCTCCGCGACCGAAGGCGGCGAGCAGTCGTCCACCAGGATGGTTTCAATTCCCCCGAGATCGCATTTGCTGCGGACTTCGAGGCGAGGGCGGTAGAAAGAGAAATCGGATGTTCCAATCGGAACGATCGTGGTCAATCGCGGAGCAACTGGCTCGCGGATTTCCGTGCGAGCGAATGAATTCGTGCTCTCCAAAACCCTATGCTGCATAACACCCCCACTCACTCGTCGAAGGATCAGGCCCAACGGCCGTCCCGCCCGATCTCGGCCTCTGCATCGCAATCTAAGGTTGCGATGTTCGATCCGTACCCTTTTTGAGGCAGCAAGCTCTGTCAACATCGTCTCGGCCCCAGGGGGCGGAGATCGAACAGGTTTTTTCGCGGGTGTGCTGCGTTTGCATGAGCACGTGCGGTGAGTGCCCAGGCTGGCTGGAGATCGGCTTGCGCGAGGCGCAGCGGACACCCCGAGGCACGACGGACGGCGGGACGAGGAGCGGGCGCACGCCAGGTTTCAGGCCGGCGCGCCGCGTTGCCGTCGCGGCCAAACGGCCGTTTCGGAGGCTCGGCACCTACATGAATGGGCTCAAGTCACGTGCGTGACCTAAGAAGGGCGGCAGCCGCGATCCGGCGCCGCCCGTTGTAATTCTCAAAGGCTGAGTGATTTCAATATGGTGCGGTCGAGAGGACTCGAACCTCCACGCCTTGTGAGCGCTACCACCTCAAGGTAGTGCGTCTACCAATTCCGCCACGACCGCATAGGAACCAAGGACGAAACCAGCCGGCCCGGCTTTCGCGCGGCGGCCACCCCCTCCTCGTTCGCCGCAGGTGGGTATCAGACCGCCCCGCCCTTTGCAAGTCCCGGGGGCGTTCGAGCATCGAATATTGAGTGGCCCGCACGGCCTCCGAACACTGCGACCCGAGACGGCGCTGATCAGGCCCTCACTCGAGGGCCAAAACCTCCAGCAGCGCCGCCGTATAGGCCGCCGGCTGCTCGTACATGACCCAGTGTCCGGCATCGGGCACGGTGCGCGTGACGAGCTCGGGATGGCCATCGCGCAGGGCATCATAGCGCGCCTCGACGGACGGCCACGCCGTCTGGTCCTCGGCGCCCCAGATCGCGCGGACTGGCACCACAACCTCGGGCAGCTTCACGCGAATCTCGTCCGTGCGGGCGAAGGGCCGCGAGCGGAAACGGGCGCGGCGGATGTTCTCCGACTGCAGGTAGATCGCGAGCGGGTCGATGCGGTCGTTCTCCTTGAACATGAGGATCTCGAGGAGGCCGCGGTGGACGCCCATGCGCTCCTCCTCGCTCATGCCGCTCCGCTCCTTCGGGAACTCGATGCCGGGCCCCTGCTTGAAGCCGAGCGCGGCGCAGCCCGTGATCGTGAAGTCCGAGACCCAGTCGCCGAGGCTGACCATGGCGTGCGTCGAGACATGTGCGCCGAACGAGAAGGCGACGACGTGCGCACGGCGCTCGCGCGGAATGAGCGATTTGAGCCCGGCGGCGACGGCTTCGCCGCTGCTCTCGGGGGTATGCGGATGCGCCGGCATCGCGCTGTCGCCGAGGCCGGGAAGGTCGACGGCCCAGACCTCGTAGTGCTGCTTGAGAACGGGGATCTGCTTGATCCAGTGCGTCCACGAGCCCGAGCCGCCGTGCGCGAGCACGAGCGGGCGGCCGCGGCCCCAGCGGCGCCACACGAGGCGTCCATCGCCGCAGGGCGTGGTTGCGATCTCGGCATCCGCGGCGATGGCAGCGACGATTTCGGCGGGTGACATGCCGCTGCGCACGAGCGGCGCAATCGGATCGTCGAGGGAAGAGGTGCGCTCGCTGGCGGCTTCGGTCGTGCTCATGGGTCTCCGGTAGGCGCTTGGTTGGTTCGTGCAGCGTGCTCAGGCAACGCCCGCGATGTTTTGCGGTGTGGGTTTGCCCGCGATGAAGGGCTCGACAAGAGCCATGAAATCATTGAGCCGGTCGTGGTGCACCCAGTGCCCGGCGCGCTCGAAGCGGGCGACGGTCGCGTTCTTGAAGTGCTGAATGCGGCCATCCTCACGCGGGTCGGAAGCCCAGCTCTCCTTGCCGTACACGAGCATGGTCGGGCAGGTGATGCGCGACCAGAGCCGCTCGAGACCGGCCATATCGAGGTCATCGGGCGGCCAGGAGCGCACGTAGTTGTCGAACTTCCAGCTATACGTGCCGTCCTCGTTCTGGTTGACGCCGTGCACGGTCAGGTGGCGCGCCTGCTCGGGCGAGAGGTGCTTGTTCTCCTCGTGCATGCGCGCGTAGGCGTCCTCGATGGTCGGATAGCGGCGCGGGAGACGGCCGGCGAGCTTGCGCTGGTCCTCGATCCAGGTGGCCATGCGCTCCTCGATCGGCTTTCCGTAGCGCTCGGCGTGTTTCTTCGGCGAAGGCCCGAGGCCCTCGATGGCGACAAGGCGGGCGACGTTCTCGGGATGAATGCCAGAGTAACGGATCGCGATGTTGCCGCCGAGTGAATGCGCGACGATCGTCACCGGCGCGAGCTTGAGCTGGTGAATGAGCTGGGCAAGATCGTAGATGTATCCGATCATGCTGTAGGTGCCGGTGCGCGACCACTCGCTGTCGCCATGTCCGCGCAGGTCCGGCGCGATGACGTGCCAGCGCTGGCGCAGCCGCTCCGCCACCCAGTCCCAGTTGCGGCAGTGATCGCGCCCACCGTGCAGCAGAATGAGCGGCGGGGCTGAGCTGTTGGCCCAATCGACGTAGTGAAGCCGTAGGCGATGCGAGGAGAACCAGCGCGACGGCGGTCCAAGGCCCTGCAAGGCAGCTCGCTTCGCACTGCCGGGTGAGGCGGGGCGCATGCCGAGCGGAAGGGGGATGTTCGCAGGTGCAACATCGAGCGAACGGCCGCCTCCGTCAACCTCCCTGCCCGCATGAGTGGCCTGCCGATTGCCTTCCGCAACCATGCCGGAACCTGCCGGAGGCACCGGCGTTGGTCCCTAAAGTCAGGAGGCCATCATGGCAAATCCAGAAACCTTGGAAGAACATGAAACCAAGACGACTGTAGAAGCCCGCCAGGGTGACCGGCGCAGAATGAACCTGCGCGTTCTGCTGATTTCGTGTGCGCTCGCAGTCGTCGTGCTCACGGCGCTCTATTTGTTCGTATTCCCGTTTCCGGAATGAGCGCGTCCTCGTGAATCGCGCCCTATGGCGCTTCGGGTTATGCTCGGCCGAATATTTCCGAGACGCGGAGAGCTGAGCCATGCCGATTACAGGCCCACAGTGCCGTGCTGCCAGAGCGCTGATCCAATGGTCGCGTGAGGAGGCGGCCGAAGAGAGCGGAGTCAGTATCGAGACGATCGCCGATTTCGAGACGGGTCGCGAGATTCCATCCGCCGACGTCATGGCCAAGCTCCAGGCCTCGCTCGAGCAGGGCGGCGCCGTGTTCATTCCCGAGAATGGCGGTGGCGTCGGCGTGCGGCTCAAGTTCAACCGGCGCGAGGTCCGCGCTCTCAACCGGTGGGAGGGCGAGGGCGGTCAGGCTGGCGAGGACGACGTCTGAGCTCGCGACGGCCATCGCGCCTATTCGAGCCGCCGGCGGAAGAGCCACGCGGCCGCGCTCAGCGTCACGAGGGCGATGAGCGCCAGCGGCAGGGTGTTGCGTGCAACTTCGCTCAAGGGGATGTCCTTGAGGAAGACGCCCTTCACGATGACCAGGAAATACCGCAGCGGATTGATGAGCGTCACGGGCTGAAGCCAGTCGGGCATGTTCTCGATGGGCGTCGCGAAGCCGGAGAGCAGGGTCGCCGGCACCACGAACAGGAAGGCGCCGAGAATGGCCTGCTGCTGGGTCTTCGAAAGCGATGAGATGAAGAGGCCGAGGCCGACCACAGACGCGAGGTAGAAGATCGCGCTGCCGTAGAGCAGAACGAGCGAGCCGCGCAGCGGTACTTTGAAGAAGAACACCGCCGCCAGAATGTAGATCGTGATGTGGAAAAGCCCGATCAGCATGGGCGCCGTGAGCTTGCCGATGAGGATCTCGTGCGTGCGGAGCGGCGACACCATGAGCTGGTCGAACGTGCCAAGCTCGCGCTCGCGGGCAACCGAAAGTGCGGTTACGACCAACCCGATCAGCAGCGCGATGCTGGCAACGAGATTGGGCACCATGAACCACTGATAGATGAGGTTCGGGTTGAACCAGTTCCGCGCCACCACGCCGACGCCAGCAGGGGCGCCCTGGCGACCTGCGGGGGTCTCGGCTGCCAGGTTCGCGATGATCTGGGTGAGATAGCCGCCGACGATCTGCGACGCATTCGAGCGACGGCCGTCGAGGATGATCTGCACGTTCGCCGGCTGTCCCGCCTCGATGTCACGCGAGAAAGTGGGCCCGATGTGAAGCGCAGCGATGACGCGCTGACGGTTGATGGCGTCGTGCAGGGCCTCCACCGATTGCGTGTACTCGATCTTACGGAAGGTGGGCGCGCCGCCGATCCGCTGGATCAGCTCGTAGCCCCAGCGGCCCGCGTCACGGTTCAGCACCATCACGTCGACATTGCGGACCTCGAGGGTCGCCGCATAGGAGAACACCAGGAGCTGGAGGATCGGCGGACCGATGAGCACCATGCGGCCCTTCGGATCGCGCAGGACGGCCAGGAGCTCCTTGATGATCAGCGCTTTGAGGCGGGTCCACCACATGTCACGCGATCCTCTTCCTGGTGCTCCGCGCCGCGAGCAGGAAAAAGATCGCGCCGATCAGGAGCATGATCGCGATGTCTCTCAGGAACATCGGCCAGATGTCGCCGGCGAGGAACACGGTCTGGAGGCTCTGGATGAGGTAGCGCGCGGGGACGGCCAAGGTGATCCACTGGATCACGGTCGGCATGGAGCTGATCTCGAACAGGAAGCCTGAGAGCAGGAAAGCCGGCAGGAAACCCGACATCAGTGCCACCTGCGAAGCCAGGAACTGGTTCTTGGTCGCCGCCGAGATGAGCATCCCCTGGCCGAGTGCGGGCACGAGGAAGGCTGCGCTCAGCGCATAGAGCGCGAGCAGCGAGCCGCGGAACGGGACGCCGAACAGCAGGATCGCAATGATCACGCACAGCGTCATCGATGTCAGACCGAGCAGGAAGTAGGGCACGATCTTGCCGGCGAGCAGCTCGGCGGCGGATACCGGCGTCGCCATGATGGCTTCCATGGTGCCGCGCTCCCACTCGCGCGCGACGACGAGCGAGGTGAGCAGTGTGCCGACGAGCGTCATCACGATTGCGACAGAGCCGGGCACGAGGAAGTTGCGGCTCTTCAGCTCCGGATTGAACCAGAATCGGTATTCGGCATTGATCGGCGGCGGTCGCGCCGCGGTCTCGGCGCCTCGCATCGCCGCCCAGTTCGCGACAGTGGCCTGGGCGTAGTTCTGCACGAAGTTCGCCGTGTTCGTATCCGATCCGTCGACGATCACTTGTATGGTCGGGTTCTTTTGACCGGCGAAATCGGTCGTGAAAGTCGCGGGGACGATGATGATGCCGCGGACACGGCCGAGAACGAGATCTTCCTCGAAGGCGCGGCGATCGCGGGCGATGGCTACATCGAAGTAGCGCGAGGCCTGGAAGCTGGCGGCGAGATCCTGTGTCAGAGGCGTCTGCGTCTCGATGACGAGGCCGACGCGCGTCTGCACCGTGTCGAGAGAAACGCCATAGCCGAACAGGAAGAGCAGCACGGCCGGCAGCACGAAGGCGATCAGGATGCTGCTCGGATCGCGTATGATCTGGAGGCTTTCCTTGCGCATGAGCGCGACGAGCCGCCGGGCCGATGCGCGACGGCTTTCAGTTGCGGCGCTCGATGCGGAAGCCGTCATGCCGCGGCCCTCTCGTTGGAGCTCTGCACGAGCGCGACGAAGGCATCCTCCATGGTCGGGTCCGGCCGCTGCGGGGTGATCGCCATGCGCTT
>ERZ778025.2487-NODE-2487-length-10253-cov-3.625417_pt1 | contig 10253 bp, 8 predicted proteins | sample MGYA00375755_ERZ778025 | MGnify/ENA primary metagenome ERZ778025 (study PRJEB29350, sample SAMN05389825) | bioreactor metagenome | isolation source: Thiocyanate bioreactor | place: South Africa: University of Cape Town | collected 2014-03-17 ... | reverse complement strand
TCAATAATCCTGGCGGACATATCGCCCACCTGGCCGGCGCACTCACCGGCTTCCTCTTTGTTTATTCATTCCGCCGTGGTCACGACTGGGGAGGATGGATGAACCGCGCCTATGATTGGGTAAATGACCTGTTCAATCCTGACAGGCCCAGGAAAGGAAAAAGCATCAAGCAGGAACTTTTCTATAAATCATCTGCCCACCCTTATAAAAGAACACCCAATGTTACCGCTCAGCGGATTGATGAGATACTCGATAAGATCAATCTCCGCGGTTACAATTCCCTTACAGAAGAAGAAAAAGAATTGCTGAAAAGAGCCAGCAAGGAAGATATTTAAGATCCACTTATTAACTTCCAGGATATATCTGGACTACAGAACTCTTCCATTATCACGCCGCAGCGGCCTCAGAAAAATGGCGTTAAGAAAATTACTGTGTATGCCGTTCCTGCGCAGCAGGAAAGCGCGCGAGGTTGTTTGAGCCCGTGGTGTCTTCAACCTAAACGTAAGCTCGGAGCGAGTTCCCTGCGCGCTCGGCCTACACAGTAATTTTTAGCCATTTTTCTGCAGCCTTGATCTTTTTTGTTACTTTTTTGCATCAAGGCAAAAAAGTAAATGCGAAATTCGCTTCATGTCCAGTAAGGTTCGATCATTTACAAAAGGGTTCCTCTTGTTCCTGAATGCAGTGGCAGCATTACTGTTTCTGCTGGCATGCCTGGCGCCTTCTGTTGATCCTGACCGCTGGTGGTTTATTTCTGTGCTGGGGCTCGGCTTTCCCATACTCCTCGTGATCGTTATCCTCTTCCTGGCAGGCTGGCTTTTTGTAAAAAGAAGGCTGGCGCTTATTTCTGCAATAGCCCTTCTGCTCGGTATCAGAAGCATCAGTATCTTTTTTGCCTTTCACCCTTCCGGTGAAAAAGCATCTGCAGAAGGCCGGAAAAACTCTTCCCTCAGGTTGGCTACCTGGAATGTGGCACGCTTTATTGAGATGAAGCGGAATAATAATAAAGGCAGTCAAACCCGCCTTCGGATGATGGAGCAGATCCAGCAAACCAACGCTGATATTATTTGCCTCCAGGAATTCTTTCACTCACAGGCTTCCGATTATTATCCTAATCTCACTTATATCAGTAAGCATTTCAACTACCCTTACTATTTTTTTTCGCATGATGATGATGGGGATAAGCATTTTACAGGCAGCGTTATTTTTTCCCGCTTTCCGATCATCGACAGCGGGCTGATCCGTTATCCCCGGCCAACCCTGCCCGATGCATTGATGCATGCTGATATAAAAGTGGGCGACGATACCATACGGGTGTACACCACGCATCTTCAATCGATACAATTCAACACTGCGGATTACGAAAAGATCGAGAAGATCAAGGAAGGTGAGGATGGTATGGTATCCAATTCCAGATTAATTTTTGCAAAACTGAGAAGAGGGATGTCGGGCCGGAAAATACAATCGGATATTATTGCCCAGGTATTAGGCGACAGTCCACATCCCGTTCTGTTTTGTGGCGACCTGAATGATGTCCCCAATTCTTATACCTACCAGCAGGTGCGGGGAGATATGCAGGACGCTTTTCTGAAAAAAGGGTTCGGGATCGGAAGAACATTCTCTGCCCTTTCACCCACTTTACGGATCGACTACATTTTTGCAGACCCCTATTTCAGGGTTGACGCGTTTGACAGGATAGTAAAACCCTATTCAGATCATTTTATGCTGATAGCAGATCTCAGCCTGAAAAAGACAAAGTAAAATAACCGACTCAGCGAGATAACTTATTTTTGCCGATTATGAGTGAATTGAAAGTTTATAATTCTTACAGCCGCCAGAAGGAAGTGTTTACACCCATTACACCGGGACATGTGGGCATGTATGTGTGCGGACCAACCGTGAGCGGAGAAAGCCACCTTGGCCACGCACGTCCCTATGTTACCTTTGATGTAGTATTCCGCTATCTTACCCATCTCGGATATAAGGTCCGTTATGTCCGCAATATCACTGATGCCGGCCATTTTGAAGAAGAAGGAAGGGATGCAGAAGATAAGATCTCCAAAAAAGCCATACTGGAAAAACTGGAGCGTATGGAACTGGTGCAGAAATATACAACTCTTTTTCACGGGGCGAGGGACCAGTTCAATACTATCCCCCCATCCATCGAACCAACCGCCACAGGCCATATTGTAGAACAGATCGGGATGATACAGGAGATCATCCGCGCAGGATATGCCTACGAAGTGAATGGCTCCGTTTATTTCGATGTAAAAAAATACGCATCGGACTACGATTATGGCAAACTGAGCGGACGCGTGATCGATGATCTGCTGGAAACCACCCGCGACCTGGAAGGCCAGGAAGAGAAAAGGGATAAGGCAGATTTTGCATTATGGAAAAATGCAGCGCCCGAGCATATCATGCGCTGGCAAAGCCCCTGGGGCATTGGTTTCCCCGGCTGGCACATTGAATGTTCCGCAATGGCTACCAAATACCTCGGCAGCCGCTTTGATATCCATGGTGGCGGAATGGACCTCATGTTCCCACACCATGAAAGCGAAATAGCCCAAAGCACTATCTGCAATCATGAAGCCCCGGTCCGTTACTGGATGCATAACAATATGATCACCATTAATGGCAAGAAGATGGGAAAAAGTTATAACAACCAGATCACGCTGACGCAGATGTTCAGCGGCGACAACCCCATCCTTGAAAAAGCCTATCATCCCATGGTGATCCGTTTCTTCATTCTTCAAACGCATTACCGCAGCACGCTTGATTTCAGCAATGAAGCATTGCAGGCTTCTGAAAAAGGATTGAAGCGCTTATGGGAAGCTCATGAGCAATTGAAGAAATTGAACTGGGAAAATACTGGCCCTGTGAATGAAGAGTTAGATAAAAAAGTAAAAAAACTGGTCATGGAGTTTGACCTCTTCATGAATGACGATTTCAATACGGCTAAGGTGCTGGCCAATATGTTTGAATTGGTCCACACCATCAACTCCATGAAGGATAAAGCCATTCCTGTATCTTCTTTGTCGGCTGAAACATTTGAATTGCTGCAAAAGCAATTTGCCCTTTACATAGAACAGATCCTCGGATTAAAGAGTGTAACAGAAGCAGACAATAACAAACTGCAGGGCATTATGCAATTACTGATCGATATCCGTAAAGAAGCAAAAGGCAAAAAGGATTTTGTTACTTCTGATAAAATAAGAAACCAGCTTGCCCAGCTGGGCATTTCTCTGAAAGATGAAAAAGGCGGGGAAATGACCTGGACGATCGAGTAGATCGATGGCCGGCATTCTACAGGATAACTGATTGTCTCAGGGTCATCTTGTAGAATGCTGGCTAATTGTTTACCGGCCATCATTTACAGCCCGCACCATTTCCCTCTTTCCCGGCGGCCCTGCTATTTTTCCTACTTTAAACCCTGCTGCCTGCATAGCCCGGCGCACATCACCCTTGCTGCAATAAGTGACCAATGCTCCCGAAGAAAACAATGCATTTCTCAATTTTTCAAAAACCTCTTTGGCCCATAATTCAGGCTGCGCTGCCGGTGCAAATGCATCGAAGTAGACGAGGTGGAAAGCGGGTACAGAAGAGAAGTCAGGCAAACTGATCTTTTTTTTGTGAAGGGTAAAGAAAGGTGTCACTTGCACATCTTCTTCCCACTCACTGGTATGCAGTGTAGCAAAATACGGCTGGTCAGCATAGTTCAATTGCAGGGCCTGTTCCCTTTCCAGCGGAAACAGCTCAAGCGACGTATAATGTACCTGCCTTTGCCAGGTCGCAGCTTCCTGCAGGGTCAACAATGCATTCAACCCTGTACCAAAACCTACTTCCAGGATATGAATAGGACCGTCCGGGAAAATATCTTTAATATAATGAAGCCCTGCATGGATAAAAACATGCATTGATTCCTGCACCGCTCCATGAATGGAATGATAGGTCACCTTCATTTCAGGAATAGATACCGAATGCGATCCATCCTTAGTCAGAATAATCTCCCTTAACATGTCACAAAGTTAATAAAACGGTACAGCCCTAAACGCCCCCTTCCCGTCCTTCCCGCCTTACCGGTAAAACTTATATACCGTTTTACTATTTTCTTACCGGTAAGAAAATTTTACTTCCTGTTTTGTTTTACCGGTAAGGCGGGAAGGACGGGAAGGGGGCGTTTAAGAAAGTGTTTTGTTTACCAGGTAGTATTTGTGAGCTTGCCGTAAGAGTGTAGTGAGAATATTTATCGTGATTACTTCGTAATTTCATTCCATGCATTATGTTGAACACCTTTCCCGGGATAAAAAATTTAAAAAACTGTTGGACAACACTGAGTTCCACCAGTTAAAAAAAAGAAAGAACATTCCCATTTATCTCTGTGCTTCCATTATGAGCCAACAACTTTCAACAAAAGTGGCAGATGTGATCTATCAGCGTTTTCTCAATTTGTATGAGAGAAAGGAGCCTACACCGCAACAAATACTCGACACTCCTTCCGAAACGCTTCGTGCTATTGGCCTGAGCAATGCCAAAGTCAGCTATGTAAAAAACGTAGCCGCATTTGGTATCGAGCCCGGCATGGATTATAAGAAATTGCAGAAAATGAATGATGAAGAGGTGATCGCTTATCTTACGCAGATCAAAGGCGTGGGAAGGTGGACGGTAGAAATGCTGCTGATGTTTGCACTGGGGCGTGAAGATATATTTGCTATTGATGATTTGGGTATTCAGAATGCGATGATCAGGCTGTATAAACTGGACAGAACAGATAAAAAGAAATTCAAAGCGGACCTGTTGCGTATTTCAGGAAAATGGTCGCCCTACAGAACCTATGCCTGCAAGCATTTATGGGGATGGAAAGACAATGCGCCAAAACTGGATAGTAAGTGATCCGGTAAATTAACTGTATAATTGTAACCCAAAATACCCTTTTGATACGGAAATCAATCATCCTGTTTTTCTTTTCTGCTTTGCTGGGCGTTTGTGCTTTTTCACAGCAGGCGCGCCTCAGCCTTTCATCTGATTTCAGTCTTCAACACGCATTCAAAAAAGATCAACGCTACTGGAGTTTCGGGCAAACGATCTCAGCGCAGCTCAATCTTTCTCCGAAAGACGCCGCTTATATCGGGTTTTGTTATTATTCAAAAGGAAAAGTCAGTAACGAGGTGGAAGCAATTGCTAAATCTTCCGCTACAGTGCCTGCACAGATCGCATACACCAACCGGGGTGAGATCGGGTTTAAACAAATGTCCGTTGGATGGAGGCATTATCTGAAAGGCAATTATGCCAATGAAGAGTGGAACCTTTATGGTATGCTGGGTTTTGGTTTGATGTTCGGCTCTGCCAAAAGCACTGCTTCTACGGCAATCGACACTTCTTTATACAATGTTCCTGTATTGCCGGGCAAAGGAAATTTTAAGCGGCTGACCTACGATATGGGCCTTGGTTTTGAACAACCGATGGGTGGCGATATTTTCTTTTACTCGGAAATAAAAACTTTTATTCCGGCAACGGATTATCCAAACAAACATCTTTATGTGAACGATAAGGCACCCCTTACCGCATATTTGAACCTTGGCTTCCGCATTTTATTCTGACCAAAATATAAGAAACTTCCATGGCAAAACTGACGATCCAGCAAATAGAACTCTATAAACTATTCATTCCTCTCAAAGAGCCTTTTGTTATTTCCCTGGGGCCGATCTATAATGCAGAAAACGTGTTAGTAGTGATCCGTACAAAGGAAGGTATCACGGGTTTTGGGGAATGTAGTCCATTCATGAGCATTAATGGAGAAAGTGCAGATACAGGGATGGTAGTTGGCCAGTATTTTGCTCAATGGCTGAAAGGAAAAGATGCATTGGAGATAAATGATCATATCAAAGCCATGGATAAGATCATCTATGGCAATAGCAGCATCAAGAGCGCTTTTGATATGGCCCTGTATGATATTGCTTCGCAACAGGCCGGGCTCCCGCTATATGCTTATCTCGGAGGCAATACCGGCAAGACGATCATTACTGATTATACAGTCAGCATCGGCGAACCTGCCCGGATGGCTGCAGATGCAGTAAAAATAAAAGAAGAAGGATATCCTGCCATTAAAATAAAACTGGGCAGCAATGGGAAAACTGATGTGCTTCGCATCAAAGCCATCCGTGAAGCAGTAGGCAATGATATTCCGCTGCGTATTGATGCCAACCAGGGCTGGGAAGTGGAAGAAGCCATTGAAACATTAAAAGCACTGGCGCCCTATGGTATACAACATTGCGAAGAGCCTATCGCCCGTTGGGCTTTTATGCAATTGCCCCGGGTAAGACGGGAAAGCCCCATACCCATCATGAGTGATGAAAGCTGTGGTGATGAACATGATGTGGAACGGCTGATACAACTAAAGGCCTGTGATTATATGAATATCAAACTGGGCAAATCAGGCGGCATCTATAAAGGCTTGCAAATGGTTAAACTGGCGGAAGAAGCAAATATCCATTTGCAGGTAGGGGCTTTCATGGAATCGAGGCTGGCGATGACTGCATTTGCTCATTTCTCTTTGTGCAGCCCTTCGATAGAGCATTTTGATTTTGACACAGCACTTATGTTTTCTGAAGATCCTGTAAGCGGAGGTATTCAATATGAAAAGAATGGAGTGGTAAAAGTGCCGGAAGTGCCGGGGCTTGGAGCAACTGTTAGCGATGCGTGGTTGGGAAAGATGGAAAGAAAGATAGTGTAAGAAAAGATTGTATTGTCAAGGGCGCAAAGTACACTATGTAACTTGCGCATCCTTTGCACCCTTGACGATACTCTGGTACGAAGAAGGTTGACTTCCTGTCCGTTTTATTTTACAAGTTTCAGTTCTTTTATAATATTGGTAGCTCCGCCCAGCTTATCAATACACCACAACACATATCGTATATCCACATTGATTGTCCTGTTCAGGTCCTTATCAAAAGCCAGCTTATGGCTAAGAGCTTCATAGTTACCATCAAAAGCAAGTCCGATCAATTCGCCATTGCCATTCAAGACCGGCGAACCTGAATTACCGCCAGTGATATCATTGGTGGTAATAAAACACGCTACCAGGTCTTTACGGATGGGATCTGCATACTGGCCAAAATCCTTGTTCTTCAGCAATTCAATCTGCCTTGCAGGAAGATCAAACTCATAATCACCAGGGATATATTTTTCCAGTATGCCTTTGGAAGTGGTAACATAATCATAAAACACTGCATCCTTTGGCCGGTAAGGTTTTACGGCGCCATAGCTTACCCGCATGGTAAATGTGGCATCCGGATACATTTTTTTGGCTTTTACGGTATCCATTTCCATAATGCCTTTTAAGTAGATGCGTCCATAATCCGCATTCTTTGTAAAGAACTGCTGATAATAAGAGGCGTATTTGCTGGTATAATTGGAAAGAAAGGCGCTTGCATAAGCAAAAGCGGGATCATCCTGCAGCACATTGGCATCCGGCCTGGCTACAAAAGCTTTCCAGCGGGCATCATCAAAGATGATCGTCTTGCTGAAAATGTCTGCCGCCAGTTTTTTGTACGTGTTTTCATCATCTAAAGCACCATAACTGTTTTTTATCGCACCATAAAAACCAATGGGATGCTGGTCTTTTGGTATATCATCATAAAACATTTTTGTAACTGCTGCTACAATGCGCTGATCAGATATTTTGTTTTCTCCTTTCAAAAATGCGGCTCTTGCTTCATTGGCTGCAGCCAATGCCTGGCTAACATTTCCCGAGCGGACCAGCGCTGCTTCAACAGAGGTAAGTGTGGCGGCAAAGGCGATCAATGGTGAACCAAATATCCCTTCGTTGATATACTGGCGATGTTCGGCATAAGGCCTCCAGGCTTCATAGGCTTTACCCCAATCTGTCAGTAGGTCCTGGTATTCAGGTTTGCCTTTGGCCCAGGCTGCAAAAGCTGCTTCCGCTTTTTTCTTCTGACCCAGTATATCATATTTAATGAGTTGCTTTGTTTCTCCATCATAAAACTTCCAGTAATTGGCAATGCTTGCATAAGAAGAAGCCAGTTGAAGTTTGATAGCCGGATCTTTTTTCATTTCCTCAAACATGTATTTCAACCGAACGTCGCGCAGTTTCACCAGGGTAGGGTTGTTGATGTCGATAGAGAGGGCAATGCCATAAGAGCTTTCATAGCGGTTAGTGCTGCCCGGGTAGCCCCAGATCATAGCAAAATCGCCATCTTTCAAGGGTTTAAGAGAAACTGGCAGGAACCATTTTGGTTTCAATGGTTGATTGTCTGCTGCATATTTTGCCGGTTGATTATTCTTGCCTGCATACACTCTGAAAACGGAGAAATCACCGGTGTGGCGGGGCCACTCCCAGTTGTCTGTGTCGCCGCCGAATTTTCCAACGCTTTCAGGCGGAGCACCTACCAGGCGAACATCTGTATAGCGCTGGTACACAAAAGCCATGAATTGATTGCCTTTAAAAAGCGGGCTCACTCTTGTTTCAATATTCTGTGATGCATCGCTCATACGCTTATTGATGGAAGCCAACACGGATGTTTGCCTTTGCACACGCTCCGCCCCGCTCAATCCTTTCAGTGAATCCATCACTTCAGCTGTTACATCGTCAATTCTCAAAAGAAACTGTACAGATAAAGTGGTAGGTATTTCCTCTCCTTTATTTTTTGCGTAGAAACCATCTTTAAGATAGTTGTGGTCCATCGTACTTGCATTGGCAATCGCATCATAGCCACAATGGTGGTTGGTAAAGACCAATCCTTCAGAACTGACGATCTCTCCCGTGCAACCACCACCAAAAATGACGATCGCATCTTTCAACGATGCTTTGTTGATATTGTACAACTGATCTTTGGTAAGTTTCAATCCTTTCCTGGCCATGTCGTTGTACACCTGCTGGCCCAACAATAAGGGCAACCACATTCCTTCATCTGCAAAAGACCTTACAACGAGCAGCAAAAAGAAGGCAAACGTTAGAGTGATTTTTCTCATGATGAACTATTTAGATGATCAAAGATAGTGTGTTACAGCGCCACTCTGAACGGCAATACAAAGGGAATCCCTTTACCTGAATTATGGATATAGGTATTTACTCAGGAAAAATATTCTCTGATTTAAGACTCCACAGGCGTGTTCAGCACCTTCCACAATAAATCCTTCAGTTCAGTCAACCCTTTATTGGTTACCGAGGAAATAAAAAGATGCGGAATATCTGCCGGCAATTCTTTTTTAATAGCTGCCATCAGTTCATCGTCCAGCATATCGCTTTTGCTGATGGCGATCACGAATTGCTTATGCAGCAGTTCTGGGTTGTATTGTTCCAGTTCAGAAACGAGTATATCAAATTCTTTTTTGTGATCAGTGCTGTCTGCAGGGATCAGGAATAAAAGAATGGAGTTGCGTTCGATATGACGCAGGAAGCGATGCCCAAGGCCTTTCCCTTCTGCAGCCCCTTCAATGATACCGGGCAGGTCGGCGATGCAGAAGCTTTTCCCATCGCGGTATTCCACCATGCCCAGGTTGGGGGTGATAGTGGTAAATGCATAGTCGGCAATTTTGGGTTTGGCAGCAGTGATCACGGAGAGCAGGGTAGATTTGCCGGCATTGGGGAAACCGACCAGTCCTACATCAGCCAGCACTTTCAGTTCCAGCACTTTCCAACCCTCTTCACCTGGCAATCCGGATTGGGCATATTCTGGTGCCTGGTTGGTAGGAGTAGCAAAATGGCTGTTGCCAAGCCCGCCTTTTCCGCCGGGCATCCAGATCACTTCCTGCCCGTCCTGCAGGATTTCCACTTCCTGCTTGCCGGTTTCTTCGTCCCGGGCGATAGTACCCAGGGGCACTTCGATAATGATGTCTTTCCCAAAGCGGCCGGTCTTATTATTGCCGCTGCCGCCCTCACCATCTTCTGCCAGCACGTTTTTGAAATAGCGCAAATGCAGGAGTGTCCATAAGTTACTGTTTCCTTTAAGGATGATATGGCCGCCACGGCCTCCATCTCCACCATCCGGGCCTCCCAGGGCGGTAAACTTATTCCTCATAAAATGCCTGCTGCCGGCCCCGCCATGTCCGCTGCGGCAAAAAATCCTTATCTGGTCAACAAAGTTGCTTTTTTCCATGACGCACAAAGATAAGTGTTTGAACTGGTCAGGAATTTATGGTAGCACCGGGAAATACAGGCCACTATCTATCTTAAACGCCCCCTTCCCGTCCTTCCCGCCTTACCGGTAAAAATTTACCGGTAAGGCGGGAAGGAC
>ERZ778025.2482-NODE-2482-length-10260-cov-5.602450_pt1 | contig 10260 bp, 5 predicted proteins | sample MGYA00375755_ERZ778025 | MGnify/ENA primary metagenome ERZ778025 (study PRJEB29350, sample SAMN05389825) | bioreactor metagenome | isolation source: Thiocyanate bioreactor | place: South Africa: University of Cape Town | collected 2014-03-17 ... | reverse complement strand
CTGATCGTCGCCTTGGTGAGCCGTTACCTCACCAACTAGCTAATCAGACGCGGGCCGATCTTTCGGCGATAAATCTTTCCCCGTAAGGGCTTATCCGGTATTAGCACAAGTTTCCCTGTGTTGTTCCGAACCAAAAGGTACGTTCCCACGCGTTACTCACCCGTCTGCCACTGACGTATTGCTACGCCCGTTCGACTTGCATGTGTTAAGCCTGCCGCCAGCGTTCGCTCTGAGCCAGGATCAAACTCTCAAGTTGGACTTGAAACTTTAAACCGGCTGATCACAACGTTTGACGAGGTCCCACCATTGTTAGCCGAAACTAACTTGCTGTCTGCGATTCACATCGCTGACAACGATGGTGTAACCTTTGAAACGTGTACCGCCGAAGTCTTTCGTCCGGTCCCGACCTGAAAGCCGAAGCTCTCAAATTCGAGACCCGCAAGGACTCCGCCGTCCACGTTTCTCTTTCTTCATCTTTACTTGTCAAACAGCCCGAAACCCGAGGGTTTCATTCGCCCATGGCTGGGCGAAAATCTCGAATGTCTCTACTTAAAGAGACCACGCTATCCATCCGACGCCGAATGACAACCGACAACTATCGGCTGTTTGTTCACTCGCTGTGGAGAGAAGCTGACCCGACGCGGAAGCTTGCCTGGACCCGTGGGCCCCGGCGCCGCCGCGCTCAGTGGCCGTCTTATAGGCCCTGCCATCCGATCCTGTCAACGGCCTTGTCAAAAAATCGTCGCAACGCACCAAAGAAAACTGAATCGGCGAGAAGTCCTTATTTATCAGGCCTTGTGACCGCACCGGAGCGACATCCCGGCGATGTCTTGCACAGGAAAGGTGCCCCGCCCGGGCAAATAATCGTATAATTTTTTCCGGCCGGTTCGGGATTCGAGGCGACTTCGGAACCCATCGGGCATTTCGAGCCCGGAAAGGTCGGCACGATTCATGGGATCGGCGCTCACTAGCTCGCCATCGGCCTGATAAATGCCGAAGATAGTGCGGATAAGCCGACTGACGGACTATAAGGCCGGGTGGCTTCATCCGGGACAACATGCTGAAAAGCGTCCTGGCGGCCGCTTGAACGCCAAATGGACTTAAGAAGGCCACGAAGAAGGCCGAGACGGTTTGGACGACTTGGGGGACGGCGGTTTTGAATCACGGAACGTCACGCGGGGGACACTATGGACGTGCCGGGATCATCGATCTTGGCCATGAGCCCCCGCTATCGGTGGACGGAACGGAAGCCGCGGTCATCGACCGCCGCCGCGTTTCCGTACAGTGGTTCAGCGGCACGATTCTCACCGGTCTGTGCGGCGCGGCTCTGATCGGCGGCGCCGTTTTCGCATCTCTCGATGGTGAAATGACTTTCGCGAAGGTGCCCGAGCGCGTCGAAGGCGCGCTGCGCGGAGCCTTCGGCGCTAATGACAGGGGCGCCGTCGCCCGCAAGAGCGACCGTCTTCCGCCGCCAAGCGAATCGGCCGCAGCACGCCAGGTGATCCGCGTGTCCACCGCCGTGCGGGCCGGCGGGCGCGACGTGATGCGCGTCCGGCCATTTATCCGAATCGCCGGTAACCTGTCGCTGACCACCAGCGATCTTTCTTCCAAAGTGCCGCCATTCAACGCGCAGCGCCTTCTGACCGACGTCGGATCGCCGACTTCGGCCGATGGTAACGAGCAGCAGGCCGCCGAGCCCGATGCCGAGGTTTCGTTCGTCACGCGCGACCTCACCACGGTGCTGCCGCGCGCGAGAATCGCCGCCAGCGTCGCGATCGACGACGTTCTGATGCGGGTGCGCGATGCATCGAGCTGGCGCGGCAACAGCGCCGTTCGCTATGCCTCGAACACGCCGACCGATTTCAAGATGGCCTATGCCGCCGAAGGCACGCCAGATCCCTACGCCGGTTTTGAAGCCCGCGTGGTGCCGGAAAACGTGACCCTGCTGGCCAAGACCAAGGATCAGATCACCGGCGGCAACGCCAGCGGCGAAAAGATTCACGTCGTCAAAAAAGGCGACACGGTCCAGAGCATCCTGCGCGATCTCGGCGCGACGCCGGGCGAGGCGCTGGCGATTGCCAACAATCTCGGCGCCCGCGGCCGCGATGGTGGCCTGAAAGAAGGCCAGAAACTGCGCATCCTGATGGCTGGCACGGGCCCCGGCCAGCTTCGCCAGCAGCCTGTGCGCGTCATCGTCGCCAGCGATTCGACCATCGAAGCTGTCGCCGCCCTCTCCGATCTCGGCAAATACGTCGCCGTCGATCCGCAGAGCTTCAACACCGCCACCGAAACCGCCAGCAACAGCAGCGAGGAGGATGACGGCACCGGCGTGCGGCTCTACCAGAGCATCTACGAGACCGCGCTACGCAACAAGGTTCCGACATCCGTCATCGAGGACATGATCCGCATCTACTCCTACGATATCGATTTCCAGCGCAGGGCGCAGGCGGGCGATTCGTTCGAGGTCTTCTTCGCCGGCGACGACGAAGGCACCCCCACCAACGAAAAGTCCGAGGTGCTCTTCGCCTCGCTCACCATCGGCGGCGAAACCAAGAAGTACTATCGTTTCCAGACACCGGACGATTCCGTCGTCGACTACTATGACGAGACTGGCAAGAGCGCGAAGAAATTCCTGGTGCGCAAGCCCGTCAACAATGCCGTGATGCGCTCCGGCTTCGGCGGCCGCCGCCATCCGATCCTCGGCTACACCAAAATGCACACCGGTGTGGACTGGGCCGCGCCTTACGGCACGCCGATCTTCGCATCCGGTAACGGCACCGTTGAAAAGGCCGGCTGGGAAGGCGGCTACGGCAAGTATATCCGCCTCAAGCATCCGAACGGATATGAAACCGCCTACGGCCACATGACGGCGTTCGCCAAGGGGATGGAGCCCGGCAAGCGCGTGCGGCAGGGCCAGGTGATCGGCTTCGTCGGCTCGACAGGCCTTTCGACCGGCGCCCACGTCCACTACGAAATTCTGGTCAACGGCCGCTTCGTCGATCCGATGCGCGTCAAGCTGCCGCGCGGGCGCTCGCTCGACGGCACCGTGCTGACAAGCTTCGAAGCTGAACGCGACCGGCTTGACGCCCTCGTCAACAGCCGGCCCGGCGGCAACCGTCCGCAGCCCCAGGCCGGCAAGGGCCAGAAAACGGCGCAGGCCGGCACTCGTTGACGATCTGACGATGTCCTGCGCGTGACACGATGCATCACAGCACGGCTGATGCCGCGCATGTTGCATTGGCACCCCTCGTTGCCTACCAATCTCATCCACGAATATTCCTCCACATGAAAATGCGGAGAATCAAATAGCGAACCATCAAATTTTGCGGGCGGGGCAGATGCGGCCGTGCCTGCGATTAATGCGCGATATCGCCACCTGCACATCGAAATTGCAGTTTTGCGAGGGATGAAGAGCGATGCCTACGCCGCCGGGCCGATCGAATGTCAACATCCGGCCATGGCTTCCGGTCGTTGTCTTCGCATTGATTTTCGCCGGAGGCTGCGCCCTCAATGCGATCAACATAGGATTTCCGGTTTACTGGCATCCTGACGAAATCGCCAAAGCATCTCAGATTCAGACCGGTGACTATAATTTCAATCACCCGCTGCTGATGCTCCGTTTGGCGACGCTATTTCATGCTTTGCTGCCGCTCGACCAGTCCATCAGGGATACCGTGCTCGCCGGCCGTTTCGTTTCCATCGCTACGGCTGCTCTCGCAGCCAGTATTTTCGGTCTCCTCATAGCGCGGCGCTTCGGAATTCTATTCGGAATTGTAACCACAATTCTGATCGCATTGACGCCCCTCATGTTCATCAGGGCTCACTTCTTCAAGGAAGAAGCCACGCTGATGATGGGGATCGCCCTCGTCATGCTTGCCATCCAGTCCGTCGACACCGATGCCAAACCCCGCAACATCGCTCTTCTGGGGGCCGCAGTGGGGCTGGCGGCCGCAGCTAAATATGTCGGCGGCATCATGATAGTGCCCGCCATCGCTATTCTCATTTCAAAACGCGTTCGATGGATGGAAAGCGCAAGGTTTCTGCTCTGCGTCATACTCGTCTTCGTGGCCATCAACAGCGCAGGTATCATTGGACATTCCAGCCTTGAAACCGGACTCTTCAGGCAGATCAAGCACGTCGCAACCAGCCATGACGGTGTTTCCCGTGGCATGAAATCGGCCTATGCGCTCCTGCTCTTCTGGCGCATTACGCCTGCTGCCATTGTCGGAATCTGGGTGGCAGGCATGCTAGCCTTACTCTGGCGACGACTCGTCATTCAGAGGTGCGGCATCGAAAAAGCGTCCGCTCTCACGGCGATGGATGCTGTCGTGATATTCACGCCATTGCTGCAACTGGCGATGATTTCATTGTCGGCGGTTATAACCCAGCGATACGTTCTGCCAGCCGCAGTCCTTGCGATCGTGGCCGCCGTCTGGATTGCGGCTTCGGCCGCGTCATCGCCACGATCAAGCCGCGCCGTGCAGATCATCGCGACACTTGCACTCCTCATCGGAGGCGTGTCCACGATTGCTACATTTACAACGACATTCCACGACCTGCAGCAGGACGCCCGCACCCGGCTTCGCGCATGGATCGCGGAGAACCTGCCGCCGGATGCCAAGATAGCAGCGGAGTTTTACGCCGGCCTTCCGACTGAACAAATGCTGGCTTTGGATCAGACATTACCGTCTGTCGGACGCTCGATCGAAAGACCGTTTTTTCATCTCGCCATAGCAGGCTCTCTCGCCTCTCTTCGCGAACAAGGATTCACGCACATCGTTATCTCCAGCATGAATTTTGCTCGCTTCATCGATCCGGTCGCAAAGCTGACGGCAGATACCATCGCGCGAAAGGAATTCTATCAGAGTATATTTTCACGCCTCACGCCCATCCACGAAGAAACCAGCCCGACAGACCTGATCGGCGGCACGTTTGGCATTCAGCTTCTGGTCTATGACATTCGAAATGTCGCGACCGCCAAAGGCAACGGGGTAGGACTATAAAAGTCCTGCCCCGTCAAAGTCGCCGGGAATCGTCTCAACGTCAGTTCAGCATGTGCCGGGGTACCGGCTGATCGGATTTCCCGGTCTCATCCTTGGCCAGTTGACCGTTAAAGGTCAGACCGTCCTCGGTCGCCGAGACCGTCACCGTTTCACCGTCATGAACCCGGCCAGAGAGGATCATTTCCGCCAGCGGGTCCTGAACCGCGCGCTGGATCGCCCGCTTCAGCGGACGCGCGCCGTAGGCCGGATTCCAGCCTTTGGCCGCCAGCCAGTCCCGCGCCCTGTCATCCAGCGCCAGCGTGATCTTGCGATCCTCCAGCAGCTTCAGCAGCCGCTTCATCTGGATGTCGACGATACGGCCCATCTCGGTCCGCTGCAGCCGGTGGAAGAGAATGATCTCGTCGACGCGGTTGAGGAACTCGGGACGGAAGTTCGATCGCACGATGGCCATGACCTGATCGCGCACCGCCGAGGTGTCTTCACCCTCCGCCTGCCCGACCAGAAACTCGGAGCCGAGATTCGACGTCATGATGATCAGCGTGTTGCGGAAGTCGACGGTGCGGCCCTGACCGTCGGTCAGGCGGCCGTCGTCGAGCACCTGCAGCAGCACGTTGAACACATCCGGGTGCGCCTTCTCGATCTCGTCGAACAGCACGACCTGATACGGACGGCGGCGCACGGCTTCGGTGAGCGCGCCGCCCTCGTCATAGCCGACATAACCCGGAGGCGCGCCGATCAGCCGCGCCACCGAATGCTTCTCCATGTACTCGGACATGTCCATGCGCACGAGCGCCGTCTCGTCGTCAAACAAGTATTCGGCGAGCGCTTTCGTCAGTTCGGTCTTGCCGACGCCGGTGGGTCCCAGGAACATGAACGAGCCGATCGGCCGGTTCGGGTCCTGCAATCCCGCGCGCGAGCGGCGCACCGCGGTGGACACCGCGCCGACGGCTTCGGCCTGACCGATCACGCGTTCCGCAAGCTGCAGTTCCATCTTGAGCAGCTTCTCGCGCTCGCCTTCCAGCATCTTGTCGACCGGGATGCCGGTCCAGCGTGACACGACCTGCGCGACATGGCTTGCGGTGACCGCTTCCTCGAGCACGACATTGCCGGCCTTCTCGCTTTCCTCAAGCGCCTTTAGGCGCTTCTCGAGTTCGGGAATACGGCCATAGGCCAGTTCGCCCGCTTTCTGGAATTCGCCGCGCCGCTGCGCGTCGGCCAGTTCCTGACGCGCCTGCTCCAGTTCGCTCTTCACCTTCTGTGCATCGGAGAGCTTGTCGCGCTCGGCCTGCCACTTTGCAGTTAGCGCGTCGCCCTTCTCCTCAAGCTCGGCCAATTCCTTTTCCAGCCGCTGCAAACGATCCTTCGAAGCGGAATCCGTTTCCTTCTTCAACGCTTCCTGCTCGATCTTCAGCCGCACGATCTCGCGGTCGATATTGTCGAGTTCCTCCGGCTTGGAATCGATCTGCATCTTCAGCCGCGCCGCAGCCTCGTCGATCAGGTCGATGGCCTTATCGGGCAGGAAGCGGTCGGTGATGTAGCGGTTCGACAGGGTCGCGGCGGAGACGATCGCGGAATCCGTGATGCGGACGCCGTGATGCAGTTCATACTTCTCCTTGAGGCCGCGCAGGATCGACACCGCGTCCTCGACGGTCGGTTCGGAGACGAACACCGGCTGGAAGCGGCGCGCCAGAGCGGCGTCCTTCTCCACATGCTTGCGATACTCGTCGAGCGTGGTCGCGCCGATGCAATGCAGTTCGCCGCGCGCCAGCGCCGGCTTGAGCAGGTTGGACGCATCCATCGCGCCGTCCGCCTTGCCCGCGCCGACCAGCGTATGCATTTCATCGATGAACAGGATGATCTGGCCATCGGAGCCAGTGACTTCCTGCAGCACGGCCTTCAGCCGCTCCTCGAACTCGCCGCGATACTTCGCGCCCGCGATCAGTGCGCCAAGGTCGAGCGAGAGAACGCGCTTGTCCTTGAGGCTTTCGGGCACGTCGCCGTTGACGATCCGCAGCGCGAGGCCTTCGACGATGGCGGTCTTGCCGACGCCGGGTTCGCCGATCAGCACGGGATTGTTCTTGGTCCGGCGCGACAGAACCTGAATCGTGCGGCGGATTTCCTCGTCGCGGCCGATCACCGGATCGAGCTTGCCGTCCCTAGCGGCCTGCGTGAGGTCGCGGGCATATTTCTTCAGCGCATCATAGGCGTTTTCCGCCGACGCGCTGTCGGCCGTGCGGCCCTTGCGCAGCGCGTTGATCGCAGCATTCAGGTTTTGTGGCGTGACGCCGCCCTTGGCGAGCAGTTGGCCCGCCTCGCTGTCCTTGTCGAGCGCCAGCGCGAGCAGCAGCCGCTCCACGGTGACGAAACTGTCCCCGGCCTTGTCGGCGGCCTGTTCGGCGGCATCGAAAGCGCGCGCGGTCGCGGGCGCCAGATAGATTTGTCCTGCGCCCGCGCCCGACACCTTGGGCAGCTTGCCCAACGCATCCTCGGTTGCTTTCAGGATCGCGCGCGAGTTTCCGCCGGCCCGGTCGATCAGACCGCCCGCCAGGCCTTCGCTGTCATCCAGCAAAACTTTCAGAACATGCAGAGGCGTGAATTGCTGATGGCCTTCACGCATGGCCAGTGATTGTGCCGACTGGATAAATCCCTTCACGCGGTCGGTGTATTTTTCAATATTCATTCGGTTTCCCTCAGCCTGCCGTTCCGCCCCGAAGGCACGGAATTGGCATCTTCAATGGGGTTCCGCCGCCGGCATTGACATTCCTCAACCCGGGACGGTGGCTGGACTGCGCCCGCCTGCAACCGAATGTGGGAACCCTGATCCGCCTGTGAAAGAGGCAGGGCTAAAAATTCGTCCCTCAGAAAATGACGAATGCCCCGGCCGCCTGCGCGACCGGGGCATTCGGACCGCCTCAGCTGGACGGCATGACGTAGGCGTAGATGCGACCGCGGGAATATGTCGCCTCGGCGACGCGGTGGCCGTGATTGCCGGAGATCACGATCGGATTGCCCTTGGCATCGATGCCGCTGACAACGCCGACATGGCCGCCGCGGCGTCCACGCGACATAACGGCGATGGCGCCGACCTGCGGACCGGAAATGCGGTGGCCATAGCTGGCAAACGAACGCGCCATGTCCGAGCCGGTGCCTTTGTGCCCCGAGCGCTCCAGCACCATGTTCATGAAGCGCGCGCACCACAGGCTCGCGCGGCCAGTCGGATTGCCGCTGCCGATATAGCGCCGTGCTTCTGCAACGATATTCGATGCACCGAAGCCGCCAAAGCCCTGCGACGACGCAGGCTCCGCCTGCACATCATTCACGACGTATCGGCCGCGGCGCACATGATGGCGCTTGCGATGACCATGATACGTCTTGACGTGATGGCGGGAATGATAGGCGTGATGATGACGGCTTGCACCGTGATGAGGCCTCGCCGAAGCCGGTGTCGCAGTCGCGACGATTGCCAGTGAGCACAACGCAATAGCAGTAAGCCCAACAGGCCGACGAAACGCACTAGTTAGAGTCATCCATAATCCTCGTTACACCCCCATTTTCCACCGACCCCGAGTGGATCGATAATCACGGGAGGTAAAACGAGTCTCGATGTGGCGAAAAAACGACAACAGGCCTGCATGAAATGGCAGCAGCCATGCATCGCATGCAAAAAAGATGAACGCAGCGTGGCGAAAATCGTGCGAGAAGTGCCCTATTCCAGCCGATAATCTTAATCGCGGCGCGTCAGCAGAAAAACGCCCTGCTCACCGAACATATTCCAGAACCACCATGGCGCATTCAAGCGCAGCGGACGGCCATAACGATCGAGCGCGATGGCGCGCTCCATCTTCACGTTGATCTCGTTACAGAGCTGCACGAAGTCCTTGATGGTGCAGAAATGAATGTTGGGCGTGTCGTACCATGTCGCCGGAAGATTCTCGGTGCGCGGCATCTGCCCCTTGATCAGCAGTTGAAGGCGCATCCGCCAGTGGCCGAAATTCGGAAACGACACGATGGCGCGCTGTCCGATGCGCAGAAGATTCTCCAGCACGACGCGCGGCTGCCGCGTCGCCTGCAGGGTCTGCGACAGGATCACGTAGTCGAAGGCATCGCCGGGATAGTTGGCGAGGTCGGTGTCGGCGTCGCCCTGCACCACCGCGAGGCCCTTGGCGACGCAGCGGTTGACGCCTTCGCGCGACAGTTCGATGCCGCGGCCATCGACACCGCGCGATTCAAGGAGGCGCAGCAGATCGCCCTCGCCGCAGCCGACGTCGAGAACGCGCGATCCCGGTTCGACCATCTGCGCGACGAGAAGATGATCACCGCGATAGCCGCTCTCGTTGACGGGAAGCACGGCGGTCAGCCGGAATGATTGTTCGTGAAGCGCCATGTCATCTGCTCGCTGAATTCAGTCCGTGCGCCGAAGCCGCAGCTTCGAGGAAGGCGCGCGAGATATCGATGAATTCCGGCACATCCAGCAAAAATGCATCGTGCCCTCTGTCGGTCTCGATCTCGGCAAATGAAACACGCGCACTCGTTGCATTCAGTGCATGCACGACGGCCCGCGATTCCGATGTCGGAAACAGCCAATCGCTGGTGAACGACACCACGCAGAAGCGCGTGCGCGTGCCGCGAAACGCCTCCGCCAGCACGCCGTTGTGGTCGGCGGCGATGTCGAGATAGTCCATTGCTCGGGTGAGATAGAGATAGCTGTTGGCGTCGAAGCGCTCGACGAAGGACGAGCCCTGATGGCGCAGATAGCTCTCCACTTCGAAATCCGCGTCGAACGAGAACGTCGGCAGTTCGCGATCCTGCAGGCGCCGTCCGAATTTCCGGTGCAGCGCGGCGTCCGACAGATAGGTGATGTGCGCGGCCATACGCGCGACGCCGAGACCGCGGCGCGGATGCGTGTCGTCTTCGAAATAGCGCCCGCCACGCCAGTCCGGATCGGCCATCACCGCCTGACGGCCGAGTTCGTGGAAGGCGATATTCTGCGCCGAATGCCGCGTGCTGCACGCCACCGCCAGTGTCGCAAACACACGCTCGGGATAGGCCGCCGACCATTGCAACGCCTGCATTCCGCCCATCGATCCGCCGACCACGGCGAACAGTTTCTCGATGCCGAGATGATCGAGCAGCATCGCCTGCGCGCGCGCCATGTCAGGAATGGTGATGACGGGAAAATCCAGTCCCCAGACCTTGCCGGTGGCGGGATTGGTCGAAGCCGGTCCGGTCGAGCCCATGCAACCGCCGATGACATTCG
>ERZ778025.2481-NODE-2481-length-10261-cov-3.466882_pt1 | contig 10261 bp, 6 predicted proteins | sample MGYA00375755_ERZ778025 | MGnify/ENA primary metagenome ERZ778025 (study PRJEB29350, sample SAMN05389825) | bioreactor metagenome | isolation source: Thiocyanate bioreactor | place: South Africa: University of Cape Town | collected 2014-03-17 ... | reverse complement strand
CGCATTTTGGGCCGTTCCACATTCTCAGCTTTGTTTTCATCGGTGGCGGCTTCATCCTGATTTCCGCTGGATGGAAGGCGCTCTATGAGGCCCAGCGGCAGCATAAGCTCGCAATTACGGGTGTCTATGCGCGCGTCCGGCACCCGCAGTATGTCGGTTTTGTCCTCGTCATGTTTGGGTTTCTACTGCAGTGGCCAACCTTGCTAACGCTCGCGATGTTCCCCATCCTGGTCTTCATGTATTGGCGGCTTTCCAAGCATGAGGAACGAGAGGCGCTTGCCGAATTTGGCGATGCCTATGCGCGCTATATGCGAGAAGTGCCAGCGTTCATCCCGCGGCTGTCGGCGCAGCGCACCAAGCCGGCGGGTGATTAAACTTGCCGAAGCCACTTTTCGACTCTCATCGGTCAAGGTCTCGGCGGGCCATCTATTCAGTCATAGAGAGCGGCGGGTCGCGGACGGGGCTCCTGGGAAGGGCCGGATTTTCGGCCCACACAGGAGTTTCTGCCGACCGGCGCTGGCCGCTCCCACGCTCGAGGTCTGATCATGCGTGTCGTTGTTGCGCTTAGCGGTAACGCGCTGCTGAAGCGCGGAGAGCCCATGAGTGCCGACGCCCAGCGCGCCAATGTGCGCAAGGCGGCCGTGGCTCTGGCTGACCTTGCCAAGGGCCATGACATCATCGTGGCCCATGGAAGCGGTCCACAAGTGGGATTGCTCGCCCTCCAGGCCGCGGCGCTCAAGGAGGTCCCGCCTTACCCGCTCGACGTCATCAGCGCCGAGAGCATCGGTATGATCGGCTACATGATCGAGCAGGAATTGGCCAATGTGCTTCCTCCGAGCACACGGCTGGCCACCTTGCTGACCCACATCGAGGTGGATCTCCGCGATCCCGCATTCGGCCGCCCCGAGAAGCCGATCGGTCCGGTTTATCAAGCGCAGGAAGCTGAGAAAGCGCGCACCGCTCATGGCTGGCCTATGGTCGAGGAGGCGTCGGGCCGCTGGCGCCGGGTGGTCTCGTCCCCTTTGCCGAAGCGGATCGTCCAGATCGAAGTGATCCGTATGCTCGTCGCCGCCAAGGTTGTGACCATTTGCGCCGGCGGCGGCGGAATTCCCGTCGTGCGCGACGCGTCTGGCAATCTTCAGGGCGTTGAGGCTGTCATCGACAAGGATCGCGCTGCCGGACTGCTCGCCGCGGACCTGGCCGCCGATGCATTGCTGATGCTAACGGATGTGGATGCCGTCTATCTCGGCTGGGGGACTTCCCAACAACGCCCCATTCGGGTGGCTCATCCTACAGAACTGTCGGCTCATCAATTTCCACCTGGGTCCATGGGGCCAAAGGTGGAGGCGGCATGCCAGTTCGCTGAGACGCCCGGTAGGATAGCGGGCATCGGACGCTTGGAAGACGCACGCGCGATCCTGGAGGGCAACGCCGGGACGGTCGTCAAGTTAGCATAAGCTTCGTTGGTGCCTTTACTCTGCAACCTTGCCCAGGGCTCTGACGAGCGCGCTGAGGCGACGTGTAGCCTGAACTTGATCTGGATTAAAGATCCCAAGGTGCGGCAGAACCCCTGTGGCGCGCCGTGACGAAACTGGCTGGGCCACCTGACGGACGAAAAAGAATGAGCTCACCGCACTCCCATCACGGCCATCATGATCATCACCAGCATGGAGGTCGCGAGTCGCCCCATGACGGCCATCACGGCGCAGCCAAGATCGTAGCGGCGGCCGGGTCCAGCCATTCCGAGCACGCCGGTCACGACCACGGTGCCATGGTCGCTGACTTCCGTCGTCGGTTCTGGGTTACCCTGGTCCTGACGCCTCCGGTACTGTTGCTCTCGCCGATGATCCGGCACTGGCTCGGGCTCACGGAGCTCCTGTCCTTTCCGGGGGACGGCCTGGTCCTCTTCGTGCTCTCAACCGTCGCCTATCTGTACGGCGGATGGCCATTCCTGACAGGCTTCTTCTCCGAGTTGCGCAAGGGGCAGCCCGGCATGATGACCCTGATCGCGCTGGCGATCTCGGCGGCCTACTTCTTCTCTGCGGCGGTCACGTTCGGCTTTCCAGGCGAAGCGTTCTACTGGGAACTGGTCACCCTCATTGCCATTATGCTGCTCGGCCACTGGGTCGAGATGCGCTCGGTGATGGGCGCGTCACGCGCGCTGGAAGAGCTCGTTCGTCTCTTGCCGGACAGCGCGACGCGGATCGACGCCAACGGTACGACACACGAGGTACCGATCTCCGATCTCAAGCCGGGCGACCGCGTCATTGTTCGCCCAGGCGCCAAGGTGCCGGTGGATGGCGAGATCGTCGAGGGGTCGTCAGGCTTCAACGAAGCAATGTTGACGGGCGAGTCACGCCCCGTCACCAAGGCGGTCGGCGCGACAGCTATCGGCGGGGCGATCAACGGCGCCAACGCCGTCACCATCAAAGTAACGGCAACGGGCGATTCGACCTATCTCGCTCAGGTCATCGATCTCGTGAAGAAGGCGCAGGCGACACGCTCGCGCACCCAGGACATTGCCAACAGGGCGGCCGCTTGGCTGACCTACATTGCCCTCGTCGTTGGCTTCGGGACGCTTTTTGTCTGGTGGCTTTGGCTTGGCGCGCCGCTCGAATTCGCGCTTGAGCGCATGGTGACGGTGATGGTGGTGGCCTGCCCGCATGCCCTCGGCCTCGCTGTTCCGCTCGTGGTCGCCGTCAGCACATCGCTCAGCGCCAGCAACGGTCTTCTGATCCGCGACCGCGCCGCTTTCGAGCGTGCGCGGAATCTACAAGCGGTGGTGTTGGACAAGACCGGCACATTGACGGAAGGCCGCTTCGGCGTCAGCGACATCGTCCTGCTCTCAGGCGGCGACCAGAACACAGAACTGAGCTTCGCAGCCGCCGCAGAGAACCAGTCCGAGCACCCGATCGCACACGGGATCGTCGCCGAAGCGAAGCGCCGAAACCTGACCATTCCGAAAGCCAGCGAGGTGAGCAATATCACCGGCGAAGGTATCGTGGCGAAAGTTGACGGACAAGATATTCGCATCGTCAGTCCCGGCCATCTCGCCCGGCAGGGCAAGCCCATCACTCACGAGAAGCTGAAGCAGCTGGAGGGTCAGGGCAAGACGGTGGTGGCGCTTGTGCGCAGCGGCAAACCGCGTGCGCTATTCGCGCTCGCCGACATCGTTCGCCCGGAATCCAAAGATGCGATCGCCGAACTGACGCGGCTCGGCATCAGATCCGTCATGCTGACGGGCGATGCGAAAGGCGTCGCCGAGAGCGTGTCGAAGGAGCTAGGGATCGCAGAATATTTCGCCGAGGTACTTCCCGACCAGAAGTCCGACAAGATCAAAGAGCTTCAGGCCCGTGGCCTTTCGGTGGCGATGGTTGGCGACGGCGTCAACGACGCACCGGCGCTCGTCCAGGCAGATCTGGGCGTCGCCATTGGCGCCGGTACCGATGTGGCTGTTGAGTCGGCTGACGTTGTTCTTGTTAAAAGCGATCCCCGCGACGTCGCCGCGATCCTCGGTCTGTCACGCGCTACCTATCGTAAGATGGTGCAGAACCTCATCTGGGCTACGGCTTATAACACCGTAGCCATCCCGATGGCCGCCGGGATCACCTTCGGCACAGGCTTCATGATGACGCCGGCTGTCGCCGCAGTGTTCATGTCGGCGAGCACGATCATCGTTGCCATCAATGCGCAGTTCCTGCGGTTCTACCGGAGGCACGCCTGATGGCGGCCCGCAGCTTCGTGCTGTCGCGACAGCCGGCCGCGCCGTTGTGAATGATTTGATCCGATCAGCCTTGTCTAGGGCGGGAAGTGAGATTTCGCTATGAAAGTGTATTTCGCCTCCGACCATGCTGGGTTTGAAGCCAAGAACAAGCTTGTCGAATATGTCCGCGATCAACTCAAGTTTGCGGTTGAAGACTGCGGTGCCTTAGCAAACGATCCGCAGGACGACTACCCGGCAATCATTGCCGTTGCGGCAAAAAAACTTTCGGACGACGTTGCGGAAGGAAAGGACAGTCGTGCAATCGTTGCCGGGGCTTCGGGGCAAGGCGAAGCCATCGTAGCGAACAGGTTCAAAGGCGTTCGCTGTGCACTCTACTATGGTGACCCCGGAATCGAGCAAGTGGACGCTTCCGGAAAGCATCTGGATATTCTCATGTCGACGCGCGAGCACAACAATGCGAACGCGCTCTCCCTGGGCCTTCGGTTTCTCACACTCAATCAAGCCAAAGAGGCCGTCACGCGCTGGCTCTCAGCACCGTTTCCAGGAGAGGCGCGCCATGCACGCAGGGTCACTCAGATAGATCAAATTTCGTAGTGATCTTGCTTGGAAGAGAAAACTGGATTTCTCATAAATCTCGTCGAGGGCATCGGTTTGGTCGTAGCTCGGCTGGCTCACTCTCGTCGCGCTTGCGTATGGCCAGCCCGCGCTCCAGCGAATGCGATGCTCACGACTGGCGCGCGAGCATCGCCTTGAAGCGATAGAGGGCTACGACAACGAAGGCAGCGCCAAGCCCGACCATGATCAAAAGATCGCGCCAAACGACGTCGATGCCAGCGCCGCGGTAAAGAACTGCTTGCGCGAAGCGCACGAAGTGCGTTGACGGTGAGAGGTCCATAATCGCCTGAAGGGCTCGCGGCATGCTCTCGAACGGCGTGAAGGCGCCGGACAGCAGGAACATCAAAACGAAGACCGGGATCGAGAGTAGCGCAAATTGGGGCATGGAATTCGCGACCGTGGCGAGCAGAATGCCGAGCGACGTGACAGCGAAGAGGTAGATGGCCGTCCCTACGAGAAACAGTTCGATCGAGCCGACAATCCTTGTGCGCAGAACGACTTCAACTACGACATGAAGCGAGAACGCAGCTGCCAGAAGGATGACCAGACCGTTCGCCCAGACCTTTCCCGCGATGATCTCGCTGGCGCTTACCGGCATCACGAGAAGATGCTCGATCGTGCCATGCTCTCTTTCGCGCATCACCGCGGCGCCGACCAGAATGATGGCGAGAATGGTGACATTGTTGATGACGCCCATACTTGACGTAAAGGTGAGCGCTTCGAGATTGGGGTTGAACATGGCTCGGATCACGGTGTTGACCGGAACGAGTGTCTCGGCACGGTCGTGCTTGAGGTAGCTGGCCGTTTCCCGCGCTATGATCTCCTGAATGTAGGCCGTTCCGACGCCCGCCTGGGAGATGGTGGTGGCATCGACATTGACCTGAATGGCCGGGTTGCGACCGCCCAGGAAGTCGGCTTCCAGTCCATGCGGGATGTCGAGAATGAAAATGAAGACGCCCTTGTCCATCAAGCGGTCGAGGCTCGAGCGATCGATTTCGACCGGAGGGCGGAAGTGCGGTGGTCGGAGCGCGTCTTTGATCCGACCCGAGAGGGTCGAGCGGTCGCCGTCGATGACCGCTACCTTGGCATCGTTGACATCCGTGCGCATCGCCGTCGCCTCGGAATAGACCGCAAATGTGAAGACGTAGGCGATCAGCACGACCATCACGACGTCGCGCGAAAGGCTTGCGAACTCCTTAATTCCGAGGCGGAAGGCGTTCTCCATCCAGCGTCGCATCGCTAGGCCTCCTGCTTGCTAATCAACAACCTGGCAAGCAGCAGGAACGCCACCGCGAAACCTGCGAGCACAACGAGTTCCTGGCTGAAGGCTGCGATATCAAGCCCCTTGGCGAAGACGCCGAGGCTTATCGTCTGGAACCAGAGCGCGGGGAACGACAGACCCATGATACGCCCTGGCCCTTCGAGCGACGAAGCTGGAATCAGGAACCCCGAGTAGTGGGCTGCTGTCATCGCTGTCAGGATGGCGGTTCCGAAAATCGCCGCTACCTGTGTCGAGACGAATGCCGATACCAGGAGGCCGAAGGCCGTGGCGGCAAAGATGTAGAGGAGGGCCGCCAAGGAGAGGGCGAGCACCGAGCCTTTCGGCACGACGCCCAGGACACCGCCGGCAAAGGCAAGCAGGCTGAGATAGCTCAGTATCCCAATCGCGACATAGGGGAGCTGCTTGCCGAGCAGGTATTCACCCACAGTCGCTGGCGATGCATAGACATTTGCGATCGAGCCCATTTCCTTCTCCCGGACGACGCCGAGCGCTGTCAGCATGGCCGGAAAGATGATCAGCAGCATCATGAGCGATCCGGGAGTGATCGCGAAGACGCTGCGGAAATCCTGGTTGTAGCGAAACCGGGGCTCGACTCGCAGCGTCTCCGCCCCGAGTCCATTTGCGTTGGGCGAGGCGCGGGCGAGTTCGCCGGCATAAGTTCGAACGCTCCCCAGGATGTAGGCGCGCGCGGTCTCCGCGGGGAAGGTGTTGCCGCCGTCGAGCCAGAATCCGACTTCCGGACGGCGGCCCTGCAACAGATCGCGGCCGAAGCCGGGCGGGATGTCGACGGCAAATTTCAGCTCGCCGGCGCGCAAGCGCCGATCGATCTCGATTTCGTCGTCAAGTCGTGCCTGCTCGACGAAGTACCGGGAGTTCGAGAACTGGTCGAGAAACGCGCGGCTTTCCGGCGATTGGTCGCGGTCGAGCACTGCGTAGCGCAGGCCTTCGATGTCGAAGGAAATGCCATATCCGAAGGCCGCCATGAGCAGGAGCGGGCCGATGAGAGCGAAGGCCAGCCGGATGCGGTCCCGGCTGAGCTCCAGCGCTTCGCGTCGCGCAAACGTCCAGATCCGCCTTACAGAAGCCAGGCGCGATCTATGGGGCGTAGTGGGGCCGTCTTCGAGGGGAGACGACGCAGGCTCGACGAATGCGATCGCGCCATTGACAGCCTGTTCTTCAGATCCTGTTGCGGTCGTGTCCTCCAGATAGGCGATGAAGGCGTCTTCTAGGCTCTCCGCGCCGCGCGCGACCTGAAGCTCGTGCGGCGTACCAACGGCCAGCACCCGACCCGCATGCATGAGAGAGATGCGGTCGCACCGTTCGGCTTCGTTCATGAAGTGCGTTGAGATGAAGATCGTGACACCGTCGCGCCGCGACATCTCCAGCAGAAGGCTCCAGAAGCGATCGCGGGCCGCTGGATCGACGCCGGAGGTCGGTTCGTCCAGGATCAGGACGTCCGGCCGATGCAAACATGCCGCCGCCAGCTGAAGCCGCTGGCGCATGCCCAACGGCAAAGCATCCGGCAGGGTTTCCGCGACGTCAGTAAGTTCGAACCGCGCCAGGGCTTCCTCGACACGTTCGACAAGTTTCTTACCGCTGATGCCACAGAGGCGCCCGTGCAGCTCGAGATTGCCTCGCACGGACAGTTCTTCGTAAAGCGAAAAGGATTGCGACACATAGCCGATCCGCGTCCTGGTCATGATGTCGCGCGCGTTGACTGGCTTTCCAAGGAGCTCGGCGTGTCCTTCCGTCACCGGCAGCAGGCCGGTCAGCATCTTCATCGTGGTCGTCTTGCCGCAACCATTGGAGCCGAGGAAGCCGAAGATCTCGCCCTGTTCGATCCGGAAGCTCACATGGTCGACCGCCGTGAAATCAGCGAAGCGCATGGTTAGCCCTTCGGCAAGGATGGCAGGCGGGCCGCCAACCCACTCGCGACGCGGAACCGACGAAGCCGCGCGCGCCCCGCGCCGCTCCGGGCGCTGCAGTTCGATATAGGCCTGCTCGAGCGTGGTGGATCCGGTACGGGCAAGAAGCTCCGCCCGGCTGCCATCGGCGATGACGGCGCCGTCATCCATCGCCACGATACGACGGAATTCGCCCGCCTCCTCCATGTAAGCTGTTGCCACGATCACTGTCATGGCAGGTCGCTCGCCCTGTAAGCGCGCAATCAGCGTCCAGAACTGGCGGCGCGACAGCGGATCAATCCCCGTCGTCGGCTCATCGAGGATGAGAAGATCGGGATCATGCACGAGCGCGCAGCACAATCCGAGCTTTTGCTTCATCCCGCCGGACAGCTTACCCGCCGGTCGGTCGGCAAAGGGAAAAAGTCCGGTGACCTGCAAGAGCTGATCGATGCGCCGATGTTGGCGTCCCTCAGGCTGATTGTACAGCCGGGCGAAAAAGTCGATGTTCTCGATCACCGAGAGGGTCGGATAGAGATTGCGTCCGAGGCCTTGTGGCATATAGGCAATTCTGGGCGCGGCCTCGCTCCGGTGCGAGGTCGACGCCATGTCGCCACCGAGGACGCTGACCGAGCCACGCTGGATGCGGCGCACACCCGCGATTAGCCCGAGCAGCGTCGACTTGCCGACCCCATCAGGGCCGACGAGAGCAAGTTTGGAGCCAGACGGGATTGAAAGATCGAGACCGCGAAGCGCGATCACCTTTCCGTAGGCATGATGGACACCCGTCAGGCTGACGGCTGCTGCGGGATCAGCGTCCATCGGGGAGCCTCGGCGCAAGCTCGGACGGCCAGCTGGCATCGCCTGCGATCTGGACATAAGCATTGCCGGTCATTCCCGCCTTCACATATCCACGCTCGGATGCGACCAAGGCAGGGTCGATGTGTAGCTTGACGCGATACATTAGCTTCTCGCGCTCGCTCGCCGTCTCGACGAATTTCGGTGTGAACTGTGCGTCGGCGGAAACGAACGACACGGTCGCGGGCAGGACATAGCCTCCCGCGCCGTCGAGCACGAGGCGCGCTTGCGTACCGACTGCGACGCGGCCGGCGGTCGACGTGGGCAGGTAGATCGTCATGTGAGCATCCGAGAGATCGAAGACGGTCAGCACCCGCCCTCCGGCGCCGACAACCTCACCGGCTTGCGCCAAGCGATATTCGACGCGTCCCGACACTGGAGCCTTCAACGTCATATCGGCAATGGCGGCTTCGATTTGGCTAACCTGCGCCTCGGCGACTTGCACCGAGGCTTTGGCGTCCTCAACGGCCGCTTTCGCCGTCCGAAGCGATGCCCTTGAAATGTCACGCTGTGCCGTTCGGCCGTCCTGCTCCGCCTGCGTCGAAGTGTTCGATCGCATAAGATCGACGACGCGCTGAAGCTCGATCTGCGCGAGATTTAGTTCGGCCTCGCGTAGGGCAACACTCGCCTCCGCGCTGGCTACGCTCTGGTGGCTGCGGTGGATGGCGGCTCTTGCGGCCGTTAACTGGGCCTGTATCTCGCTCGTATCGAGGCGGGCGAGAACATCGCCCTTCCTGACGTTGGCCCCCTCATTCACCGCCACTTCAGCTAAGCGGCCGGCGTACTTGCTGGTAATGTCGACGCGCTCGACCTCGATCCTTCCATTCACCCGCGCCAATCCCGCCGGCACGCGATTTTGCGTTCCGAGCCAATACACATAGGCGCCGGCCGCAGCGGTGGCGACCAATACGATGATGACGACAACCGTAGATCTGCGCACCTTACGTCCTCTTGAGCAGCGAGCGCCCGCCGAGCAGGCTGATGTGGCAATTTCCGATCCGCATCACTTGACCAAAGCGAGGCCTGGCTGACGCGGCGCCTCGCGCTCGAGACCAAGGGTCAACTTCGCAAGATCGTCGGGACCAAGCGTTTCTCGGGCAAGAAGCTCTCGCGCGCTCGTGTCGAGCACAGAACGGTTGCGTTCGAGGACAGAGTGGGCTTTTTGGAAGGCGTGCTCGATGAGATCTTTCACCATGTGGTCGATGGCTTTGGCCGTCTCATCGCTATAGGTTCGGGGGCGCCAGACCGGGGTTTGGCCGACCAGGAAGCCGCCTGCCTCCGACTCGTAGGCGACCTGTCCGAGCTCCTTCGACATTCCGAATCGAACGACCATGTTGCGCGCGATGTCTGTCGCCTTGACGAGATCGTCCGCCGCGCCTGTCGAGATCTCGTCGAACACCAAGCTTTCGGCAGCGCGTCCGCCGAGCAGCACCGCCATACGATCCTGTAATTCGGATTGGCTCATGAGGAACCGATCCTCCGTCGGCCGCTGAAGTGTGTACCCAAGCGCAGCGATGCCGCGCGGGATGATCGAGACCTTCTGCACCACGTCGGTCTGCGGCAGCGCCATGGCAACAAGGGCGTGTCCCATCTCGTGATGGGCGACAATTTCGCGCTCGCGAGGGATCAAGATGCGACTCTTCTTTTCGAGTCCGGCAACGATGCGCTCAACAGCCTGTGTGAAATCGTCGAGGGTGGTGGCAGTCGCGTCTCGGCGCGTTGCGACAAGCGCGGCCTCGTTGACGAGATTCGCGAGATCGGCGCCGGTGAAGCCTGGGGTGAGCGCGGCAATTGCCGCGACCTCGAGATCGGGCGCCACACTTATCTTCTTCAGGTGCACATTGAGAATGTCGATCCTGCCCTGACGATCAGGACGGTCGA
>ERZ778025.2477-NODE-2477-length-10269-cov-4.329743_pt1 | contig 10269 bp, 10 predicted proteins | sample MGYA00375755_ERZ778025 | MGnify/ENA primary metagenome ERZ778025 (study PRJEB29350, sample SAMN05389825) | bioreactor metagenome | isolation source: Thiocyanate bioreactor | place: South Africa: University of Cape Town | collected 2014-03-17 ... | reverse complement strand
CGCCAAGGAAAGCCAGCATCTTGCGCCGCTCGATCGACATCGACTCCGGCATTACAAGTTTCAGGCGGTAGCCGCGCGAAGCAGCCACGAAAGCCAGCGCAATGCCGGTATTGCCCGACGTCGGTTCGATCAGAACGGTGTCCTGATTGATGATGCCGGCCTTCTCCATGGCGATGACCATTGCGGCACCGATGCGGTCCTTCACGCTGGCAGCCGGATTGAAATATTCAAGTTTGGCGAGAATTGTCGCCTTCACACCGTTCTGCTCCGGCAGACGGCGCAGCCGGACGGTCGGCGTATTGCCGAATGCATCAACGATGCTGTCGTAAACTCGACCGCGTCCTGCCTGCGATGCGATGGAATCCGATTTGGTATCCATGGTGTTTCTCCGAAACCAAGCTGTCGAACAGCGTTCAAGAAAATGCGCTTAAAACGCGCGCTTTCCGCCATTAAGAGCGCACACTGCGACGGAGGCAAGCGTCAATCCGCCATCTTCCACCGCTGCATCGCAAAACCGATTTCGCAAAACAAACGCATTTGTGTTGCGACAACTTCACGGTCTTGAGTCTATAGTTCTTGCGAGCTTCAGTTTCGAACGGAGGTCACGATGCCAGCACTTGCTGAATTCCTGTCGACCACACCGTCACGGCTTCCTCCGCGTGTGGCGGATCGCCCTGTCTGCGCCGTGTGCGCGGACTCCATGATCGCAGCCGAAGCCTCGGCTTTTCTGGCTGACGACGTGATCAGTTACCTGTGGACCTGCGACAATTGCGGTTACGGTTTCGTGACCAAGCACTCGACGCGCATTGTCTGCAACTAAACCCTAGCGCGGCGGAATATCGCCCTTTGCCCAGCCTTCACGCGTTGCGTCACGGAACGCATTGAATGTTCCCGCTGCGATGGCTGCGCGCGCACCCTGCATCAGGGTCTGATAGTAGGCGATGTTGATCTCCGACAGCAGCATCGCGCCGAGCGCTTCGTCGGATTTGACCAGATGATGCAGATAGGCTCGCGAATAGCCGCTGGTAGAACGCCACGGGCTTTCCTCATCCAGCGGCCGCGGGTCATCGGCATGACGGGCATTGCGCAGGTTGAGCACGCCATGGCGTGTGAAGGCATGGCCGTGGCGGCCATTCCGCGTCGGCATCACGCAGTCGAACATGTCGATGCCGCGCGCGATGGCTTCCAGCATGTCGTCAGGCGTACCGACACCCATCAGGTAGCGCGGCCGATCCTGCGGCAGTAGCGGCGCAACCTCCTCGATCATCGCCAGCATCACGTCCTGCGGTTCGCCGACGGCGAGGCCGCCGACCGCATAGCCGTGAAAACCGATGTCGATCAGCGCGCGCGCGCTGTCGCGGCGAAGATCAGGAATATCCCCGCCCTGCACGATGCCGAACAGCATGTATCCGGCAGGCGCGGTCTCGAAGGCACGCTTGCTGCGCTCCGCCCAGCGGATCGAAAGCTGCATCGCCCGATCGATTTCCGCACGATCCGCCGGCAGCCGCACGCATTCGTCGAGTTGCATGGCGATGTCGGAGCCAAGCAGCCGCTGCACCTCGATGGATCGCTCGGGCGACAATTCCACCTTGGCGCCGTCGATGTGCGAACTGAACGTCACCGCATGCTCGGTTACCTTGCGCAGCTTGGCGAGCGACATGACCTGAAAGCCGCCGGAGTCGGTCAGCATCGGGCCATTCCATGTGGTGAATTTTTGCAAACCGCCGAGCGCCGCGACCCGCTCCGCACCGGGCCGCAGCATCAGGTGATAGGTGTTGCCAAGCACGATATCCGCGCCGGTCTCGCGAATGTCGCGCCAGTGAATGCCCTTCATGGCACCTGCTGTTCCAACCGGCATGAAGGCGGGCGTGCGCACCACGCCATGCGGCGTCACGAGTTCGCCAGTGCGGGCGTCGCCGTCACGGCCGTGCAGCGTAAAGTGATTGGGAACGCTCATCCGTTTCTTGACCCGCGAAACAACAGCGATGCGTCGCCATACGAATAAAAGCGATAGCCCTGCGCGATGGCGTGGGCATAGGCCTGCTGCATCGTTTCAAGACCGCTGAAGGCCGACACCAGCATGAACAGCGTCGAGCGCGGCAGATGGAAGTTGGTCATCAGGATATCGACCGCCCTGAACTGATACCCGGGCGTAATGAAGATCGACGTTTCTCCGGTAAACGGTTGGATCACGCCGTTCCCGGCGGCGGCGCTTTCCAGCAGGCGCAGCGAGGTCGTCCCCACGGCCACCACGCGGCCGCCATCGGCACGCGCCGCGTTGAGCGCATCGGCCGTGGCAGCAGACACCGTGCCCCACTCCGCATGCATCTTGTGGCTGGACGTATCTTCCGCCTTCACCGGCAGGAAGGTCCCCGCTCCGACATGCAGCGTCAGACGATGCAGGCCGATGCCTTGCTCGCGCAGCGCCGTCTCAAGTTCCGAGGTGAAGTGCAGCCCCGCCGTCGGCGCGGCGACCGCGCCTTCATTGACCGCGAACATCGTCTGATAGTCGGCGGAGTCCTGCTCATCGGCCGTCCGGCGGGACGCGATGTAAGGCGGCAGCGGCGGCGCACCGACATCGGCGATAGCCTGATCCAGCACTGGGCCATGAAAAGCGAATGACAGCGTCACTTCGCCGTTCTCGCCCTTGTGCTCGACCTGCGCATCGAGATTGCCGAGCAGGCACACCCGGCCTTCATTCCCGAAACGGATGGCGTCGCCGACGGCCAGTTTCTTCGCGGGGCGCACCAGCGCCTGCCAGCGGGAGCCGTCCAGACGCTTGATCAGCGTCGCGTCGATCTTCGGCTCGGTCTCGCGGCCAATACGGCGGCCGGACAATTGTGCCGGGATCACTTTAGTGTCGTTGACCACGAGTTGATCGCCGGCCCGGAGATAGCCCGGCAGATCGCGCACAGCGGCATCGACGAGTTGTTCGCCCGGCTTCACCACAAGCATGCGCGCGGCATCGCGCGGGCTGACAGGCCTCAGCGCGATATTGCCTTCCGGAAGATCGAAATCGAACAGGTCAGTCCGCATGATGCTCAAATGTCGATGGCCGGGACATCAGCCCGGCCATCTGTTCTCAAAGACAGATTATAACGCCGTTCAGGCTGCGTCAGCCGCGATATGCGCCTTGACGATCTTGTCGGGGTTCTGAACCGGCTCGCCGCGCTTGATCTTGTCCACGTTCTCCATGCCGGACGTCACCTTGCCCCACACGGTATACTGCTTGTCGAGGAAGCGGGCGTCGTCGAAGCAGATAAAGAACTGCGAATTGGCCGAATCCGGATTGGCCGCGCGCGCCATGGACGCGGTGCCGCGCACATGCGGCTCGCTATTGAACTCGGCCTTGAGGTTCGGGTAGCTCGAGCCGCCGGTGCCGGTGCCGTGCGGACAGCCGGTCTGCGCCATGAAACCTTCAATCACGCGATGAAAAACGATGCCGTCGTAGAAGCCCTCGCGGACCAGCTTCTTGATGTGCTCGACATGGCCCGGCGCGAGGTCAGGACGCATTTCAATGGTCACGGGGCCCTGAGTCGTTTCCAGGATCAGTGTGTTCTCGGGGTCTGCCATGATGTGTTCCTTTGCAGATGGGGCGAGCCAGCTCGCCAGAAGAAATGGGTTACTTGATGTCAGAGGCGACCTGCACCTTGACCATCTTGTCCGGGTCCTGAACCGGTTCGCCGCGCTTGATCTTGTCCACGACATCCATGCCGGAGACGACTTCGCCGACCACGGTGTACTTGCCGTTCAGGAAGCTGCCGTCCGCGAACATGATGAAGAACTGCGAATTGGCCGAATTCGGATCGCTCGAACGGGCCATGCCGACAATGCCGCGCTTGAAGGGCACGCTCGAGAACTCGGCGGCCAGGTTCGGGTACTTCGATCCGCCGGTGCCGTTGAAGCGCTGGCCGTCGCCGGTCTGCGCCATGAAACCTTCGATCACGCGATGGAACGGCACGTTGTTGTAGTAACCGTCGCGCGCCAGTTGCTTGATGCGCTCGGCGTGCTTCGGCGCGAGATCGGTGCGAAGCTTGACCACGACGCGGCCCTTGGTGGTGTCGATGACAATGGCATTGGCCTTGTCGAGATTGGCCGGGAGCGCCTGCGAGAAAGCGGGCGTGGCAAGCACGAAGGCCGCGAGGACGGCGAGAATGCGGATCATGACAACTCCGATCAGAGGAAGTTATTTGAACTTGGTCTTCAGGCGTGCCGCCACGGGCTTGGGCACGAAATGCGAGACGTCGCCGCCCATACCGGCGATCTGCCGCACCAGTGTGGCGGTGATCGGGCGGACAGTCGCGGACGCGGGAAGGAAAACAGTGCGGATCTCGGGCATCAGCGTCTGGTTCATGCCTGCGATCTGCATTTCGTAGTCGAGATCGGTCCCGTCGCGCAGGCCGCGGATCAGGATGGTGGCCCCTACCCGCTGAGCCGCCGTCACGGTGAGGTCACTGAAAGTGACACAGTCGATTTCGCAGCCGGCATTGGCGGCAATGGGCGCAAAAACCTCCCGGACCATGTCCAACCGCTCCTCAGTGGGGAACAGCGGAGCCTTGCCGGGGTGGATGCCGATCGCGACGATGAGGCGATCGACCAGGCTGCAGGCCTGCCGCACCACATCCAGATGGCCATTGGTAACGGGGTCGAACGACCCGGGGTAAAGTGCGACACGAGACATGGTCCCCTCCTAACCCGGCCCGAGAGCCGCCGCAAGCGCCGACGGTTCCGGCCTGCCGGGCCGCATTTTCAGATTTTTATTTCTGGCGGTTCGTGAACCAATTCCGGCCGCCGAGCGTCATCCCTGCAAGCGGGCCAGCAAGGCCCAACGGGGGACGAGCAATGGTCAGGATCGTTTCAGCGGTGGTCATCGCGGCCTATATAGCCGCAGCGATTACATTGTTGCCGAGCTTCTCGCCGATCGCGGCGGCAGCGCCGACCTCGGTGGGTCAGAAGGCGGACCGGCTCCCGATCCGCTCTGTGACAGCCGCCTGCGCGGCCCAGAACTGGCCGAATATCGACGTCTCCTGCCTGCGCAGCGATTCCAGGCATTCGATACAGCCCGCCCGTCTGGTGACGAGCGATCGCAGCTGACAGCAAGTGGCGGCGGTCCGTCAGCCGCCGTTGCCGTTCTCGGATTCTTCCTCGGAAATATGCTCCACGGAGACGACGTGCTCGTCGTCCGCGGTATCGAACACGATAACGCCCTGCGTCGAGCGGCCCGCCACGCGAATACCTTCCACCGGGCATCGAATCAACTGCCCCGCGTCTGTCACCAGCATGATCTGGTCGCTGTCCTCAACCGGGAAGGACGCCACCAGCTTGCCGTTGCGGTCGTTCACGGACATCGCAACGATGCCCTTACCGCCGCGTCCGGTGGTGCGATATTCGAACGATGACGAGCGCTTGCCGTAGCCGTTTTCGCTGATGGTGAGAACGAACTGCTCGGCCGCAGACATTTGCGCATAGCGCTCCTGGCTGAGTTGCACCGACGCCGACGCTTCTTCGGCATCCGTCTCAGCGGGTTCCTCAACCGTTGTTTCACCGGCAACAGCACGGCGCATTTTCAGGTATGCGGCCCGCTCATCCGACGACGCATCGAGATGGCGCAGGATCGTAAGCGAAATCAGCTTGTCGCCCCCGGCTAGCGCAATTCCGCGCACGCCCATCGAGGTGCGCCCGCTGAACACGCGAACGTCGGTGACCGGGAAGCGGATGCACTGCCCGCCGGCGGCGGTCAGCAGCACGTCGTCGTTCTCGGTCGCGATCTGCACGTCAACGATGGCCTCGCCCTCGTCGAGCTTCATGGCGATGATGCCCGACCGGCGCACGTCGACAAAATCCGACAGCTTGTTGCGCCGGACATTGCCGCCAGTGGTCGCGAACAGCACGTCGAGGTTGGCCCACGAGGATTCATCCTCCGGCAATGGCATGATCGTGGTGATGCGCTCGCCCTGCTCCAGCGGCAGAATGTTGATCATGGCCTTGCCGCGCGAGTTCGGCGCAGCCATCGGCAGGCGCCAGACCTTCTCCTTGTAGACCTGCCCGCGCGACGAGAAGAACAGCACAGGCGTATGGGTCGAGGCGATGAACAGGCGGCTGACGAAATCCTCGTCGCGCGTCTGCATGCCCGAGCGCCCCTTGCCGCCGCGCTTCTGCGCGCGATAGGTCGAGAGCGGCACGCGCTTGACGTAACCGGCGTGCGATACGGTGACGACCATGTCTTCGCGCTGAATGAGGTCTTCGTCTTCGACCTCACCCTCCTGATCGATGATCTGGGTCCGGCGGGGAGTCGCAAACTCCTCCTTCACCGCAATAAGTTCGTCCTTGATGATCGCTTGAATTCGCGCGCGCGAGCGCAAAATATCCAGATAATCGGCAATCTCGGACGCAAGCTTGTTCAATTCGTCCGAAATTTCCTCGCGGCCGAGCGCGGTCAGGCGCTGCAGGCGCAAATCGAGAATTGCCTTGGCCTGCTCCAGCGAAAGCCGGGCGGTGCCGTCTTCCGACAGACGATGGCGCGGATCGTCGATCAGCATGACCATCGTCGCCATATCCTTGGCCGGCCAGTCGCGCGACATCAGCGTTTCACGCGCAGTCGTCGGATCTGGCGAGGTGCGAATAACACGGATTACTTCGTCAATATTCGCGACTGCAATGGCAAGACCGACAAGGATGTGCGCGCGATCACGCGCCTTGCCGAGCAGGAACTTGGTCCGCCGCGAAACCACGTTTTCACGGAAGGCCACAAAAACGCTCAGCAGATCCTTCAGGTTCATGACCAGCGGACGGCCGCCGTCCAGCGCCACCATGTTGGCGCCGAAATTGGTCTGCAGCGGCGTAAATTTGTAAAGCTGGTTGAGCACCACTTCCGGCACGGCGTCGCGCTTCAACTCGACGACCACGCGATAGCCTTCGCGGTCGGACTCGTCGCGCAGATCGGAGATACCCTCGATCTTCTTGTCGCGCACCAGTTCAGCGATGCGCTCGACCATGCTGGCCTTGTTGATCTGGTATGGAATCTCCGAGACGATGATCGCCTCGCGATCCTTGCGGATCGTCTCGATGCTGACCTTGCCGCGCATCACAATGGAGCCGCGGCCGAGGTGATAGGCCGAGCGAATGCCCTGACGGCCCAGAATGATGCCGCCGGTCGGGAAGTCCGGTCCTGGAACGATGTTAATGAGATCGTCGATGCCGAGCGCCGGATCATTGATCAGCGCTATGCAGGCATCGATGACTTCGCCGAGATTGTGCGGCGGAATATTGGTCGCCATGCCGACGGCAATGCCGCCCGCACCGTTGACCAGCAGGTTCGGAAATTTTGCCGGAAGGACACGCGGCTCGCGTTCGGAGCTATCGTAGTTCGGCTGGAAATCGACGGTGTCCTTGTCGATGTCATCGAGCAGCGAATGCGCCACCTTCTGCAGGCGCGCTTCGGTGTAACGCATCGCGGCGGCCATATCGCCATCGACGGAGCCGAAGTTGCCCTGCCCGTCGATCAGCGGCACGCGCATGGAAAAGTCCTGCGCCATGCGCACCATCGCGTCGTAGACCGACTGGTCGCCGTGCGGATGATATTTACCGATCACGTCGCCGACCGTGCGCGCCGACTTGCGATAAGGCTTATTCCACTCAAAGCCGTTCTCGTACATCGCATAGAGAATGCGGCGATGAACCGGCTTCAGGCCGTCGCGCGCATCCGGTAGCGCACGCGCCACGATCACGCTCATCGCGTAATCGAGGTAGGAGCGCTTCATCTCATCGGTGATCGAGACGGGACGGATATCAGCCGCTTCGGGCGAGCCGGATGGCGGATCTTCTTGGTCAGACAACGTGCGAATCCTGGGTGCGAAATACTCTTGTTATATAGGCGATTTTCCTCCCCAACGCCAATCGCATTCGGAGCTGAAAACGCAGCGGAAATCCTTTCTTTTTCAACATCTTATGGCACGCCTATAAACCCACTCAGATCGCCTGTTTTTCAAGCCTGGATAAGGCGGCAAACGACCTCGCGGAACCAAGCAAAAAGCCGGCGGTTCTCCGCCGGCTTTGCAAGAGAGTTCAAGATAGAGACGCGACTTAGAACGGAATATCGTCGTTCATATCGTCACGGCCGCCACCGGCAGCCACACGGCGCGGCGGAGCCGAGCGTGAAGGACCAGACGAGCCAAAATCGTTGCCGCCGTCTTCGACACCGAACGAGCCGCCACCGCCACTCTTGCCATCAAGCATCGTCAGCGTCGAATTGAAGTTCTGAAGAACGACCTCGGTCGAGTAACGATCCTTGCCGTCCTTGTCCTGCCATTTACGCGTTTGAAGCTGGCCTTCCAGATAAACCTTGGAACCTTTCTTCAGATACTGCTCGGCGATCTTGCAAAGACCTTCGCTGAAGATCACCACGCGATGCCATTCAGTCTTCTCTTTGCGCTCGCCGGTGTTCCTGTCGCGCCATGTCTCGGACGTCGCGACGCTGAGGTTGGCGATCGGCCGACCGTCCTGCGTCCGCTTGATTTCCGGATCGGCGCCGAGATTTCCAACCAGAATGACCTTATTGACGCTTCCCGCCATTACCGTTCTCCACTTTCGCGCACGCCTGCATGCGCTCGAATCTGCGAGGATTTATGTTCGCAAGGCCGTCATCCAAATACGGGAAGCGCCTGCTCCACGAATGACCCTATACGCTCCCGGTCCCTCGATGACGCCGCCCGCGCGGTTATCCACACCGAAGCCACCCGGTCATATGAACATAATATGTACTCATTTTGTTCTTGCGCAAGCCCATGTGCAAAGGGAACCCTTTGAAGCGTCACAGATTACCGTTGGCGGTTCCCTGAAATGTGTCCAAACCGTGATGTAAATGTGGAACCAAAAGGCGAAATATCCCAAATAAATCCTTGCCTTAGGAACTTTCACTTCGCGTCCGACTGTTGCATTTCGGAGACGGCTTTTTCGGAAGAACCGCGTATATTCCACCTCACGAAATCGAATCCCATTGCGCTCGCGCCTTTGGATAAACCGCCTCGAAAAATTGAAGCGGATTAAAACTGGAGAAGAGAAGATGAAGAAGTTTTTGCTCGGCACCGTGGCACTGGTTGCGCTCGGCACTGCCTCTGCAGTCGCGGCTGACCTGCCTGCCCGCACCTACACCAAGGCGCCGGTTTACGCCGCGCCCGTCTACAACTGGACCGGCTTCTACGCCGGTGTGCACATCGGCGCAGCTTTCGGCGGCGATGACAGCTACGCCACCAACAACCCTGGCCTCACCAGCAACAGCCGTGACGCTTCGTTCCTCGGCGGCGGCCAGGTCGGCGCTGACTACCAGTTCGCTCCGAACTGGCTGGTTGGTATCGAAGGCCAGATCAGCGGCATGTCGAACGGCGACCGTACCTTCACCGACGGTGCTCTGATCGCTCGTGACCGTTCCGACTGGCTCGCTTCGGTTACCGGCCGCCTCGGCTACACCTGGGGTCCGGGCCTGATCTACGCCAAGGGCGGTGTTGCGTTCCGTGACGACAACGGCCTTTCCGCGAACATCCCGGGCGTGACCGATCGCAAGTCGACCGGCTACACCGTTGGTGGCGGTCTGGAATACATGTTCGCTCCGGCTTGGTCGGCGAAGGTTGAGTACCAGTACTACAACTTCGACACCACCAGCGCAGCCTTCACCGATGGCACCGCGCTCAGCTACAAGGACGACCTGCACACTGTGAAGGTTGGCCTGAACTACCACTTCAACTGGGGTGGCCCGGTTGTTGCGAAGTACTGATCTTCGCAAATTTGACTAGATCGTCCTGAGTTCCTCAGGATGACGGAAAGGCCGGCTCTCGCAGCCGGCCTTTTTGCTTGCTGAGAGCAGATTGGCGCGGCCTAAACAGCAAACGGTTGATGGCGCGCCCACGGGACTGGAAATCCGCCCGCGTTCTTCCTACGTTCCGGAAGATAGAGACCTGCCTCATACCGAGCAACCGGCGAACCTTCATTGCGTTTTCCGGAGACAGCGCAGCTTTTACGCCCAACGTGGTGTCCGGAACTCCCAATGGATGAAGTCATCAAAGCGAGCCGCAAATCGACCGCCGGAGCGAGCCTGCGAGCGATCACGATCCGCGGCGCGCGCGAACACAATCTCAAGAACGTCGATCTGGAAATTCCGCGCGACAAGCTGGTGGTGTTCACAGGCCTGTCCGGCTCGGGCAAGTCCTCGCTCGCCTTCGACACGATCTATGCGGAAGGCCAGCGCCGCTACGTCGAATCGCTATCCGCCTATGC
>ERZ778025.2476-NODE-2476-length-10273-cov-4.370718_pt1 | contig 10273 bp, 8 predicted proteins | sample MGYA00375755_ERZ778025 | MGnify/ENA primary metagenome ERZ778025 (study PRJEB29350, sample SAMN05389825) | bioreactor metagenome | isolation source: Thiocyanate bioreactor | place: South Africa: University of Cape Town | collected 2014-03-17 ... | reverse complement strand
CTCGCGGTGCGGGGCGGCGCCGGCCGCCACTTCGCCTTTGCCGGCCATCTCGACGTGGTGCCGCCGGGCCAGGGCTGGACGAGCGACGCCTTCACGCCCGAGGTCCGGGGCGACCTCCTGTACGGCCGCGGAGCCGTCGACATGAAGGGCGCCATCGCCGCCTTCGTCGCCGCGGCGGCGCGCGTCCCCGAGGGGACGGTCAGCCTGATCGTCACCGGCGACGAGGAAGGTCCCGCTACCTATGGCACGCCCCGCCTTATCGAGCGGATGGCCGAGCGCGGCCTGACGCCGGACATGTGCCTGGTCGGCGAGCCCACGTCGCAGCACCGCCTGGGCGACATGATCAAGATCGGCCGGCGCGGCTCGACGGTGATCGACATCGCGATCCCCGGCAAGCAGGGCCATGTCGCCTATCCGCACCTCGCCGACAATCCGGTCCCCCGGCTCGTCCGCGCCCTGGCGGAGATCGACGCCATCGAGCTGGACCAGGGCAATGCCTGGTTCCAATCCTCGAACATCGAGATCATCGACATGGCCGTCGGCAACCCGGCGACGAACGTGATCCCCGGCCATGCCGGCGCACGGATCAGCATCCGCTTCAACGACCAGCAGCGCGGACCGGACCTGATCGCCCGGATCGAGGAGATCGTGCGGCGCCATGCCCCGGCGGGGATCGTCAAGGGCCGCGTCTATGGCGAGGCGTTCCTCACCGAACCCGGCGCGCTTTCCGCGCTGGTCGCCGGAGCGATCCAGGCGAGGCTGGGGCTGGCGCCGGCGCTTTCGACCACAGGCGGCACCTCGGACGCGCGCTTCCTCTCGAAGCTGTGCCCGGTGGTGGAGTTCGGCCTGCTGAACGCCACGATGCACAAGCTCGACGAGGCAGTGGCGCTGGCCGATCTGGCCGCGCTGACGGACGTCTATGAAGAGGTTCTGAAGCGGGCCTTCGCCTGATCAGGCCCTTACCTTAGCGGCACAGGGCCGGGACGACGAGGGAAGGAAACGGCCCTGGAAGCGGTCGACCGGGCCGGTTCGGGAATGCGAAGGGAACCCTAGCCCGCGATCCGCCGCGGCGCGATGCCGCGCGCCCATTCGAGGAAGGCGCTCTCCTCCATCGGCGTCGCCACGGCATAGCCCTGAAGCACATCGCAGCCGATGACGCGCAGCACCGTGGCCTGGTCCTCGCTCTCGATCCCCTCGGCCACGGCTTCGCAGCCCAGGCCATGGATCAGCCCGATCCCCGCCTGGGCGATGGTACGTGCCTCGGCGCTCTCGGCGACTTGCTCGATCAGGCTGCGGTCCAGCTTGATGCGGTCGATCGGCAGCTTGCGAAGGCGGGCGATGTTCGAATAGCCGGTGCCGAAATCGTCGATGGCGATGGTGGCGCCGTCGGTCCGCAGCGTGGCGATCGCGTCGAGCACTTCGCCCGAGCAGTGCATCGCCAGCGTCTCGGTGATCTCGAGCTCGAGCAGATTGGCCGGGGCGCTGGCCGCCAGCATCGCCTCGCGCAGCTTGCGGAAGAAGCTGGCATGGTCGAGCTGGCGCGGGCTGATATTCACCGCGAGCCGCTGCTGGATGCCCAGCCGGCCCCAGCGCGAAATCGTCTCGGCGACGCTCTCCACCACCCATTCGCCGATCTCGACGATCAGGCCGGTTTCCTCGGCACGCTGGATGAAGGTCCCGGGCATCTTGAGCCCGTCCGGATGGCGCCAGCGCAGCAGCGCCTCGGCGGCGACGATGCGGCCGTCGGCGGCGGAGACCTGGGGCTGGTAGACGAGGGTGAACTGGTCCTTGTCCACCGCTTCGCGCAGGTCGCTTTCCAGCCGGGCCCGCTCGGCGATCTCGGCCGCGAGGATTTCGGTGAAATGCTCGGCGCGGCCGCGGCCCATCGCCTTGGCGTGGTACATGGCGGCGTCGGCCGCGCGCATCAGGTCGTGCAGCGTGGTGCCGTGCTCGGGGCGCAGCGCGATGCCGATCGAGGCCCCGATCGACACTTCCTGGTCGGCCAGGTCGAACGGCTCGGAAAGGGCGTAGAGGATGCCGCGCCCGATCCGCTCGGCTTCACGCACATGGCGCAGCGCCGGGAAGAACATGGTGAACTCGTCGCCCGCCAGCCGCCCGATCAGCGGCGGCCGCGCATCGGCCTCGGCGGCGAAGCGGTCGGCGACGGCGCGCAGGCGATTGGCGACCATGCCGAGCAGCGCGTCGCCGGTGGCATGGCCCAGCGTGTCGTTTACGTGCTTGAAGCGATCGAGATCGATGAAATAGAGCACCGCGACATTGCCCGGCGGCAAATCCGCGAGCATGCGCTCGGCGGTACGGCGGAAATTGGTGCGATTGGGCAGCGACGTCACCGGATCGAACATCGCCAGCCGCTGGACGCTCTCCAGATTGGCATGAAGCTGGCGGAACAGTCCGTCCATCGCCCGCGCCAGCGTCGGCACCGATACATGCACCTGGGGCGGGATGCCGCTCTGCAGGTCGCCATTGGCGGCGCCCTGGAGGCGGGCGATCGCCGCGTCGATGGCTTCGGCGGTGGAGGCGATGCTGCGCTCGGCCGAAGCCCAGCACATCACGCCGCAGACGATGGCCGCGATCAGCGCGCGGCCCGCCGTCTCGACGGTGATCATGCCGGGAGTGGAGGCCGCGGCCAGCGCCAGGATGAACGCCACGGCACCGGCGCACATCGCAAAGGCTATCGCACGGCTCTTGAGCGAAAATCCTTCCACTGCGCTCGCTCTTCCCCCCAGCAACCCGTCGTCGGACGGGCAAATGCCCGCCTCGATCCCCGGACACATCGCAGAGAGAAGTTAAGATTTTTCTCGGGGCCGCCTGAGCACGATATAGAGCGCGCCGGCTCCTCCGTGGCGGGAATGCGCGGTCCTTACGGCAGCGATACGATCGGAATGGCGCGACGAAGCGAGCCAGTCGCCCACGGCCGCGCGGATCGCGCCGCGGGCATGCGGGCGCTCGGATTCCGGCCGCGGCGGCTTGCCGGTGACGAGCAGCAGCACGCGGTCGCCCCGCCCGATCGCGCCCTCCAGCCCGAAATCGAGCCGGTCATAGGCCGAGGCAAGGCTATGGCCGTGCAGGTCGACGGTCGACTCGGGCGCAACCAGCCCGCGCGACAGGCGCCGGTCCCAGGACGCATCGAGCGTGTTGACCGCCTGCCCGCGCAGCGGCGCAGGCGGCGATGCCGCGGCAGGTGGCGGCGGCACCCGCCCCCGGGGCTTGGCCGGCAGGGGTTGCGGCGCGACGGCCGCCGGCGCCTCGGGCGGCGCCACCGCGCGCGCAGCCCGCTTCTCGAGCGGAGTCACGCTGGCGATCACGCGTTTCCACAGCGCCGCTTCCTCGGGCGCGAGGCGTCTCACCGCTGGCGTTGCGGCGTCGGCACCGTGGCGATCGGCCCGCCGCCCAGTCGGCTGAGCGTTCCGGCCGGCAGCAGCAGCCAGGCGGTGCCGCGCGCATTCATGCCGCCTGCGATCGCGCGCGCATCGTCGCCCGCGCCCCAGAAGGTATCGACCCGGTTGGGGCCCTTGATCGCCCCGCCGGTATCCTGCGCGATCCACAGGCCATTCGCCTCGGCACGGTCCATCGACAGGAACACCGGCGCGCCGAGCGGGATGAACTTGGGATCGACCGCGGCGCTCACCTGCCCGGTGACGGGCAATCCGAGCGAGCCGTTCGGCCCGGCGCCCTTCAGTTCCTGGAAGAACACATAGCTCTTGTTCTCCCACATGATGTCCCGCCCCTCCTCGGGGTGCTCGCGCAGATAGGCGATGATGCCCTGCATCGAGGCGCCGCCGGGCTTGAGCAGCCCGCGGTCGCGCATCAACGCGCCGATGCCGACATATTCGCGGCCATTCTGGCCGGCAAAGCCGATGCGCATCAGCTGGCCGTCCGGCCCGCGCAGTCGTCCCGATCCCTGGATCTGGAGGAAGAACAGCTCGATCGGATCGGCCGCCCAGGCGATCTCCAGCCCGCGCCCCTCCAGCGCGCCCTGGTCGATCTCCTTGCGGTCGTAATAGGGAATGAAGGCCTTGCCGGCGACGCGGCCGCGGATCCGCTTGCCCTTCATGTCGGCCGAGAACTGGCCGAGATCGACTTCGATGATGTCGTCCGGCTTGGCGTAGACGGGCACTTCATAGCCCGGGCGGCGATGCCGCGATCCGGCGATCTCCGGCTCGTAATAGCCGGTCGCCTGCGCCTTGCCGTCGGCGACCTGCACCGTCTCGAACCAGCGCGCGAAGAAGCCGCGCGCGTCACGCTCGTCCCAGGCCTTCGCAGCATCGCAGGAAGGCTGCCAGTCCCGCCCCTGGGTGAGCCCGCTCGCATCGGTGCGGCGCACCAGCGACGGACAGCTCAACCGATAGGCGACCAGCGCACGCGCGGCAGCCGCATCGCCCAACGGCAGCGAATCCAGCGCGGGTCCGGCAAGCAGCCCGGCCGAGGCGGCGACGAGCGTGCCGGCGGCGGGGTTGCCGTGCGGTTCCGAGACGCGCCCCGACTCCCGCGGCATCTCTCGCGGACGTTCCCTCGGCGCTTCGCGCGGCGGCGTATAGCCCGGCTCCACCGAATGCGGCACCACGCCGCCCGAGCAAGCGCCCAGCAGCGCCGCAAGCGCGACTCCCCCCCAGATCCGCATAGATCGGCCCCTCAGGCTTCGTCGGTTTCGACGAGCTTCCAGTTGGGATCGTCGCTGCGGAGGCTCCGCGCGAAGGTCCAGATGTCGTGCGTCTCCACCGCATCGCTCAGCGAGCCGGCGATCACATTGCCATCGGCATCGCGCGTCACCGCCGCGATATCGGCGTCGAAGCGCACGGTGATGCGGGCGGCCTTGCCCTCCACCACCACGTCCGAGATCAGCGCGCGCTCGATCGCAACCAGGCGATTCTCCAGCACATGGCCGGCGGCCTTGCGATCGGCGATCGCCTGGGCAAAGCCGGCGCGGACATCGTCCTCCACCAGCCAGGTCAGCGTCTCTTCATCGCCCTTCCAGAAGGCCTCGAGGATCATCTTGTACGCACTCTTGGCACCATCGAGGAACTGAGCGACGTCGAAGCTCGCATCGGCGGCGATCACGGCCTTCAGGCCCGATTCCGCGCCCGTACCGATCACCCGCGCGCCGATCTCGCGCGTCTCGGGCGTCTGATCGATGGTGCGGGCCGCCGGCGACACCGCCACGCGCTCCTCGCTCGGCTTCGGCAACGCCTGCTCATGGCCGGTGCGCTTGCCGAGCACGGCATAGAGTCGGAGCGCCAGGAAACCGGCCACCATTGCGAACAGAATTATCGTGTACACTACGCCTCCAAACGCTTCGCCGCTAACATAGGCCTAAGCGACGCTGGTTTCAAATATCCGGTTCCGCGCGTCGAATCCGGGGGCAATTGAAACGCGTGCGCCCGCCTGCTAGGCGCGCAATCGATCCAACGCGCAAACGGCGCCAATCTTTCCGGAAATAAAGAGGACATCGAAATGGCCGAGAACGACACGATCGCCGAATTCGGCGAGCCCGCTGCCAATGGCGCCGATACCGCCCCGGCCGCCGGTCTGCTGTCGCAATATGTGAAGGACCTCTCGTTCGAGAATCCGAACGCGCCGGCCATCTTCCAGAACCCGACCGCGCCGGCCATCGACGTGCAGTTCAACATCGGCTCGGCCAAGGTCGCCGACGAAGTCTATGAGGTCGTCCTCAAGATCGAAGTGCGCGCCACCGCCGAGAGCCAGGCCGCCTTCATCGTCGACCTGTCCTATGCCGGCCTGTTCGGCATCCGCAACGTGCCCGAAGGCGAAGCGCTCGACGGCTTCCTGCTCGGCGAGGCGCCGCGCCTGCTCTTCCCGTTCGCCCGCCGCGTGCTGGCCGATGCGGTGCGCGACGGCGGCTTCCCGCCGCTGATGCTCGAGCCGATCGATTTCGGCGGCATCTACATCCAGCAGCGTGCGATGAACGAATCGGGCCTTACCGGCGAAGTCGCGGGCGAAGCCTGAAGGAGTATCCGGGGGTGACGGTTCCCAGATCCTCCCCGGGCTCGCCTCGGGGAGGATTCACGCGGTGAAGCTCGCTCGCAGCCTCGGCTCGGTGGGCGGGCTCACGCTGGCCAGCCGCATTCTCGCGCTGGTCCGCGATTCGCTGCAGGCCCGCTATGTCGGCGCGAGCTTCGCGTCGGATGCGTTCACCATCGCCTTCCGCCTCCCCAACATGTTCCGCGCGTTGTTCGCCGAGGGCGCGTTCAACGCCGCCTTCATCCCGATGTTCAATCGAAAGGTAGGCGAGACCGGCGAGCTCTCGCAGGGCCTCGATTTCGCCGAGCGCGCACTCTCGGTGCTGTTCCTCGCGCTCGCGGTGATGACCGGCGTGATGCTGGCCGCCGCCTGGCCGCTCACCTGGCTGCTCTCCGGCGGTTTCAACGACGTGGCGCCCGATCGCTTCGCCTTCGCGGTCGAGCTGAGCCGGATCACCATTCCCTATCTGATGCTGATCAGCCTGGCCTCGCTGCTGGGCGGCATCCTGAATTCGCTCGACAAATTCTGGGTCAACGCCGCGGCGCCGATCCTGCTCAACATCGCGATGGTGGTCGCGCTCGCCGTGTTCAACGGCGATCCGTTCGAGACGGCGCGGGCCCAGGCGATCGCCGTGCCGATCGGCGGCGCGCTGCAGCTCGGCTGGCTGGCATTGGCCTGTCGCCGTTCGGGCGTGTCGCTCAAGCCCCGCCTGCCCCGCCTCGATCCCGAGGTGAAGCGGCTGATGAAGCTGATCCTGCCCGCCGCCGCAGGCGCCGGCGCCTCGCAGATCAACCTGCTGATCTCGAGCGCGCTTGCCGGCGGACTGCTGGCCGCGGGCTCGCTCTCCTACATCTATTATGCCGATCGGCTGAACCAGCTGCCGCTCGGCATGATCGGCATCGGCCTGGGCACCATCCTGCTCCCCACCATCTCGCGCCTGCTCGGCGCCGGACGGGACGAGGAGGCGATGGAGACGCAGAATCGCGGGATCGAGCTCGCGCTGTTCCTCACCCTGCCCGCGATGGTCGCGCTGATCGTCGCGGCCGAGCCGATCGTGCGCGGCCTGTTCCAATATGGCCATTTCGGCCCGGAGGCGACGCGCGCCTGCGCGCTGGCGCTCGCGGGCTTCTCGGTCGGCCTGCCCGCCTATGTCCTCGTGAAGGTACTCACGCCCGGCTATTATGCCCGCCACGACATGAAGACGCCGGTGCGCTACGCCATCGTCTCGGTTGGAGTGAACATTGCGCTGAATCTCGCGCTTATCCCGCTGATCGGCGCCAGCGGGCCGCCGCTCGCCACCGCGATTTCGTCGAGCGTCAACACCTTCATGCTCTATCGCACGCTGCACCGGCGCGGCCATTTCACCGCCGACGCGCAGCTCAAGCGCCGCCTGCCCCGCCTGGCGATCGCCGCGGCAATCATGGGCGGGGCGCTGTTCGCCTTCGATCACCTGCTCGACCCCTGGCTCAACGGCCATATGATCGAGCGCTACGGCGCGCTGGTGGTGCTCGTGGGCGCGGGCTGCACGATCTACGTCCTTGCCTGCTTCGTCACGCGCGCCTTCCTGATCTCGGACATCAAGGCGCTGGTCCGCCGCCGTTCCGCGCGCTAGAGGCCTCCGCGTCCCTGACATCATCGTGCGGCCGCGTCCCCGCCGTCTCGGACCCGCGGCCCGTCCAAAGGCCGAACGGTCAGCCCGGGCGCGGAGTGAACAATCACCACCTCGGCAACTATCTCGGGGCGATCAAGCAATGGGTGGCGATGCAGGACCAGGGGGAATGCCTGTTCTTCCTCGCCGATCTCCATGCGCTGACGGGCAATATCTCGCCGCGGGAACTCGCCAATAGCACGATCGAGATGGCGGCGACCCTGCTCGCCTCGGGCATCGACGATCGCGCGATCCTGTTCAACCAGGCGCGCGTGCCCGCGCATGCCGAGCTGTGCTGGATCCTCAACGGTACCGCGCGGATGGGCTGGCTCAACCGCATGACCCAGTGGAAGGACAAGGCGGGCAAGAACCGCGAAGGCGCCAGCGTCGGCCTGTTCACCTATCCGGTGCTCCAGGCGGCCGATGTCCTCGTCTACAAGGCGACGCATGTGCCCGTCGGCGAGGACCAGAAGCAGCATCTCGAGCTCGCCCGCGACATCGCGGCCAAGTTCAACACCGATTTCGAAGTCGAGCTGTTCCCGCTGCCCGAGCCGTTCATCTCCAAGGCCGCCCCGCGGATCATGAGCCTGCGCGACGGCAGCGCGAAGATGTCCAAGTCCGACCCTTCGGACCTGTCGCGCATCAACCTGTCGGACGATGACGACATGATCGCGCAGAAGCTCCGCAAGGCGAAGACCGATCCCGAGCCCCTGCCCGATTCGTTCGATGCCCTTGCCGAGCGGCCCGAGGCGAAGAACCTGGTGACCATCTTCGCCGCCCTGTCGGACCGCGACCCCCAGTCGGTGGTGACGGAGTTCGCCGGCCAGGGCTTCGGCGCGTTCAAGCCGGCGCTGGCGGATCTCGCCATTGCGGTGCTCGGGCCCGTACGCGAGCGGCTGAACCAGCTGCTGGCGGACCGCGAGGCAGTGGGCCAGCAGCTCGCCAGAGGCGCCGAGCGTGCCAGTGCCCTCGCCGAACCCACGCTCAAGGCGGCGCAGAAGGCAGTCGGGCTGCAGATCTGATACCGGATCCATGGCACCCGCGCCGCCGCGGGTGCCATGGCGGCATCGTCCGGACCGTCCGCCTTCGGACGCCGCGCGATGCACTGCGGGCTTCGCTTCGCACTCGCATCGCCCCGCCGGCCGACCCGTCTGCCGATAACTGCTGACAGCCCTTCCCCGCGCGCTATGCTCCAGGGAAGGGCTGGAACCGCGCCACGCCCTTCGGGTTCTGCCAAGCGGGAGTGCATGCGGATGCGTAAGCTGGTTGCCCTATTGCTGCTCGGCGGCGCCCTGGCCGCATGCAGCGGCGGTTCGGGCGGAGAAGGCGGAACGGTCGTCACGCCCACCCCGACGCCCCCGCCATCGACGCCCACGCCCACCACCCCGGCGCCCTCGCCCAGCCCGACGAGCACCGAGCCCGCCACCGGCTCGGATTTCCTGAGCTCGGTCGCGCTGCTCTACAGCGCTGCGCCCAACATCGCCGCCTGCCAGGCCGGAACGCTCAAGCCCGAGGTCGGCGCGCGGGTGCTCGCGACGCTCAACGACATCCGCGCGCACCATAATCTGCCCGCGGTCACCTATGCGCCGGCCGACGAGCCCGCCTCCCAGCAATCGGCGCTGATGATGGCCGCCAACGGCCAGCTCAGCCACAACCCGCCGACGAGCTGGAACTGCTACACCACGGCCGGCGCCACCGCTGCCGGGCAGAGCAACATCTATCTGGGCACGGGCGGGCTGCGCTATTCGCAGGATGCCGACCTGCTGATCGGCTGGCTCACCGATACCAACAATGTGGTGGCGAACAATATCGGCCATCGCCGCTGGCTGCTCTATCCGTTCCTCTCGACCATTGCCTATGGCCGGGTCGCCGGGGTCTGGCAGGGCAGCAACCGCGCGGACGGCGCCTCGATCAAGGTGATCAACACCACCCAGAACACTGCCGGCCCGCTGCCCGATTATGTCGCCTATCCGTTCGAGGAATATCCGGCGCGCTATTTCGACACCGCGGCGCTGCTCTCCTTTGGAGTGATTGCCAACAAGACCTCCAATTTCGGGGCGAACGCCGCAGTAAGCTACGCCAACGCCACGATCGCCGTACGCGCGCGGGGCGGGGCGGCGCTCACGGTGTCGAGCGTGTCATGGGACAATGACGGCTACGGCCTGCCCAACAGCCTGCAATGGAAAGTCGCCGGGCTGGCCGCCAACACCGTCTATGACGTGACCATCAGCAACGTCACCGTCGGTGGCGCCGCCCGGAGCTACAGCTATTATTTCCGGCTGGTGCCCTGAACGGGGCAAAGCACCATATCCGTCGCAGCTCCGCTGGGCCATGGCGGCATCGCGGCCTAGCCTGTGCTTTCCAAGACAGGGAGGCATCCATGCGCAAGAAGATCGGTTTCCCGCTCTCGCTCGCCGCCGCGGCCGGTTTCCAGGCCGTCCTGGCCCAGCCGCTCCAGGCCCGGCCGGGCTTCGGCGAATGCGACAATCCGCCATCGGTCACCTGCTCCAACTATCAGGCCCGGGGTTTCTCCAGCCATGGCGACTGCGTGACATACTACAGCGACTATTGCCCCTTGCTCGAGAGCGGCAATGGCGGCTGCGTCTATGATCCGCGAATCGGTCA
>ERZ778025.2475-NODE-2475-length-10276-cov-6.667841_pt1 | contig 10276 bp, 9 predicted proteins | sample MGYA00375755_ERZ778025 | MGnify/ENA primary metagenome ERZ778025 (study PRJEB29350, sample SAMN05389825) | bioreactor metagenome | isolation source: Thiocyanate bioreactor | place: South Africa: University of Cape Town | collected 2014-03-17 ... | reverse complement strand
TATTCATGTTCGGTTGGCAACTCCTGAGTCCCGAAATCCTTATCCATGCGCTTCACGCCCCAATTCCTCGACGATCTGCGGATGCGGCTTCCGGTGTCGGACGTCGTGGGCAAGCGCGTGAAGCTGAAACGGGCGGGCAAGGAGTGGAAGGGCCTCTCGCCGTTCAAGCAGGAGAAGACGCCGTCCTTCACGGTCAACGACCAAAAGGGCTTCTACCACTGCTTCGCTTCCGGCAAGCACGGCAACATCTTCGATTTCATCATGGATACGGAGGGCGTCGGCTTTGTCGAAGCGGTGGAGATTGCGGCGTCCCAGGCCGGAATGCCGTTGCCCGCGGTGACGCCGGACGCCGCGCGCCACGAGCAGCGCCGCAAGACGCTGTACGACGTGATGGATCTCGCCGCGAAATTCTATGCCGACACGCTGACCTCGCGCCTTGGCGCGAAGGCGCGGGGCTATCTCGCCGACCGCGCGATCTCGCCTGCGACACAGTTGCAGTTCCGCATGGGCTATGCGCCGCCCGAGCGTTTCGCGCTCAAGGAGCATCTCGGCAGTCTTGGCGTGCCGGTTGATGACATGATCGAGGCGCGGCTGCTCAGCGCAGGCGAGGACATTCCCGTTCCTTACGACCGCTTCCGCGACCGCGTGATGTTTCCGATCACCGATGCGCGCGGCCGCGTGATCGCCTTCGGCGGCCGGGCGATGGAGAAGGATGCGCCTGCGAAGTATCTGAACTCCGCCGACGGCGTGCTGTTTCACAAGGGCGACAATCTCTACAACCTCGCCACCGCGCGGCAGGCCGCCCATGACGGCGCGCCGGTGATCGTGGCCGAAGGCTATGTCGATGTCATCGCGCTGGTGACGGCTGGCTTTCCCGGCGCGGTCGCGCCGCTCGGCACCGCGCTGACCGAAAATCAGCTCGCGCTGCTCTGGAAGATGGCGGACGAGCCGATCCTCTGCTTTGACGGCGACGGCGCGGGCCAGCGCGCGGCCTTGCGCGCGGCGGACCTTGCGCTTCCGCATCTCAAGCCCGGCAAGAGCCTGCGTTTCGCGCTGCTGCCCGACGGGCAGGACCCGGACGATCTCGCGCGCGCCGGCGGGCGCGGGGCGATCGAGGAAGTGCTCGGCGCGGCGCGTCCGCTCGCCGAGGTTCTGTGGTCGCGCGAAATCGAGGGCGGCAGCTTCGCCACGCCCGAGCGCCGCGCCGCGCTGGAGGCGCGGATCAAGGAACTGTCCAACGGCATCCGCGACGAGACCGTGCGCCGCTATTACTGGCAGGATTTCAACGAGCGGCTGCGCAGTGCCTTCGCGCCGCAGGCGAGCTATGCCGGGGCCGGCGGCGGCGGCTTCCAGCGCCGGGGCTTCGGGGCCGAATCAGGCCGGGGTTTTTCGTCCCGGCCGCCGTTTCAGGGTCGGGGCGGAGGCGGCGCGGCTGGACTATCCACAGGTGCGCGCGCCTTCGGCCGGGGTCCCTATCAGGCGGCCAGCCCCCATCTCGCCGGGTCCTCGATCATGCGCGGTCAGCGCAGTGCGCTGTCCCGGCGCGAGGCGCTGATCCTGCTGTCGCTGCTCAATCACCCCTGGCTGCTGCACGATCATCTGGAGGAAGTCGCGGCGCTGGAGCTGGCGCATCCCGAGGCCCACAGGCTGCGCGCCGGGATCATCGGGGCGTTTTCAAATTATTCGCATACCGACGATCCGCAGGCGGAAAGCGCCCGGCTGCGCGTCAGCTTGGAGAAGGCTGGATATTCCGAGCAAATTCAAAGGGTTGAACGAACGCTGACGACGCGCAGCGTCTGGGGCGCGCAGGCAGGTGCGGCGCAGGACGATGTTTTGGCGACCTGGCATCAACTCGTTGTCTTGCATCGCCAATCCCACGCCTTACTTAGGGAATTGAAGGATGCCGAGCAGGCGCTGGCGCAGGACGGCAGCGAAGCCAATGAGGGCTGGCTGCGCGACGTGAAGGCCCGGCAGGCGGAAGCGGACGGCCTGGATGCGCTGATCGAGGGATTCGGCGAATCATCGGGCCGGTTCCAGCGGACCAGCTGACGGAATCGCCGCGGCAGGGCTTCCCGCCGCCGGTTCTTGAAAGATAAGGCCTTAAAAAGACTCGCCAAACCGGCTTTTTAGCCGCAAAAACAGGGTTAATCTGGGCTTAACGGCCCTTGCACTAAACAGTTTGGGACACGTCAAGCATGCACGGGTGGTGCCTTCAAAAGCGCCGCCCTTTCCGCATCCTCGTGATCCGGTTCTGACATTCGTAGGGTGACCTTCGCGGGTATTTTACGAATGTCAGAACCAAAGGATCACGAGAATTATAACTTGCTGGCGTCCTTCGTATCCGACGTTCGTAGAGGTGCCTCTGCGAGGTGAAACGAACGTCGGATACGGGACGCGAGCGAACAAATCAATACGCGGGCGGTTGCCCGTGTCGTGAGCGCGTTTCAGGAGCAGTGAATGGCCACCAAGGCAAAGACGGCAGCGATCAAGGACAAAGAGAAGGATCAGAAGGCCGCTGAGACTCCTGAGAAAGACAGCGCCGACGCGCCGTCGCCTTTGCTCGACCTGTCCGACGCCGCCGTCAAGAAGATGATCAAGCAGGCCAAGAAGCGCGGCTTCGTGACCTTCGATCAGCTCAACGAAGTGCTGCCGTCCGACCAGACCTCGCCGGAACAGATCGAAGACATCATGGCGATGCTGTCCGACATGGGCATCAACGTCTCGGAGAACGACGACTCCGACAGCGAAGAAGAGAGCAAGGAAGAGGCCGAGGAAGAGACCGACAACGAACTCGTCGAAGTCACCTCGAAGGCCGTCACCGAAACCAAGAAGTCCGAGCCGGGCGAGCGCACCGACGATCCGGTGCGGATGTATCTGCGCGAGATGGGCACCGTCGAGCTGCTGTCGCGCGAGGGCGAAATCGCCATCGCCAAGCGCATCGAGGCCGGCCGCGAGGCGATGATCGCGGGGCTGTGCGAAAGCCCGCTGACCTTCCAGGCCATCATCATCTGGCGCGACGAACTCAACGAAGGAAAGATCTTCCTTCGCGACATCATCGACCTTGAAGCGACTTACGCCGGCCCCGAGGGCAAGAACGGCCTCAACCCGGCGATGATCGCCGGTCCCGCGGGCCCCGACGGCCAGCCGACCAACGCCGTGATCAATGCCGACGGCACCGTGCAGGTGATCGCCGCGGTGCAGCCCGCGCCGCCCGCCGCGCCGCCGTCGCCGACGCCGTTCCGCCCCGCGCCTGCCGCGGGTGATGCCGGCGCAGGTCCCTCGCCCGAGGAGGACGAGGACGACGAGTTCGAGAACCAGATGTCGCTGGCGGCCATCGAGGCCGAGCTGAAGCCGAAGGTGGTCGAGACATTCGACAAGATCGCCTCCGAGTACAAGAAGCTGCGCCGCCTGCAGGAGCAGGACATCCAGAACCAGCTTCAGAACGAGTCGCTCTCGCCTGCGCAGGAACGCAAGTACAAGAAGCTGAAGGACGAGATCGTCGTCGAGGTGAAGTCGCTGCGCCTCAACCAGGCGCGCATCGACAGCCTCGTCGAGCAGCTCTACGACATCAACAAGAAGCTGGTGTCCTATGAAGGCCGCCTGTTCCGCCTCAGCGACAGCCACGGCGTCGGCCGCGAAGACTTCCTGAAGAACTATCAGGGCTCGGAGCTTGATCCGCGCTGGCTCAACCGCGTCTCGAAACTGGCCGCCAAGGGCTGGAAGAATTTCGTCGCGGTGGAGAAGGACCGCATCAAGGAACTGCGCCAGAACATTCAGGAGCTTGCGGCGCTGACCGGCCTCGAGATCGGCGAATTCCGCAAGATCGTGCACGGCGTGCAGAAGGGCGAGCGCGAGGCGCGGCAGGCGAAGAAGGAAATGGTGGAGGCCAACCTGCGCCTCGTCATCTCCATCGCCAAGAAATACACCAACCGCGGCCTGCAGTTCCTCGACCTGATTCAGGAAGGCAACATCGGCCTGATGAAGGCGGTCGATAAATTCGAATATCGCCGCGGCTACAAGTTCTCGACCTATGCGACGTGGTGGATCCGGCAGGCGATCACCCGCTCGATCGCCGATCAGGCGCGCACCATCCGCATCCCGGTGCACATGATCGAGACGATCAACAAGATCGTGCGCACGTCGCGCCAGATGCTGCATGAGATCGGGCGCGAGCCGACACCGGAGGAGCTCAGCGAAAAGCTCCAGATGCCGCTCGACAAGGTCCGCAAGGTCCTCAAGATCGCCAAGGAGCCCATCTCGCTCGAAACGCCGATCGGCGACGAGGAGGATTCGAACCTCGGCGATTTCATCCCGGACGTGAACGCGGTGCAGCCCATCGATGCCGCGATCCAGTCGAACCTGCGCGAAACCACGACCCGCGTGCTGGCGTCGTTGACGCCGCGCGAGGAACGCGTGCTGCGCATGCGCTTCGGCATCGGCATGAATACCGACCACACGCTCGAGGAAGTCGGCCAGCAGTTCTCGGTGACCCGCGAACGCATCCGCCAGATCGAGGCGAAGGCGCTGCGCAAGCTGAAGCATCCCAGCCGGTCAAGGAAGCTGCGGAGCTTCCTCGACAACTAATCGCATCTCATGGTGTCGTCCCCGCGAAAGCGGTGACCTGAAATGAAAACGGCGGGCCGAAAGGGCCGCCGTTTTTGCTTTGGGTCGTGAATCCAGAAACCGAGTGATCGAGCGACCTCGGAAGGTGCAGGAGCGGCTCTATGCGAGATCGAGATGAACCGTGATTGCGGCGACCGCGATAATCGAGATGTCATCCGGCCCGGTGTTGGCGGCGTTGAGGCCGCCATTGACGACCTCGACGGTGACCTGCCCGTGAGGCAGCACCGCCTTCACGGCGGCGGGATCCACCTTTTCCGGCTGCTGCACGCCGATCTTGACATCGACCAGCATCTTGTCGGGATCGAGATCGAGCGTTTTCAGCAGGACCAGCGAACTGTGATGGATGGCGTCCTCCACCGCGCGGACGGCAGCTTTGGTGTAGCTGCCACCATGCCAGTCGTTGCCCGTTCCTACTTCCAGAAGAATGCGCTTTGCAGCCACGAACCTGTGTCCTGTCGCTGAATGATGTTTTCTTACAGGCGTCGCCGGTTACGGAGGTTGAGCCAGAACAATTTCTGTTCAGCCGTGCACGGCGCCACGCAGCATAATGGTTCTGCTGTTGCTGGCGAAAGGTCCAAGCCATGCGAGGAGGGCGTGCCGCGCATGCGCTTCGGCATCGGCATGCCGGGGATGAAGCATTCGAGCAGGTCAGGGAAGCTGCGGTCGTTTCGCGACAACCAGGATCGGTCAGAACGGACTTGCCCGTGCCGGGCCGGTCGCCGCGGATAGCAGATACAACGCCGCCGCAGAAGGGCGCGCCGCTCGGGACGGCGGCGGAAAGCGCCTATCGTGAGAGGCTAGAGCGCGCCGCGCGGGCCACGGAGCCGCGCCGGGCGCGGCGCGTGCGTTGTGGAATGCCCGGTGCCGTGCCATCATCGCGCGCAGGGGCTCTCATAAAGGTTCACACATGATCGCGCGCCCGCTCGCAGCCGTCCTCCTCTCCCTCACGCTCGTTTCTCCCGCCCTCGCCGCGCAATGCGGCGGCGATTTCAACAGTTTCGTCGCCAGCTTCTCGCGCGAGGCGCAGGCCGCGGGCATTTCCTCCGGAGTGATCGCGCAGGCGCTCGGCGGCGTCACGCAGGACCAGGCGGTGCTGGCGTTCGACCGGCGGCAGCGCGGCACCTTCAACAAGACGTTCGAGCAATATGTCGCCACCCGCGTCGGCGCCGGACGCATCAAGGGCGGGCAGGCGATGCTGCAGAAGCACGCGGCGCTGTTGTCGCGCATCGAGCGGCAGTTCGGCGTGCCGCCGCAGATCATCGTCGCGATCTGGGGGCTGGAGACCGATTTCGGCAAGGGCGACATGGGCAAGCTGCCGGTGTTCCGCGTGCTCGCCACCATGGCGCATGACTGCCGCCGCACCGAACTGTTTCAGGGCGAGTTGCTCGCGGCGCTCAAGATCGTGCAGCGCGGCGACCTCGGTCTGCGCGACATGATCGGCGCCTATGCCGGCGAGATCGGCCAGACCCAGTTTCTGCCCTCGAGCTACATCAAGTACGGCGTGGACTATGACGGCAACGGCCATGTCGACCTGCGCCACAGCGTGCCGGACGTGCTGGCGTCGACCGCGAACCTGCTCAAGACCGCGGGCTGGCGCGCCGGCGGCGACTATCACGAGGGCTCGGCGAATTTCGATGCGATGCGGGAATGGAATAGGGCGGTCATCTATCGCAAGACCATCGCCTATTTCGCCGACCGGCTGGTCGGGCGCTAGGACGCTTTGCGGCGGCTGAACGATGACGAGGTGCGCTCTTGGCGCGCGGGAGCGCTTGCAGCCAAGACTTGGAGAGACCGGAGCGTGAAGCTGGGGATTGAAGCGAGGCTTTGAATGAAGCCGGAGCGAGGCTGACGTGGCGCGATGTGCGGCCTGAAAGTTTGACGGCCCGGGTGAGGTTCACCCGGGCCGTTTTCGTTTAGCGCTTGGCCTTCTTGGCTTTCTTGGCCTTCTTCGCCTTTTTGGCCTTCGGAGCCTTCTTGGCCTTGGTCACCTTCTTGGCCTTGGTGGCCTTCTTCACTGTCTTCTTCGCCTTCTTGGCTTTCTTCGCCATAAGAACCTCTCAGGTTTAAAATTGACGATAACGTCATGCGAGGCTTGCTCGGCAGATGGCCGGTCTCGCAGCCTCAGAATCATCCGAACCGATTCGCGACGCCTTGTCGTGGATAAATCGATGTTTCGCAGTTTAACTGTGGGCAACTGCTTGGCTCTCTTGTGCACCCTTACGGTTAACAATCAGCGAAAATCACCGCTGAGCCATTGATTCCGTTGCGATTGCGAGCGGCGAAGCGGTGGTGTCCGCGCGATCGCGGCCGTCTTCATCAATCCACAACCACGCTGAGAGATGTCCAACCCCACTCAGGGTTCGTTAAGCGGGCCGCTGGCAAGGTGAACATCCCCGCTCAAGACCCGCGATGAGCGAAAGCGCGGATACGAGCTTCTGGAATTCATCGTCGCCATTCGACGGAAAGAGCGCATGCTGAACGTATTCACCTTGTGGATCGTCTTCATCGTCAACTGCGTCGCGCTCGGCGTGGTGTGGATCTATGTCGGGCGCAGCTATCCGAACTTCGAGGCCGCGCGTTATTGGGCCGCCGGCGCGCTCATTCTCGCCGTCGCCTGCCTGATCTCCCTGCTGCGCGAGGTGATCGATCCGGTCCTGCCGCTGTGGATCGCGGCCACGCTGGTGATCCTCGCCTGTTGCGTGGTCGCGATGGGCATCGAGCGCTTTTACGATCAGCCGGTCTCGTGGCGGGCAAGCCTTGCCATTGTCGTCGGCGCCTTCGCCGCGCTCGGTCTGTTCGCCTTTGCCGATCACGGCATCATGATGCGGCTGTGCATCTATTCCATCTGTCAGTCGATTCCGATCTTGATGTCGCTGCGCCTGCTGGTGGCGCGGGGCGAGGGGCGGCCGGGCGCGCGGCTTGCCGCCGTGGTGGGCGTCCTGATCGTGACGGTGAATCTGCTCCGCGCCGCCATCGGCCTGCAGGGCGGCGTCGTGTCGATGCTCCACTTCAGCTCGTTCCAGACCGTGCTGGTGCTGGTGCTGGTCTTTCTGGTCATGGCCTGGAATTTCGCCTTTGTCCTGCTGTCGATCGATCGTCTGCGGGCCGAGGTCGCCGATCTTGCGCTGTTCGACGACCTGACCGGCGTCGCCAATCGCCGCCAGCTGCTCGCGCGTCTGCATCTGGAATGCGCCCACGCGCAGCACACCCAGGAGCCGTTCGCACTGCTGCTGCTCGATCTCGACGGCTTCAAGGAGATCAATGACAGCTATGGCCATGCCGCGGGCGACGAGTGTCTGCGGCAGTTTTCTCTCGCGGCCCAGTCGCGGCTGCGGGCCGGGGATCTGCTGGCGCGCATGGGCGGCGACGAGTTCTGCGTGGTTCTGCCGCAAACCACGCTGCGCGAGGGCGCGATGATCGCGCGCCATGTGCTCGAAGCGTGCCGGGCCGTGACCATGCAGTGGCAGGGCCGTCAGATCACGCTGGCGACGTCGATCGGTGTCGCGCAGTGGCGGCCCGAGATCGCCAAATTCCCGGACCGGCTGATTGCCGCGGCGGATCGGGCGCTCTACAGCGCCAAGCGGGACGGCAAGAACGGCTATGCGGTCTACGATTCGACCCCTCTGAGCGCGGCGGCGTCGTCCTCGCTCCGCGCCAGCGCCTGATTTTCGCCGGCTTTTCGCCGCGGCGAAGAGCCCGCCGCGCGACAAATCCGCCGGATCGCGCCAGGGAAAAGCCTTCGGCGCTTGCACCGGGGTGCCGCGTGATTATTTGCAGGCGGTCCATGTCCGACTGTCAGGAACCCTGAATGACCGAGACGTTTTTCACCCGCGCCAATGCCGCCAATGCGCATGCGGCTGCGGGAGGCAAATCACGCGGCCCCAAGATCATCGATCAGGACGGCAACGAGGTGCATCCGGGCGGTCCGTTTGGCGATTTCGGCGGTCCGGGCGGGTTTCAGGATGGTTTCGGCGCTCACGTCTTCGGCACCCATGTCTTCGGCAATGTTTCCTTCGGTCCGCTCAGTCGCGAGCAGCGGTTTGCGCGGCTCGAAGCCTTGGCGCGCCTGCTCGACGTCGCATTCATCCTGCCCGGCACCAAGATACGCTACGGCATCGACGGGCTGATCGGGCTCATTCCGGTGGTTGGCGATCTGCTCACCACCGCGATCTCGCTGTGGATGGTGCGCGAGGCCCGCGCGCTCGGTGCACCGGCTCATGTGGTGGCGCGGATGCTCGGCAATGTCGCGCTGGATGGTGTGGTCGGGCTGGTGCCGTTCGCGGGCGATGCGTTCGACGTCATGTTCCGCGCCAATATGCGCAACATGCGCATCCTGCGACGCTGGATGGACAAGCAGCCGCGGATGGATTGATGCGAAGCACCCGCGTGTTGAGCGGGCGCGAGGCGCTTTAAGCGGTCTTGGTGTCGGCGTCCGCGGATTCCTCTTCGGAGCGCGGGCGGCGCTGTAGCGGAAAATCGCTGCTCTCATACAGCGAGCGGATGCCGCTCTGGTCGAAGCGCGCCTCGTCGACTTGCAGATACGCGCCGTTCAGTGAATCGGCAGGCAATTGTTCAATGGCGAACAGCACGGCTTCGGCGGCGGTGCCGAACCGGCGATAGGTGAAGCCGGCGCGCTTCTTCTTGCGGATCGCGGCCGGAAAAAGCTCGGCTTCAGTATTGTAATTAAATCCCGCCATCGTCTTGGCCTTCTTGTTGGGGCGCAAATCCCGCGTCGCAAGGATTTGCGTTCTTCAAGGATGATTGCGAAAGGCGAAGCAATCTTGCGCACGAGCCAAACCCGCGCATGAGCGATGCGGCTCGATGCTGCGTCACTTCAGCACAGTTAATATAGGCCTTTTTTCGCGAAATGCGACCCGTGAATCGCGACATGATGAACGGGCGATGTCGCATGGCGAGCGCGCTGGCGCGTAAAAATTCCCGGTTTTCAATACGCTAGAGATCCGTTCCACTGCCCGGAATCGGTTTGGTTCGCGGTGCGGCTGAGCCGGATGTCGTTCGGCGCGGGAGCGGGGCATGGAACCAGCGCGCGAACGCCGGCCTTCCGATCATTTCGGCTGGTGCTTGAGGGCCGCCGAATTGATGCAATAGCGCAGATGGGTCGGGCCGGGGCCATCGTCGAACACATGGCCGAGATGGCCGCTGCAGCGCGAGCACAGCACTTCGGTGCGGATCATGCCGTGGCTGGCGTCGCGTTCTTCCGCGACGCTGTCCGGCGCGGCGGGCGTGCTGAAGGCGGGCCAGCCGCAGCCGGAATCGAATTTGGCATCGGAGGTGAACAGCGGCTGTCCGCAGCCGGCGCAGACATAGGTGCCCGGCTCGAAGCTGTGGTCGTATTCGCCGCTGAACGGCCGTTCGGTCGCCTTCTCGCGCAGCACGCGGTACTGCATCGGCGACAGTTCGCTGCGCCACTCGGCGTCGGATTTCTCGATTCTGGGTGTTGGCTTGGTGGTCATCGTGCCTCGTGGTCCCGATCAGTTGGTGGTCGTTTTGGCATCGCGCACCAGAACCGGCTTGTCGCGATAGCTCTCGGCAAAAACCTTCTTGAGATTTTCGACCTTGGGAATGTCGTTGAAGGCAATATAGGGCTGATTGGGGTGCAGCGTCAGGTAGTCCTGATGATAATCCTCCGCCG
>ERZ778025.2470-NODE-2470-length-10294-cov-3.915031_pt1 | contig 10294 bp, 9 predicted proteins | sample MGYA00375755_ERZ778025 | MGnify/ENA primary metagenome ERZ778025 (study PRJEB29350, sample SAMN05389825) | bioreactor metagenome | isolation source: Thiocyanate bioreactor | place: South Africa: University of Cape Town | collected 2014-03-17 ... | reverse complement strand
GCTTCGCGATAGTGCTGATACCAGAAGCGTCTCGACAGGCCGTGCATCAGCCCCATGGACCGGCTGGCGAATTCATTGCGGGCGGCCGTCGAAATCAGGGCATTGAATTCCTGATCCAGCCGCATGAAGGCCATGGCATCGGCTTCCAGCGACGCACGTTTCATGCTGGCTGCGATGGTGGAGAACTTCATTCGTTCTTGATCGTTGGCACGCTCCGCTGCCGCGCGGGCCATCAGGCGTTCGAGCTCCCGGCGCACTTCCAATAAGCGCAACTGGCTGTGCAGATTGATCTCCGACACCAGGATGCCCCGGCGAGGCAAAATGTTCACCAGTCCGTCTCGCGACAACCGCTGGAGCGCCTCCCGGATCGGCGTCCGGCCAATCTTGAGCAACTTCGCCAGCACCGCTTCCGACAAGACAGTGCCGGGCTCGAGGCGCAGCGTTACGATCATTTCTTCGAGCTCGGCGTAGGCCCGATCGGTCATCGTTTGCTCGGAAATGCGGTCAGACGCATCGGTTTTAGTCCACGGCCGGGAACCGGTAGCGCTACCGCCTCTTTTGCGGTCCGGCCGCTTGGTTGCCTTTGCTGTTGCCAACGGTTGATGCTCCGTTCTTGATCGGCAGCCAGGGCAGATTGTGATCTAAAGCCGGATGCGAACTCCGACATTATGCGTCCAAAGCGTTCGGACTCAACGCATTTTCGTTCCGACGCACAAGAATCGTTAAACACGCCGCGCTTCGGCGCGACGTGAAACGAGCTAAATCTGAGGGTGCCGGTGACCAGAAAACAATCGGTTTTCTGAGGCAGAAGCGCTCAGGCGGACAGTTCTCGCGCAATCACCAGACGCTGAATCTCGCTGGTGCCTTCCAGAATCCTGAGCACGCGCGCCTCGCCAGGAAGGCTTGAGACGTCGTATTCCTCGAACGCGCCATAACCGCCATGAACCTGCAGCGCGATATCCGCCGCCTGCCCCGCCATTTCCGTCGCGAACAGCTTTGTCATCGACGTTTCAAGACGGAAAGGCCTGTTCGCGTCCGCCAGACAGGACGCATTGCGGATCATCAGCTCCGCCGCATGAATGTTGGTCAACGCATCGGCGAGCGGAAAGGTCAATCCCTGGTGATTGAAAATGCCGACACCGCCCACCTTGCGGCCATTGCCATATGATTTCGCAAGATCGACTGCCTTACGGGCAAGACCCAGCGCTGTCGCCGCGACGAGAATACGTCCGATGCTCAGGGTGGTGAGGATCTGCTTCAGACCATCCCCCCGGTTTCCAATCATATTCGCTTTTGGAATGCGGCATCCGTCGAGGAAAAGCTCAACAGAATCGGCAATGCGCCAGCCGATCTTCCGGCCGGGCTTGCCGACGGTGAAGCCGGGCGTGCCGACCGGCACCACGAAAGTCGAGAGCCCCCGTGGACCGAGGTCGGGATCGGTCACGGCGACGAAGGTCGTAACGCCATGCAGCGGCGTGCCGGCATTGGTCGAGAACACCTTCGAGCCGGACAGCACGAACGAATCGCCATCCTCGACCGCGCGCATCTTGACGCTGGCGACGTCAGAACCACCGCTCGGTTCGGTGACGCCGAACGATGCAATCATCTCGCCCCGGCACAGTGGCTCAAGCCACTTCGCCTTGATCTCGTCCGAACCATAGCGGGCAATCGTCGTCATCGGCGCGCTGTTGCAGAGATAGATCGCCGCGAAGCCAGGCTCGATACGTGCGAGTTGCTCGGCGACGATCGCCGCGCCCCGGGTGCCAAGTCCCCCTCCGCCGAAGTTCGGATCATAGGCCGTCCCCATGAAGCCAAGCGCCAGAAATTCCTTCATCAGCTCGGTGGGAAATTTATGCTCATCGGCAAGCGCCTTGATCTTCGGGCGCAACGACCCTTCGGCGAATTGCTGCAACCCATTGCGGAGCATGACTTCGTCTTCGTTCAGGTCGAGTAGCATTGTCCTTATCCTACTTGTTCCATCGGTCTTCGCCGCAACTCAGCGACGGTATTTGGCGAGCGTTCGCTGCGCCGCTGTTTCGCGGCAATTATCCAGGAAAAGACGGTTAGCCTCGAAATCCATGGCCTCGGCGTCTTCCATCAGGTAGTTCGAAAAGAAACGCTTGGTTGCCCGTACCGCAGGTCGCGGCAGCTTCGCGATTTTCTCGGCGATGGCCAATGCCGTTTCCAGCGCCTTGCCGTCATCGCAGCAATAATCGACGACCCCTAAGTCGCGGGCCGCTTCGCCGTCGAGCCTTTCAAGACAGAAACAAAGTTGTCGTGCCTTCACCAGGCCGACCCGGGACACCAGCGACTTGATCCCCCACGGCGTCAGCCAGCCATGCGGCACCTCCGGCAAACTCCATTGCGAGCCTCGCCCCGCAACGACAATGTCGCAGCTTGTCGCGAGCGTGAATCCGCCGCCGACTGCGAACATCTCCACAGCTGCGATCACGGGCGTTTCGAGAAACCCCATGAGCCGGCCGAGATCGCCGCATTCCTGTTCGAAGCGCCCCATGGCCTCAAGATCAAGATTCCCAATGAACTTGAGATCGCTGCCAGCGGAGAATCCCGGCTCCGCCCCGATAAGGACGATCGCACCGATGTCCTTGTCACGCTCGAGCTTGAGCAGCGCTCCCTTCACACCATCGACCAGCGCCTGATCCATGGCGTTACGGCTCGCCGCGCGTAGCAACCTGATCGTCGCCACCGCTCCATTTCTCTCAATGCCGACAACCTTATCTTCGTGACTCATCAATCTTCTCTTCGCCGTGTAGCGTTACGTTCCGAGATACATCTGCTTGACCTCGGGCGTTTCCGAGAGTTTCTTCGCGTCACCGCTCATCACGATGCTGCCGGATTGCAGGATGTAAGCCCGATCGGCGCAGCCGAGAGCCATCATGGCGTTTTGCTCGGCAAGCAGAATCGCCAATCCTTCGCGCGCGAGATTTCTGACGATGGATCCCAATTCCTCGATGATGATGGGCGCAAGACCCAGAGTCGGCTCATCAAGAAGCATCACCTTGGGCCGGGACATCAGGCCACGCCCAATGGCAAGCATTTGCTGCTCGCCACCGGACATCGATCCCGCGCGCTGAACCCGACGCTCTCTGAGGCGCGGAAACATCGTAAAGATTCGTTCCAAATCGCTATCAAGATCGTTGCGGTCGGCGCGATGGTAAGCGCCCATCAGCAAGTTTTCGTTGACGGTGAGACGCGGAAAAATCTGTCGCCCCTCCGGTACGAGAACCAATCCCGATTGAACGCGGTCCACGGTCGGTTGCGGAGAGATATCCCTGCCGCCGAATTCGACTGTTCCGGAATCGGCCTTCTTCAGACCCGCAATCGTGCGAAGGGTCGTGGACTTACCCGCGGCATTTGAGCCGATGAGAGTGACGACTTCGCGCTCTCCGAGCGACAGGCTCACGTCCCGCAAGACCTTCTGCTTGCCGTAGCTGACATTGAGGTTCTTCAGATCAAGCATGTTTCTTGCCCAAATAGGCGGTTACCACCGCATCGTTGGCGAGAACCTCGGCGGTCGTCCCGGAGGCGATGACAGCGCCGTGGTGCAGAGCGATCGACCGATCCGCAAGACGCCCGAGGAAACCGACCTTATGATCGATGATGCAGAGCGTCACACCGTGGGTTTTCAGATCGCGAAGCACGGCATCGAGATTGGTGATCTCGTCATGACCCAGACCGGAAGCCGGCTCATCAAGCAGCAAAAGCTCAGGGTCACAGACCATGCCCATCGCCACACCCAGCATCTTTTCGCCGCCATAGGACAAAGCGCCCGCCTCGTCGTTGCGGTGCTTGTAGAGGCGGCATAGTTCGAGCATCTGGTCGATCTTCTTGCTGAGTGTCTTCTCCAGATCGCCCGTCGCACCCTTGCCGAGCAAGGTCTTCAGGCGCCCCAGGCCAAGCGCACGCTTGACATGAAGATGACATGCAATGCGCATGTGCTCGGCAACCGTCAGCTCCGGAAAGAGCTGCGGATTCTGGAAGGTCTTGACCAATCCCTGCTGTGCTACCTCGAACGGTGTCAGCGCGTTGATGACCTCGCCCTTCCAGACGATCTCCCCACTCGTCGGCTTAAGAATTCCGGCGATGAGACTGAGCGTGGTGGTCTTTCCGGATCCATTGGGACCGAAGATACCGATGATTTCGCCGCGCTCGATGCCGAACGAGACATTGGAGACGGCGGTGAGGCCGCCGAAGCGCTTGGTGAGATTTTTGATATTAAGCAGCATTTTTTCTGCTCGACAGCAAACCCATGATGCCCTTCGGCATGACAAGGATCACGAAAATGAGGATGGCGCCGTAGAGCGCGATACGAAGCTCGGCCGACAGCTCGATCATGTGGGGCAGCGCCGTCAGCAGAAGTGCACCGATGACGGGACCGATCAGCGAATTGATGCCGCCGAGCAGAACCATAGCCACGATATCGAGACCAAGCGTGATCGACAGATAGTGCGGCTCAACGAAGCCCGCATAGAAGCCATAGAAAGCACCGACCAGACCAGCAAGCGCACTGCCGATGGCGAAGCTGAGCAGCTTGTATTTGAAGACGTCGATCCCGAGCGTCTCACCCAACTGATCGTTAAGCCGGATGGCGGCAAGGCATTGCCCGATCCACGATCCAAGAACGCGCTGGCAGATGACGAAGACCACGACCAGCAGCGCCAGCGTCACGTAATACCAGGAAACGCCGCTCGAAAACGTCAGCGTCCCCCAGGGAGTCCAGAGCGCGGGCTTCTCGACGACCGTGATGCCCAGAGATCCGTTGGTGACGCTATTCCAGTTCAGCGTGATCAAGCGCAGAACCTCTGAGAACGCCAGTGTCACGACGGCAAAATAAAATTCCTTCAGCTTGAATCGGAAGCAGATCGTGCCGACGATCAGCGAAAGGACGACCACCAGAGCAAGCGCACACGGAATGGCAAGCCAGAAGTTCCAGCCATATGACGTGACAAGAATTGTCACGACGTAAGCGGAGACTCCGAACGAGGCCGCGTGGAACATCGAGAGCTGGCCGCTAAAGCCGAAGATCAGGTTGAAGCTCACGGCCAACGACGCGGCCATGAAGCCATAGATGGCGATCGCCAGCGTGGAATCGCTCTTCACGAACCACGGCGCTATCAGCGCGACCAGCAGACCGCCGAGAATAGCGAGTCTCATGACTTATCTCCAAAGAGCCCGCTGGGGCGAACGAGAAGGATGGCGATCAGAAACACGAGCCCGTAAGCATCGCGGAAAGCGGATGGAAAAAATACCGATCCGATGTTCTCACTCACGCCGAGGATAATGCCGCCGCCGAGCGCACCAATCACGCTGCCGACGCCGGCAAGAATTGCCGCTTCCACCGCTTTCAGGATGTAGGCGGCTCCGATGGTCGGCTCGAGCGAATACATGCTGGCGTAGAGGCCGCCACCCAATCCTGCGAGCGCCGTCGAATAGACCACGACGATGGTCTGCAGCCGCTCGGTGCGAATGCCCATCAATGCTGCAGCTTCCGGATTTTGCGCATAGGCAAATGCCGCACGCCCGAGCCATGTGCGCGTCAGTGCCAGATAGGTACCGAAGATGATCGCCAGGAAGACGAGGCAGACCATGATCTTGATTTTCGGGAGAAACAGGCCAGCAACGTGGAAAGCGCCCGGCATGACGTAGGTCAGATCCTTTGGCGTCGTCGTGAACGCGGCGAGGATCAGGGCTTCGAATACCGAAATCAGGCCGATTGAAACCAGGAGGCCATTGACAAGGTTACCGCGCGTAAAACGGAAGAGCGTCAGATCCGAGACATAGCCAACGGCACTGACGATGGCGACTGCGCCGATTACCGCAATCGGGTATGGAAGATGACTGACGTCGTAGAGATACCATGTGCTGTAAGCCCCGAGCATCATGAACGCGCCAAGCGCAAAGTTCACAATTCCGGTCAGACCGAATGTCAGCGTCACCCCCAGCGCGATGATGCCGTAGAGCGAACCGACAATGATGCCGTTAAGCAGCTGTCCTAGAATAAGCTGTGTCATGGATAGAGATATCCGTTGCGGATCAGCACCGCGAAAAATGCCAACTTGTGCATGGGAGCGGAGTCAAGGAGCGGCGCACAGCATCCAGCCGAACGCCGCTCTCCATTTTCTCTACTTGGTGGGGTCGAACTTCACGACTTCGATCGTGCCGCCCTTGCGCACATGGACGACGTCGAACCCGAACACCGCTTCACCGGTCTGGTCGTATTTGATCTTCCACAGGCCGTCGTAGGTCATTTCCGTGAGAGCCTTGCGGATCTTGGCTACATCGCTGACCGTTCCGGCCTTCTGCATGGCTTCGACCAGCATATAGACATGATCGTAGCAGGAGGATGAGCAGAGCGGCGCCTGATCGTACGGGAAGTCGCGGTTGAATATCTTCTTGTAGCTTTCGACGAACGCCCTGGTCTTTGGCTCGGTCTTCTCGGCTTCCTCGAAATATTTCGGAACGTACGCGATGTAGTCCGCGATCGTGTCCTTGTTCTTGAGCGCCGGGCCGATAGAACCGCGCACCAGGAAGAACCGGTTGCCAAAGCCAGACTCGGTGGACTGGCGCACGATGTCATACAGCACCGCGTCCGAATAACCGGGGAACAGAATGTCGGGCTTGCCCGCCGCGAGCTTGGCGAGAACCGCGCTGAAGTCCTTCGTGCCCGGCTCGAAAAGTTCGACCTGCAGCTCGATGCCGGCATCCTTGAACAGACCCGCGTAAATATCCACCGCGGTCTTGCCGAATGCATCGTTCTGGAAGAGCATCGCCACCTTCTTGGTGTTCAGCTTCTTCAGATAATCGACCATCAGCTTGCCGAAGCCGTTCGATCCCGCGTCCCAGTTCCAGGTGCGCAGCAGGTAGTCATGATCGGGCTTGCCCAGTGCGTGATGGGCGGACGTCGCGCCTGCGAACAGCAGGAACTTTCCGTTGTTCTGGTTCGCGATCGGCTCGATGGCATTGAAGATGTTCGTCAGGAACGGCCCGAATACGAACTGAACCTTCTCTTCCATCATTTTACGGAATTGCACGGTGGCTTCCCGCGGCTCGCCGCGGGTGTCCATCTGCAGCAACTGGAATTTGTAGGTCTTGTCTCCGACCTTGAAACCACCCTTGGCATTGATTTCATCGACAGCGACCTTGGTGCCCTGCGCGGACATCCATCCATAGGTCGCCGTGGCGCCGGTCAACGCCTCGATCTGGCCGAGCTTGATCGTTTCCTGTGCGTGTGCCGGGGCAGCGAGCACAGTTGCGGCTGCGAACGCGGCCGCAACCCACGCTTTCCTTAAATTCGTCATGTCGTCTCCTCCCAAAATCGTTTTGTATTATTTGACTAACGTACTAGTAATATACTACGCGCTGATCGTCAATGCTCTGATGTGCGGTTCGCACTTGTCAAAAATTTGAGGCGGAGACAGTGAGCAGCAATCTGGACGAACACGTGCCCCTGGGTTAACCAACGCGTTCGGTAATGTGCTACGGTACCGAATTCACGAGCGAATATTGTTCGAGGCTCTCTTCATTTCCATGGCTAAGAAATCCACGATATCCCTTCCACCTGCTTCGCAAGCTGATTTGGCTCATCAGCGCCTCGAAGAGATGATTGTTACGCTGCAGCTTGCGCCTGGAAGCCACTGGTCGGAAGAAGGACTTGCGGATGAAATCGGCATCGGACGCACGCCCGTTCGCGAAGCCGTAAAACGCCTTCAGGCTGATTACCTCGTCAGCATCCTGCCGAGACACGGCCTCATGATCACCGAGATCAGTGTTCACGATCAGCTGCTCGTCATCGAATTTCGGCGAGAACTGGAAGCATTCATCTCGCGGCGTGCAGCGCTGCGGATCAACACATCCGACCGCGAGCTTCTGGCCATGGCCGCGCGGGAAATCGACAGCGCGGGCGTGAAAGGCAATCTCGAAAAATATCTGCGCGAGGTTTTCAACGCCAACCGCCTGATTGCCAAGGCCGCCGGAAATCCCTACGCAGCACGATCGATTTCGCCGCTCCATGCCTTGTCTCGACGATTTTACTATCGGTACGAAAGAGACCTTCAGAACCTGCGCGCCATGGGCAAGCTCCATGCCGACCGCGCGCGCGCAGTGGTTGATCAGGACGAAGCTCTTGCCGTCGAGAAGGCCAACGCGCTTCTGGATCAGATCGAGAATTACACGCGCAGAATATTCAACCTGAGTGTCGCAGCCATCTGAATGCTGCGACACCTAAGGAAACGCTAGCTGGCCTTGGCTTCCGGCATGGCCGTTACAAAGAACGACGCGTCCATCTCACGCAATTGATCTGCGATCTGCGCCGGCGCAAATTCCATCTGATCGAGGACATCCCGGCGCACGTCGATTCCGGGCGCGACCTCGGTCAGCACAAGTCCTTTCTGCGTGACCTCGAATACGGCCCGCTCGGTGATGACCTTTGCCGTCTGCCCCCGCAGGATGCCGGACGAAACCGAATACGTCAGGTGCTCAACGTCGGGCACGAACTTGCGCACCTTGCCTTCCTTGACGATCCGCAGTTTTCCGTTCTCGAATGCGACGTCAAGGCCGCCCGTCGTGAACGTACCGGTGAAGACAAGCCGCTTTGCATTTTCGGCGATATCAATGAATCCACCTGCGCCCGGATTTGCCACGCCGAACTTTGAGACGTTGACGTTATCCTTGGCATCGAACTGAGCGAAGGCAAGCGCTGCAAACTCGCAAAGTCCGCCGTCGATCGCGTCGAACTGATAAACGCCATCCAGAATGGCATCCGGATTCAAGTTGGCGGAAAACTGCCAGCCCGACATGACAATGCCGCCATATGAACCGTGCTCCGTCGTGAACCAATAATCCTGCAAGCCCTTATCTGCGAACTTGCCCTGCTCCGCCATGACAAGCGGAACGTCCGCCGCCGCTCCGAAACCGAAGATGGACAACTCCCGCTGGCGCACTTCCTGCGCGGCACGCATGGCGACGACCTTGTCCGCTGACATCGGAATGGGCGGCAATTGCGAAAGAGGCTTGCGCGAACCGCTGTAGTAAACGGGATCAAATTTCACATCCGTTGTCATCATCATCTCAGGCGCGACGACAACGGCATCAACGAACATCCCCGGGATGCGCACCTCGGTTGCGGAGCGCCCGCCGTAAGCCGTCTGACGGCGAACCTGCGCGATCACCCGTCCACCACTGGCTTTGGCCGCCAGGGCGAGCGCGATATTCGAGGAAACCAGCGCGTCGTTTTCAAACGAAAGATTGCCGTACTCATCGGATGACGAAGCACAAATAAATACGGTGTCGAGCTTCCACGCCGGATAGAACAGATAGGGCTGGCCGTCGAATTCGATACGCTTGACCAAGTCGTCCTTGGCCCGCTCGGTGAATCGCCCGCCGCCGTTCTTCGGATCGATATAAGTATCCAGACCGACACGTGTCATATAGCCCGGACTCCGGCGCGCGACTTCGCGCAGCCAGTGCATCGTCGCACCGATCGGCCAGGAATAGGCTTCGATCTTGTTCTCTCGGATCAGCCGCATCAATTCCGGCCGCTTGCCCGTTACGGGATCGACCGGGTTGATGTAGGAGCCGCCGACGATACGCTTCATCAACCCTTCCTGCGCAACGTGGTCCATTCCCTTGATGCCCTGGGCATCGCCGGTGCCAACGGGAAAATAGAATGTCAGGTTGCGCGGCGCGGCCTCCTTGCGGAAACGGTCACCAAGAGCCTTGAGCAGTTCGTCAGGCGTGACCCATCCGATAACACCCACGCAACCGACAGAGGACCCGTCCGGAATGGATGCCACGGCCGATGCGGCATCAACAATCTTGCTCATGACTTCACCGTAAACCGTTCGAATGTCTTCCTGGAACTTGGCGAGTCACAATTCAGCGCGAACTCGCGCGACGCGACTTCATCAAGACGCTCCGCATCTGTCATGATGAACGGTTCAAAGAAGCGCTTGGTGGAGGCTATCGCCTCAGGCGGTACGGCAGCGAGGTCATTGGCGACTTGAATTGCGTGAGAGAGTGCAGTGCCGGGCTCCGCAAGATCATCGACAAGACCAATCCGCTGAGCTTCCACGGCATCAATGGGCTTGGCGCCCCATGTCAATCGTCGCGCGCGCACCGGCCCGACCCGCGCGATCAACGCCATCAGGCCCCATGGTGGAAGCCAGCCATTGGGAGCTTCGGGCAAATGCCAGCGCACATTGGAAGCACTCACCACAACGTCGCACGACGCCGCCAGAATGAAACCGCCGCCAAGCGCATAGCCTTCCACGGCCGA
>ERZ778025.2469-NODE-2469-length-10304-cov-5.107620_pt1 | contig 10304 bp, 9 predicted proteins | sample MGYA00375755_ERZ778025 | MGnify/ENA primary metagenome ERZ778025 (study PRJEB29350, sample SAMN05389825) | bioreactor metagenome | isolation source: Thiocyanate bioreactor | place: South Africa: University of Cape Town | collected 2014-03-17 ... | reverse complement strand
TCGATGCCGACGATTTCGAGACGCTGCGCGCGGCGATGGGCAAGCTGCGGCTCAATGACGCAAGTTTCTCCTTCGAGATGGAAACGTCCGCCGCGCTCGGCTTCGGTTTCCGTTGCGGTTTCCTCGGCCTGCTGCATCTCGAAATCATTCAGGAGCGGCTCAGCCGCGAATTCAACCTCAACCTGATCGCGACCGCGCCGTCGGTCATCTACAAGATGCATCTCACCGACGGCACCGAGATGGAGATTCACAACCCGGTCGATATGCCGGACGTGGTGAAGATCGCCGAAATCGAGGAGCCGTGGATCGAAGCCACGATCATGACGCCGGACGACTATCTCGGCTCCGTGCTCAAGCTCTGTCAGGAGCGCCGCGGCGTGCAGAAGGAACTGACCTATGTCGGCGCCCGCGCCATGGCAAAGTACGAACTGCCGCTCAACGAAGTGGTGTTCGATTTCTACGACCGGCTGAAGTCCGTGTCGAAGGGCTATGCCTCGTTCGACTATCACCTCACCGACTACAAGCCGGCCGATCTCGTGAAGATGCAGATCCTGGTCAATAACGAGCCGGTGGATGCGCTTTCCATGCTCGTGCATCGCACCCGCGCCGAAGGCCGCGGCCGCGCCATGGTCGAGAAGATGAAGGAACTGATCCCGCCACACATGTTCCAGATCCCGATTCAGGCGGCGATCGGCGGCAAGGTGATCGCGCGCGAAACGGTGCGCGCGCTACGCAAGGACGTCACCGCGAAGTGTTACGGCGGCGACATCACGCGCAAACGCAAACTTCTGGAGAAGCAGAAGGAAGGCAAGAAGAAGATGCGGCAGTTCGGCAAGGTCGACATCCCGCAGGAAGCCTTCATCGCCGCGCTCAAGGTGGACAGCTAAGCCGCTTACTTCCCAGCCTTCGGAAGCGACCGGCAGTTGTTCGCCGCCCATTCTCCCTTGAACCGTGCATCAATCCAGGCGAGCGCGGCGGCACCGCCCTTCTCCATCGAGCCGTCATGATCGGCGTCCGCAACCGGCCTGTAATCGAGACGGTTGCCGCGGAAACAGAGCTGCTTCGCAACATCGTCGGTATCGCCCGGCAGCACGGTGACGTCGCCAGTGCCTTGCATGATTAGCGTCGGCGCAAAAATGCGCAGCGTGCCCGGCTCGTTCCGGCTCGCCATCTTCAAAAAAGCGCGCACGTCCGGCTTGGCGACGAATTGATCCTTCGCGATGGCCGTGGACCAGTAGCCCTGCGACAGCGCACGAGTCATGCAGCCTTCAAACAGGTCCGGCATGTGCGACAGCGCCTGCGGCGTCAGGATACGCGTGAGGTCGATGGAGCTGTTGGTCTTGGCGTAGGAGCCCAGCGTATAAAGAACGTAGGGCAACGCCAGTTCGGTCTTCGGCGACGCCATTACCGTGTTGAGCCGCCCCGCGATATGCGAACCTGGCGCGAAGGCGACATTGCCGACCAGCCTGAATTCCGATGCATAGCGCGGGCCCTGCGCCGCCGCGAACAGATCGACCTGCCCGCCCTGCGAATGGCCCATGACGGCATAGCGCTTGCCGATGGCCGGTGCGATCACACGCGCAGCACGCAGCATATCCAGGGCATTGCGTCCGGTCGGCACGCCCTGCAGGAACGGATGGTCCCCCGGCGTACCGAGGCCCGCATAGTCGCTGGCGACGATAGCGTAGCCCCTCTTCACAAAGCTATCGAGCAGCGTGCGGATCACAGCGATATACGCGTGCTCCGGGCCGGTATCGGTGTCGCGCGACGGCGCGCAGACCGGCGCAAGACCTGTCGTCCCATGCGTCCATGTGATCACCGGCCAGCCACCGCGCGGCGGATCGCCCTGCGGAATCGAAACCGTGCCGGACACCGCAACGCTTTCACCCTTCCCGCCGACCGAGCGATAGAGAACCAGCGTGTTGGTCCTGGCGCTCGGAAGCGCCATCGTACCATCCAGCGGACGCGTCCAGATCACCGAGCCGCGCGGTCCTTTCGGCAGCGGCGCCGGCGGCGTGTAGAACGCATCCCCTGCAGGACCAGCCGCGACGGAAGCCGCATCAGCCGCAGTCAGCACCGTTTGAAAAAGAGCGATGCATGCCGCTGCAGCAATGATCCGAAACGCGCGCGTCATTCGGCTGATCCCTTCATGATGTCCATCTGTCGATAACCGCTCTCGCCTGAAAATTGCGTAAAGGCAATTCGCGTCCGTCTCGCAACGACAGCGGATGTCTATCACAGGTCATTGCAACCCCTGACAAAACAGTCCCTCAGCGCTGATTGTGACAGCGCACCGATACTTCGCCCAGTTGTTCATCGCGCGTTCAAGTCGAATCTGTTCGATGCGTCATTGAGGGAAAAGCATCAGCGACGCTTGACTCTTTGCGCCCGTGCATCGACGGTGACGCGTGATCGATTTGTTTTCAACCATCGGAGAGAGTGATGGCAGCATCCTACAAATTTGAAATCTACAAGGACAAGTCGGGCGAATTCCGCTTTCGCTTCCGCGCGCCGAACGGCGAAAAGATGTTTGCTTCGGAAGGCTATTCCAGCAAGGCGTCTGCCAAGAGCACCATCAAGTCCATCGTGAAGCATGTCGGCAAGGCCGAGGTCGACGACATCTCGAAGGCTGTGAAGCCTGCCAAGGCTCCGAAAGCCAAGAAGGCAAAGAAGAAGAAATCGAAGAAGTAATCGGGCGATACGCATCGTCCCGAACGAAAGCCCCGGTGAAAGCCGGGGCTTTTTGTTTAAGGCTGCGCCTCAGAGCGTCAGGCCACGAGAACCTGCGGCGCATCCTGCGCGTTACGCTGCGCCAGCAGGAGTTGGGTCACTTCCCCATTGGGCCGCGCGCGGCTGAACAGGAAGCCCTGTCCTTCGTGACAGCCTTCCGCGCGCAGACAGCTCAGCTCCGCTTCCGTCTCGACGCCTTCCGCCGTGATGGTGACGCCAAGGCCGCGGCCGAGACTGATGATCGAGCGAACAATCGCCTGACCGTCATGATTGGCGCCGAGATCCCGCACGAACGACTGGTCGATCTTGATCTTGTCGAACGGGAAGCTGCGCAGATAGCTCAGCGACGAATAGCCGGTGCCGAAATCGTCCATCGAGATGCGCACGCCGAGCGCGCGCAACGCATGAAGCGTCGCCAGCACCTGATCGCTCTTTTCGAGCAGCAAAGTCTCGGTGATTTCCAGCTCAAGCCGCTTGGGCGACAGGCCGGAGGCCTTCAGTGCATCCATCACCACGGACAAAAGGTTGCCGACACGAAACTGCAGCGGCGACAGGTTGACCGCGACCCGCACGTCATCAGGCCATTGCGCGGCATCCAGACAGGCCCGCCGCAGCATCAGTCCGCCGACCGCATTGATAAGGCCGGTTTCTTCCGCGACGGGAATGAACTCGCCGGGCGAGATCATGCCATGCTCGTGAGGCCAGCGCACCAGCGCCTCGAAGCCGGTGATGCGGCCACTCTTGAGATCGACCAGCGGCTGGTAATAGGGCTGCAGCACGTTGTTCTCGATGGCGTCGCGCAGATCGATCTCGATGCGGCGGCGGCTTTGCGCGCGCGCGTCCATTTCCGATTCAAAGAAGCTGAACGTCCCGAGCCCTTCGCTCTTGGCGCGCGACAGCGCCATGTCGGCATTCTTGAGCAGCTTCTCGGCGTCGTCGCCGTCGCCGGGCGCAATCGCGATGCCGATGCTGGCGCCGCTGATAATGCTGTGTCCGTCGAACAGATACGGCTCGCTGATCGCAGCGATCAGGCGGCGCGCCAGCATGGCGACCTCTTCCGGCCGCGTGACGCCGGATTGCACCACGGCAAATTCATCGGAGCCGAGACGCGCGATGGCGTCTTCTTCCCGCAGGGACGACCGCAGGCGCTTGGTCACGCCCTTGAGCAGCTTGTCGCCGATGGCATGACCCAGCGTGTCGTTGATGGCCTTAAAGTTGTCGAGGTCGAGAAACAGGATCGCAACCTTGTCGCCGCTGCGACGGGTGTGCGCCAGCAGTTCATCGAGCCGCTGGCGCAGCAGGATGCGGTTGGGCAACCCGGTCAGGCCGTCATGCTGCGCCATAAAGGCAAGGCGGGCCTCGGCGCGCTTGCGCTCCGTGATGTCCATCAAGGCCAGCAGGATCGCCGAGCGGCCTTCGAATGTCAGGTGACGCGAATAGATCGCCACATCGATCAGCGAGCCGTCCGCCTTGACATGCTTCCATGTTCGCGCGGCGCGTTCTTCGGTGCTCTGGTCGCCGCTCCACGGCGCCGCTTGATCGAATGCCTGCACGTCGGAGATTTTCAACTTCTCGAAGTCGTTCCGCGCATAGCCATAGTGGGCGACTGCGGCGTCGTTCACGCTGAGAATACGTTCGTCATCCTGCGCGCAGACGATCATCGGCACCGGATTACCGTCGAACAGCAACCGGAACGACGCCTCGCGCTGCTTCAGTTCGGTGATATCGACGCGCAGACCGATCACGCCGCCATCGCTGGTCTGCCGCTCGTCGATCAGGATGCAGCGGCCATCTGCCAGCACCTGCTCATGGGCAGATTCCGGATGATACATCTTCTCGAGACGCTCGTTGATCCATTCGTCTTCGCGCCCGATCGCTTCCGGATAGTCGCCGCGAGCGACGCCGATCTTCAGCGTGTCGCGCAGCCGCGCGCCCTGCGCGAACAGATCCGCACTCTTGGCGTAAATTTCGGCGTATTTCTTGTTCCAGAGAATGTAGCGGCCATCGGCGTCGAGAAACACGATACCTTGCGGAAGAATGTCGATGGCTTCGCGCAGACGCGCATCCGACTTCTGAGCGCCGGCAATGGCCGCCTCGGCCTCGGCGCGCTTGCGGACGACCTCCCCGATCCCGGAATCATGACGATGGGCCGAAACTTTCGGCTCCGCCTTCAGCCGGCGAACCGTCAGCTTCCGCCGGATATGCTTCGTCCTTCCGATCCTGCTTTTTGATTTTGGCCGTTCCATCGGCATTTCAACGCCACCCCGCATTCTGCGGAGAGAAGCTTTGGTGCAAGTGTCTGAAAAAAAGGTTCCTTTGGCGAAGCCGGCAAAGGCCACGGCCTCGAAACGAACGTCGTTCAAAGACCTTCGCGCCGGATTGCCGGACACTTCAAGACGGTTTTAAGGCAGCGAACAGTCCATTTGTCTCATTTTCCAACACATCACCGGCGTTCACGCGCCGGTGATGTGCGCCATGCATCGCAAATGAGCCGCCCGGCAGCATCGCGCCTCAATTTCAATCAGTGTTCAACGTAGCTAATGGACGGTTAAGAAATCCGGCCATCTCGTCGTTCGACCGGCGCTGCGATATAAGGCTTCTCATGATCCGATTCGGTTTCGCCCTCGCGATAGCCTTGACGACGACCGCCACGGTGGCGGTTCTCGCAACCGGCACGGGAGCGGCACGCGCCCAGGATAAGGGAAGTCTCAATCCGAAGCCGCTTCCGCCGCTCGCCCATCCGAACGATCCGAATACGCCTGCCAAGGAACTGTTCGGCCGCAAGCCGCGACCCGCGGCGATGCCCGCAAGCCCGATCGGATTCTATGCGCACGGATGCATTGCGGGTGCTGTGCCGCTGCCGATCAACGGCCCCGCCTGGCAGGTGATGCGGCTGTCGCGCAACCGCAATTGGGGACATCCCGATCTCATCGCGCTGCTGGAGCGGGTCGCCGCGAAAGCTCAGAAGAATGCAGGATGGCCGGGCATTCTGGTCGGCGACATGTCGCAGCCGCGCGGCGGCCCAATGCTCACCGGCCACGCCAGTCATCAGGTCGGCCTCGATGCCGACGTGTGGCTGACGCCGATGCCGAACCGGCAGTTCTCGCGCGAGGAACGCGAGGAAACCTCTGCCGTAATGATGGTGCGCAAGGATCGACTCGACATCGACCCAAAAACCTGGACGCCGACACATCTCGCCGTCATTCGCGGCGCGGCGCAGGAGCCGCAGGTGGAGCGCATCTTCGTCAACGCCGCCATCAAGAAAGCGCTGTGCCGCGAAGCCAAAGGCAACCGGCGCTGGCTGTCGAAAATCCGCCCGATGTACGGGCACGATTATCATTTTCATATCCGCATGAAATGCCCGGCGCACAGCGCGCACTGCGAGTCGCAGCCGCCGCCGGACGACAGCGAAGGTTGCAGCGCCCGCGATCTCGCCTACTGGTTCAGCGACGCGGTGCTACATCCGAGGCCCCCGGTGACGCCACCCAAGCCGAAACCGCCGCTGACCATGGCGAACCTGCCCGCCGAATGCCGGCAGGTCCTGCAGGCCCCTTGAGGCTGCGCTATTTCAAACGTCATCAGGCCTTGCTAGGATTAAGTGATCGTCGCGCTGCTCGCGCGGCGATTATTCGCGAGACGGCGGTCTCTCATATCAAGCCTGATTTGTATCAGAGCATTGCATCCACGTGCCACACGGGATGTCATGCGGAAAGGACCGCCATGCGCATCAGCGCCAGAAATCAGATCAAGGGCAAGATCGTCGGCGTCACCAAGGGCGCGACAACGTCGCATGTGCGCGTCGACATCGGCGGCGGCCAGATCGTCACCTCGGCCATCACCAACGAAGCTGTCGATGAACTCGGCCTCAAGGTCGGCGGCGCCGTGATCGTGGTGGTCAAGGCCTCGGACGTCATGATCGCGGTCGATTGACCATGAAGGGCTCTTTCGCTCTCGCCGCCGCGTTGCTGGCTGCAGCGCCCGCCTGGGCGCAAGATCCTGTCGGTTGCGACAATTTCAAATGGCCGGTGGCGCGCGAACGCGCCGCCCTTACCATGCCGAACCTGCCGCAACTCCCGCCAGGCGGAAACTTTCCCGCCGCCCCGCAGGCCGCCGTGAGGCTGGCGCTGCAACCGTCCCATGACCCGAAGCTCCCGAATCCGCCGGAACGCGCACCCAAACCCGGCACCTTCTCCGGCTTCACCACACTCGCCGCCCTGCCGTCGGCGGGGCTCTATTCTATCAGCATCTCGGTCTACGCCTGGGTCGACGTGATTCAGAACGGCGAATACCTGAAACCGAAGGGATTCAGCGGCGTGACCGGCTGCGATGGCATGCGCAAAACCATGAAGTTCACGCTGGCCAAAGGCCCCGCGACAATTCAGATCAGCGGCGTGCAGGAATCCGTCATTAATATCGCTGTCATGCCTGTAGCCGAGTAACGATCCGGGTCTTTACGCAGCGGACATGGCTGATATTGTCCCGTCGAACGATGCTCCGGCCGCCGTGCGCCGCCGGAGTTGCCGGAACGGCGCTTCCGCTTGTCGTCAGATGATCTGATCGAAGCCGCATTGCGTGCGCGTTGACGCGCGCGCATCGCCATGGAGCGCCCAATGACCTTGATGTCCCGTTTTCTCGTTGTAACCGCGCTTGTCTGCGCGCCACTGTTCTCGCTGGCCCATGCTCAGGACGCGAAGCCGTCCATCACGCCTGCCGCCGCTGCGCAGGGCAAGACCCTCACCGTTTTCGCTGCCGCCTCGATGAAGAACGCGCTGGACGAAGCCAACGCTGCCTTCACCGCCAAGACCGGCGTCAAGGTCACGTCGAGCTATGCCGCAAGCTCCGCGCTGGCCAAGCAGCTCGAGCAGGGCGCGCCGGCAGACGCCTTCATTTCCGCCGACACCGACTGGATGAACTATTCCATCGGCAAGAAGACGATCAATGAATCCACCCGCGTCAACCTGCTCGGCAACAAGATCGTGCTGATCGCGCCGAAGGATTCCAAGCTCGCGAATGTCACCATCGGAAAGGGCTTCGATCTCGCCAAGCTCGCGGGCGACGGCAAGATCGCGACCGGCGACGTCAAGGCCGTTCCGGTCGGCAAATACGCCAAGGCCGCGCTGGAAAAGCTCGGCTCATGGCAGGCCGCCGAACCGAAGTTCGCCATGGCGGAAAGCGTGCGCGCGGCGCTGGCGCTGGTGTCGCGCGGCGAGGCCGTGCTCGGCATCGTCTACGAAACCGACGCCAAGGTCGATCCCGGCGTGAAGATCATCGGCGCGTTCCCCGCGGATTCGCATCCGGCGATCATCTATCCGGTTGCCGCAACCGTGACGGCGAAGCCGGACTCCGCGCCCTATCTCGCCTTCCTGCGCTCGGCTGCCGCGAAATCGATCTTTGAAAAGTACGGCTTCACCTTCCTGATCAAGTCGACCTCCTGATTTCGCAGCAAACGTGTCGGAAATTTCTGCCGAGGAATGGACGGCGATCCTGCTTTCATTGCGGATCGCCTCCATCGCCACACTGATCGCCACGCCGCTGGGTATCGCGGTGGCGTGGCTGCTCGCGCGCCGCGACTTCTGGGGCAAAGCGGCGCTCGATGCTGTCATTTACCTGCCGCTGGTGCTGCCGCCCGTGGTTACCGGCTATCTGCTGCTGCTCACTTTCGGACGAAAGGGACTGGTCGGCGGATGGCTGGCCGACTATCTCGGCATCGTATTCGCGTTCCGCTGGACCGGCGCGGCGCTGGCCTGCGGCGTGATGTCCTTTCCATTGCTGGTGCGGCCGATCCGGCTCTCCATCGAAGCGGTGGACCGCAAGCTTGAACAGGCCGCCAGCACCCTTGGCGCCGCGCCGTGGCGTGTCTTCCTCACCGTGACGCTGCCGCTGGCGCTGCCGGGCATTCTTGCCGGCATGGTGCTCGGTTTCGCCAAGGCCATCGGCGAATTCGGCGCGACCATCACCTTCGTCTCCAACATTCCCGGCGAGACCCAGACGATCTCAGCCGCGATCTATTCGCTGACCCAGACGCCGGATGGAGACATCGCCGCGTTGCGCCTCGTGATCGTGTCGATCGCCATCGCCATGATCGCGCTGATCGCTTCCGAAATTCTGGCGCGCCGCGCCACGCTGCGGCTGCATGGATACTGAGATGCTGCTGGTCGACGTCGAAAAGCAGCTTGGCGATTTCAGGCTCGCCGTGTCCTTCACCAGCAACGGACCGGTGACGGGCCTGTTCGGAAATTCCGGCGCGGGCAAGACCTCGATCATCAATATGATCGCGGGGCTGATCGCGCCGGACCGCGGACGCATCGCGCTCGACGGGCAGGATCTCGACAACACGGCATCACACCTGCACATGCCGCCGCACAAGCGGCGCATCGGGTATGTGTTTCAGGATGCGCGGCTGTTTCCACATCTCAACGTCCGGCAGAATCTGGATTACGGGCGGCGCATGAATGGCCTCGATTTGGACAAGAGCGCCGAGACGCGCACGGTCGATCTGCTCGATATCGGACATCTGCTCGATCGCCGTCCGGCGCAGCTTTCCGGCGGCGAGCGCCAACGCGTCGCGCTCGGCCGCGCGCTCCTGGCGAAACCGAAGCTGCTGCTGCTGGACGAGCCGCTCGGCGCGCTCGATGAATCCCGCAAGGCGGAAATCCTGCCCTACTTCATAAGGCTGCGCGACGAAGCCAGCGTGCCGATGGTGCTTGTCAGCCACGATGCCAACGAGATACGAAAACTGGCGACCGCCGTGGTGATGCTGAAGGGCGGCAAGGTCACCGCGTTCGGCGGCGTCGAGATTCTGCCCAAAGCGTCTTTTTGAAAAGCTCTACTTCCTGAGCGTTCCGATCGCCTTGGTCAGATAATCCAGCCCCTGCAACAACGACGGACCGCCGCACACCGTGTAGCGCTCCGGCAGATCAATCCGCCGGTCCGCGCCGTAGCGCGCCAGCAACGCTGGATGGGTAATGAAAAGTGCGCCCTGATCCTGCGCCGCGCGCGGCGGATCCTGAAAAACCAGCACGTCGGGGCCGTCGGTCAACAAATGTTCCAGCGAGACGAAGCCGCCCTGTTCCGCGGACATAAACCCGCCGCCCGATGATGCGCGCGCCGGCGGCTGCAACCCCGCAACCGACAGCATGTTCGAGACCAGGCTCGCGGGGCCTTCGCGATAGCCTTCGCGCTGGATCACCAGTGCGGTGCGCGGCGGTTTGATCGCCGCGGCGGCAAGGCGCACCTCGGCCTGCGCAAGATCGCGCGCCAGCGCTTCGCCACGTTCGGGATGGCCGACCAATGCACCGATCTCGCGCGCCTGCCGCTGCGCATCGGCAAGGTTGCTGACGAGATCGACTTCGGCGACACGAATGCCCATCGCATCCAGCATGGCGCGGGTGGGACGGCGGCTGGGGCCGACCAGCACCAGATCCGGCGCGAGGGTCACGATCGATTCCGCATCCCAATCGAGCCGCGGAAACCCGGCCGCCTGTTCCGTCATCACCGAGAGCAGCGGATTGACCGCATAGGGCGACAGGCCCGCGATCTGCCCCGGATCGGCCAGCGCCAGCAGCAACTGGGCC
>ERZ778025.2466-NODE-2466-length-10309-cov-3.216111_pt1 | contig 10309 bp, 6 predicted proteins | sample MGYA00375755_ERZ778025 | MGnify/ENA primary metagenome ERZ778025 (study PRJEB29350, sample SAMN05389825) | bioreactor metagenome | isolation source: Thiocyanate bioreactor | place: South Africa: University of Cape Town | collected 2014-03-17 ... | reverse complement strand
GGGCGGCGGGGCGGGTGTCGCGGCGAAGCCGGAGTACAAGCACGGCACCGAGTGCGGTGAGCGCGGCGCTGACCCAGAAGATCGTGGTGTAGCTGCCGGGGTCGCCGGGGACGAACAGCGCGCCGAGGCCGCCGATGGCCACCGCGCGGCCGACGTTGTGCGAGAAGTCGAACCAGCCGGTGGCCTCGGCGGCTGCCTCGGGTGGTGCGTCGGCGAGCGCGACCGCGGCCGTCGGGGCCAGCGGCAGGCCCTGGCCGGCGCCGGAGACGGCGGCGAGCGCGAACAGCCACACCGCCGATCCGCTTGGGGTCACCAGCAGCGCCAGCGCGACGAAGGACGCGGCGGTGAGCGTGAATCCGGTGGCCCACGGGATCGCGGGCCCGAGCCGGCTGGTCAGGCCCCCGCCCCAGATGCCAAACACCACGGCGGCGGCGGCCATCAGCAGCAGTGCGTTGGAGGCGTTCACCGGGGGGAAGGCGAAGACGTTGCGCAGCATCAGCGAGGTGAACATCATCGCCGAGAACATGCCGACGCAGACCAGGAAGGTGCCCGCGTTGGCGAGCAGGAACTGCCGGTTGCGCCACAGCGACGCCGCGAACAACGGCTGCTGGCGCACCCGCTGGTTGATCAGCAGCACCGCGAGCCCGACGACGAAGACCGCGAAGTACAGCGGGGCCAGCGCGCTGAGCGCGCCGAGCGGGCCGCCGGTCATGCCGCCGCCCATCGTGCGCCCGAACCCGGCCGCGGCCAGCGCGACGACCAGCGCGGAGAAACCCAGCGTGAACGCGACCGCCCCGACCCAGTCGAACCGGCCTGCGGCCTGGCGGGGGAGCTCGCGCAGCGAGCGCGCCGCCCACGCCAACGCCACCACGCCGGCGAGGCCGGTCGCCCAGAAGATGGCCCGCCAGCCGAACAGGCTCGCGAGGTAGCCGCCCACTGGCGGCCCGGCGACCGTGCCGGCCAGCAGCGCGGCCCGCCAGACCCCCAACCCGGTGCCCTGCCGCTGTTCGGGCACCTGCCGGACGATGAACACCAGCGACACCAACATGATGCCCCCGCCCAGGCCTTGGATCGCCCGGAGCGCGAGGAACAGATCGAAGGCGGAGACGGCGACGCTGGCCAGCGAGCCGGCGGTGTAGAGCCCGAGCCCGGCCAGCAGCACCCGCTTGTGCCCGTAGGCGTCGCCGACCTTGGCGATCACCGGCATCACCACCGCGAAGGGCACCAGGTAGGCGATCACACTGACGATCGCGGCCGGCTGTGCCACCCCGAACGACCCGGTGATCTCCGGCGCCGCCAAGTAGGTCACTGTCGAACTGAGGTTGGCCAGCAACGTCGCCAACGACGTCACACCGACGATGCTCGCCACACCGGCACGGGTACTCACGCTGTCTGATCCATCCCGGGGTCTCCCTCAACACGGCTGCAGTGCGCAGCGCACGACCCGCGGCCGCGGCCTTGGTGCCGAGCGCGCGAGGTGGTCGTGCCGCCCGCGCACGCTAGAACCCTGCCCCTAGGGCAGGGTCAACAGACGGCGGCGCGTTCACCCGATCGAGAATCGACGGACGGTTACCGTCGCCCTCCTGCGGAATGGGCGCTCTTGGCCGCCGTCTGCGGTGGGCCGGACGCTGCGCGCGTCGTCGGCCCCACCCCGGTTGCGCTGTGGCGTCTGCCTTTGTCGGCCCCCGTCGCCGTCCCGTCGCTATGATCAGTAGCGGGCAACCAATGTCTCAGTACCTAAGGAGCGTCCGGTGTCCGTTTGCTCGGGGCTCCACAGCGGCGCCCGTCTTCGTCTCGTTGACGCAGGCCTCGAATGCGTCGTGTCCGGTGCGGTGCTCGATAGTGCGGCAGACTGCCGCCAGGTCGTCCGGGATGTCATCGACGACTGCCTCAGGTGCCTGCAGCTCGTCCCGTAGGCGGTGAAGCTCGCCGATCCGCTGGGTGATGCCGCGGATGTGGTCCCGCAGCATCGCGCGCACCCGAGGACACGGGGCGCGGCCCGCCTTCCGGAGTGCCAGCCCCTCTCGCACCTCCTCGAGGCTCAGCCCGAGATGCTGCGTGGATTTGATGAACGCGAAACGGACCTCCGCAGATGGCGCAGTGCGCGCGGTTGTGCCTGGACTGCGTGTGCGCGCAGGCGTGCCGCCGATGTGCCGAGCAGTGCCGGGCGATGGCCACAGCCTGACCCGGTCGCTTCATTCCCCCGCAGCGCCAGGGTCGGCGGGGGCAGGTCAGGGTGTGTCGGGTGTCGCGGTTTCGATGATCTGGCACACCACGGCGTCCTCGCCGCGGCGCTGGCTCTCCCTGGCGGCGCGGCGCACGGTGGCCAGCGAGCGGCGCAGCGCGCGGAGGTCGGCCAGGGTGCGGTCGATTTCCGCGATATGCGCGTCGAGCAGCTCGGTGACCCGGCCACACGGGGTCGCGCCGCCGCGTTGCAGGTCCAGGATGTTCTTGATCTCGGCCAGGGACAGGTCGAGGGCCTTGGCCTGGCGGATGAACCGCAGCACGCCCACGTCCTCCTCGGTGAACAGCCGGTAGCCGGCCTCGGTGCGCTGCGCCGGCGGCAACAGCCCCCTGGATTCCCACAGCCGCACCGCCTTTCCGCTCACCCCGGCGGCCTCGGCAGCCGCACCAACGGTCATCTCCACGGTGGTTCCTCCTACGCCGTCACTCGTCCTTGACCTTACCCCGAGGGCAAGGTTCTAGCCTTGATTCGGCGGAGATTGCAGCAGGTCATACGCGGGGAGGGCCGTCACATGGAGACGCTGATTCTGCAGGTCGAAGGAATGTCGTGCACCGGATGCGAGCAGCGCATCAATAAGGTGCTGCGCCGGGTGGAGGGCGTGCGCGGGGTGGTCGCCGACCACATCTGCGGGCGGGTGGAGATCCGGGTGGGCCCGGAGCTGACCGACCGCGGCGTGCTCGCCGAACGGATCGAGGGCGCCGGCTACCGGGTGGTGGAGGAGGTGCCGCGATGACCACGGCAACCCCGCAGCGTCCTCAGCTGTGGGCATCCGAGCCGAGCAGCACCCCTGGGCACGAGCGGATCCGGGCGCGGATCGCGGGCCTGCACTGCTCGCTGTGCACTGGAACGATCGAGAAGGCGCTGGGCCGGATGGACGGGGTCGGGCAGGTGTCGGTGAGCCTGACCCACGAGCAGGCCTTGGTCGACTACGACCCCACCGTGGTCTCCCCGGAGCGGATCCTGGGGACGCTGCGCGATGTCGGCTACGAGTTGTATGACCCGCGCAAGCTGCGCCCGTTCGAGGAGGAAGAACGCGATCTGGTGCGCGAGGGCGGCCGGCTGCTGGCCGCGATCGCCGCGAGCCTGACCGCGATCGGCCTGATCGCCACCGTGACCGGGATCTGGTCGGTGCTGGTGCCGGCGTCGGTGGTGGTGCTGATGGTGCCGCTGTCGTATGCGCTGCTGCGCCCGGCCGCCGGTGCGGGCAAGGCCGTGCTCGGCGCGGCGGGCATCGTCGCGCCCGGCGTGGCGGCGTTGGTGTTGCGGGCGACCGGTGTGGTGGCCGAGCCGGTGATCGGCTGGCTGGCCGGGGCGCTGGCGCTGGGTGTGGTGCTCGGGGTGGCCCCGCATATCCTGCGCATGGCCTACCAGTCCGCCCGGCGAGGGATTCTCAACCAGCACGTGCTGCTGGAGGTCGGGGCGTTCGCCGGCATCGCCGGCGGCGTGATCGGGCTGACCGGGGTGCTGCCCGGCTACCCGACGGCGGCGTTCTTCGCGGTGAGCGTGCTGGTGGCGAACTACCACATCTTCTCCGAGTGGCTGTCTTTGCTGGTGAAGACCCGCTCGAGCCAGTCGGTGAAGAAGCTGCTGGACCTGCAACCCGACCTCGCCCGCCTCGTCCTGGCCGACGGGACCGAGGTGGAGGTGCCGGTCGAGGACGTCGCGGTCGGGCAGATGGTGCGGGTGCGGCCCGGCGAGCGCATCCCGCTGGACGGGCGGATCCGCTCCGGTCGCTCGGCGATCGACCTGTCGCTGGTGACCGGGGAGCCGGTGCCGGCCGAACGCGGCCCCGGTGAGGACGTCGTCGGTGGGGCGATCAATGGCGCCGGCAGCCTGCTGATCGAGGTCGTCGCCACCGGTGCCGAGGGGTTCCTGGCCCAGGTGGTGCGCCACGTGGAAGACGCCCGCGCGCTCAAGCCCGGCATCCTGCACCTGGTCGACCGGGTGCTGCGCGTCTACACCCCGACCGTGCTCACCATCGCCGCCCTGGCCCTGCTCGGCTGGCTGGCCGGCAGCTGGGCGCTCGCCGGAGAACCGGATGTGCGCCGCGCGGTGTTCGCCGCGCTGTCGGTGTTGGTGATGGGCTACCCGTGCGCGGTCGGGATCGCCGCACCGTTGGCGATCGTGCGGGGCACCGGCGCCGCCGCCGACCGTGGCATCGTCATGCGCACCGGCGAGGCGTTCCAGACCTTCCGACTGGTGCGCCGCATCGTGCTGGACAAGACCGGCACCCTCACCGAGGGCAAACCCACCGTCCGCGCCGTACGCGCTCTCGACGGGGACGAGGATCGGGTGCTCGCGCTGGCCGCGGCCGCGGAGAGCCACTCCGAACACCCGCTGGCCCGCGCGATCGTGGCCGCCGCCCAGCAGCGCGGCATGCCCATCGGCGAGCCGGAGGAGTTCGAGTCGGTCACCGGCTCCGGCGTGCGTGCCACCGTCAGCGGCCGACAGGTGCTGGTGGGTCAGCTGGCCCTGCTGGCCGAGGCCGGGATCGACCTCTCGGCGTTGACCGGGCACCTTGACCAGCTGGAGGCCGCCGGGCACACCGTGATCGCCGTCGCCGCCGGCCAGGTCGCCGTGGGTGTGGTCGCGTTGGGCGACCAGCTGCGGCCCGACGCCGTCGACGCGGTCGCGGCCATGCGGACCGCCGGGCTCGACCCGATCCTGGTCACCGGCGACAACGAGCGGGCCGCCCGCCGGGTCGCCGACCAGCTCGCGATGACCGAGGTCCGGGCGCGGGTACGGCCGGAGGGCAAGGCCGAGATCATCCGGGAGTTGCAGGCCGACGGCACCCGGGTGGCCATGGTCGGCGACGGAATCAACGACGCCCCCGCCCTGATGCAGGCCGACGTGGGCATCGCCGCCGGTGGCGGCACCGACATCGCCGTGGAATCGGCCGACATCGTGCTGCTGCGCGACCAGGTCGGCGCCGTGCTGGACGCCCGCGAGATCAGCGACCGCTCCTACCGGCGCACCCGCAGCAATGTCGCGCTGGCGTTCACGTTCAACGGCATCGGCGTCCCGCTGGCCACCACCGGGCTGGTCTACCCGGTCTGGGCGATGGTGGCCATGGCCGCGTCGGTCACGGCCATCTTCCTCAACTCGATCGGCACCCGCCCGTCCCTGCTGATCCAGGCCATCGCCAGCGTCGGACGGCAGCGCGTCTAAGAAAGGACGCCGCAGCGCGGCCGGAACACCAGCAGACCACCGCTTGATGAGGAGGATCCGATGTCCGCTTTCCCGATCCTCGACCCTGGCCAGGTCACCACCGTCCTCAACGAACCTGAGTTGGTGCTGCTCGACTTCTGGCAAGCCACCTGCGCGCCCTGCCGGGCGCTGGAACCGCGGCTGGACCAGTTCGCCCAGCACCACCCAGGCGAGTTCCGCGGTTACCGCTCGATGTCGACACCGACGAGCACACCCCCGCTCGGTTCGGTGTGCAGTCCATCCCCACCCTGGTGTGGCTGCGGGAGGGACATAAAGTCGCCCGGCGGGACGGCCTGATCCACCACCCCGACCGCGAACAGGCCCTGTGGGACAGCGGGGACCGCCGCTGATCGCCGTGGCCAACATCTACGACCCAGCCGTGACTCCCGGGTCGCGCAGCGGCCGGTACCCGGTGCGCGCGTACTCGGCCTCGACCGGGAATTCGTACGTGCCGTACGGGTTGACGTGTTCCATCAGCGCCGGCGAGACGTGCGCGAGCAGGTCGCGATCGATGCAGCCGGCGCCGGGCGGCGAGGTGGTCTAGCGCGAGCTCGAGGTAGGCGGTGTTCCAGGTGATGATCGCGTTCACCACCAGCGACAGGCACAGCGCCTGCTCGGTCTGCTGCTCGTGGTGACGACGCCGCACCGAGCCTTCGTGCGCGAAGAACAGGTCCCGGCGCATCGAGTGCAGGGACTCGCCCTTGTTGAGCTGGCGGGTGATCCGGCGCCGGTAGGCCTCGTCGGCGAGGTAGCGCAGCGCGTAGATCGTGCGCTGCAGCCCGCCGAACTCGACCAGGGCCTGCGCGATCGCCGAGCGCCGTGAGGAGGCGTGCAGCTTGCCGACCACAAACGACGCGGTCGCGTGCCCGTACTTCAGCGACGCGGCCAGGCGGAGCATCTGGTCCCACTGCGACCGGATCAGCCCGACGTCGACGGTGCCGGTCAGCAACTTCCCCGCGTTGGGGAACACGCTGGTCAGCTCCTTGCGGGAGCCGAGCCGGTGCAGGGTGATCCCGCCGAGGTCGCGGATACGCGGGGACAGCGTGAACCCGGTCAGCGCGAACAGCGAGAAGACGGTCAGGGTCTGGCCGGCGGTGTCGGTGGGGTGCTCGGTGATCGGCAAGTCGGTGGCGTTGCCGAGGATCTCGTCGAGGACGTACACGGCTTCGCGGTCGGTGACCGGGATGACCTTCGTGCCGTAGGTCGAGTGCTGGTCGGAGACGTGGGTGTAGGTCGAGACGCCCTCGTCGACGAAGTAGCGCGACAGCGCCCGCGCGGTCAAGCTCTTGCCGCGCATGGGAAACCGCTGACCGTCGGATGAGGACATCGTCCCGCCGCCCCACACCGAGGACAGCGGCAGCGTGTGGTGATGGTTGACCACCGCGGCGTTCGCCGAACGCAGCGTGTCCTCGCGCAGGTACCACTCGGTGGTCCAGGCCAGGGTGTCGTAGGAGATGCGGGAGGCCTCGGCCATCGCGGTCAGCCCGCAGTTGCACGCCTGCGCCAGGATCGCGGCGTAGAGGTTGCGGCGCAGCTGCGGGTCCCGGTGCGTCTTGCCGCCGGCGTGGGTGAGCTGCTCCGACCAGGACGCCCAGCGGTCGACCTCGATCAGCAGCTTGGTCAGCTGCGGCCGCGGCAGCAGGTCCACCAGCTGCAGGCGCAGCTGCTCGACCGCGTCCGGCACCGCCATCGCCGAGAGCTTCGAGACGACGATCTCGCCCTTGTCGGTCATCCGCACCGGCCCGTCGCCGGTGGCCAGCAGCGGCTCCAGCTCGCCGAGCGCGGCGTGCAGCTGCTCGCCGACCTGCTCCAGCGCCTCGTCCGCGCTGGGCGAGACGTCGACCAGCGCGCAGTACTCAGCGCGCAGTCCGTCCCACCGCTGGACCGGGAGCAGGAATGTGGTCGGGTCCGCGTAGCGGCGCGAGCCCGGGACCCAGACATCACCGGAGCGCAGCGCGTCGCGCAGGCCGAGCAGGGTGCCCAGCTCCCAGTAGTGCCGGTAAGCGGTGGTGTTCCCGGCCTTGCGAGCGTGCTCGAGGTAGCCGCGCCAGCGGGTCGGCACGAACTCCGCCGGCGTCCCGTCCGGCGCCTTCCGGCTGCCCTTCGCATACAGCTCGCGCAGCACCTCGATCGCCGCGACCAGCGGCTTCGCCTCCACCGCCGCCTCGAACTCCAGCCCGCCGATCACGTGCGGCGCGAACTCCCGCAGGTAGGTGAAGCTGGCGTCGATCAGGGCCAGGTGCCCGTGGTCGCGCTGCAACCGGTCCTTCGGATCGCGGCGGGCCGCGCGCAGGCGGTCCATCCCGATCCCGCGGCGCAGCCGGCCGCCGACCTCTGTGTCCGCGATCTTCTCGTCGGTGGCCACCGTGAGGATCTCCTCCAGCAGCTCCCGCTTGTGCTCCGAGGCCTTCGCCCGCGCGGCGAGCAGCTCGTCCAGCTTGCGCCGCGCACGGTTCTCCGTGCCGGAGATCGCTCGGTCGAACATCTGCACCAGCTCGTCCAGCACTTCGACCGCGCACTCGGCCACGGTCGCCAGCAGCACCGGGAACTTCTTCTCATCGTCGCGGCGGGCCAGGGCCTGGTTGGTCGCGCGCCGCCCGACCCCGGCCAGGCGGCGGCGGCGGGCGTCCGGCAGCGACGAGAGGTCCAGGCGGTGCGCGTCCAGTCCGCGCAGGAACCGCAGCTTGTCCAGCTCACCGCGGATCGCCATCGGCGAGGCTGACGTGGCGCCGCGGTGCAGCCACGCCAGCCGAGAGATGGTCATGCCGTCCTCGACCACCAGCAGCCCGTCCAGCTCGGCGCGGCGCTGCTCGGACAGCAGGTGCTCCACCCGCAGATACACCTCGCCCACTGCGTTCTGCCGCACGGTGGCGATGCGTTCCATCAGCGAGATCACCCCCGGCCGGACGATCTTCGCCGCCTGCAGGTACTCGCACCCCAGGCGGAACAGCACGCTCGGCGCGTCGTGCTCGATCGCCCGCGCGAGCAGGAACTCCTCCGGGTCCTTCCATTCCGCCCGGCCTGCGGTGCGCCAGCCCAGCCGGGCCGCGATCGTCCGCAGATGCTCGGTGCGGGTCTGCTTCCGCGTCCCGTACCCGGCCAGATCGGCGATCGGCACCCCGAGTTGCACCGCGACCCGGTTCGCCGCGGCCGCCGGCACCGCGGCGACCTCGTCCGGCACGAAACCCAGCCACGGCAACGTACACAGCTGGATCGCCAGCCCGAGCCGGTTCCCCGTCCCGCGCGCCGCGCCCTCCAACCAGGCCCGATCATCCGCGCCAAGCGTGAAATACCGGATCAACTCGTCGCGACCCAGCTCCTCCGGCCACGACCGCAGCCGCTTGATTTCCGCATCCGAGAAGAACCTCGTGGACATCCCGACACCGCCCGCCCAAGAACGATCATCCGCGAGCCACATCCTCACGAAGGCGTTCCGGCAGCCAGCGCCGGGTCCCGCCTGCCCCTCGGCGCCGTTCACCGGTCAGACGAGGCTCTGACCAGCACCTCCACGGCTAAGCGTTGTTTTTTCGGCGCCTGCTACCGACGGGCCTACTCGGCCGCAGGGGCGGGCCCGGTGACGTCACCAGACCCTGCACATGCAGCAGGCCCCCGGGCTCTCGGAGCCGGGGGCCTGCTGCTCGTTGTTGGGGGTCTGGCGGGGCTCAGCCTGCCTCTCCGTCGTCGTCGGCGTCGGGATCGGCCGCGGCGCGCTGGGCCAGGGCGTCGTCCCGCTCGCGCCGCCACGCCAGGTCCGCCCGCATGGCCTCGCTGAAGTAGGGGCCCCAGTAGTCGGGCCGGATCGTCTCCTGGCCTGCCGAGCGGGCGGCCCGAGTGTGCGCCGGCTCCACGTGCTGCGGCTGCGCGTACGAGCGGGCGGCCCGGGCCGGCGCCGACTCGGCGTACTGCTGCTGGGTGTACGGGTTCGGGTAGGGCGAGGTCCCGCCGGCGGCGGGCCCGCGCGCTTCCTGCTGGGCGGCGTCGAGCTCGTCGACGAGGTGCTGGCCCGGTCCGCCCGGGACGGCGCGGCACTGCTTGGGCAGGATGTGCTGCTCGACCTTGGCCAGCGCGGCGTCGAGCCAGCGCGTGTTCCACTCGGCGGCCTGGTTGGGGTGGCTCAGCGGCAGGTACGCCTCTGCGTGGCTGGTGCTCAGCCAGGCCACCTGGAGGAACGCGGGGCGGTGCAGGGCCCAGCAGTCGGGCAGCTGGGCCCGCGTCACCTGGTACCAGCCGCCCAGGACGCTGTGCACCCAGTCGCCCAGCTTGATCCATTCGGTCTCGGCGTCGGCCGCCGACATGGCGAACCAGTCCACCGGCGGGTTGTCCGCCGCCGCCTTGGCGGTGGCCAGCTCCTCGACGACGCCGCGCACGGTGAGGAGGTCGCGCTGGACGTCGAGCAGCTGCGGGGCGAACTCGGCGACGGTGCCGGCCAGGTCGCCCACCGTGGTGCGGAGCCGGCCGACGTCGCCGCGGACCTTGCGCACGTCCTCGGCGAGGTCGACCAGCTGCCGCGAGCGGGCCGGCGTCCCCCTGTTCGCCGGCCCGCCGTCAGGTGCGTTGCTCATGTGACCGCGCCGGCCTCGCCGGCGGTGGGCTCGGCGCCGATCTGCGGCAGGTCGCGGTCGGCCGCTGCGCGGCGGAGCTTGCGGTGGATGCGGCGGGCCCGCTTGTAGCCGGGCTCGAACTTCACCACGACGGCGCGCGGCCCGAGGCCGAGGACGTAGGCGTGCCACGGCGGCAGCCCGTAGATCGTCTCGCCGCTGATCACCGGCTCGGTGGTGGTGTGGCGGGTGGTGCTCACCGACCGCCGGCTCAGCAGGCCGTCGCCGTCCTGGACCGACTCGCCGCTGGAGACTTTCT
>ERZ778025.2464-NODE-2464-length-10315-cov-4.779142_pt1 | contig 10315 bp, 7 predicted proteins | sample MGYA00375755_ERZ778025 | MGnify/ENA primary metagenome ERZ778025 (study PRJEB29350, sample SAMN05389825) | bioreactor metagenome | isolation source: Thiocyanate bioreactor | place: South Africa: University of Cape Town | collected 2014-03-17 ... | reverse complement strand
ACGCGGTGATCAGCCAGCTCCACACGAACACCGGCATCTTCAGCAGGTCCATGCCCGGCGCGCGCATGTTGAGGATGGTGGCGATGATGTTGATCGCGCCCATGATCGAGCTGATGCCCATCAGATGGATGGCGAACACCACGTAGGCCAGCGAATCGCTCTGCAGCGACAGCGGCGGGTACATCGTCCAGCCGCCGGCCGGCGCGCCGCCCGGCGAGAACAGCGTGGACAGCATCAGCAGGAAGGCGAACGGAAGAATCCAGAACGACAGGTTGTTCATGCGCGGCAGCGCCATGTCCGGCGCGCCCACCATCAGCGGGATCATCCAGTTACCCAGGCCCACGAACGCCGGCATGATCGCGCCGAAGATCATGATCAGGCCGTGCATGGTGGTCAGCTCGTTGAAGAAGTACGGCTGCACCAGCTGCAGGCCGGGCTTGAACAACTCGGCGCGGATGGTCATCGCGAAACTGCCGCCGATGAAGAACATCGTCAGCGCGAAGATCAGGTACAGCGTACCGATGTCCTTGTGATTGGTGGACATGCACCAGCGTTGGAAGAAACTCTTCGGCGCGCCGTGGTGATCATCGTGCTGATCATGGGTGGCTGCGTAGGACATGGCCATGCACCTCTAACCTGTAATGGAATGCGACTGCAACGAAAACGCGGATGGGGTCGGGCTCAGCCCGGCGGAGTGGTCGCCGCGGCAGTGGCCGCCGTGCCCGCGTCAATCGGCGCGGGGGGCGGCAGGGACTTGCCGGAAGCGGCTTCCTGCTCGGCCAGCCACTTGGCGAAGTCCGCCTTCGACTTGGCCACCACCACGATCGGCATGAAGCCGTGGTCCTGGCCGCACAGCTCGGCGCACTGGCCGCGGTACGTGCCCGGCTCCTTGATGTTGGTCCAGGCCGCGTTGACAATGCCGGGGATCGCGTCGAGCTTCCAGCCCAGCGCCGGCACCCACCACGAATGGATCACGTCGCCGCCGGTGATGATGAAGCGGATCTTGGTGTCGACCGGCACCACCAGCGGCTTGTCGACGTTGAGCAGGTAGGTCTGCTCGTCGCCCACCTTGACCGCATACGGGTCCATGCCCGAATCGAGCTGGCGGGTGTCGTCGCTCTGCTTGTCCAGCCTGGACATGAAGCCGACCTTGTCGATCGGCTTGCCCATGTAGCTGACGTAGTCGTAGCGCCACTTCCACTGGTAGCCGGTGACCTTCACCGTCATCTGCGAGCCGGTGGTATCGGCCCAGCTGGTGAGGCCGCCGGTGGCCAGATACGCCAGGGTGATCAGGATCAGCACCGGAATCGTGGTCCAGACCACTTCCAGCACGGTGTTGTGCGCCCACTTCTCGGCCACCGCGCCGCGCGATTTGCGGAAGCGGAACATCGCGACGAACATGGCGCCGAACACCAGCACGCCGATCACCACGCAAACCCACAGCGAGATGTTGTTCAGATCGTAGGGGACGTGCGACCAGGTGCTCGCGCCGCGCTCCATGTTCAGCTGCCATGGATGCGGATTCGCCTGCACGGCACCGCCGAACGTCGCAAGGGCAAGGCCCGCCGTCGCCATGATTGATCGCCTGATCCCGCCAGATGTCATGTCTTGCACCTTTGTCATTGCTGTTTGCGCCACGTTCCGGTCGAGCCGGCCAGCAGCACCCTGAGTCGCTTCGCCAGCTCGACGCGTTCCGTTGCCGCCAGAAACGCGCCGATCTCCAGATCGCGGCCGTGCGATGTCAACACCAGGCGTCCATTGCCGGTATCCAGCCGCACGCGCACCCAGCAAGACTGGAAGCGAGTGCAACGCCGGCCCGGCAGCGACTGCACCTCCAGCGACGATTCGTCGAGAGTGATGCGCTCGCAGCGGTCGCCGGCCCGCCAGGCCACGCTCAACGCGATGGCCATGGCGGCGGATTCCACCAGGGCAAACAGCGGAGCAAACACGTTCCCCTGCCACGCCCCCAGTTCTGCCGTTGTCAGCGCCAATGCCACCAGAACCACGATCAGTCGACGCAGGCCGCGGCGGCTGAGCGAGCGATTGGGCTTGAGCCACATCGTCACGCAGGGCAAGCCGGCGCTGGCTGGTCGAAGCACGATCATGGAGATCCGGCGTGCCTGGAACTGCCGGAATGATAGGCCGCGGCGGCGCAGTGGGCAAGAATGTCGCACCCGATTGACTTCGATCAACGCGACCCGTCACCTCGACAGGCACCGCAAGCCATTCGCGCCCGTGCGGCAGATCACCCTGCCCGAGGCGGATTTTCGCGCGTGGCGGCGCGTCCCCACGGCCGGGCACGAAGCGTACAATCGCGGGTTTATTCCATCCCCCACGACCGGCACCGACACGACCGTGACCTCACCCATCCTGAGTCCCGAGCTGCCCGCTCGAACCACACCCGCGCGCGCGCGCATCACTGCTGCCTGGCTGCGCGACGAGACCGAAGCGGTCAACGACCTGCTCGACCAGGCTGCGCTGCCGGCGGAGGAACGCGAACAGGTAGTCGACCGCGCTGCCGCGCTGGTCACCCGCGTGCGTGCGCGGGCGAAGGACCAGAGCGTGGTCGAGTCCTTCATGCGCCAGTACGACCTGTCCAGCGAGGAAGGCATCCTGCTGATGTGCGTGGCCGAGGCGCTGCTGCGCATCCCGGACAAGACCACCACCGACAAGCTGATCCGCGACAAGCTCGGCGACGCCAACTGGCGCAAGCATCTGGGCCGCAGCGAATCGCTGCTGGTCAACGCCTCCACCTGGGGCCTGCTGCTCACCGGCCGGCTGGTCAACCTGGCCGACGGCAGCGGCGACGATTTCAACGGCGCACTGCGCCGGCTGGTCGCCCGCGTGGGCGACCCCGCGATCCGCGCGGCGGTGCGCCAGGCCATGCGCATCATGGGCCACCAGTTCGTGATGGGCCGCGATATCGAGGAAGCGCTCGACCGCAGCCTGAAGAAGGAGAACGCGGTGTTCCGCTACTCCTTCGACATGCTGGGCGAGTCGGCGTTGACCGCCGACACCGCCGAGCGCTACCAGCAGGATTACCGCAACGCGATCGCCGCGCTGGGCGCGCGCGGCCCGTATGCGAACCACACCGACGCGCCGTCGATCTCGGTGAAATTGTCGGCGCTGTTCCCGCGCTACGAAGTGGCCCAGCGCGCACGGGCGCACCAGGCGCTCACCGAAAAGCTGCTGGAGCTGTCGCAGCTGGCGATGAAGCACGGCATCGCGCTGTCGGTCGACGCCGAGGAGGCCGACCGGCTGGAGCTGTCGCTGGACGTGATCGGCGATGTCTTCGCGCACCCCTCGCTGGAAGGCTGGAACGGCCTGGGCATCGTGGTGCAGGCGTACGCCAAGCGCACGCCGTTCGTGATCGACTGGCTGGTGGAGACAGCACTGGCCAGCGGCCGGCGCTGGTACGTGCGGCTGGTCAAGGGTGCCTACTGGGACGCCGAGATCAAGAAGGCGCAGGAGCAGGGCCTGGGCGGCTACCCGGTGTTCACCCGCAAGCCGAATACCGACGTCTCCTATCTGGCCTGCGCGCGGCGCCTGTTCAACGCGGGCGGCAACCTGATCTATCCGCAGTTCGCCACCCACAACGCGCACACCATCGCCGCCGTGCACCACATCGCGCAGGGCCGGCCGTTCGAGTTCCAGCGCCTGCACGGCATGGGCAGCGACCTGTATGCCGAGGTGATCGGCAAGCAGAGCTTCAACGTGCCCTGCCGCGTGTATGCGCCGGTCGGCTCGCACGAGGACCTGCTGCCCTACCTGGTGCGCCGCCTGCTCGAGAACGGCGCCAACACCAGCTTCGTCAACCGCGTGGTGGACGAGGACGTGCCCGCGCGCGAGCTGGTGGCCGACCCCTGCGAGACGGTGCGCGCGTTCGATCACATCCCGCACCCGCGCATCCCGCTGCCGGCCAATCTCTACGGTGAACTTCGGAAGAATTCCATGGGCGTCAACTTTGCCAACGACAACGAACTGAACGACCTCGCCGCCGCGGTCAACGCGCAGCAGGGCCCGTGGGCCGCCGGCCCGTTGGTGCCCGGCGCCAGCAGCCAGGGCCCCACGGTGCAGGTCACCGATCCGTCCGACCGCCGCCGCATCATCGGCAGCTACCTCAGCGCCGACCAGGCCACCGTCGATCGGGCGATGGCCAACGCGGCGGCTGCGCAGGACCGCTGGAACAACCTGCCGGTGGCCAATCGCGCCGCCATGCTCGAATTCGCCGCCGACCAGTTGGAGGCGCGCCGCGCCGAGTTCATCGCGCTGTGCGTGCGCGAGGCAGGCAAGAGCCTGCCCGACGCAATCGCCGAAGTGCGCGAGGCGGCCGACTTCCTGCGCTACTACGCCACCATGGCGCGCCGCCTGTTTGCCGAACCCGAGCAACTGCCCGGCCCCACCGGCGAGACCAACCAGTTGTACCTGGGCGGTCGCGGCGTGTTCGTGGGCATCAGCCCGTGGAACTTCCCGCTGGCGATCTTCATCGGCCAGGTCAGCGCCGCACTGGCGGCGGGCAACACGGTGATCGCCAAGCCGGCCGAACAGACCAGCCTGATCGGCCATCTCGCCACGCAGCTGCTGCACGAGGCCGGCGTGCCGAAGGAGGTGCTGCAGTTCGTCCCGGGTGACGGCCCCACGGTGGGCGCCGCGCTCACCCGCGACCCACGCGTGGCCGGCGTGGTGTTCACCGGCGCCACCGAAACCGCGTGGGCGATCAACCGCGCGCTGGCGGCGCGCGACGCGCAGATCGCCGTGCTGGTGGCCGAGACCGGCGGCCAGAACGCGATGATCGCCGACTCCTCCGCGCTGCCCGAGCAGATCGTCAAGGACGTGATCGCCTCGGCCTTCCAGTCCGCCGGCCAGCGCTGCTCGGCCGCGCGCGTGCTGTTCGTGCAGGACGACATCGCCGACAAGGTGATCGACATGCTCGCCGGCGCGATGGCCGAGCTGAAGGTGGGCGACCCGGGCCTGCTGTCGACCGACGTCGGCCCGGTCATCGATGAGGATGCCAGGGCGATCCTGGTGGCCCACGCCGAACGCATGGACAAGGAGGCGAAGAAGATCGCCGAAGCGCCGATGGACCCGGCCGCCACCGCGCACGGCACCTTCTTCGCGCCGCGCGCCTACGAGATTCCCTCGCTGTCGGTGCTCAAGCGCGAGGTGTTCGGCCCGGTGCTGCACCTGATCCGCTTCAAGGCCAGCGAGCTGAAGAACGTCGTCAACGAGATCAACAGCACCGGCTACGGCCTCACCCTCGGCGTGCACAGCCGCATCGACGCCACCGTGCACTACATCAGCCAGCACGCCCGCGTCGGCAACTGCTACGTCAACCGCAACCAGATCGGCGCGGTGGTCGGCGTGCAGCCGTTCGGCGGCGAAGGCCTGTCCGGCACCGGTCCCAAGGCCGGCGGTCCGCACTACCTGCTGCGCTTCGCCGGCGAACGCACGCTGACCATCAACACCACGGCATCGGGCGGCAACGCCTCGCTGCTGACGATCGGGGAGTAGGAGCCGGGGCCGGGAGCGCGCAAGCGTTCGCCGGACGCTTGCGCCCGCTTGTGCGGCGCGCAAGCGGGCGCCGCCCCCGGCATGTTAGAAAGTCCGGACTGCAGGCCGTCGCGGCCTGCCTGCGTCGGAGCATCGGCACCATGGCACGACCCGCCGGCATGATCGGCCTGCATTCCTCCGCGGCGACGGCAGCGGCGACGGACGATCCGCGCTACACCGCCGCGGAGTTCCCGACCAACAAGCTGTTGTACCTGACCCAGCTCGCCGATGCCTGCGGCATCGACTGCCGCGGCTGGTTCGCCGGTCTGGCGCTCAGCCGCACGCAGCTGGCGGACCCTGCGCTGCGCGTGTCGTATCGCCAGGCTTCCGGTTTCGTGCGGCGGGCGCTGGCGGCACTGCGCGCGGCGGGGGTGGCGGACGCCGGCCTGCGCATCGGCCGCGAAGGCACCGTCGGCGGCTTCGGCCTGCTCGGGTTGGCGATGATGACCTCGCGCACCTTCGGCGAGGCGATGCAGGCGGGCATCGCGCACCACAAGAATATTCCGACGACCCTTACGTCTATACGCGCGCGCTGTTCGAGGACGGCGAACTGCTGCCGTTCTTCTGCGAAGAGCTGTTTGCAAGTTCGGCCCTGATCGCGCGCGAGCTGGTCGGCCCGGAGCTGCGTCCGCAGCGGCTGGAGCTGGCCTATCCGCGACCGGCCTACGCCGACGAATACGATGCCCTGTTCGGCTGCGAGTCGCGCTTCGACGCACCGCGTTGCCGGCTGCTGATCGACGTGCAGTGGCTGCCCCATCCGCTGCCCGGCTACAACCCGCTGACCGCGAAGCAGGCGCTGGCGTTGTGCGCGCAGCAACGCACGCCTGACGGTGGCGAGCCGCATCAGGAGATCGTCGCCGCGGTGGAGCGCCTGCTGCGCAGCCGCCTGGCGCAGCAACCCAGGCTCGACGAAGTCGCGCGCACATTGAACCTGAGCGAGCGCTCGCTGCGCCGCAAGCTGGCCGAGAGCGGGCGGATCTTCCGCGAGATCCATGATCGCGTGCGCGCCGAGCGCGCGCTGCAGCTGCTGCAGGCGGGCGCGTTGAGCGTGGCCGACGTCGGCAGCGCAGTGGGCTTCAGCGACCCGCGTGAATTCCGGCGCGCGTTCAAGCGCTGGACGGGCATGCCGCCGCAGGAGGCGCGGCGCCCGCGCTGATCAATCCGGCCGCTTTTCCCCCCGTCGGCTGGCCGCTTTGCCCTCCCCACGGGCGGCGGAATGGGCGAGAGTCGGAGTCATCGCGACGCCGGCACTTCCACGGGGGAATCCAACCATGCGCACACTGCTCATCACCATTGCACTGGCCGCGACGCTGGCCGGTTGCGGCAAGCACGAGACGCCGTCGCAAACCGCCGCCGACAACGGTTTCGAGGCCAAGCTGCAGGAGCAGCTGCTGGACGCCAAGCCCGGCAGCGTGATCGAGATCCCCGCCGGCCACTACCACCTCAAGCGCGGGCTGAGCCTGCGCACCGACGGCGTCACCATCCGCGGTGCCGGCATGGACAAGACTGTGCTCTCGTTCAAGGGACAGGTGGTCGGCCCCGAGGGCCTGCTGGTCAATGCCAGCGATTTCACCATCGAGAACCTGGCGATCGAGGACACCAAGGGTGATGCGCTGAAGATCAACCAGGGCAGCAACATCACCATCCATGACGTGCGCGTGGAGTGGACCGACGGCCCGAAGACCACCAACGGCGCCTACGGCCTGTACCCGGTGAAGACGCAGAACGTGCTGATCGAGGACTCGGTGGTGATCGGTGCCTCCGATGCCGGCATCTACGTCGGCCAGTCGGACAACATCATCGTGCGCAACAACCGCGCCGAACACAACGTGGCCGGCATCGAGGTGGAGAACTCCACCCGCGCCGACGTCTACGGCAACACCACCACGCAAAACACCGGCGGCATCCTGGTGTTCAACATGCCCAACCTGTCCAAGGAAGGCCACAGCACGCGGGTGTTCAGGAACAAGGTAATCGCCAACAACCTGGACAACTTCGCTGCCAAGGGCGCGGCGGTGGCCAGCGTGCCGGCGGGTTCGGGCGTGGTGATCAACTCCAACGACAAGGTGGAGATCTTCGACAACGACATCGCCGACAACCGGACCGCCAACATCATCATCGCCAGCTACTTCTCCACCAACTACTACAACACCCGCGGCGTGGCGGCGAACTACAACCCGTACCCGAAGGCGATCTACGTGCACGACAACCGCCTCAAGGGCGGTGGCGATTCACCGGACGGGCTCAAGCTGAAGGCGCTGAAGACCGCGATGTACGGCCTCGGCGGCAACTTCCCCGACGTGTTGTGGGATGGCTACGTCGACACGAAGAACCTGGTCGACGGCCTGCCGCCGGCGAACGACCGCATCTGCATCCGGGGCGTCAACGGCGTGATCAACGCCGACGGCCCGCACGACTACAAGAACCCCAGCAAGGACATGAAGCCGTACGAATGCACGCTGCCCAGCCTGCCCCCGGTGACCTTGAATCCCGAGCCGAAGGTCTGAGGAATGTTCCGGGTATTTTCGGTCTCCGCAGGAGCGCGCCCTGTGCGCGATGCTCTCCGTCACGCCACCCGAAGGCATCGCGCACAAGGTGCGCTCCTGCAGGGTTTCGCGCTGCTGCTGCTCGCGTTGCTGCTGGCCGGCTGCCAGCGCGGCATGCAGCCAGTGGCGTTCCATGCCGAAGGCCGCCCGGCCAGGCTCAGCGACTGGCACGTGGTCGAGGTGCATGACGGCAAGCTGCAGCTCAACGACGGCGTGGTGCCTTACGACCTCAACACGCCGCTGTTCACCGACTACGCGCACAAGCTGCGCACGATCTGGATGCCCAGGGGCGTTAGCGGCAAGTACCAGCCGGTGGACACGCTCGACTTCCCGGTCGGCACGGTGATCAGCAAGACGTTCTATTACCCCAGACCCGATAAAGGCCGCACCGCCGACGGCAAGTTCAGCGACGTGGCGCGCACCGCGGACTACTCGCGCGACTTCGCCGGCCAAGGCCTGGCGATGGCCAACGTGCGACTGATCGAGACGCGCATCCTGGTGCATCGCCAGAACGGCTGGGAAGCAATCCCCTACGTGTGGAACGACGCGCAGACCGAGGCCACGCTGGCGCGCACCGGCGCGGTGCTGCCGCTGACCCTGGTCGCCGCCAGCGCGCAGGACGGCATCCCGGCACGCGAGAATTTCAACTATGTGGTGCCCGACGAAAGCCAGTGCGCCAGCTGCCACGCGCAGGACTGGATCGATCGCAAGGTGCATCCGATCGGCCCCAAGGCACGGCACATCAACAAGAACTACCCGTATGCCGACGGCGAGCACAACCAGCTCGAGCATCTGGTCAAGGTCGGCTATCTCACCGGCGTGCCGGCGCTGGCCACGGTGCCGCGCGACGTCGATGCCAGCGATCCGAAGGCGCCGCTGGATGCACGCGCCCGCGCCTGGCTGGACATCAACTGCGGGCACTGCCACAACCCGAACGGCGCGGCCAACACCACCGGCCTGTCGCTGATCCACGGCACCCCGGAAAACCACGAGCTGGGCATCTGCAAGCCGCCCACCGCGGCCGGCCAGGGTACCGGCAACCATTTCTTCGACATCGTGCCGGGCCAGCCGGATGCTTCGATCATCCCGTACCGGCTGGCCTCGACCGAGCCCGGCACGATGATGCCGGAGATCGGCCGCAGCACGGCCGACCACGAAGCCATCGCGCTGATCAAGGCGTGGATCGCGGCCATGCCCGGTACCTGCACTGTGCTGCACTGAGCCGACAAACGACCGCCGCGGCGCATCGGTCGCGGCCATTCCATGCAACGGGGAGCACGGCATGAACCTTCGTCAACGTCCACTTTCGACCGCGCTGCGCGGCATGCTGTTCGGCGGCACGGCACTGCTGCTGTGCGCGCCGCTGGCGGCGCAGACGAACACGAGCGCCGACGGCACCGCACCTGCCTCGGCCACGACCACCGCGGCGAACGCGGACCGGCCCACCGAGCTTGGCGCCATCACCGTCACCGCGCAGAGCCGCAGCCAGCAGATGCAGTCGGTGCCGATCGCGCTGCAGATCGTCACCGCCCGGCAGATCGACACGCTCGCGGCCACCGACCTCAGCAAGATGAGCCTGTTCGTGCCGGGCCTGGTAGTCAGCGCCAACCAGCCGACCCAGCCCAACTACCAGTTGCGCGGCATCAGCACCGACGACTTCGGCGTGGGCACCGAGTCGGCGGTCGGCGTCTACATCGATGGTGTCTATGCCGCGCGTTCCGGCGGCGCCCTGCTGGCGTTCAACGACATCCAGCGCATCGAGGTGCTGAAGGGCCCGCAAGGCACCCTGTTCGGCCGCAATGCCGCCGCCGGCGCCATCTCGATCGTCACCAACGAACCCAGCGACAAGCTGGAAGGCAAGGCGCGCGTGCGCCTGGGCAACTACGGCAAGCGCTACGGCGACTTCCTGCTGAACCTGCCGCTCAACGCGGACATGGCGCTGCGCTTCAGCCTGTTCGACAACCAGAGCCACGGCTGGGCCCGCGACGCGGCCACCGGCAAGCGCTACGGCCAGGACAACGATCGCGGCGCGCGCGGCGTCTACCGCTGGAACATCACGCCGAACACCCGCGTGCTGTGGTCGTGGGATCACGAGGAGCTCAGGCAGCCGCCGCAGCCCGCCTTCGGCCTGATCCCGTCGTCGGCGTGGTCGGTGCGGCCGGACCCGAACGCGGGCGTGCTGAGCCCGCCGTATCCGGCCAACCCGGCGCAGGACCTCA
>ERZ778025.2461-NODE-2461-length-10331-cov-4.039120_pt1 | contig 10331 bp, 8 predicted proteins | sample MGYA00375755_ERZ778025 | MGnify/ENA primary metagenome ERZ778025 (study PRJEB29350, sample SAMN05389825) | bioreactor metagenome | isolation source: Thiocyanate bioreactor | place: South Africa: University of Cape Town | collected 2014-03-17 ... | reverse complement strand
AGGATCGCCATGGTGAACTGCACCGAAATGCGCGTGCCGGCCTTGGTCAAGGCTGGCACCGACAGCAGGTCGCCGGTGGTGTAATGGCTCGTGCCGGTCTCCATCACCTTGTCGTAGCCTTCCCAGTGCCGCGCCCGCAGATTCTCCGGAATGATCAGGTCGAGCGATTTTCCCATCGCCTCGTCGAGCGTGAAGCCGAAAATCCGCGTCGCGCCCGGATTCCAGAACGTGATCACGCCCGCCTTGTCGGTCGCGACGATCGCATCGGACTGGGCGGAGAGAATGGCTTCACCGACGGCTGCACGAAAATCCATGACACTCATCCCGAAACACTGATCCCGAAATACCGAATTCCGGCTGGCGACGCATCCGGCTGCGGTACCTCTTTCCGGTCAAGACTGTCCGGTCGAAACGGCGGATTTCAAGCCTGCCGGCCAGCGACCGGACATCGATCCTGCGAACGAACCATCATCAGAATTGATCGATCACTTCATCATTTACGCATCGGCCTGCATGCACAAGCGAGAAATCTCAACGGCTGACATCGGGCAAGCCGATACCGCAGCGCGCTTCGCACCATTGCCGATTGTTATGATGCAAGCGCGCACTGAAGCCGTCACAAAAAAAATGGCCGATCCGGAAATCCGGGATCGGCCAGTTGACTGGGGAAGTCGGTTGCTGCGTCCGGCCGAGGCCATCGGTCACAACCAACCCTCACTCACAACCGCAGGAGCGGATGTTCACAGAAGCAGCTTATTGAAACAGCTTCATAGCGTTGATCATCGTCTGGGTGACGCCTGCCAGCAGCGGAATGCCCGCGATGCTCCAGGCCAGAATCAGACGCAGCGCGCTGGTATTGGTCTCGACGTGTTCCATGGATCTCTCCTTCAGGCGCCGGGTGGACTGCCATCTTGCGAAATCATCGCGGCGATCTCCTCGGCGGTGTGTTTGGGTTTCAAGCTGCCGAACCATGCCGAGACCTGATGCAGGCTCCATCCGAGAATGAGAAGGAAGGACAGAGCTGCATTCAGCCTCAGCATGGACCACTCCTTAGGCCTGGCTCGGCACGACCTCCGCCGCACCCGCATTGTCCTGAGCGGACGCCGTCGCCTTCTTCATGTGCCACTTCGAGTCCACCGCGCGGATGGCGAAGTTGCAGATGAAGCCGACAATGAACAGGCCGGCCATGATGTACATGGTCGTGTTGTAAGCCTGCGCCTTCGGTACGCCGTGCGTCACGTTGTATTCGCGGATGTAGTTGATCAGCACCGGACCGGCGACGCCCGCCGCCGACCAGGCGGTGAGCAGAATGCCGTGGATCGCGCCGACATACCGCGTGCCGAACAGGTCGCGCAGATAGGCCGGCACGGTCGAGAAACCGCCGCCATACATCGAGACGATGACCAGGAAGCAGCACACGAACAGCACCACGTTGCCGGTGCTGCCGGCGTAAGGCACCGTCACATACATGGCGAAGCCGAGGGTCATGAACACGAAATAGGTGTTCTTGCGGCCGATGAAATCGGACAATGACGCCCAGCTAAAACGCCCGCCCATGTTGAACAGACTCATCAGCCCGACCAGACCGGCGGCGGCGATCGCGGTGATGTGACCGGGGAACATCTCCTGGCTCATCGCCGAGGCCTGACCGAGCACGCCGATGCCGGCGGTGGTGTTGAGGAACAGCACCGTCCAGATCAGCCAGAACTGCGGGGTCTTGAGCGCGTCATAGACAAACACGTCGTTCCTGGTGACCATCTTCTTGCCGGTGTCGGCGGCAGGCACATAGCCTTTCGGCTTCCAGCCCGGCGCCGGCACGCGGACGATCGCCGCACCGAACATCATGAAGCAGAAATAAACGCAGCCGAGCACGATGAAGGTGTTGAACACACCGACATCGGTCGCGGTGTGGAACTTGCTCATCAACCATACCGACAGCGGCGATGCGATCAGCGCGCCGCCGCCGAATCCCATGATCGCCATGCCCGTCGCCATGCCGGGACGGTCCGGAAACCATTTCATCAGCGTCGAGACCGGCGAGATGTAGCCGATGCCGAGAGCGCAGCCGCCGATTACGCCGTAGCCGAGATAGATCAGCCAGAGCGTGTGCAGATGAATGCCGAGCGCGGAAATCAGAAAGCCGCTGGCCCAGCAGATCGCGGCGGTGAACATCGCCTTGCGCGGGCCGCCCTCCTCGACCCAGCGTCCGAACACAGCGGACGAGATGCCGAGGAACAGCATCGCGATCGAGAAAATCCATCCGAGCTCGGTCAGCTTCCAGTCGCCCGCCGCGGATTGGGTGACGCCGAGAAGCCGGGTCATCGGCAGGTTGAACACGCTGAACGCGTAAGCCTGACCGATGCACAAATGCACGCAAAGAGCTGCCGGCGGAATCATCCAGCGGCTGTAGCCCGGTTTTGCAACCGTCCGCTCCCGGTCAAGGAATGGAATCCATGCCTTGGCGTAGGTCTCCGGGGTATCCGTCGTAACTGCCATTGTTTCTCCTCCCGATGGGTCATTGCCCGTTGCGCGGCTTATTGGCCGCGTCGTCTTCAAGCTGCCGCCTATTTCCAGCGATCGGCTCGATTGCCTGGCTGGAGCGCGGGGTCGCGCCCCGCGCCGCCTTGCTCCTGATGCTCACAGATGATGTTGCGCAGCCGGGGTTCCCAGAATTTTTCGAGTATGTTCAGCGACCGCCTCTGGCACCGCATCTCGGAGGCAGGATGGCGATCAGAACTTCTCAGGAAGGCTACGGGGAAGATCGCTTTTGACAAACGAATAATATTCGCGAGTGAAATCTATTCATTCGAAATGAAAAATTTCATATTTGATTTTGCTGGATAATTTTCGTTTCAAAAAACTGTTTCCAGACCGTCTTAGACAATGGACGAATCCATATCCGACGCACTCTGCGACGTTCTGTCTCGACGACGATCAGCAAATCCGATGGTTCACCAATTTTGAAATATGAGTTCAGCTTCATAAGGATGAACTCATCACCTGCGCCATGAACCCGACATCAGAATTACATTCCGATCATCCGACCGGGCTCAATCGCGCGCGCTAGGATCGCCCAAACGGGCATCGGACGGAAAGTCGCAGCTGCTCTTCGCCATTCGCAGCGCAAATCATTTTGACAAGCCGATAATATTGGCAGTTGATATTGCAGTAACCGATAACAAACGGGCCGCATGATGGACACTGAACTCGCACGTACTTTTCTAACTGGTGTCGCCGCCGGAAACTTCGTGAGCGCGGCAGAGCATCTGCATGTCAGCCAGTCCACCGTCAGCACCCGCATTCACACCCTCGAAGATCAGCTTGGATGCACCCTGTTCGTCCGCAACAAGGCCGGCACCACGCTGACCCAGGCCGGACGGCAGTTTCAGCGCCATGCCTCGACGCTGGTCCGCACGGTCGAGCTGGCGCGCCACGATATCGGGCTGCCGGACGGGTTCAGCGGCACGCTGACGATCGCCAGCCGCATCGGGCTATGGGATGAATTCCTGCTGCAATGGCTTCCGGAAATGCAGCGAAGCAACCCGACCATTTCCATTCGAGCGGAAAGCGGCATCGAACCCGACATCATGCAAGGGCTGATCGAAGGTCGGCTGGATGTCGGCGTGATGTACACGCCGCAGAGCCGGCCCGGCCTGCAGGTCCAGCAACTGTTCGAGGAACGTCTGATGATGGTGTCCACCACACCGGACAGCCCGCCGACGCCGCAGGCCGGCTATGTCTATGTCGACTGGGGCCCCGAATTCTATGCCCGCCACAGCGCATGCTTCCCCAATTTCGGCGGCTCGGCGCTGAACGCCAGCATCGGCTGGCTCGGCCTGCACCACATCCTGAAAAGCGGCGGCTCGGGCTACTTCCCTGCCCGCATCGTCGCGCCTTATGTCGAAGCCGGGACCCTGCACGTCATCGACGGCGCACCGGAGTTCTTCATGCCGGCCTATGTGGTGTTTCCGGTCGATCACGACGAGCAGATCCTCGGCAGCGCGCTTGAGATCATGCATCGCGTGGCCAACCAGCAGGACGCGACGCCGGGCACCGGCTACATGCTGAAACGGACGCGGACCCGCAGCGCGCCGGCCCACACCTGATCGGCAAACTGCAATTCAGGAAGATGATGCGAGGCGGCAGATGTTCTGCCGCCTCGCATGTCTGAAGCGTTTTTGTTTTAGTGGAAGCTCTGGACCCGTCATTGCCGGGCTTGACCCGGCAATCCATCAATTCTCAAAGACCGAACGCGGGTCAAGTTCGCGTATGACGGATTCTGATTCCATCGAAATATGGGCCACTCTGAATCCGCGTGTATATATCAACGTGGCTGCGCTCGGATTTCCTTCGCTGCCGCCACCATGTTGGCCAGTGCCGGGGCGACCTCCTCCCATTTGCGCGTTTTCAGGCCGCAATCCGGATTGATCCACAACTGCTCGTCGGCGAGACGGTGGCGCGCGAGCTTCAACAGCTCGGTCATCTCGCCGACCTCCGGTACCCGCGGCGAATGGATGTCGTAGACGCCGGGGCCGATCTCGTTGGGATAGGCATACGTCCGGAACGCATCGAGCAGCTCCATCTTGGAGCGCGAGGTCTCGATCGAGATCACGTCGGCGTCCATCGCGCCGATGGCGTCGATGATGTCGTTGAACTCCGAATAACACATATGGGTGTGGATCTGGGTCTCGTCCCTCACGCCAGCGGCGCAGAGACGGAAGCTGCCCACCGCCCAGTCGAGATAGGCTTTCCATTCGGAGTGCCGCAGCGGCAACCCTTCGCGCAGCGCCGCCTCGTCGATCTGGATCATCGCCGCACCGGCCTTTTCCAGATCGATCACCTCGTCGCGGATCGCCAGCGCGATCTGCCGGCACGATTCGCTGCGCGGAATGTCGTCGCGCACGAACGACCAGTTGAGGATCGTCACCGGGCCGGTGAGCATGCCCTTGACCGGCTTTGCGGTCAGCGACTGGGCGTATTGCCACCATTCCACCGTCATCGGCTTCGGGCGCGAGACGTCGCCGAACAGGATCGGCGGGCGCACGCAGCGCGAGCCATAGCTCTGCACCCAGCCGTTTCTGGTGAAGGCAAAGCCGGCGAGCTGTTCGCCGAAATACTGCACCATGTCGTTGCGCTCGAACTCGCCATGCACCAGCACGTCGAGACCGATATTCTCCTGCCAGTGGATGGTGCGCGCCGTCTCCTCGCGCAGAAACTTGTTGTAGTCGATATCCGACAGCGCTCCCTTGGTGTGAGCGGCGCGCGCCTTGCGCACCTCGCTGGTCTGCGGGAACGAGCCGATGGTGGTGGTCGGGAACGCCGGCAGCCTGAACTTGTCGCGCTGGATTTTGGCACGCGCCGCGAATGGGCTTCTTCGGCTCATCATGCCGGACGTGACCGCCGCAACGCGATCGACCACCCTGCTGTCATGCACTTTCGGTGACGCCGCGCGGGTACCGGCGGCGGCGGCCGAGGACGCGAGTTCAGCCTTCACCGCATCGCGTCCCCGCGACAGCGCGGCGCCAAGCGCCGCAAGCTCGCTCATTTTCTGCAGCGAGAACGCCAGCCAGCTCTTGAGATCCGGATCGAGACGGGTCTCGGCGTCGAGATCGATCGGCACATGCAGCAGCGAGCAGGACGGCGCGACCTGGACGCGGTCCTTGCCGCGCTGCGTCACCACCGGATCGATGCGATCGAGAATTTCCGGAAGATTGGCGCGCCATATGTTGCGGCCGTCGATCACACCGAGCGACAGTACGAGATCTGGCCTCGCCTTTTCCAACACGGCCTCAAGCTGCGCCGGCGCGCGTGCGAGATCGAGATGCAGCCCCGCGACCGGCAGCGAAAGCGCCGTGTCGAGATTATCGCCGAGCGCGCCGAAATAGGCCGCCAGCATGATCTTGATCTGCGGCACCGCCTGCGCGATCGTGCCATAAGCACGGCGCAGCGCGTTGCGCTCGTCGTCGCTGAGATCGAGCACCAGGCACGGCTCGTCGATCTGCACCCATTCCGCGCCCTCGGCGGTCAGGCGCTTCAAGACTTCGACATACACCGGCACAAGACCATCAATCAGCGACAGCGGATTGAACGACGCATCCTTGCTCTTGCCGAGCTTGAGGAAGGTGACGGGGCCGACCAGCACCGGACGGGTCTGGAAGCCGAGCGCCTTGGCCTCGCGATATTCATCGACCGGCTTGGTGGACGACAGCGCGAACGTCTGCCCCTTGCTGAACTCCGGCACCATGTAGTGATAGTTGGTGTCGAACCACTTCGTCATTTCCTGCGCGGGCACGCCGTGGCCGGTGTGATGCACATGACCGTGCGCGCAGGTCTCGGCGCCGCCTTCCGCGCCGCGCGCCATCGCGAAGTATGTCGCGAGCGGCACCGCGCCGCCCTTCCAGCCATAGATCTGCGGAATCGCGCCGACCATCACGCTGGTGTCGAGCACCTGATCGTAGAACGAGAAATCGTTCGACGGAATCACGGTGATGCCGCGCGCCTTCTGCCGCGCCCAGTTGTCGGCGCGCAGTTTGGCGGCGGTCTCCAGCAGCGATTTTTCGTCGGATTTGCCGGCCCAGAAGCTCTCCAGCGCGGTTTTCAGTTCGCGATGCGGACCGATACGCGGCGTGCCGAGGCTGGCGACGGCGACGGAAACAGAAGAAACAGACATGGCTCAACTCCAGATGTGGGAGCAAGGCCAGAGCGACGCGCGCCGAGGCACGCGGCACAGTGCCGCCGCCACAACCGCACCACCGGACACCCCGCCCGAGGACGTTCATGCTGTCGCGGCAGGTCTCCTGGCTCACGGGTCCGCGCCATGGCCCGGCCTTCCCGAAACCGAAAGTTTCAGTGGCACCGATGGACAATGGCTCGCCGCTTACAGTTGCGGGGGCAGCTCCGGCTTTGGCGTTGCCGCACCGGATTCCCTCTTAGCCTTGGGACAGGCGTCCCAAGGACCACGACAGCCCACAACTAAGGATCAATTCCCACGCCCGTCAAAGGGGATGTGGCCCACTCAAGCCGCGCCATCCGGCTCGTCGCCCGGATTGGGCCGGCCGTAATACTGGGTGCCGATCTCGATCGGCTCGCGGCCCTGGCTGCGGCGATGCGCATTCGTGTCGCGCAGCGAATAGACGCAGCCGCAATATTCCTGCTGGTAGAATTCCTCGCGCTTGCTGATCTCGATCATGCGGGCGGAACCGCCACCCTTGCGCCAGTTGTAGTCCCAGTAGGACAGCCCATCGTAACGCGACGCCGCGCGCTGGCCGCAATCGTTGATCTGCGCCATGTTCTTCCAGCGCGAGATGCCGAGCGAGCTCGTCATCACCGGAAAGCCGTGCTCATGCGCGTACAGCGCGGTGCGCTCGAAACGCATATCGAAGCACATGGTGCAGCGGATGCCGCGTTCCGGCTCCCACTCCATGCCCTTGGCGCGGGCGAACCAGTTGTCCTTGTCGTAGTCGGCATCGACGAACGGCACGCCGTGCTTCTCGGCAAAGCGCACGTTTTCGTCCTTGCGCAACAGATATTCGCGCTCGGGATGGATGTTCGGATTGTAGAAAAAGATGGTGTAGTCGACGCCGGAAGCGAGCATCGCCTCCATCACCTCGCCGGAACAGGGCGCGCAGCAGGAATGCAGCAAGACCTTGGTCTCGCCGCCCGGCGGAATCAGTTTCTTGCGTTCGCTCAGTTCCATGCCGGTGTTTTAGAGCAGGTTTTGCCCAGATGGAATCAGAAACTCGTCATGCCGCGCATAGCTCGACAAAGACGGGCGTAAACGCCTTTATGTCGCGGGCATTCACCGTCTTAAAAATTTCAGCAGAAAAGACGTGGATGACCGGAACAAGTCCGGCCATGACGGATCGGTGCTTTTCAGAACCTGATCCGCGTCCAATTCCTACTCGGCGGCGCGCGGAACGATGGTTTCCACGATCGAGGCGTCCAGCGCCTCGTAATCATGAAGCCGGATGGTGGCATAAAGCTCGGCCCGGGTCTGCATGTCGGGAACCGCCGCCTCGGTGCTGCCATTCTTCTTCAGCGTGGCATAGAGCTTTTCCTGCGCCTTGTTGGCGACGCGCAGCGAGGACACCGGCCAAATCACCATGCGATAACCCATCGCCTCGAATTCGGAAGCGGTGATGAACGGCGTCTTGCCGAACTCGGTCATGTTGGCGAGCAGCGGCACGCCCGGCAGACGCCTGGCGACTTCCTGGAACATCTCGCGCGAGGTCAGCGCCTCGGGGAAGATCGCGTCCGCGCCGGCCTCAAGGTAAAGCTTGATGCGCGCCACCGCGCCGTCGATGCCCTCGCTCGCCGCCGCGTCGGTGCGGGCGATGACAAACAGATGGCGCCGCGCCTTCACCGCCGCCGCCACCTTGGCCGCCATGTCGCGCGGATCGGCCAGCTTCTTGTCGTTGAGATGGCCGCATTTCTTCGGCAGCAACTGGTCCTCGATATGGACCGCGCCGGCGCCGGCATCCTCGAAGGCGCGCACCATGTTCATGACATTGAGCGCCTCGCCATAGCCGGTATCGCCGTCGACCAAGCAGACCTCGTCCACCGTGATCATGCCGAGGTCCGGCAATCCCATCGACGCGGTCATCGCCGCGCCCGACAGATAGAGCGCGTCAAACCCGGCATCGCGCGCCTGGATCGACGCCATGCCGTTATGCGCGCCGGGGATTTGCAGAATGCCTGGACGCTTCAGCAATTCGCGAAAACGCTCGCCGGCCGGAGCCGCAGGCAACGTTGCGCCGATAAGATAGGTCATGGCGTGATCCTCGGTGATGCCTCAAGCGGCGCGGGTTTTGGCGGATGCCTTGCCGCGCGCATCGATCGGCACGAACTTCAGGTTTTCCGGTCCGACATAATTCGCCGACGGGCGGATGATCTTGTTGTCGACGCGCTGCTCGATCACATGCGCCGACCAGCCGGAGGTGCGCGAAATCACGAACAGCGGCGTGAACATCGCGGTCGGAACACCCATCGCATAATACGACGCGGCGCTGAACCAGTCGAGATTGGCGAACATCTTCTTGGTCTCGGCCATCACCGCCTCGATCCGGTCGGCGATCTCGAACATCCGCATGTCGCCGCGCTCGGCGGAGAGATTGCGGGCGACTTCCTTGATCACCTTGTTGCGCGGATCGGACACCGTATAGACCGGATGACCGAAGCCGATCACCACTTCCTTGGCCTCGATGCGGCGGCGGATATCGGCTTCCGCCTCGTCGGCGTCGCGGTAGCGCTGCTGGATCTCGAACGCCACCTCGTTGGCGCCGCCGTGCTTGGGGCCGCGCAGCGCGCCGATGCCGCCGGTGATCGCCGAATACATGTCCGAACCCGTGCCGGCGATGACGCGCGCGGTGAAAGTCGAGGCGTTGAACTCATGCTCGGCATAGAGGATCAGCGAGGTGTGCATCGCCCGCTCGTGCGAGGCGGACGGCTTCTTGCCGTGCAACAGGTGCAGGAAGTGCGCGCCGATCGAATCGTCGTCGGTCTCGACATCGATGCGCTTGCCGTTGTGCGAGAAGTGATACCAGTACAGCAGCATCGAACCGAGCGAGGCCATCAGGCGGTCGGCGATGTCGCGCGCGCCCGGCTGGTTGTGGTCATGCGCCTCCGGCAGCACGCAGCCCAGCATCGACACGCCGGTGCGCATCACGTCCATCGGATGGGCGGCGGCCGGAATCTGCTCCAGCGCGGCCTTCACCGCGGCCGGCAGACCGCGCAGCGCCTTCAACTTGGCCTTGTAGCTGGCAAGTTCCGGGCGGGTCGGCAGCGCGCCGTGCACCAGCAGATAGGCGATCTCCTCGAACTCGCAGGTCTCCGCCACATCGAGAATGTCGTAGCCGCGATAGTGCAGGTCGTTGCCGGTGCGGCCCACCGAGCACAGCGCGGTGTTGCCCGCGAGCACACCGGACAGCGCGACGGATTTCTTCGGGGCGGGTTTTGTGGTCGCTTCCATGAACGTGTCTCCTGTGGGCCGTTAGCGCTGCGCGCCTGCCTGCCAATCGAAAATGCCGTGCGGCGATGCCTTGCCGAGCGCCTTGGCATCGACGGTGAATGTCAGCTCGTTCAGCTCGCCGGCCTTGAGCGAGGTCAGGCGCTCGACCGTGGCGATGAAGCGATCCTGCTCGGCGGGGGCGATGATGCCGTCCGCCAGCGTGCGGAACTTCTTGATGTAGTCCGGACGCTTGAACGGGCGCGCGCCGAGCGGATTGGCGTCGGCGATCGCGAGTTCGTCCTCGATCACCTTGCCGTCCTTGAGCTTGACGACGACCTTGCCGCCGAACGCCTTCTCCTTCGGATCATGGCTGTGATAGCGGCGG
>ERZ778025.2451-NODE-2451-length-10366-cov-3.856367_pt1 | contig 10366 bp, 8 predicted proteins | sample MGYA00375755_ERZ778025 | MGnify/ENA primary metagenome ERZ778025 (study PRJEB29350, sample SAMN05389825) | bioreactor metagenome | isolation source: Thiocyanate bioreactor | place: South Africa: University of Cape Town | collected 2014-03-17 ... | reverse complement strand
TGCCCGACGGCCAGGGGTCGGTCTTCGCGGTCACGCTCGAGGGCGGCACCGAGGCGGCCAGGACCTTCACGGATGCGCTGCGGCTCTTCACACGCATGACGCACCTCGGCGACGTCCGCTCGCTCGTGCTCCACCCGGCCACGACGACCCACGTGCAGCGCGAGCGCGAGGAGCTCGCCGCCGCGGGGATCGGTCCGGGCCTCCTCCGCCTCTCGATCGGACTCGAGGAGCCCGACGACCTCATCGCCGACCTCGACCAGGCGCTCCGCGCGGCGGCGTAGGTCTGCGGCTCCGCGCGGCGGGCGGCGGGCGGCGCTTGGACGTTGAGTGTCCACGACACGCGGATGCCATGGCATCCGGTCCGCGTGTTCTGGACACGAACCCCGGGCGCACCCTACGGAGCACCGCCTCAGGCGTCGCGCAGGGCCTCGAGCCGGCGCACGCGCGGGATGACCTCGGCGGCGAACCGCTGCAGCTCGGGCAGGTGCGGCGAGAACTGCAGCAGCAGCGTCGACACACCGACGTTCGCGAACGCGACGATGCGCTCGGCCACCTGGTCGGGCGTGCCGACGAGATTCGGGCGCAGGCCGCGATTCGAGACCGAGTACTCCTTGAGGTCGACCTGGGTGTCGAGCTTCGACTTGCTCACGAACTCCTGGTACGAGCCGTAGGCCGCTCCCCCGCGCACATCGGTGATGCGGTCGACCTCGGCCTGCGCCTCTTCCTCGGTGTCGCGCACGATCCCGTACGCCGCCATGCCGAAGGCCTCGAACGGTGCGGCTCCGGCTTCCGCGCGGCGCCGCCGCATGTCGGCGACCTTCACCTCGAGCTCGTCGAGGGTGCCGCCGTGCGTGAGGTACGCGTCCGCGAAACGCGTGATCGCGGTACGTCCGGCCTCGCTCTCGCCACCGGCGTACAGCCGCGGGATCACGCGCGGCTTCGGCTCGAGGAACGTTCCCTCGGTGCGGTAGTACTCCCCCTCGTATGCGAACGGCGTCTGCGTCCACAGGCCGCGGAGCACCTCGACCCACTCGATCGTGCGCGCGTAGCGGTCGTCGTGCGCGCTGAAGAGACCCTCGTACTGCTTCGCCTCCTCGGCCCACCACGCCGACACGACGTTGAGGGTGAAGCGTCCCCCGCTGATCTCGTCGATCGTCGCGGCCTGCTTCGCCGTGTGGAACGGGTTGTGGAAGCCCGGGCGCACCGCCGCGAGCAGCTCCAGCTTCGACGTCACCGCCGCGAGACCCGCGGTCACCGCCCACGCGTCGAGCGACGGAGCGTCGACACCCTTGATGTCGTTGAGGTTCAGCTCGGGGATGAGGGTCAGGTCGAAGCCCCCCTCTTCGGCGGCCCGCGCGATCTCCGCGATGTGCGCGAACGACACAGGCGTCTGCTCGTCGTCGACGTTGCGCAGCCAGCCACCGAAGATCGGAGTCCAGTAGCCGAAACGCACGCGCTGGGGGGAGGTCATGGCATCCATCCTCACCCGGTCGAACGGTGTGTGTCGTCACGCGAGGACATGGTCCGTCACACGCCGTTGACCCCCGCCGACGGGGGTGCGACCGTAGCCGGGTTCCGATCCGCGAGGAGAACCCCATGACCGACATCGCCCCCACGCACGAGCCCCTGAAGTTCGCCTACTGGGTCCCCAATGTCAGCGGCGGCCTGGTGATCAGCTCCATCGAGCAGCGCACCGACTGGGGCCTCGACTACAACGTCGAACTCGCCCGCACGGCCGAGCGCGTCGGATTCGAGTACGCCCTGAGCCAGGTGCGGTACGCCTCCAGCTACGGCGCCGCGCAGCAGCACGAGTCGACGTCGATCAGCCTGGCGCTGCTGCTGGCCACCGAGAAGCTCAAGGTCATCTCGGCCATCCACCCCGGGATCTGGCATCCGGCCGTCCTGGCGAAGTTCATCAACACCGCCGACCAGTTCTCGCACGGCCGCGCCGCCGTGAACGTCGTCAGCGGCTGGTTCAAAGACGAGTACACCGACCTGGGACTCGAGTGGCTCGAGCACGACGAGCGGTACGAACGTGCGGCGGAGTTCATCCAGGTCCTGCGCGGACTGTGGACGCAGGAGAGGTTCTCGTTCCACGGCAAGTACTACGACATCACCGACTTCACGCTGCGGCCGTTCCCGTACGAGGTGCCGGGGCGCGCGCACCCCGACATCTTCCAGGGCGGCAACTCCACGGCTGCGCGGTTCAACGGCGGCGCCTACGCCGACTGGTACTTCTCCAACGGCAAGGACTTCGACGGGTTCACCGAGCAGTACGACGACGTCACCCGGATCGCCGCCGAACACGGCCGCCGCACGCGCTTCGGTCTCAACGGATTCGTGATCCAGCGCGACAGCCGCGCCGCGGCGGAGGAGCAGCTCCGCGAGATCATCGCACACGCCGACGACGGCGCGGTCGAGGGCTTCCGCAAGAGCGTTCAGGAGGCCGGCAACGCCACCGCCGACAAGAAAGGCATGTGGGCCGACTCGACGTTCGACGATCTCGTGCAGTACAACGACGGCTTCCGCACGCGGCTCTTCGGGGATGCCGAGCAGATCGCGGAGCGCATCATCGAGTACAAGAAGCGCGGCGTCGACCTGTTCCTGCTCGGCTTCCTCCACTTCCAGGAGGAACTCGAGCGGTTCGGCGAGACCGTCATCCCGATCGTGCGCGAACTCGAGGCCGACCTCGCCCGCACCGGCGACCCGATCGGCGTCGCGCGGGGCTGACGCTCCGGTCGAGTGTCCAGAACACGCCGTGTCGTCGGGCGCCATGCGGCGTGTCTTGGACACTCGACGACGACCGAAGCGTCTATGCCCCGTCGAGCATGGACTGGGCGCGAGCGGTCTGCGCGCGCAGCGCCTCCGCCAACGCCGCCACCGCGGGGATCCGGAGGGAATCCGCGCGCACGATCATCCAGTACGACAGCCTCTCCGCCACGAGCGAGGGCAGGAGCCGCACCAGATCCGGATGCCGGTCGGCGGCGAAACAGGGAAGCATGCCGATTCCGGCACCTACGCGTGTCGCCTCCACATGGACGAACACGTTGGTCGAGGTGACGCCGTCGCGCATGCGCGGGACGAGCCGTCGGGGCAGGTCGAGCGCCTCCACCTGCAGCATCGAGTCGACGAAGTACACGAGCCGATGCTGCTCGAGCTCGGCGAGATCGCGCGGGGTGCCCTCGCGCTCGAGGTACGCGCGGGAGGCGTACATGCCGAGCGTGTAGGTGCCGAGGCGGGTCGCGGTCCCGCGCGACGACGGCGGCTCCCCGACCACGACCTCGAGGTCGAGCCCTGGGCGGTGGAGTGCCGCCCTCCGCTGCGTCGCCACGATCTCGACGGTGAGCTCCGGATGCCGCTGACGCAACGCGGCGATCGCGGGAGCCGCGACGTAGGCGCTGAAGCCGTCGGTGGCCGACATGCGCACGACACCCGAGACGGGATCCGGCTCCTCTCCCCCGCCGGACAGCCGCGACATCGCCGCCTCGATGCGTCCGGCCGTCTCGACCGCGTGCTTTCCGAGCGCCGTGAGCTCCCACCCGCGGCCCGAGGCGGCCACGACCCTCCCGCCCAGCGCGTCCTCAAGGGCGGCGATGCGGCGGGCCACGGTCGTGTGGTCGACACCGCGCACCTGCGCGGCAGCGGTGTAGCGGCCGGTACGGGCGACCGCGAGCAGCATCAGGAGGTCGTCGGCGCGGACGTTCGTGGCATCCATGTGTGCAATTCTGCACACGCGACCCGCAGGTCTGGGCATTGCCGCAAAACCGACCGCACCGCAGACTCGTCCCCGGATGTCACCGTCGACACCGAAGGAGCAGCATGGAATCCCCCGCCACCGCGCAACGCAGCGCCTCCCCCGAAATCTCGACCAGCAAGATCCGCCGCGTCGTCGCCGCCTCGATGGCCGGCACCGTCGTCGAGTGGTACGAGTTCTTCCTCTACGCCACGGCCGCGAGCCTGGTGTTCGGCACGTTCTTCTTCCCGTCGTCGGGTTCGCCCCTCGACGGGATCATCGCCGCGTTCGTCACCTACGCCGTCGGCTTCGTCGCCCGCCCCCTGGGCGGCATCGTCTTCGGCCAGATCGGCGACCGGTTCGGCCGCAAGCCCACCCTGCAGGCGACGATCATCATCGTCGGCGCCGCGACGTTCCTGATGGGATGCCTCCCCGGCTTCGCCTCCGTCGGCTACTGGGCGCCCGCGATGCTGGTGGCCCTGCGCTTCATCCAGGGCTTCGCGGTCGGCGGTGAGTGGGGCGGCGCCGTCCTGCTCGTCGCGGAGCAGAGCCCGAACCGCTCGCGCGCGTTCTGGGCGAGCTGGCCGCAGGCCGCCGTGCCCGTGGGCAACCTGCTGGCCACGACCGTCCTGCTGGTGATGTCGTTCATCCTGTCCCCGGCCGCGTTCCTCGACTGGGGCTGGCGTGTCGCCTTCTGGCTCTCGGCCGTGATCGTGCTGGTCGGCTTCTACATCCGCACGCAGGTCGAGGAGGCGCCGATCTTCCTCGAGGCGAAGAAGCAGGTCGAGCAGGAGAAGGCGACGTCGTTCGGGGTCGTCGAGGTGCTGCGCCGCTACCCGAAGGGCGTCGTCCAGGCGATGGGCGTCCGCTTCGCGGAGAACATCGTCTACTACATCGTCGTCAGCTTCTCGATCGTGTACCTGAAGGTGGTGCACTCGTACGACACGAGTCAGCTGCTCCTCGCGCTGCTGATCGCGCACATCATCCATTTCGCCGTGATCCCCCCGATCGGGCGCCTCGCCGACCGCATCGGCCGGAAGCCCGTGTACCTCACTGGCGCGATCCTCAGCGCGACCTGGGCGTTCTTCGCCTTCCCGATGTTCGACACGCTGAACCCCGTCGTCATCGTCGCCGCCGTGGCGCTGGGCCTGGTGTTCCACGCCGGCATGTACGCGCCGCAGCCGGCGGTCATGGCCGAGCTGTTCCCGACCCGCATGCGCTACTCGGGCGTCTCGCTCGGAGCCCAGGTCACCGCGATCCTCGCGGGTTCGCTCGCACCGATCCTGGCGACGCAGTGGCTGAAGGACTTCGGTTCGTGGCTGCCGATCGCGCTGTACATCGTGGCGGCCTGCGTGCTGACCTCGATCGCCGTACTGTCGCTCAAGGAGACGCGGGGCATCTCGCTCCGCGACATCGACGCCGCCGACGCCGCGCGGGGGAAGTAGGAACCATGCGTATCGACCTCAGCGGGCGTCGCGCCCTCGTCACCGGCGGTGCCAGCGGCATCGGTGCGGCGATCGCGCGGGCGTTCGCCGAGGCCGGGGCCACGGTGACGGTCGCCGATCTCAACGCCGAGGGCGCGGAAGCCCTCGCCGCCGAGATCGGCGGCCGCGCGTGGGCGGTCGATCTGTCCGACACCGCGGCACTGGCCGACCTGAGCCTCGACGTCGACATCCTCGTCAACAACGCCGGCATCCAGCACGTGAGCCCGATCGAGGAGTTCGCTCCCGAGCGCTTCTCGTTCATGCTGCGGCTGATGCTCGAGGCCCCGTTCCTGCTCATCCGTGCGGCACTCCCGGGGATGTACGAGCGTGGCTTCGGCCGCGTGCTCAACGTGTCCAGCGTGCACGGTATACGCGCATCGGCATATAAGTCGGCATACGTCACCGCGAAGCATGGACTCGAGGGTCTGTCGAAGACCACGGCGCTCGAGGGCGGCCCGCGCGGGGTCACGAGCGTGTGCATCGACCCCGGGTACGTGCGGTCGCCGCTCGTCGAGAAGCAGCTCGCGGACCAGGCGCGGGCGCATGGCATCCCGGAGTCCGAAGTGCTCGAGACGGTGCTCCTGAAGGACGCCGCGATCAAGAGGCTCGTCGAGCCGTCCGAGGTCGCGTCGCTCGCGCTGTGGCTCGCGGGTCCGGATGCCGCGATGGTCACCGGCACGAGCTACGTCATGGACGGCGGCTGGTCGGCGCACTGAGGGTGGGGGGAGCGCGCCGCCGGGAGCGCTCTCGCCCGGAACATATCCGACGCCCCATCACGGGAACCGGAGAATCTTCGAAGTTTCGTTATCGTAAAAAGACAGGCCAATAGTTGGCGACTGGCCTGCCGACGACAAAGATGTCCGAAGGACTGCGGCATCTGTCGCGATCGACACTTCACAGCAGAGGTAACTCAATGACACTGCACAACAGTGGTCGGGGCCGTCTGGGCCTCGCTCTCGGCGCCTTCGGCGTCTCGGCACTCGTCCTCGCAGGCTGCTCGGCCGGCGGGGGAGACAACGGCTCCGACAGCGGCTCGGGCGACCCGCTGGTCGTCGGCACGACCGACAAGATCAGCTCCATCGACCCGGCCGGCTCGTACGACAACGGCTCGTTCGCCGTGATGAACCAGGTCTACCCGTTCCTCCTCAACAGCCAGTACGGCACGTCGGACGTCACGCCCGACATCGCCGAGTCGGCCGAGTTCACCTCGCCGACCGAGTACACGGTCAAGCTGAAGTCGGGCCTGAAGTTCGCCAACGGCCACGACCTCAACGGCCCCTCGTCGCTGCTCGGCAACCTCGACAGCGTCGCGACGCCCGACGACACCACCGTCGTGTTCACGCTGAAGAACGGCAACGACCAGATCTGGCCGCAGATCCTGTCGAGCCCCGCGGCTCCCATCGTCGATGAAGAGGTCTTCTCGGCCGACGCCGTGACGCCCGACGACACGATCGTCGAGGGCAAGGCGTTCGCCGGCCAGTACACGATCGAGTCGTACAAGCTGAACGAGCTCATCTCGTACGCGCCCTACGCCGACTACCAGGGTTCGCTGCCCAAGCCCGAGAACAGCGGCATCTCGGCGAAGTATTACGCCGACGCCTCGAACCTCAAGCTCGACGTGCAGTCGGGTGCGATCGACGTCGCGTTCCGCAGCCTGAGCGCCACCGACATCGCCGACCTGTCGTCGAACGACGCGGTGAAGGTCGTCGACGGCCCCGGTGGCGAGATCCGCTACATCGTCTTCAACTTCGACACGATGCCGTTCGGCGCGAAGACCCCCGAGGCCGACGCCGCCAAGTCGCTCGCCGTGCGTCAGGCCGCGGCCGACCTCGTCGACCGCCAGGCGATCGCGACCGACGTGTACAAGGACACCTACTCGCCGCTGTACTCCTACGTTCCGCAGGGTCTCGCCGGCGCCAACGAGTCGCTGAAGGGTCTCTACGGCGACGGCAGCGGCAAGCCCGACGCGGCGAAGGCCAAGGCGACCCTCGAGGCCGCCGGCGTCCAGACGCCCGTCACGCTGAACCTGCAGTACAACGGCGACCACTACGGCCCCTCGTCGGGTGACGAGTACGCCGCCGTCAAGGCGCAGCTCGAGAAGGACGGCCTGTTCACCGTCAACCTCGCGCAGACCGAGTGGGTGCAGTACACCAAGGACCGCGTCGCCGACGTGTACCCCGCCTACCAGCTCGGCTGGTTCCCGGACTACTCGGATGCCGACAACTACCTGACCCCGTTCTTCACGGCGGACAACTTCCTCGGCAACCACTACGACAACGCCGAGGTCCAGAAGATGCTCGCCGACCAGGCCACGCAGACCGACAAGGCCACGCGTGAGCAGGAGATCGGCGACATCCAGGACGCGGTGGCGGCCGACCTCTCCACGCTGCCGCTGCTCCAGGGCAAGCAGGTCGCGGTCGTCGGCTCGAGCGTGGAGGGTGCCGTCCTCGACGGATCCTTCAAGTTCCGCTACGCCCCGCTGCACAAGTAATCGACGGGCGGGTGCCCGGTCCCTCGCGGGGCCGGGCACCCGCCGCGTTCCTCCTCGTTAGGTACCCATGGCCACCGCCGTCGACGCCCCCGTCATCGCCGCGCCCGTCGCCCCGAAGGGCGGCGGCCTCTGGCGCTACATCCTCATCCGACTCCCGCTGATCATCCCGACGGTCTTCATCCTCGTGACCGTCGTGTTCCTGCTCATGCGGGTCACGGGCGACCCGATCACCGCCGCCCTCGGCGGACGCCTCCCTCCCGAGCAGCTGGCGCAGCGCATCGCCGAGGCAGGGTACGACCGTCCGCTGTACATCCAGTACTTCGAGTACATCGGCGGCATCCTGCGCGGGGACTTCGGCACGACGATCACCGACAACCGTCCCGTCCTCAGCATCCTGCTGCAGTACGGCTCGGCCACCCTCGAGCTGGCGATCTACGCGCTGATCGTGGCCCTGCTGATCGGCATCCCGTTCGGCCTCCTCGCCGCCTACCGCCGCGACCGCTGGCCCGACGCGGTGCTGCGCATCGGCGCGATCCTCGGCTACGCCACCCCGATCTTCTTCGTCGGCCTCCTGCTCAAGCTCGTCTTCTCGGTGTGGCTGAGCGTGCTGCCCGTCGCCGGTCGCGCGAGCACGCGCACCGAGCTGAAGCTCCAGGGCCTCGACAACCCCAGCGGCATCTACCTCCTGGATGCCATCCGCCTCGGCGACGGCGCCGCGGTGGGGGACGTGCTGACCCACGCGATCCTGCCGGGCCTGGCCCTCGGCATCCTGACCGCCGGGATCTTCCTGCGGCTCGTCCGCACCAACGTCATCGGCACGCTCGGCGCGCAGTACGTCACGTCGGCGCGGTCGCGCGGCGTGGGGGAGTACCGCCTGGTCACCAAGCACGCCTATCGCCCGGCGCTCATCCCGATCATCACGGTGATCGGTCTGCAGATCGCCCTGCTGCTCTCGGGCGCGGTGCTGACCGAGACCACGTTCGAGTGGAAGGGCCTCGGCTTCATGCTCAGCGAGTACCTGAAGGCGCGCGACTTCGTCGCCGTGCAGGGCATCGTCGTCATGATCATCGACCCGCGAGTGAGGTACTGACATGACGGATGCCACGGCCCCCGCGGCCCTGACCGCGCGCAAGGTTCCGCTGCGCGACCGCCTGCCGGTCATCTCGCACCTGCGCCGCAGCGTCGGCCTCCAGCGCACCATGCTCGTGATCGGTCTCGTGATCACCTCCGTGTTCGTGCTGACGGCCGTGCTCGCGCCGGTCCTCGCGCCCTACGGCTTCTCGCAGCAGGAGGCGGGCGGCACGAAATTCGGCACGCAGCAGGCTCCGAACGCCATGAACCTCCTCGGCACGACGGTCGGCGGGTACGACGTGCTCTCCCGCGTGATCTGGGGTGCGCAGACGGCGCTGCTGGTGATCCTGTGCGCGATCGCCTTCTCGATCTTCCTCGGCATCTTCCTGGGCCTGGTCAGCGGCTACTTCGGCGGCTGGATCGACCGTGTCCTGGTGGTCCTCTGCGACGCGATCTACGCGTTCCCGTCGCTGCTGCTCGCCATCGTGATGTCGATCGCGATCACGAAGGGACAGTCGACGCTGTGGGGCGGCATCCTCGCCACCGCCATCTCGATCACGGTCGTCTTCGTGCCGCAGTACTTCCGCGTGATCCGCGCCGAGGTGGTGCGCGTGAAGGCCGAACCGTTCGTCGAGTCGGCCCGCGTGATCGGTGTGCCGACCGCGCGCATCCTGCTGCGTCACGTGCTGCGCAACTCCACGCGCTCGCTCCCGGTCGTCGTGACGCTCAACGCCTCGGAGGCGCTGCTGACCCTCGCGGGCCTCGGCTTCCTCGGCTTCGGCATCGAGGCCACCGCGGCGGCCGAGTGGGGCTACGACCTCAACCGCTCGGTCAGCGACGTCACCAGCGGCATCTGGTGGACCGCCATCCCGCCGGGCGTCGCGATCGTGCTCGCCGTGCTCGGCATCACGCTCATCGGCGAGAGCCTCAACGACCTCAGCGACCCGCGGCTGCGCACGCGCCGCCGGGCGCGGAACGCCCCCGCGCCGCTCCCGCCCGCGGCCCCGGCGACCGTCGCCCCCGCCGGGTCCCCGGCATCCACCCCTTCCGACGGGAGTCCCGCATGACCGGCACCGCCGAGTCCGTCGCCCGTATCGACGATCTCCGGGTCGCGTTCGCCACCGACGGCGAGCCCGTCGCCGCCATCAACGGCATCTCGCTCGAAGCCCACGCCGGCGAGGTCCTCGCCATCGTGGGCGAGTCGGGGTCGGGCAAGACCGTGACCGCCAACACGCTGCTGGGGCTGCTGCCCGAGACCGCGACCCTGTCGGGCGCCGTGATCGTCCGCGGCCGCGAGGGCGAGGAAACCGACATCGTGCACGCGACGCACGCGCAGCTGCGGGCGATGCGCGGGCGCGACGCCGCGATGGTGTTCCAGGAGCCGTCGACGGCGTTGAACCCCGTCTACACCGTCGGTTGGCAGATCGCCGAGGGCCTCCGCGCGCACGAGAAGCTGTCGAAGTCCGAGGCGAAGGCCAAGGCCGTCGACATCCTGCGCCGGGTCGGCATCCCCGATCCCGAGAAGCGCGTCGACGACTACCCGCACCAGTTCTCGGGCGGGCAGAAGCAGCGCATCGTGATCGCGAT
>ERZ778025.2441-NODE-2441-length-10400-cov-4.503335_pt1 | contig 10400 bp, 10 predicted proteins | sample MGYA00375755_ERZ778025 | MGnify/ENA primary metagenome ERZ778025 (study PRJEB29350, sample SAMN05389825) | bioreactor metagenome | isolation source: Thiocyanate bioreactor | place: South Africa: University of Cape Town | collected 2014-03-17 ... | reverse complement strand
GCACCTATGCCGCATTTCGAGTGCGGTGCATTCAACCACTCTGCCACCTCTCCAGGCGCCAAAACGGCGATGCTTCGCCGGGTTGCGGGCCGTGTTCTATGCGAGGATAGGAGTCCAGACAAGGCATGGGGCGCGTTTTCGTCGCCCCAGGCCAAATAAATCACACATGAACCCTGAACGGGTCGGCACTCTTCGCAGTAACGTTTCCCATTGAAGAAAAAGCACTTTCCGCCTCCGCCAATGGTCGCGGCAGCCGGCGCGTGGGCCGGACTTGGCTTCAGCGGAGGCCGCGAACGTGCGCAAACGCGGGATTTGAACTGGACACGAATGCAGCGGCCATTGCACCCGATGCGATCAAAAGCGCGGATAAAAACGTGCGTATGAAACGCCGCGCCGGCCTGAAATCGGTGGCCCGCCAACGCAAATAAATCGAAATCTTGCGGGTCAGGCCACCGGCCTGCAATCGGCAAAGATTGCAAGCGCGCCGCCTTCAGCTCTTCTTTTTGTCCCGCGGGTTACGCATGGTGAACCGCGCATTGCCGAGCCCGGTCCCGATGGTGAGGATTCCCCAGCGTTTGTAGTCCTGCATGAAAGGGATTTCGCTAAGGCCCTGCACCACGCCGTCGTTGTGCATCAGCACCGCGGTGTCGTGATCGCGGATGGTGGGAATGGCCTCGATCAGGCTCGCCGGCAGGTTGAACTTGCTGCTTTCCCAATTGCCGGGAAGGTTCTGCGCACCCTTCTCGATCGCGCCGTCGGCGTCGATCACGCCGGGACAGGATACGCCGATAAACGGCGCAAGCTTGAAGCCCTCCGCCTCGGCCTGTTTCAGCAGGTCCTTGAGCATTCCCGCGAGCTTCTTCACTGCGCCTTCGCGGCTCGGCTCGTCGTCGGCGTGGCGCCACAGTTCGGATTTCCAGACCGATGCCTTGGACAGATCCGGCGTCTTCTTTTGGCGTGTTTCCACCACCCCGCAACGGATGTTGGTGCCGCCGATGTCCACCGCCAGCAGGCTGTCATGCCCCTCGAAAATCCATGACGGCGCCAGATGCGCGCAGCCGATCAGGGCTGCTTCGTCAGGGTGAAACCGGATCGGAATGAGACTGGCTTTTTCGCCTTCTGCGGCAAGGATGATGCTGGCGCGCGCGATCGCGAGTTCACCGATCCGGCTTTGCCGGAAGCCGCCGCCGACGATGATCGCTTCGGTCTTGTCCCACGCCTTGGTCTTGAGAAAGCGCCGGGTGACATAGGCCAGTTCCTGGGCAAATTCCTCGATGGCGCTGTGCACCAGCGCGGCGGCTTCGGCGTCATCGCTGCCGAGCATCGCGTCGAGCTGTTTCTTGCTGATGTCTTCGCTGGCCTCGCCGCCGAACGGATCCTCGCCGTTCTTTTTCAGCGGCTTGCGCCACTTGTCGAGGATATCCTTGAAGGCGCCCTTGCTGGCGCGGTCCCCCAGAAATCCCTCGTCGTCCTTCAGCTCGATGTTGTAGCTGTCGATATCCACGGAGGGCAGCCGCGCCGCCCCATGATTGCCGATTCCTGCGGTTGTCGGTGCGGCCTCAGCCATTCCATTCGCCCCTGCCATTGTGTGGGGGGTCAACGGCGAGGGAACCGGATGGTTTCATACAAGACGCCGCAAGGCCGCCCGGAGCCTCCAAAGTCCTGAGAATACGGCCGAATTGGCCGAAAAAGCCTTATTTTAAGGCCACTTTTCCTTGACTCGGCCCTCGTCACCGCTATAACTCCCGCAAACCGGCGCGGGTTTTCTCGCGCCGTTTGTTTTGCGTTGCCCGGGCCTCGACGCCAAGGCTCCGCAAATCCCTGAACCCTTATCGACTGAACAAGAAGCCGGCCCGGATCAATCCGAGCGCCGGAATCGAACATGAAGGAATAAAAAGATGTTCGCAGTCATCAAAACCGGCGGCCGGCAGTTCCGCGTCGTTCCGGATGATGTGCTTGAAATTGGAAAGATCGCCGGCGACGTCGGCACGATCGTGCAGCTTGGCGAAGTGCTGGTGGTGGGCGGCGATACGCCGGTCCTCGGCGCTCCGTTCGTGGGCGGCGCGTCCGTGGCGGCGGAAGTGCTGGACCACAAGCGTGGCGCGAAGGTCATCGCCTTCAAGAAGCGCCGCCGCAAGAATTCGAAGCGCAAGCGCGGCTATCGCGACGAGATCACCGTGATCCGCGTGACCGAAATCCTCACCGACGGCAAGGCTCCCAGCGTGGGTCCGCGCCCGAAGAAGGAAAAGAAGGTCGCCGCCGCGAGCGATGAAAAGTGAAATGATTCCTTCGGGGAATCGGTCTATACACTGACAGAGAATTTTGGAGACGAGCTATGGCTCACAAAAAAGCAGGCGGTTCATCGCGCAACGGCCGCGACTCGGCGGGCAAGCGTCTTGGCGTCAAGGCGTTCGGCGGCGAGCACGTGATTCCGGGCAACATCATCGCGCGTCAGCGCGGCACCACCTGGCACCCCGGCCTTAACGTCGGCATGGGCACGGATCACACCTTGTTCGCCAAGGTCGAAGGCAAAGTTGAATTCCGCGCCAAAGCCAACGGCCGCACCTTCGTCTCGGTTATTCCGATGGCGGACGCGGCTGAATAAACGGTAGACACATCGCGTCTGCCGGGTCTCGTTGAACCGGCAGAGCACTGGAAGGCTCGAAGGGGAGACGGGAAACCGGCCTCCCCTTTCGTTTTGCGCCTGCTTGGGGAGAGCAGGCACTGACAGGAGCCAGCCATGTTGCAGCAAACGCCCACGCCCTTCCTGAAGGAATCAAGAGCCGTCGTCCTCGAGACCGATCGGCTGATTTTGCGTCAGCCGACGCTCGCGGACGTAAAAGCCATTGCGCATGTCGTTGGCGACAAGCGCGTGTCCATCAATCTGCGCCGCGTGCCGCATCCCTATACGCAGGACGATGCCGTCAGTTTCGTGAGCACCGTCGCGGGCACCATCGATACCGTCTTCGTTGTCGAACACGAGGGGATGATCGTCGGCCTGGCCGGCGTGAGCTGGGACAACGAGAACGAACCCGAACTCGGTTACTGCTTCGGCGTCGAACATTGGGGCAAGGGCTACGCGACGGAAGCCGCGCGGGCCGTGATCGACTATGCGTTCGAGGAATTCGCCATCGACAAGCTGTATGCGGGCGCGCGGGTGCTGAATCCGGCCTCGCGCCACGTGCTGGAGAAGTGCGGCTTCCAGTGGACCGGCGTCGAACTGCATCGCTTTCTCGCGCTCGGATCGTCCACGCCGGTGGACCGCTTCAAGCTGGAACGCGGCGTCTGGTCGTCGATCAAGAGCTGGCACAATTCGACGCGGCGTTGAGAGTCGACCCGTCATCCTGAGGTGCGCGCTCTTGCGCGCCTCGAAGGATGACATCATAAGAAACGCCGTCGCCCTTCGAGGCCTCCGCTTCGCTACGGCACCTCAGGGTGACGGCTCACCGAAAACCAACCTATTGCTGAGGCCCTACACCACCGTCGGCGGATTGGGCTCTGGCTCGCGATGCATCACCCGCTGCTCCCGGATAAAAATGTACATACCCGCGCAGGCCACGATGCCCGCGCCAAGCATGGTGTTCAGCGACGGCACATCGCCAAACGCCAGAAACCCCAGCACGATCGCCCAGACGATCATGGTGTACTGGAACGGCGCGACGACGCTGGCGGGTGCGAGAAACAGTGCCCGGTTGAGGCAGAGCACGGCGGCGACATTGACCACGCCGCCGATAAGCAGGGCGACCACGAGAATCCATGTCGGCTGCACGAAGATGAAAACCGACACGAGGCCGCCGAACATGAACGATCCAACGACCTGCGCGGTCGCGAGAAAGATGCTCGAAGTGCCGCGCACGAACCGCGTCACCACCATGAACATCGACTGACACAGGCATCCGGCCAGCGCGATCAAGGCCGGCCAGGAAATCGCGGCTCCGCTCGGCCGCAGCGCAATCAGAACGCCGGCAAAGCCCGCCGCGACGGCGCTCCAGCGCCGCCAGCCGACATGCTCGCGCAGAAAGATCGCGGAGAACGCCGTGACGAAAATCGGCGCGGCGAGATAGCAGGTCGTCGCATCCGCCAGCGGAATGTATTTGATCGCGGTGAAGAACAGCATGCCGTCGGAGACCGACAGCATCATGCGCAGCACCTGCAATCCCGGCCGTGGCACGTTGCGCACGGCCGCGAAATTGTCCCGCGCCAGAAACGGCATCAACGACGCGATGGCGCCGAAGCCGCGAATGAAGAAAAGCTGCGCCGGCGGATAGGACGCGACCATCATCTTGCTGAAGACATTGACCAGCGAAAAGATCGTCATCGCCGCCAGCATGAACAGGATGCCCGACAGCGTGGACGACAATGGCTTCGTGCGGCGCAGCAACTTGAACGGGGGATTCATCGGCACAGCGGGCAAAGGATTGATTGAAACGCAGACGACCAGCGCATGGAATCACAGCGCGCAACGCAATCGATCCTGATTAGAAAGCAACTCTCCGTCGCACAACCGCCAGAAATGCAGGCGGTTTCGCGGGGCCATGCTTGACGCTCGGCCCGACGTCTCAGCCCGGCGGCGGCACCACCACCGGCTCGTTCCGCGCGAGATTTCGCTCGCGGAGGAAGATGTAGAGCCCACCGCGCCGACGATCATCGGCAGTGACGGGACATCGCCGAACACGGCATAGCCGAAGATCACCGCCCAGATGATCATGGTGTACTGATAGGGCGTCACCACGCTGGCCGGCGCGAGCTTGAGCGAGCGATTGACGCAGAGGCCCGCGCCGATCGAGATGCAGCCCGCCACCGCGAACAGGCCGAGATCGCTCCAGTCCGGCGTGATCCAGCCGAACGGCGCGACCACAAGGCCGAAAACCAGCGTTCCGCAGAACTGCGCCGATGTCAGCACGATGTCGGGCGTGCCGCGCAGCGATCTTGTGATGATCATCAATGCTGCGAACGAAGCGCTGCCGGTCAGCGCGATCAGGGCCGGCCAGCTCACCGCCTGCGTGGTCGGGCGCAGCGCGATCATTACCCCAACGAAGCCGACCACGATGGCGCTCCAGCGCCGCCAGCCGACATGCTCGCCGAGGAAGATCGCGGAGGCCGCCGTGACAAAGATCGGCGCGGCGAGATAGTAAGTGATGACGTCCGCCAGCGGCAGATAGACCGAAGCGGCGAAGAACGCGGCCACCTCGATGGTCGACAGCACAACGCGGATCACCTGCAGGCCAGGCCGCTGGATGACCCGCAACGCGGCGCGCTGACGCCAGATCGCCGGGGACAGCAGGATCAGGCTGAAAGCCGCGCGCAGCAGCAGCAACTGCCCGACCGAATAGGTGGCGACGATATATTTGCCCAGCGCATCGCCGAACGAGAACATCCAGACCGCCAGCAGCATCAGCGCGATGCCCGCGAGCGTGGCCGAGCGGTTGCCGGTATCGGCCGAGATTTTCGCCAACAGGGTCATGGGACGTAGGACATAAGGCTTGGCCGGACGTGAATGGGTCCAAAATGCGGCTGCGGGAGCTAATCCGGCGCTGCCAAGACCGCCTGTTTAGGAGTCCGGCGCGTTTACCGCAACCGCTGTAAATGCGGCCTTTTCGACCTAATTTGCGGTCGATGGGTTGCCGCTCGCGAGCCCATGGCGCATATATCCCAAGCGCGACAGGGCTCATGAAAGCCGGGCTTTTGCCCTCGCGGCACCAATGGACATCAGATGAAGTTTCTCGACGAGGCCAAGGTCTATATCCGCTCCGGCGACGGCGGGAACGGCTGCGTGTCCTTCCGCCGTGAGAAGTTCATCGAATTCGGCGGACCGAACGGCGGCAACGGCGGGCGCGGCGGTGACGTCATCGTGGAGGTCGCCGACGGCCTCAACACGCTGATCGACTATCGCTACCAGCAGCACTTCAAGGCGCAGAAGGGCAGCCACGGCATGGGCTCCGACCGCCATGGCGCGGGCGGCAAGGACATCGTGCTCAAGGTTCCGCTCGGCACACAGATTTTCGACGAAGACCGCGAGACGCTGATCCATGACTTCACCGAAGTCGGCGAGAAGTTCGTGCTGGCCAAGGGCGGCAATGGCGGTTTCGGCAACGCGCATTTCAAGTCATCGACCAACCGCGCGCCGCGCAACGCCAATCCCGGCCAGCCCGGCGATGAGCGCTGGATCTGGCTGCGGCTGAAGCTGATCGCGGATGCCGGACTCGTCGGTCTGCCGAACGCCGGCAAATCCACGTTCCTCTCCGTGGTCAGCGCGGCAAAGCCCAAGATCGCGGACTATCCGTTCACCACGCTGCATCCGCAGCTCGGCGTCGTCAGCATCGACGGCCGCGAATTCGTGCTGGCCGACATTCCGGGCCTGATCGAAGGCGCGCATGAAGGCGCGGGACTTGGCGATCGTTTCCTCGGCCATGTCGAGCGCTGCCGCGTGCTGCTGCATCTCGTCGATGCGACCTGCGAACATGCAGGCAAGGCCTACAAGACCGTGCGCTCCGAACTCGAAGCCTATGACGAGAATCTCGCCGACAAGATCGAGATCGTTGCGCTGAACAAGATCGACGCGGTGACGCCGGAACATCTGAAGGATCAGAAGGCACGGCTGAAGCGCGCCGCGAAGAAAACGCCGCTGCTGCTGTCGGGCGTCTCGCGCGAGGGCGTGCCGGAAGCGTTACGCGCATTGGTGGCGCTGATCGACGAGGCGCCGGTCTCCGCAAAGGCCAAGCGCGCGAGCGAAGGCCCAGCCGAGGCAGAACCGGAACCGGCAGGCTGGTCGCCGCTCGGCCGCTGACGCCGCTTCACATTTTTCCTGCCAAACTTTTGTTTCCCATGTCGTGTTTCCCATGTCGTGTTTCCCATGTCGCATCCCGAACTGAAAAATTTCCGCCGCATCGTCGTCAAGGTCGGATCGTCGCTGCTGATCGATTCCGCCGCCGGCGAAGTCCGCTCCGCATGGCTTGCCGCGCTCGCCGCCGACATCGCCAAGCTTCACAAGGACGGCAAGGACGTGCTCGTGGTGTCCTCCGGTTCGATCGCGCTCGGCCGCAGCCGCCTCAAACTGCCGAGCGGTGCGCTGAAGCTTGAAGAAAGCCAGGCCGCAGCTGCGGTCGGTCAGATCGCGCTGGCGCGCACATGGTCGGAAGTGCTCGGCGCCCACGGCATCGGCGCGGGGCAGATTCTGGTGACGCTGCAGGATACCGAGGAGCGGCGGCGTTATCTCAACGCGCGCTCGACCATTTCCAAGCTGCTCGAATGGCGCGCGGTGCCGGTGATCAACGAGAACGACACCGTCGCCACGAATGAAATCCGCTATGGCGACAACGACCGCCTCGCCGCGCGCGTCGCCACCATGACCAGCGCAGATCTTCTGATCCTGCTCTCGGACATCGACGGCCTTTACACCGCGCCGCCCTCCGCCAATCCCAACGCAAAACTTATCCCGGTGGTCGAATCCGTCACCGCCGACATCGAGGCGATGGCGGGCGCGGCGGAGTCCGAACTTTCGCGCGGCGGCATGCGCACCAAGATCGAGGCCGCCAAGATCGCGACCAGCGCGGGCACGCACATGCTGATCGCCTCGGGCAAGATCGAACATCCGCTGCAGGCCATCGCCGACGGCGGACCCTGCACATGGTTCCTCACCCCCGCCAATCCGGTCACCGCGCGCAAGCGCTGGATCGCCGGATCGCTGGAGCCGAAGGGCACGCTCACCATCGACGCGGGCGCGGTGGCGGCGCTGCGTGCGGGCAAGAGCCTGCTGCCGGCCGGCGTGATCCGGGTGGACGGGCAATTCGCGCGCGGCGACGCCGTGGTGGTGCGCGGTCCGGACACCCACGAAATCGGGCGCGGCCTCGTGGCCTATGACGCGGAAAACGCCGAAAAGATCAAAGGCCGCTCCTCCTCGGACGCGGCGCAGATTCTTGGCATCAGCGGCCGGGCGGAGATGATCCACCGCGACGATCTCGTGGTCGGCGGCCCGCGCGGCACCGACAGCGCCAAGTAGCCGGCCCGGCAATATCCGGGCTCGGCCAATGGCCTATGCCGATCGGCGACGCCGCCGGTCTGCCATGTTCCCCGCGCCTCGCGGAAGAGAAATCTCTGTGCTACAGCATGGTCTTAGAGAAATCCGACCCCAGATAGACCTCATGTCCGTATCGCTCAAAGCTCTCGACAGCGCTTCCGACCTGACCGCCCTCATGACCGATCTGGGCGCAGGCGCGCGCCGCGCCGCGCGGGTGCTGGCGCTTGCACCAGCGGCGCAGAAAGACGCCGCGCTGAGCGCGATGGCCGAGGCGATCCGCGCCAACGCGGCTGCGATCCTCGCCGCCAATGCCGAGGACGTGGCTGAGGCGAAGGCCAACGGATCGAGCGCCGCCTTTGTCGATCGCCTCGCACTGAACGATGCGCGCATCAAATCCATGGCCGATGGCATCGATGTGGTGCGCGCGATCCCCGATCCTGTCGGCAAGGTCACCGAAAGCTGGACGCGCCCCAACGGCATGACCATCGAGCGCGTGCGCGTTCCGCTCGGCGTGGTCGGCGTGATCTTCGAGAGCCGTCCGAATGTCGCGGCGGACGCGGGCGCACTCTGCCTGAAGGCTGGCAATGCGGTGATCCTGCGCGGCGGCTCGGACAGCTTCCGCTCCTGCCGCGCAATCCATCAGTGTCTGGTGGAGGGCCTGCGCAAGGCGGGTCTTCCCGAGGAATCCATTTCGCTGGTGCCGACGCGTGACCGCGCGGCGGTCGGCCTCATGCTGGGCGGATTGAACGGCGCCATCGACATCATCGTGCCGCGCGGCGGCAAGAGCCTTGTCGCGCGCGTGCAGGACGAAGCGCGCGTACCGGTGTTCGCGCATCTCGACGGCGTCAACCACATCTACGTCGACAAGGCAGCGAAGCTCGATATGGCGAAAACCGTCGTGCTCAACGCCAAGATGCGCCGTCCCGGCGTCTGCGGCGCGGTTGAAACACTGCTGATCGACAAGGCTGCCGCCGACACGCAACTCAAGCCGCTGGTGACCATGCTGCTCGACGCCGGCTGCGAAGTGCGCGGCGGTGACGACATCCGCAGGGCCGATGCGCGCGTGAAACCTGTTTCGGAAGACGACTGGTCCACTGAATACGAAGACGCGATCATCTCGGCCAAGGTCGTCGATAGCCTCGATGACGCGCTCGCCCATATCGCGCGCTACAGCTCGCACCACACCGACGCCATCGTCACCGAGGACGCGAAGGTGGCCGAAAAATTCCTCAACGAGGTGGATTCCGCCATCGTGCTGCATAACGCCTCAACGCAATTCGCCGACGGCGGCGAATTCGGCTTCGGCGCTGAGATCGGCATTGCCACTGGCAAGTTTCATGCGCGGGGTCCGGTCGGCGCCGAGCAACTGACCAGTTTCAAATATCGTGTCCACGGCACGGGACAGACACGTCCGTGAAATGCGCGCCCGCGCCCGATCCGGCCCGCATGTCCCACGGCATTCCGCCGTACAGCGATGGCATGCGCATCGGCCTGCTCGGCGGATCGTTCAACCCGCCGCATGAGGCGCATCGCGCCATCAGCCTGTTCGCCATGAAGCGGCTGCGGCTCGACCGGATCTGGTGGCTGGTGTCGCCGGGCAATCCGCTCAAGGACAACGGCACGCTGCATACGCTTCGCGAGCGCGTGAGCGCCGCGAAGAAGATCGCGCATCATCCGCGCATCGACATCAGTTGTCTCGAAACCGTCATTGGCACCCGCTACACTGCGGATACGATTTCCTACTTGCGGCGCCGGTGTCCCGGTGCGCGCTTTGTCTGGATCATGGGCGCAGATAATCTCGCGCAGTTCAGCCGCTGGGAACGCTGGCAGAATATCGCCAGCATGGTTCCGATCGCCGTGGTCGACCGACCGCCCGACAGTTTCCGCGCCCTCGCCTCCACCGCCGCGCAGACGCTGATGCCCTACCGCATAGATGAACGGAACGCCGGGTCGCTCGCGAGCCGCCGCGCGCCTGCCTGGACGTTCCTGACCGGCCTGAAATCGAACCTGTCGTCCACGGGACTACGGAACCCGGACGGAAGCTGGAAGGGCACCGGTGCGCGATGAGGTTGTCCGGCCACAGCATCACGCAAATTCGCGCGGGCGTTGCTGGACGATTGAAACCATTAACCCCACATGTCTATTATAACTGCGGGCGTCAGGATTCGACGCTCGCGATACAGTGAAAGGAATGGTCCCTGACCACATCTGTATTGTCCAAGACCGCCTCGGCAAAATCCGCTTCGGTCAAATCCATCGCGGCCATGGCCGCTCCCGCCGACCTCGCTCCCGCCCTGAAGGCGAGACCTGACGCCGACGAGACCCTGAACCTGATCCTCTCCCGCCTCGACGACATGAAGGCGGAAGACACGGTCACCATCGA
>ERZ778025.2439-NODE-2439-length-10406-cov-4.123949_pt1 | contig 10406 bp, 11 predicted proteins | sample MGYA00375755_ERZ778025 | MGnify/ENA primary metagenome ERZ778025 (study PRJEB29350, sample SAMN05389825) | bioreactor metagenome | isolation source: Thiocyanate bioreactor | place: South Africa: University of Cape Town | collected 2014-03-17 ... | reverse complement strand
ACCGCCGCTACATCCCGCAAAAGCACTACGTGCGGATGTTCCGCGAGGCCGCGCGTCTTGCCTACACTCCCATCGTGGATATCCGTCTCGTCCGCTCTGAAACTGGCGCAACGGACAAAGATGCCGTGAAGGCCGCGTGCATCGAGATTGCCAAATACATCTGCAAACCCACAGGCCTCATCAACTGGCGCTCTGACGGCACCTTCGACGTGAACCCGCGTGTTGCGCTCGCCCTCGCTCGAGGACTCTTCCGGCGCCGTCCCTACATATACGACCGCTGTTTCAAGGAGGCCGCGAAAGCGCTGAAGCGCCGCGCCTGACGAGTTCCGGGCGAAACCCGGCCCCTATCCGGCCAATCCGGGCCGGATCACTGAAAGATGCAGAGGAGATAAGAGAAATGGCACAGCTTGAAGGCGCTTTCGTCGCCGCGCAGTTTGAGCGCATCGATACGTTCGAATGGACTGATCCGCAGGGGCAGATCAAACCCATCCGTCGCTTCGTGACACTCATGGAGTTCGGCGACGGCAAGCGTGACTGGGTGGATATCGGCTTTCCGCGTGATCCGGCATACCGCGCGCCAAGCCTTTCGCCGAAGACCAAATACGTGTTCCCGGTGCTCGTTGGCGTGGACCGCAAGAAGAACGCCGTGCGCTTCACCATCCGCACGGACATCCAGCCTTTCGAGGCTCCCGACATCAGCTGATGACCACCGGCGCGGCCCGCGCCCGTGCAAGGGCCGCGCTGACATTCCCCATTCCGGAGTGACCCCATGACCACCTGGCCAAGCAAACCCAGCAATACCTCACACGCTGTGCCGGCGCCTCCAACGAACCTCGCAGACGCCGAACATGAAGCCCTCGCCGAAGCGGTTGCCGACGGCAGCATACCCACGTTCGCAGAAGAACCGGCCGCCGACCCGGTTCCGCCGCCGCAGCCCATCGATCCGGCGATCGAACGCGAGGCCTACGCCGCCCTCATCGCGATGATCAACCAGCACAAGGACCCCGGCACCGAGGCTACCTACCTCGAACCTGACGCCTACATGAGCGGCCTTCCCTGATCACACCCGGAAGCGGAGCTTACCCATGACAACCCATTTCCCAGCGCTTGCGTCGAATGGCGCGGGTCATCGCGAGCCTTACCGCTATGCCCATCTCATCCGCCGCCCAGGCGACGCCGTCACAAGCCAGCGCTTTGAGTTCGAGCGCCTTTCTCAAACCGTGCGGAGCTTCCTCTCCTACCAGGTGGGGCAGAGTACCCGCGACGAGGCAGCCCGCGCCCTTTGGGTTCAGGGCCGCCCCGGTGAAGGCAAGTCCGTCGGCTGCATCATCGCCTGCCTCAATGCCGGGTTCGCAGTGGCGGTCGTCTCCCCCGGCCTGTTCGCCGGCGAGACAGAAGGCAAGGCCGTCGAGGTTCTCCATGACCTTCTTGCCGAACTGATGCGCTGGTCGATCGAGAACGAGCTGCCCGTCGTCGTGATCATCGACGACTTTGACCTCTCGACCGCGAATATTGGGGAGAACACCGGGCATACGGTCAACAGCCAGCTGCTCGTCAACGAGTTCATGGCCCTCGCCGACCATCGCCATCGCTACCGCACGCCTTACGGTAACATTGCCTTCATCTTCACGGTGAACGACGCGACCGGCATGCGCGAAAGCCTGCATCGCTCGGGACGCGCCATCTGGTACGACCACGTGCCGACGGCCGAAGACAAGGCCAACATCGCTTGGGCCACCCTCGCGCCCAAGACTTCCACCGAGCGCGCATTAGTCGATGCCCTCGTGCGCCGCCACCGGAAACAGCCCGTCGCATTCTGGAAGGCTCTCCAACTGCGTATGCAGGCGCTGCATGCGCATCAGCTTCTGCAGGGCGGCATGCCGGACAAGGCTGCGATCGACCGCGCCTACGGCCAGAACTTTCCGCTCACGCCCGACATCGCGTGGCAAGCCGCCAAGGAGTTGCGTCAGCACCGCGTCCGATCATGGATCACGCAGCGCTTCGGACGCCGCTAACTTCAATCCTTCATCTGGAGATCCGCCAATGTCCAAGCTCGCGGTTGCCCCGAAGCTCGATATCAAGCTCGTGCCTATTCCCAAGACCGCCCTCTACGCCGGTCTCTCCGGCGAGATGGTCAAAACCATGGGCATGACGGACGACGACCAGATCAATGCGCTGCAACAGGTCGTCGCGGATGGCTACGTGGAAGCGGTGATCGTTCGCGCCGTACGTCCCGACGGCCGCCGCGAATCCATTCGCCTCGACATGAAACCTCCCGCCGCCGGCGCCACGGTCAACCTCGCGATCGAACCGAACAAATCACTCCTCGAGACCCTTGATGTGAGCCTCGCCGCTGCGGTGCATTTCCAGGCCGAGGCCTTCAAGCGCCAAGGCCTCAAGCCGGAATTCTTCGTTGCCTGGTCGGCGAAAGCACGTGCCGATCACACCCTCATCAAAGAGGCCACCACGCGGCTCAACATGCAAACACTGCCGCCGGAGCCGCCTGCGACCATCGATCTTGATCCAGGCCCAACCATGGTCGCGCCGCCGGCGCCACCCCCATTTCCTGTGCGCCGCTATCCGCAACCTGTTCACACATTCACCGGATGGGCGCCGCCGCCCACCGGCTACCGCACCGTCACGGTGGCCAGCATCCGACCCGCCAAAGACCCAGACGTCACGCTCACGATTGAAAGCACCCGCAAGGACTGACTTCATGTCCTGGCGCAAACTCTTCCAGCGTATCCGGCCGCAGGCGCCGGCACGGCACGCACCGGCACGCCCGCCCGTTCCGATTGCGCGTCCGGCGGCCTATCAGCCTGTGCCTGCGTCGCTGTCGGACACACTGGATGCCGAGGTCACCGCGTTGTGGATTGGCTTTCAGAAGCACCATCAACCGGCAGCTTGGCCCGCCTTCATCGCGCATCTTGCAGCAGAGAACGCGCAGCTTAGCCAGCAGATCAAAGAGCTGCGTATCCGCCTGGCGGGCTACTACGTCCACCGGACCTTCGTGCCATGACGTCGATCACGCCACAGCAATTTGCAGAAGCCCGCACGCTCATTGCGACGCGCCGTCAACAAATCGCAGAGGTCGCCACGCTTCAGCGCCAGATTGCCGAAGCGCGCACCGCAAGCGACAGAACCTACGCGTTCTTCAAGGAGCGCCTTGCCTTCAAGGCCCATCCCGAGCGCCTCGCCGGGATTGCGGAGCTCGCCCAGCGCAATCCAGATTGGTTCAAGCGCATCCAGATGGACTACCGCTGGCTCTTGCGCGACATGCTCGATCCCATCGCGCCGCCGCGTGCCCCGTTCCCCGCACGGCCGCTCGAGATCGACTTCCATGCGCTACCGCAACCTGCGCGTCCGTACCTCCTTGGTCCCTTCTTCGCCGTCCATGCTGCCGGCCGCTTCGCCGAGGTGTGCCTCGCCCGCTCCTCCCCCGACGCCGGCAAGATCGTCATCGTGCAGACCGGCGGCCCCATGGATGCCGAGGCCTGGCGCGCACGCCTCCCCGCGCTCAATGCCTGGCTTGGTGATGGCTGGTCGATCGCCGCCGACGACGCCAGCACCGTCACACTCATTCGCCGCCGGCCGCTACCCGCCACCCTTCCCTTTCACAAGCAATTCCTCACACGCGGCGCTCTCTTTGTCGGCATCGACGTCGACACCCACCGCCCCGTGCACATTCCCTTCGCGGACTTGAGCGCCGGCACGTATATCCCCGGCGCATCCGGTTCGGGAAAAACCTCGGCGCTCCACATCCTCCTGCGCAGCATCTTCATCAATCTCGACCTCTTCGCCGCTGTCTACCTCGTCGACGGCAAGGACGGTGTTGCCATGGCGCGCTACGCCGGACTCCATCCCAAGATCAAGGTCCTCTACGACGAGCCCGATGTGTGGCAGCTCGCAGCTGACCTCAACAGCCTCATGCGCCAGCGCAATGCCACCCAGCGCGCCGCTGGCACGGACAAGGCCACGCAGGACTTCATCGCCGTGGTCATCGACGAGCTTCCGACCTTCGTCGCCAAGCCCAGCGGCGATGCAAAGAAAGAGCACGCCGCCTTCCTCGACAACCTGAACCGCATCGCCATGCGCGGCCGTTCCGCCGGCATCCGCATGTTCTTCATCACGCAGTCTCCCGTGGCCGAGCAGATCCCGGTGACGTTGCGGGCCAACTGCGCCACCGCGCTCGCGTTCCGGCTCCCCGAGATTGCCCACGCCACCGCGCTCTTCGGCACGCTCACGCCTCAGAACGATCCGCGCAAGCTGCGCACGGGACAGGCCCGCCTTCTGCAGGCCGATGCCGGCACGCTCGCGACCGTGCAGGTGCCGTTTGCCGCGCTGTGGAATCCGCCACGCACGCCAACTGAGCCGCCTCCATGACGCTCGCCCACATACCGGTCTTTGGCGCCATTGCCTTTACGATGATCGCCAACGCAACCTATGCCTACGGCCACGCAAGCACGCATGAAGCCAGGTTCGCCATGGTGATGCTCGCGCTCACCATCGATCTGGCGAAGGCGACCTTCCTCCCTGCCGCCGCCCACGCGCGGTTGCACCGCCACCGTCTTGGCGCGCTATTGCTGGTGCTGCTCTGGTTTCCGGCCCTCGCCTACTCGACCTTTGCCGGCTACGCCTATCTAACCACCACGCGCGCGATCGCCGCGCGAGACGATCAGGCTTCCGACGAAGAACGCACACGCGCCAAAGCCGACTACGACCGCGCCGGCGCCGACCTCGCGACAGCGAAGGCGCACGCGGACTGGTCAGCCAGCGGCGCCTGCACCCGCCCGCACACGCCACCCCAACGCACCTTCTGCCGCAACGTCACCGCGACCGAGGCCAAGCTCAACGCCGCCGCCGCGCTACTCACGCGCGTGCGCCCTGCTTCCGTCAATCCCGAGATCGCCGCGCTTTCTGCTGTCTCCGGTTGGCCGATGACGATCGTGTCACTTGCAGTGACGCTGTTCCCGGCCGTGCTGATCGAGCTCGTCGCCGGCCTCGGCCTCTACGCATTGCGCGGCAACGCCATCCGCGATGGCCCTTCAGGCGCATCAGGGCGCCCGCAGAATCGTTTTTGGTGGTTCGCCCGACGCCTACTTCGCAGCACTGCACCCAACGCTTCCAAATTCGCCTCACGCGGTGCGCGCTCGGATGCGCCCGCTTCGCCACGGCCGACCTGGTCGATCGCGCAGCCACCGTAGCGCGCCACAAGCACGGCCCTTTCACCGCCGCGTCCATGCGCCAAACCCGCCGCCGGAGGCCTTCACTTGATACAAGGATATAGAATACAGAAAACACAATCCGTTCGCGTGCCGTTCGCGCAAGCGACGACGCGGAGACGCAGCCTCAAGGGCTGCGGCGCAGCGGCGGAGCGCCGCGCCCGTCACGTAGACGCGTGTTTGCGCACGCGACGAAGTGAAAGGCCCGACCTGCCGCGCAAGAGTTCGCGCCCTAAACGCAAGGTGAATTGCGCGGAACAGGCGGGCCGAGGTCAGCCCATGAACCGAACCGGGCTTCTTGTGCGGCGAGGCCCGAACAATGCCCACCGGATGCGGCGTGGAAGCCCGCGCAGCACCTGCAGCGTGCGCCACGCAACAAGCACCCAGGCGAAGACGCCAGACGCGGTGAAGAAGTCGGTGATGTCCATGGCGGCCCCGCTAGCAGATGCTGAAGCCGCCGCAGCTCTTCAGGAAGGCCGCGAACTCGGCCACGTTCTCGACGTCACACGGATAGTGCGTCAGAAATGGCCGCTTCGTGCCGCGCCCGTCGCAGGAGTTGCACCAGCCGGTCTGGCCGCAGCGCGGATGCCCCTCTTCGGTGATGACCTGCTTGTCCATGCCTGCATTGACCGCAATCTCATCGGTGCGGACACCTTTGCCGTCGCAAAGCTCGCATGTCTCGTCGGGCAGTCCTGCAAGATAGCGGTCGCGGTCGGCGACCATTCTGGCGATTGTGCCATCGGCCAGCAGGCCCTCCAGCACGGCTGCCAGCGCCAGCGCCGCCTCGGCATCGAGGCCGTCGCCGTCGTTCGACTGCCAGTGCTCGCATCCCGCGCAGATTTTTGGCGCCACCGATTGGCAGAGGTTGGCCAGCGGCCGCCAGTACCATATGTTGTTCCTGAAATACTCGCCTTCCTTGGCCGTTGGGTTCCGGCCGAACACATCCATTCCCATGGTTGGGACTTTCGTTGGTTGCGCCGATTGCCCGGCGCCAGCGCTGCCACCGTTGCGTGGTGACGACGCCTCCAGCGTGACACAGTCCTTCACTTGAAACTGCTTGGCATCCCGCCAACAAAAAAGGCGCCCAACGCAACTGGACGCCTTGTCGAACACGCAACTGCAATCGTCGTGTTCCCGTCAGAACTGGCTTCGCCAATCCCCCTTCGTGCCGCCGCTTATAACGCTTTTCGCAACGACATAGTCAGTCTGCGCCACTTATCGGTGCTTTGCAACTGGCACGGTCATCCTACGACGACCCATGGCAGCTTGGCTTCCCGATAGTCATTGAACGCTCCCGATAAGCGTCCTTCAAGCTCTTCGTTCCGCTGCCAGCGTGCCGCGTAGCTCGGGGTGCGATTGACATCGCCCACAAGATCGACATCTGAGACACAGACGCAACAGCTACGTTTCCGAACGTGATCGCCGCGATCCGCGTCGCCGACTGCCGGTCACCCCATCCCCGCCTTTATGATCGATTGTCTTGAGTGCCGGGGCGACGGTGCCTCTCTTGCCCTTGTTCGAGGTGATCCGATAGCCCCTGTCGGCTAGCCGACGCTACGGGCCACTTTCGACCATCACTGACGCGACTAAGATGGCCTTGCCCTTCGTCCGCTCCTCCGTACTATTGCCGACATGACACCAAGCTACCTTCTCGTCTCTGGCCCGCCTGTACGTGCCTCAAGTTGGCAGCCGACCGCCGAATTGTTGCGCAACTCAGGCTTCTCGGTTCAGGTGCCAGACGTATTGGCTGGCAATCCATCTCCACCAAGCTGGAGTGCATGGACGAGCCACTTGCTCGAACTGATAACTCTGGATGAGAGTTCGATTGTTGTCGGTCACAGTTCCGCGTGTGCGTTAGCGGTAGAGCTGGCTACCAAGAAAGCCGTGCGTGGCGTCATCCTTGTGGATGGCGACATTCCTCCGCCTCAAGGCGCCGCATCACCGGTTCGGCCTGCGTTGCTTGGGTTCATTGCAAGCATTGCGGACGAGACCGGAGCATTGCCACCTTGGTCCCGCTGGTTTGCCAATGACGCGGCTCGCGCATCGCTCGTGGGCATCGATATCTTGCAACGGGATGCGGTTGCCTTTGCGCGGTTTGATCAGGAGCTTCCCCGGCTGCGTGTCGAATGGTTCAACGACGTAATTGAGCTTGATCGATGGGATCACGTGCGCGCTGGCTACATTCAGGCTTCCCAGATTTATGATCATGCGTCAGCTGAGGCCATTCGGCGAGGATGGCCAGTTGCAAAGCTGAATGGCACTCACCTGGACCCCACGATCCGGCCAGTTGTGATGGCCGAAGCGGTTATCTCGATGACACGCTCGATGGGATTGGCTCGGAACTGATGGAAGTGCATCCGGGCGCCTGTCGCGATTTTCGCAAGCGGACAATCGGCGGCACATAAAGCCGGGAAACTCCGATGTCTCTCGCGGGTCAAAGGCAGACATTAGCGGCGAACATCCCAATGCGCACAACGATCAGCCCGTATAGACCTGCGAACCCTTTCCTACTGCAGCAGTACCGGCCAGAAGAACGCACCGATCTGGACGAGCGTCTGCGCAATGCACACCAGCAGTACAAGACGCCGAGCCGATTGCGCCGAGGTGCCGCCGTGGCCACACTCATGGTTCGTCCTTCTTAGTTTGGCTTTGCGATCCAGTGATGGCAAGCAGCGCCGCTGTCGCCGCCATGCAGGTTAGCGACGAGAAGATCAGGGCCTGCGCGCCGAACTGGTCGATCAGGAGACCAAAGGCAATGGGTGCGCCGGCCTGCAGGATGCGTGCCGGTGCGCCGAGCAGGCCAAGACGATAGCCATAGTTCTCCGGTCCGAACACGGCGAGTGGAACGGTGCCCCGCGCTATCGTCAAGATGCCATTGCCTGCACCATGCAGAAGCGTGAACGGCATGGCCAGCCAACCGCCGCCGATGAGTAGGGCTCCGGCACCAACGGGGTGTGTCAATGTCGAGAGGCGCGCCGAGACGAGAGGGTGATAGCGGCTCAAAAAGCTGGCCTCCAGAACCCGCGCGGCGACCTGGGCGGGACCGACCAGCGAGGCAGCCGTGATGGCCTGCGCGGTCGTGGCGCCGGCAGACTCCAGAAGACGGGGTAAATGTGCGGCCATCGCTGTCGAGACGAACCAACCCGCAGCGAACGCGAAACCGAGCAGCCACATGACGCGGTCCATGGGGACGTTTGGCTTGCCGGAAGGAAGGGCCGTCTCCGATGCTCCCAAAACCTTGGGAAGCAGCAGGAGATTGAGCGGAAGTCCGAGCAACAGGTGCGCGAGTGCCCAGAGGGCACACGTGCCGCGCCATCCAAGCGCGGCTTCGCCCAAAGCCGTCAACGGCCATCCGACCGTGCTCGCGAAGCCCGCGATCAAGGTGATGCCGGTGATGGCAGATCGCGCCGTCTGGCCGTACATCCGGCCAATTGTCGCGAATGCAGCATCGTAGAGACCAAGCCCCATGGCGGCGCCCATCACCAGCCATCCCACCCAAAGAACGGGAAGCGAGTGAGCGAGCGCTAATGTTACGAGGCCCGCCGCAAACATCAGGTTCGAGACGGCGAGCACCTCGCGACCGCCGAAGCGGTCAATGGTGCGGCCGACGCGAGGCCCAAAGACGGCTGAGATCAGAAGCGCAGCCGAGAAGGCCGCAAAGACGCCTGTCGGGCTGCTTTGCGTATCGCGCGCCATGGCCGGCGCGAGGATCGCGATGAGATAGTAGCTGGAGGCCCAGGCCAGCGTCTGGCTGGTCCCGAGCCCGGCGATCACCGACCATCGCTTGATCGGTGCATCATCCACAGCAGGCCGCGGCCCCTGAGGACTGCTTCATGGTGGGGCCACTGCAGCAGGCCTGCGCATCCGTCGCGGGCGTGCGCGAGCACACGCCCGTCTCTGGAAGCTCCAGCTCGACGCGCGCCGCCGCCTCCTTGTCGCCCGCGATGTCGGCCACGATCGAGCGCACCTGCTCATAGCCCGTGAGCATGAGGAAGGTCGGCGCCCGGCCATAGGACTTCATGCCAGCGATGTAAAAGCCGGGTTCTGGGTGCGCGAGCTCGCGAGCGCCATGCGGGCGCACCGTGCCGCAGCTATGCTCGTTCGGGTCGATCAGCGGCGCCAACGCGGTCGGACAGTCGAGCGCGGAATCTAAGCCGAGCCGCAGCTCGCTCAGATAGGACAAATCAGGCCGGAACCCCGTCGCGACGATCAATTCATCGGCGAAGACGTGACGACCACAGCAGGCCGATCCGGCGCCTATGCGTAGCCGACCCTGTGACATGCCGAAGTGCGTCACATGGAAACCTGTCTCGATGTGGAGAGCGCCTTCGCCGACCAGCCGGGCGAAGGCTGCGCCCAGCTCCCCGCGCGCGGATAATTTGTCGTTCGCGCCGCCGCCAAAAGATTTCTGCGGATCCGTGCTCCGCAGCAGCCAGACGACGACTGTATCCGGCGCCGCTTCCCTGAGCTTCACAAGATCGATGAGCGTGCCGATCGCAGAGTGACCTGCGCCGAGCACAGCCACCGTCTTTCCGGCATAGCGCGCGCGGTCGCGGCCGAGTACATCCGGCATTGCGTAGGCCACATGCTCCGGTAGCTCGTACTCACCGAAAGCAGGAAGACCATTGTCTCCGGCCGGATTGGGCGAGAACCAAGTCCCCGAGACGTCCATTACCGCGTCAGCCACAAGCCGCTCGGGGCCTTTGCCGTTCTGGTAACGGATTTCGAAGGGCGCTGCTTCGCGCCCCTTTGACTTCACCTTGTCGAAGCCCAAGCGACCGATCGAGGTGACCCGTGCCGAGGTACGAATGTGCTCGTGTAATGCGGTGCGTGTCGCGAGCGGGTCGATGTAGCGAGCCACCAGCTCGCCACCTGTTGGGTAGCTCTGCGGATCCGGCGTGTTCCAGCCCGAACTTGCCAGTAGCCGGGCGGCCGCTTTGTCGACGTTGTACTCCCAGGGCGAGAACATGCGGACGTGGCTCCACTGCCGCACGGCATGGCCAGCGCTCTTCCCAGCCTCGAGCACGATCGGCTCCAGTCCACGCTCGAGGGCGTGCGCGGCCGCGGCCAGCCCCACCGGCCCCGCGCCGATGATCGCGACACTCTTGCTCATGGTGTCCATCCTTGATGGTTGAACGATCAGGAAGGTTGCTCTAGCCGGCCTTCGCGGTCGACGGCGCGCAC
>ERZ778025.2426-NODE-2426-length-10454-cov-2.804308_pt1 | contig 10454 bp, 8 predicted proteins | sample MGYA00375755_ERZ778025 | MGnify/ENA primary metagenome ERZ778025 (study PRJEB29350, sample SAMN05389825) | bioreactor metagenome | isolation source: Thiocyanate bioreactor | place: South Africa: University of Cape Town | collected 2014-03-17 ... | reverse complement strand
TACTGTCACTAAAGATGGTGTTTCTGTGGCCAAAGAAATAGAACTACAGGATACGCTTGAAAATATGGGAGCTCAAATGGTTAAAGAAGTAGCTTCTAAAACCAATGACCTTGCCGGTGACGGTACTACAACTGCGACGGTTTTGGCACAGGCTATCGTAAAAGAAGGATTGAAAAACGTTGCTGCGGGTGCAAACCCGATGGACTTGAAAAGAGGTATCGATAAGGCTGTAGAAGCTATCGTAGCCGATTTGGCAAAACAAGCTACAGAAGTAGGTACAAATACAGACAAAATCAAACAGGTTGCCTCTATTTCTGCCAACAATGACGATGTAATCGGAGAATTGATTGCTACAGCATTCGGTAAAGTTGGCAAAGAAGGTGTAATTACCGTTGAAGAAGCTAAAGGAACAGACACTTATGTTGATGTAGTTGAAGGTATGCAATTTGACAGAGGTTATCTTTCTCCATATTTCGTAACGAACTCTGAAAAGATGGAAGCGGAATTGGAAAACCCTTACATCCTGCTTTACGATAAAAAAGTTTCTTCATTAAAAGAATTACTTCCAATCCTGGAGCCAGTGGCACAATCCGGAAAACCATTGTTGATTATTGCAGAAGATGTTGACGGTGAAGCATTATCTACTTTGGTTGTAAACAAACTAAGAGGTGCCCTGAGAATTGCTGCTGTAAAAGCACCTGGTTTTGGAGACAGAAGAAAAGCAATGTTAGAAGACATCGCAATCCTAACCGGAGGTACAGTCATTGCTGAAGAACAAGGCTATACTTTAGAAAATGCAACGCTTGAAATGCTTGGAACAGCAAAACGTGCCACTATCAATAAAGACAATACTACATTGGTTAGCGGAGCCGGTGACATCGAAATGATTAAAAACCGTGTCAACCAAATCAAGAGCCAGATGGAAACTACTACTTCTGACTACGACAGAGAAAAACTTCAGGAACGTTTGGCTAAATTAGCCGGTGGTGTTGCTGTACTTTATGTTGGAGCTGCTTCAGAAGTAGAAATGAAAGAGAAAAAAGACAGAGTTGACGATGCTTTACACGCTACCCGTGCAGCAGTTGAAGAAGGAATCGTTGCTGGTGGAGGTGTTGCCCTTTTAAGAGCTAAAAGCGTTTTGAAAGACATCAAAGCTGACAATGCTGATGAAGCTACCGGAATCCAGATTGTTTCCCGCGCAATTGAATCTCCTTTGAGAACAATTGTTGAAAACGCCGGACTTGAAGGCTCTGTAGTTGTTGCTAAAGTAGCTGAAGGTTCAGGAGATTTTGGTTACAACGCTAAAACTGATGAATATGTAGACATGCTAAAAGCAGGAATCATCGACCCTAAAAAAGTAACCCGTGTTGCTTTGGAAAATGCAGCTTCAGTTTCAGGAATGATTCTGACTACAGAATGCGCTTTGGTTGAAATCAAAGAAGAAAATGCCGGAGCAAGCCCAATGGGTGGCGGCATGCCGGGAATGATGTAAAAATCAATTTATATTTTTAAAAAAGGACGCTAAATAGCGTCCTTTTTTATTTCTGATAAACAAAATCATTAATTTAATACATATATTGCATCTGTTAACCATTATACAACATTATTATGCAATCCATCTTTCGCCTCCATGTAGTTTTTATTTTTTTCGCTGCCACATTTTCCTGCTACTCCCAGGAAACAGATTCCCAAAAAAACTTTATTTCAAAAACCATTGAAGATTATTTCTTTTTGGAAAGAGAAAATATCCATCTTCAGCTTGACAAATCAGTATTTATTTCAGACGAAGATGTATGGTTTAAAGGCTATGTATATCATCGCAAAGAAGAAGTTCCTTTTTTCACCACTACCAATGTCTATGCTTCCCTCTATGACGAAAACGGAAACAGAATAAAAGACAAATTATTATTTAGTAGCATGGGTAGTTTCTCCGGGAAATTTGAATTGGGAGATGCCTTCAAAAGCGGCAACTACTATATTCAGGTTTTCACCAACTGGATGAACAACTTCAAAGAAGACGAATCTTCTGTTTTTAAATTCAGTGTCATAAATAAAAATGACAGGACCGCCTCAATCAAGAGCTCACCCGATTATTCCAAAATAAACATTGAGTTTTTCCCCGAAGGTGGCTCTATCATTCAAGGCACTCAAAATACAGTAGGCATAAAAGTAAGCGATTGTCACGGTAATCCTTTGCCATCAATTGAAGGTGAGATTATCGGTCCGGAAGGCAAAAGCCTTCAGAAAGTCAGCCTGAATAGATTCGGATTGGGGAAATTCCAGATTTTTGGTGACAGCAAAACCTCAAAAGCCTCTTTTCTGGTCAATGGGAAAAAAGTAGAAGAAAATCTGCCATTTGCATCCCCAAATGGTCTGGCACTTGAAATCAACAACTTTGCATTAAAAGACAAAACGATTGTCAAAATCAGAACCAACGAAAAAAACATTGCTTCTTTTAAATCAAAAAAACATTATCTGGTAGTACATCAGGACAACAAATCCACCATCTTTGACATAGATTTCAAAAATACTTTAGAACAAAACATCACTTTCACCAAAGACAATCTCTCCGAAGGTGTCAATACCGTCAGAATAATCGATTCTGATATGAAGCAACTTGCTGAAAGGTTTATTTTCAAATACCCCGAAGAATCCTTAAAGCTTGATATAAAGCTTTTGAAAAAAGGAAAAGATTCCATCCATTTTTCCGGGAACCTGAACTCCGTTAACAGCAGCATTAGTATTTCAGCCGTTCCGGAACAATCAATCGCAATAAACCAGGATTATTCAATCCGCGCTTCCTTTCTGCTAAATCCGTATTTATCTAAAAACCAATCCAACACCAACTATTATTTTGAAGAAGTATCAAAAGCAAAAGAGTTTGAGCTTGACCTTCTCCTTTTAACCCAAAGTACCGGAAAATACAAATGGGAAAACATTGTGACTACACCTCCAAAAGACAACAACACCTTTGATTTTGGACTTACGATCAAAGGAACGATAAATCAGACCCTGGCTGACCGTAAAAAATTCAAGGTAAAGTTATTTTCATTACAATCCAGCATTAGCGAATCCACAGGAATCAATGATAAGAATGAATTTTATTTCAACAACATGGTTCTGGCCGATTCAACCTGGGTAAACTTCACACTAACCGACGACAAGAACAAGCCAATTGTTTTAAAATTATATCCGCAGATTTTAAACGGACGAAGAACATTCAACAAGCCCTTCAAAATAGAAAAAAAGGAATGTGCCTCCATTGAAGAAAAGGTAGAATATGAAACCCCAAGTTTTGTAAACGGAACAATTATGCTTGAAGACGTTGAAATTGCCGTAGAAAAGAAAAAGAAACTTAAATATTCGAATAGTTTAGGAAACGGAAATCTTAGAGGTTACAAAGTGGCAGAAAATGACCAGACAGACGTATTGAACTTTATTAGAAACAATGGCTTTGAAGTTCCTACGATTAACGGTTTTTCCAATACGGTAGAAATCTACAGCCGTTCCGTAACAACCATAAACGGGGCAAGAAGTACTCCGATACTTTTTATTGACGGACTTCAGCAAATGAGCTTTGATTTGCTTCTGAATATGAGAATGAACGAAGTAGATGAAATTTACATCAATGCACACGCTATTGTTCCATCTGTAAATAACAACATCGGAATTATAAAAATTTATATGAAAAAAGGCGGTAGCGGTTTGCCACAAAAAAATAACGCTATTCCTTTTGAAATAAAAAATGCTTTTTCAAAGATTGAACCTTTTAAGAATAAGCTGTATACTTCAACTGAAAACAGAGGCTTTCAAAATTTTGGATTAATTCATTGGATTCCTGCCATATATACCCATGACAGCAAGGAATTTAAATTTCAGATTCCAAATATGGGACAAAAAAACGTAAAACTACTTATTGAAGGTTTTTCTGCCGAGGGGCAATTAATCTCTGAAACCAGAACAATCTCTTTGGAATAAAAAAATCCGAAGCCTAAACTTCGGATTTACCAACTAAAAAAACCAACCAACTATTAAATAGAAACTTGATACTGTGCGATAAAAGCTCCTTTATGGTCTGTCAGATTGCCCGATGTATTATATATCGGGCGATTCTGATAGGATACCGTAAACTTTGAAGTCTGTCCGTTTAACAGCCAGTTTACGCCTATATCATAAAAACTCATATCCTTATTCAATCTTTCATAATGGGCATGTTGGATTGCAACATACGGCATCAGAGTTGTCATTCCAATCAGGTTATCTTTAAGTTTGTAGCCTAACTGTGCATACAAAACATTTCCGGTTCCATAGGCCGGGAAACCATTTCCGCTACCATTCAAAACAGTTGAATCACTACTTCCATTGGCAGGATTCATTGGCGCAGCATTACGGATGTAATTGGTTCCGAAATCATAATGCGTAAAATTTCCGTAAAAACTTATCGCCTCACCTCTTGAACCTATTGGCGCATCATAAAAAACATCTGCTGCCAAATGAAGCATATCTGTATAAATAGTATCATTGACCGCATTTCTATGCCACATGGCATCTTGCTGGTATACAATCCCGGCTCCTATATTGAAGACTTTCTTTTTCCCTAAATAACTTCCGGTAGCGTAAGGAGTCAGATTGGATTCCTGTTCCTTAAACTGGTACTGGAAATAACCATTGAATTGCATCTGTGGCGGCTTCGGAGAAAAATTAGACCTTTCACTTATTGCCGCAACATAGCCGGAACTTTTCTGTATGGCCAGTGGCTGTGCAAAAGCCATCCTATAGTCTAACTTACCCAGCTTGCCTTTTGCATAAAACGAAAGCTTTCTGACGAACTGGTCTGTTACATCGTTTGTTGATTCAAGAAATAACGGTATATCAATACCCATAATAGAACCTACGGAAGAAGCAGAAAATCTTGACAATCCTGTCCATGAAGACAAGCCCGCCCCTAAAGACAGCTTTTCTTTATCAATGGCATATTCACCCAATGCATCATGAATAAAAAAACCCTGTTTCCTGTCGGAAACATTATTGAAGTTATTCTGGCCAATTTGCCCATAAATAAAAACACGGTCTGCAACCTGTCCGTACATCTGAATCCTGAATCTTCGGATACCGATATCTGTTCCGGCCGTTTTAGGGGAATCAAAAATTGTAGTCCCCGGATTATACTCCTGATTTCTAATCCAAACCTGGGAAAGCATTGCAAACTTCAGATAGTTGGAACCGTCTTCATTCAGGTATAATTTCTTATCGTGCCAAAATTCATGTTTCGGTTTTTCCGGTGCAGGCTGTTGTTCCTGTGCAATCGTTTTTTGCGACAGGAAAAGGACTGATAGTCCGCAAAAAGCCAGTGAATACTTCAATGATTTCATTCTATGTAATTATTTATTTCCAATCCTCAATATCTCAATCCCGACAGCATCTTTCCAATCCGTCAGGCATCTGTTAATCCCAAGTTATTTTGTCAGACCATTGATGTAAAAATACCTTGAAAAAATTCAAGGTATTTTTTTACTGTTTTTAGTTTCTTTCGTAAGCACAACAAGTATGAAGCTTTGCATAGTCTTCATCTGTCGCCTTTACTTTTTCAGTATCGTGCCCCACTTTGGCAATGGCTTTCTGCACTTCCTCTTGCGAAGTTTTTTCTTCATTCAGAATAAGGTGTAGTTGCTTATCTCCAATATCCCAGCTGGCCGATTTTACACCTGCAACTGAAAAAGCTGCTTTTTCGATTCGTTTTTTACACATTTCGCAGTTGCCTTTAACTTCAACGGTATGTTTTGCATTTTTATTCTTTTTCTCTTGCAAAAATACGCATTTAGATTGTAGAAAAATCACTATCATTAATTTTTTCATATTTTCTGTTTTTAATTATTTATCCTTAGTTTATTTTATCTTAAATCGCAATCCTGCATAATACATCTGTCCAAAAATTGGCGCATAGATTATGGAACTATCAAAATTTGGTCCAAACGGATTATCACTTCCTAAAATGGCCTTATCCTGTTTATAATTCCCTATGTTTTCACCACCAACATACACTTCAAAGGTAGAAGAAAAAGTTCTTGTGATTTGGGCATTCATCAGAGAAAAAGATGGCGAATAGTCCGGAAGCCTGTCAGATACAGGATTTGATGCCGTATTTGGCAACTGTTGTTTCCCAAGCCAATTGTATGTAAAATCGAATTTCCATTGCTGCCCTTTATCCGTGATATGTGTCTCATACTCTAAGTTACCAAAGAAACGATGTTTCGCCTGTAACGGTCTTTGTGCGCTTCCGCTTAGGTAATCGGTTTCAATTTCATAAAACTTATAAGCCGTTCTTAAATTAAAATGTGTTGCCAGTTCATAATTAAAATCAAGCTGTAAACTGTTAGCAAATGATTTTCCGTCCACGTTATAACACAAAGCCTGCTGTGGACTGGCATACAAATCTACAACAGCCTGATTTTGGAAATCGGTTCTGTAAAAATCAAAAGTAACTTCTGCCGGCCTGTTGAAAAGCGTAAAACCCTGCATAAAGCTGACTCCGTAATTCCATGCAATTTCCGCATCCAATCCGTAGATTTTGCCTCCCGTATTCAGAATATCAAAAACCCTTGAACTGGCAAAAAGCTGTTGGTTCTCTGCAAAAATATTCGCAGAACGTTTTCCTCTTCCTGCAGAAGCCCTTACTACTGCCCTATCCCACGGATTGTATCTTGCATGGATTCTTGGCGTAATAAAAGTTCCTAATCGGTTGTGATTATCAACTCTGGCACCGGCAACCAAACTGAAGTTTGTGGTATTATCATAAGTATATTCAAAAAATGCACCAACAGAATTATCAATTCGGTTGAAGTCTCTTGCAATATTTGGTACGCCCACAAACTCATCGTATTTGTCATAGGTAAAATTCAACCCGGTTGCAAACTTATTCAGCGTATTGCTGATAATGGAATTAAAAATCAGATTGGAATAAAAACTTTTCTGATTAATATCATACCTGTTCAGACCAAAATACGATTCCTGGTCATGACCATTGAAAGAAGTCTGGAACCCGATACTTTGGTAAGGCATATCAGGAAAAACATAACCCAATTTTGCCGAAACATCATAACGCTGTGTTTTGATTTCAGAACCCCAGTAATTTGTTGTGAATTTATCGCGGTCTTTATCAAAAGCAATTTCTCCGGTCTGCTTTGCATCATTCATGTACCTGAAATTCAAAAAGCTTTCCCATCCTTTTTCCATGTCGGTATACTGCCATCTGTTCAATACGTTAATTTGTTTTGAAAGCGGATTATCCAAAAATCCGTCATCATTCATGTCGTTCTTACCCAATCTGGCATTACCATGAAGAAATAAACTTGTACTCCATTTATCAGATACCTTTTTGTTGAAGTGGGTATTTAGTTCAAAACGGCTGTCTGTAGAACCATAGGCATTCAGGAAAAAAGGAATATCGTTTACAGGTTTGATAAGTTCTGTATTGATCTGTCCTGAGATACTTTCAAAACCATTAACAACAGACCCCGCACCTTTTGTAATCTGTATGCTTTCCACCCAGGTTCCGGGCGTAAAAGAAAGGCCATAAGCCTGTGAAGCTCCTCTTACCGAAGGAAGATTTTCTTCCGTAATCATCAAATAAGGGCTTGTTAACCCTAACATCTTAATCTGCTTTGTTCCTGTCAAAGCATCAGAAAAGTTGACATCGATTGACGGATTCGTCTCAAAGCTTTCTGCCAGATTACAGCAAGCCGCTTTCAGCAATTCTTTGCTGGACATTGTAGTAACGTTGGCCGTTTTCATATACGATTTCTGAAGGCTTTTTCGCTCTTTGTTAATCGTAACTTCTTCCAGCTCGTTATTCTGAACAAGGGAATGGTGAATAAAATTTGGAGAATTTACAGTAATCGTGTCTGTTGAGAATCCCACATAACTAATCACCAATTTTGTAAATTCCGGCTTATAAGAAATTGAAAAGTCTCCATTTACATCAGTAGTTGTACCTATCTGGGTGTTGAGCCATTGTATACTGGCCCCAATGATTGGCTGTCCTGTAGCAGTTCCTTCTGTTATTTTCCCTTTCAACTCTTGCGAAAAAGAAGCGGCAGAAACGATAAGACATAACAGCAGTATGAATTGTTTTTGCATAAAAAAAGATTTAATAGTATAATTATAGTTAAGCCATCGAAGGCTTTACGGAATTATCTATCAAATCACGCGTAGAAAATATACTGGGAATATAGCTTGAATAAGGGCGGCGCATTGGCATCGCAATAGTATTCAATATTTTCCTGCTTTGGAGCCTGAAGTGGCTTTCCAAAAACTTCCGGTTTCCAATCCTGGAATATAACAGCAGGTCCTGAATGAAATGAAAAGGTTTTTACAACTACCTGTTCTGATTTTTTCTTAAGTTCAACTTTCTTATCAGAGCAGCATTTTTTTCCTTCTTCTGCTTTTTTGGCACAACACTTCTTTTCAGTAGTTTCCTTTTTAGGCAGGGCACATACTTCAGAAGTTTTATAAGCCGCTGAAATGGAAGAAACTTTTCCGCCACAGAAATGCACATTGAAAGCAAATCCCATATTGGAAACCAACAGGAAAAGTGCTAAAATCAAACTTGTGCTTTTTCTTAAATTCATTAACTTATAAATTGTCTGGTGCAAAACTATTAAAATTGCCAACACAAAACTATTTAAGAATTGTTATTTTTTTTCGAAATCTTATTCTGGTAAAAAAAGGCCGGAACAAATAACAACAAAAACAGCGGTTGGATTAAAAACCTTCGGACATAAAAAAGCAAAAGGTTGTTTTCCTGGTCGGAAAAATTGAGAATGGAAAAAAAGACCGCTATCAGCAGGATGAAAAAAACCAGATATAGCATACCTGCAAATTTTGACAACCCTAAATCTTTAAACAAAACCTGTATGATAGCAATTGAAATCAGACTATTTAATGCATATCTTAAAAAAAGGCTGAAAAACAACTTAAAGGAATCATACTGCGGAAAAGGCTTTTCCATATAATCACTTCTGAAATAAGCCAGAAACGGATCGTAAAAATATTCTTCAAACAGCCTGATTAAGGCCAGAAGAAAAACCAGTATTAGCGATAAAGCGATTTCTTTTTTATAATTAAGAAGCTTTTGCATGCAATGAAAATTTTTGAACCCACAATACCCAAAGACCAAATACTACTCCATAAATAAAGAGTGGAAAAACAACACCGTGCAAAATATGCTCATATTCCGGATAATGATACAACGCAATGGCAAGCAATGCAATTCTAAGAATATTTAATATGTGGATAACCAGAATACTTATCAGGACAAACACTATTGTTTGCTTCATTTTCCCTTTAAAAGCAACAACAAATGCCACGAAAAGAATCATAACACTCATGGCATTGCAGCCTTCCACTACTCTTGCTATAAATTTGCCGTTAAGAAAAAGTTTTACAGAGGGCTGGGAGTCATGTGGAGCAAGTTCTGTAAAACTGTCCGTTTCAAATTTTTCAGCATCAAAACTATTGAGATACAACTGATATGCAAACATCAGCACTCCATAAGTCAGAAAAAACTTTAGGAGAAATATAAAAAACGGCCGGTATTGGACGAAGTAACTTTTCAAAAAAATATTTTTAACAAAACTATACAATTTTAGCTTTCCGTAATTAAATACTTTTGTATAGTAAAAACCATCATTATGACTTTTGAAGAATTAAAACCTAAGGTTGAGGACATCCTCCACCACAAAGACATTTTAAGAGAAGACAAATTAATGCAGATTTGCCATCTCTTAAGAGACAACATTGACTATTATGACTGGGTTGGATTCTATTTCAGGAATGGTGATAAAGAAGAATTGATTTTGGGCCCTTATGCCGGCGAACCAACAGACCACACGGTTATTCCTTTCGGAAAAGGAATTTGCGGACAGGTGGCTGTTTCCAACCAAAACTTTGTAGTGCCTGATGTAAAAGCACAGGACAATTACATTGCCTGCAGCTTTACGGTAAAATCTGAAATCGTAATTCCGCTTTTTGTTGAAGGAAAAAACATAGGCCAGATTGATATCGATTCCAACGTATTGGATCCTTTTACTGAAATGGACGAACGCTTCCTTGAATTTGTAAATGCTGAAGTAGCCAAATTATTTTAGGAACTCCAATCCCTAAGCAGATTCAAAAACAAGCTAACTGTCAGCCGTTTAAACAAAACAAACTCTACAAACCGTATTTTTTAAAATCTTTTTTCTGAAAATTATTTTTTCTGAAAATAAATATTACCTTTGCACTCGAATAAGAAAAACTTATTCATTACATAATAATCATTTAAACAAATATTGGCATGTACTTAACTAAAGAAGTTAAAGAGCAAATCTTCGCTAAACACGGAGGATCAGCTAAAAACACAGGTTCAGCTGAAGGACAAATCGCGTTATGCACGCACAGAATTGGTCACTGGACTG
>ERZ778025.2424-NODE-2424-length-10462-cov-4.598251_pt1 | contig 10462 bp, 9 predicted proteins | sample MGYA00375755_ERZ778025 | MGnify/ENA primary metagenome ERZ778025 (study PRJEB29350, sample SAMN05389825) | bioreactor metagenome | isolation source: Thiocyanate bioreactor | place: South Africa: University of Cape Town | collected 2014-03-17 ... | reverse complement strand
CACGCTGCTCGACAGCGGCGACCGCGAGGCGGTGATCCAGCTCGGCACCGGCGGCGATGCGCGCACGCTCGCGGTGAAGGTCACCAGCGACGAGGCCGGCCGGGTGCTCACCTTCGACGACATCACCCAGCAATTGAACGACCAGCGCCGCGCCGCCTGGTCCGACGTCGCCCGCCGCATCGCGCACGAGATCAAGAACCCGCTCACGCCGATCCAGCTCGCCGCCGAGCGCCTCAAGCGCCGCTACGGCAAGAAGATCGAGCCCGAGGACGGCACCTTCGCCCAGCTGACCGACACGATCGTGCGCCAGGTGGGCGACCTGCGCCGCATGGTCGACGAATTCTCCTCGTTCGCGCGCATGCCCAAGCCGGTGTTCCGCCAGGAGTCCCTGCTCGACATCGCGCGCCAGGCGATGTTCCTCCACGAAGTCGCGCATCCCACGATCCGTTTCGAGATGAACGCGCCCGATCCGGCACCGGGCCTGATCTGCGATCGCCGCCAGATCGGCCAGGCCTTCACCAACATCGTCAAGAACGCCGTCGAGGCGATCGAAGCGCGCGGGGAGGGGGAGGCGCTGCCTCGCGGCGAGATCGTCATGACGATCGACCCGGAGGCGGGGGGCAGGATCGCGCTAACGCTGGCCGACAACGGCATCGGCCTGCCGGTCGAGCGCGATCGGATCGTCGAGCCCTATATGACGACGCGCAGCCGCGGCACCGGCCTTGGCCTCGCGATCGTGAAGAAGATCGTCGAGGAGCATTTCGGCACCATCGCCTTTTCCGACCGCCCGGGCGGCGGCACGCTGGTGACGATCTGCTTCGACACCGATCAGCTCGCCGAGATGGCGAGCACCCCCGAGGGCGAGGGCGGCGAGGAGCCGCGCCCCGCCGTGCTTACGCGTAGTGGAAGTGCCAAATCATGAGCCTCGATATCCTGGTCGTCGACGATGAGCGCGACATCCGTGAACTGGTGGCCGGCGTCCTGGAGGACGAAGGCTATTCGACGCGCGGAGCGGCGGACAGCGATGCGGCGCTGGAGGCGATCGCGGAACGCCGCCCCAGCCTGGTGCTGCTCGACGTATGGCTGCACGGCTCGCGGCTCGATGGGCTCGAGATCCTCGACGAGATCAAGCGCCGCGATCCTTCGATCCCGGTGCTGGTGATTTCCGGGCACGGCAATCTCGACACCGCGGTGGCCGCGATCCGCCGCGGGGCTTCCGATTTCATCGAGAAGCCGTTCGAGGCCGAGCGCCTGCTGTTTCTCGTCGAGCGGGCCACCGAGACCGAGCGGCTCAAGCGCGAAGTCGCCTCGCTGCGCGCCTCGATCGGCCGCGAGGAAGATCTGACCGGCCAGTCGGGCGCGATCAACACCGTCCGCGCCACGCTGAAGCGCGTGGCCTCCACCGGTAGCCGCGTGCTGATCACGGGCAGCGCCGGCACGGGCAAGGAAGTCGCTGCCCGGCTGCTCCACGGCTGGAGCCAGCGCGCCTCCGCCCCGTTCGTCATCGTCAGCGCCGCGCGCATGCAGCCCGAGCGAGTCGAGGAGGAACTGTTCGGCGTGGAGGAGGGCGGGGACCTGGTCCGCACCGGCCTGCTCGAACAGGCGCATGGCGGCACGTTGTTCCTCGACGAGATCGCCGACATGCCGGTGGCCACCCAGGCCCGCATCCTGCGCGTGCTGACCGACCAGAGCTTCACGCGCGTCGGCGGCACGCGCGTGGTCAAGGTCGATGTCCGCGTCGTCTCGGCCACGGCGCGCGACCTGATGCACGAGATAGCGGAGGGCCGCTTCCGCGAGGACCTCTATTACCGCCTGAATGTGGTGCCGGTGTCGATCCCCCCGCTTACCGAACGGCGCGAGGACATTCCCGTCCTGGTCGAGCATTTCGTCGCGCATTATGCCAATGAACGCCGCGTGCCGACGCCGGAGATCGCGCCCGATGCGATGGTAGCGCTGCAGAGCTACGAATGGCCCGGCAATGTCCGCCAGCTGCGCAACGTGGTGGAGCGGACGGTGATTCTGGCGCCGGGCGACCGGATCGGCCGGATCGACCTCGATCTGCTGCCCCCGGAGGTGCTGGGCCGCCCGGCCGACAATGGCGGCGCCATGGGCACCAACGCGATCATGGGCGCCCCCCTCAAAGAGGCACGCGAGAGCTTCGAGCGCGAATATCTCCGCGTCCAGATCCGCCGTTTCTCCGGCAACATCTCGCGAACCGCCAGCTTCATCGGCATGGAGCGCTCGGCGCTCCACCGCAAGCTGAAGCTGCTGGGGATCACCGACAGCCGGGAGGAATGAAGGCCAGGGCCGCTGCTTCCGCCGTCACCCCCGCTCGAGGCCGGGGCGACGGCATGAGGGCCCCTAGGAGGAGGCGAGCTTCATCAGCACCAGCCCGCCCAGGATCATCGCCGCGGCCGCGAGCCGCAGCGCGCCCGCGCTCTCGCCGAGCACCAGCACGCCCAGCGCGAATGCGCCGATCGCACCGATGCCGGTCCAGACCATATAGGCCGTACCCAGCGGCAGGCTGCGCATCGCGAGCGCGAGCAGCCCGAAGCTTCCGAGCATCGCGCCGATCGTCGTCACGCTGGGCCATAGCCGGGTGAAACCGTGCGACTGCTTCATGGCGAACGCCCAGACGATCTCGAGCAGGCCGGCGAAGAACAACAGAATCCAGGCCACGGGCCCTCCTTTCGGACAAGGGCCGGGCCGTCCCGGACTTCTGCCCTCGCAAGGGAGGGGGAGGACGTTGCCTCGCGCCGGACATCTAGGGAGGAAGCGGGCCGCTTGCAATGCGGGATATCGTGCCGCCGCACCGGGGGCGGCCTCTGTCGACTTCGGCGGGGAATGGCCGCAACTTCGCTGGACGATCCGGCCCCCAGGGCATAAAAGGGCGCCGCTGTGCGCCGAACGGGCGTGCGCTCCGACGCCAGAGAACGGCGCCATGCGGGAAACTCCCGCCAAGAATGAGAGTCACGACCGATGGCCGAAAAGCAGACCTCGCTTCAGGATCTCTTCCTCAACTCGCTGCGCCGGTCGAAGACGCCGGTCACGATGTTCCTCGTCAAGGGCGTCAAGCTCCAGGGCATCGTTACCTGGTTCGACAATTTTTCGGTGCTGCTCCGCCGCGACGGCCAGTCGCAGCTCATCTACAAGCACGCGATCTCCACGATCATGCCATCGGGCCCGGTGGACCTTGCCCCGCTTCTCGAAGCGGTGGGAGAATTCCAGTCCAAGAACCCGGTATTGCAGGAGATTTTCCTGAATGCGGTTCGCCGCCAGCAGGAAAATGTCACGATGTTCCTGGTCAATGGCGTGATGCTCCAGGGCCAGATCGCGGCCTTTGACCTGTTCTGCATGCTGCTCCAGCGCGAGGGCATGGCCCAGCTGGTCTACAAGCATGCCGTCTCGACGATCCAGCCGGCGCACCCGCTGAACCTCGCCGAGGAACAGAATAGCGACGACTGAGGCGCGCCCAGCATGACTACCGGTTTCGAGCGCGACCCCGACGAATTCACCCGGGGGGCGCGCGCGGTCGTTGTCTATCCGGACCTCGGCGGCAGCTCGCGCGATGCAGGGGCGCGCCTGGAAGAGACCGCCGGCCTGGCCGCGGCGATCGGGGTCGACGTGGTCGAGCGCGTGCCCCTGCGCATCCGCGCGCCCAAGCCGGGCACCCTGATCGGCTCGGGCCAGGTCGAGGCACTCGCCGAGACGGTGCGCGACAGGGAACTGACGCTGGCCGTGTTCGATGCCAGCCTCACGCCGGTGCAGCAGCGCAACCTCGAGACGGGGCTGGGCTGCAAGGTGATCGACCGCACCGGCCTCATCCTGGAGATCTTCGGCGAGCGCGCGCGCACCGCCGAGGGCCGGCTTCAGGTCGAGCTGGCGCATCTGGATTACCAGGCCGGCCGCCTGGTGCGGAGCTGGACGCACCTCGAGCGGCAGCGCGGCGGCTTCGGCTTTCTCGGCGGCCCGGGCGAAACGCAGATCGAGGCCGATCGCCGGCTGATCCGCGACCGCATGGCGCGCCTGCGTCGCGAGCTGGATTCGGTCAGCCGTACGCGCACGCTCCACCGCGATCGCCGCCAGCGCGCACCCTGGCCGATCATTGCGCTGGTGGGATATACCAACGCCGGAAAGTCGACGCTTTTCAATCGGTTGACTGGAAGTGACGTCATGGCGGAGAATTTGCTCTTCGCCACGCTCGATCCCACGCTCCGTCAGATCTCGCTGCCGGGCATCGACAAGGCGATCCTCTCGGACACGGTCGGTTTCGTCTCCGAACTGCCGACCCAGCTCGTCGCGGCGTTCAAGGCGACGCTGGAAGAGGTCGTCTCCGCCGACCTGCTGATCCATGTCCGCGACATCGCGCATCCGGACAGCGAAGCGCAGAAGGACGATGTCGAGCAGGTGCTGGCGGATATCGGCGTTGCCGAGACCACGCCGCGCTTCGAGGCGTGGAACAAGATCGATCTGCTCGAGGGGGAAGCCCGTGACGACCTGCTCGCCGAGGCGGCGAAGCGCGAGGACGTGATGCCGGTTTCGGCCGTGAGCGGGGAGGGCGTGGACGCGCTGGTCCATGCCGTCGCCGCGCGCCTCACCCAGGGCCATCGCCGCTACACCGTCCATCTCGATCCCGCCGACGGCGCCGCCGCCGCCTGGCTCCATCAGCATGGCGAAGTTCTGGAACAGGGAATGGACGGGGAACGGGCAGTCTACGAGGTGCGGATGGCGCCGCGGGACTATGAGCGGTTCCTGACGCGGGGTTGAGCGATCAACGGTCCCGCGGCAGTTCCCGCACCTCGATAGTGCCGCCACATTCATAGACTGGATTGCCGGCAAGAAAGGCCCTGGCCGCTTCGAGATCCTCTGCCCGGATGCGAAGATAGCCGCCGAGATGTTCGGAAAGCGGTGCCGGCGTACCGGCCTTGCGGAGGCTTTCGCCACCCGCGATCGCGCTCCCGCCATCGAAGCGGCCGCTGGTCCGCAGCCGCTCGAGATAGGATTGCCACATCTCGGGCGTCGGCGCCTCGTCCACGTCATTGTGCATGAGCAGGATATAGTCGCGCATCAGGCTTCCTCGCGCTTGGCCCTTACCCAGAGTTCTTCCTTGGCATCGAGGTCGAGATCCTCGAAGGCATTGCCAGCTTCTGCTTCCATTGCCTTGAAACGCTTTTCGAATTTTCCATTCGCACTGCGTAGCGCGGCCTCGGGGTCCACACCCAGCTTTCGCGCCCAGTTCACCACCGCGAACAGCAGGTCGCCGACTTCCTCCTCGACCTGGGCTGGCGTTGCGGCGGCTTCGACCTCGGCCAGTTCCTCGTCGATCTTGGCGCGGGCGCCGCTGGGATCGGGCCAGTCGAACCCGGTGCGGGCGGCGCGTTTCTGGAGCTTGTCGGCGCGAAGCAGGGCGGGAAGGCCGATCGCCACGCCGTCGAGCGCGCTCGCATGCCCCTTCGCACCGCGCTCCGACGCCTTGATCTGCTCCCAGAGGTGATGGCCGCCCTCGGCGGCGCCCAGGAAAATGTGCGGGTGGCGGCGCTCCATCTTGTCGCTGATCGCATCGGCGACGTCGGCCAGCGCGAAATCGCCGGCTTCCTCGGCCATGCGGCTGTGGAAGATCACCTGGAGCAGCAGGTCGCCGAGCTCGTCCTTGAAGTCGGCCATGTCGCCGCGCTCGATCGCGTCGGCAACCTCATAGGCTTCCTCGATCGTATAGGGCGCGATCGTCGCAAAGGTCTGTACGGTATCCCATTCGCAACCGCTTGCGGGGTCGCGCAGCCGCGCCATGATGGCGACGAGGCGGTCGATGGCGGTGGCGGGTGCGGTCAAGGCTGGGACTCCGGAGGATGCGGCGGCGACCCTAGGAAGCCATCCATATGAAGGAAAGCCCCGTCGGCCCGGCGATGCGCGCCGGATGCCGCAAGCTCAATCCGGGCGAAGCCTGAGCACCAGATCGCCTTGTCGCCCGGTGCCGCGCAGTTCGACGCGATCGGCGAAGAAGTCGAGCCGGGCGTAGCTCGTCTCGCTCGTGTCGAGCATCGCCTTCATGTTCACATAATGGATGCCGGCCCGCTCGCCATAATTGCCGTCATGGTTATGCCCGTCGAGCCAGATCTTGGCGGAGGGGTGGCGCTCGAGCAGGGCCGTCACCGCTGGAGCGTTCCACAGATTATGGGGATTTTCCGGCCAGACGGGGAAGTGGCTGAACAGCATGACCTTGAGCTTGCGCCTGTCCGCCCGCGTCAGTTCGCTGTCGATCCAGGCCAGCTGCTCGCCGCCGATGCCGCCGTCCCATAGCGGCTTGTCGGGATAGAGCGCGGCATGCGCGGCCATGCTCCTCTTGTGCTCCGGACTGCCGGCCGGCCAGGCGTAGCTGCTCAGGTCGTTGCCGTCGGTCACCAGGAACAGCCAGCCTTGCCGCTCGAAGCTGTAATAGCGCCGGGGCATGCCGAGCTTGGCCGGCACCTGGGGCTTATGGGCATCGTCGATCGCGAACTCGTGATTGCCCAGCACGAAATGCACCGGATGCCGCAGCCGCCGCGCGATCGGCAGCATCGCGTCATAGCTGGCCCAGTCCTTGTCGATGAAATCGCCGAGATGGACGACGAAGGCGAGCCGCTGGCGATTGAAATCCGCCACCGCGGTCGCGAGCTTGCGGGGCGCCGTGTGGTACATGCGCTGGCCGTTATCGGGGGCGTCGGCATATTGCGCGTCCGCGATCGCGCCGATGCTGAAGGTCGGCTTCTCCCCCCGTGGCGCGGGCGCCGCGCCCAGTGCCGCCAGTGCCAGCATGGCCGTCCACCGCATCGCTTCATTCCCTCCGGCTCGATTCGCAGCGGCTTAGGCGCGCCAGGTTGCAGTTTTAAGCAGCCGGAGCGGTCCCGGCTGTCATGCGCGCTTCATGGAGTGGGCCTAGCCCTCGCAGGGGCAGGGTGATTCCCCTGGGGAGGAGCGGCATGACGGGGCGGGCAGGGCCTGGCGGGGAGGCGGCGCGATGAACGAACTGACCGCCATCGTCGCGCGCCGCCATGCGGCGGCCGAGGAAGTAGCGCTGCGCGCCGCGCTCCAGCGCTTCGTCGAGGGCCGGCTGCGCGATCGGGACGAGGGCGAGGATATCGTCCAGGAAACCTATGTCCGCCTCTATGACTATCGCCGCACGCGCGGCGTCGCCGATGTCGGCGCCTTCTGCTTCGCGGTGGCGCGCAACCTGGTCTTCGATCATTTCCGGCGTCGCCGCGCGATGCCGGAGGCCGCCGAACTGGCCGAGGACATCGCCTGCCCCCTGCCGCGGGCCGAGGAAGTCCTGGATTATCGCCAGCGCGTGGAAATCCTGGTCGCGGCACTCAAGGTGATGCCGCCGCTGCGCCGCGAGGTGTTCCTGCGCCGCCGGCTCGACGGCGTGGCCTGCGCCATCATCGCCGCCGACCTCGAGATGAGCCTCGCCGCGGTGGAGAAGCATTGCACCCGCGCGGTCGCCGATCTGCGCGCGGCGCTCGAACGGCGCGGCTTGCCGGCAGGGGCTGCCCGGTGAGCCGGCGCGCGGTTCTGCGGGATGCCGCCCATTGGGCGATGCGCGAGGACGAGGCGGTGCTCGGCGAAGCGCCGCCCGCCGATGCGATGGGCCAGCTCCCGCGGCTCTCGGACGGGGACGTCCAGGCCATGCGCGCCAATCGCCGCCGCGCGATCGGTACCGGCGGCGCGCTGGCGTTGGTCGCCGCGTTCGGCATCGGCGGCTGGCAGGCCGGCTGGTACCGCGCCGCCGCGCCGGCGCCGATCCATTACGAGACGGCGCGGGGCCAGCAGCTCGATGTCGCGCTCGCCGACGGCTCGAAACTCCACCTCAACGGCGCGACCAGCCTCGACGTGACGCTCGGCGCGGATCGCCGCACGGTGACGATGCAGCGCGGCGAAGCCTATTTCGACATCGCCCATCGGCCCGATCAGCCCTTCACCGTGCATGCCGAGGGATCGGCGACGCGGGTACTCGGCACTGCGTTCGACATCGATATCGCAAGCGGCGGCGTTCGCATCGCGGTCTATCGCGGCAAGGTGCGCTTCGGTGGTGACGGCGCCGACAGACATGCGGTGATCGTCGAAGCCGGCTGGCGCAGCCGCTTCGCCGGCGGTCAGGCGCGCGCGCCGACGCGCTTCGATGCGACGCAACAGGATTGGCGCCAGGGCTGGCTGGACATCGACAATATGCGGCTCGGCGAGCTGGTCGATGCGCTCAATCGCCGCGGTGGCTCGCGCATCGTCCCGCCGCCCAAGTCGCTCGCATCGATCGCGGTTGCCGGGCGGTTTCGCCTTGATAATCCACGGCAATTACTTGGCGCCATGGGCGCTGCCTATGATTTTCAGGTCGTTCGCAAGGGGGATGAACTGCACCTGGTTCCCACCCGTGAAGGTGTCACGCCGTCGTCAGATCGATGACATTGCGCTGCAATAAAATTCTTTTGTCCGGAAGCTGATCGACCCCCGTCTTCCTCCCCGGAGGCGCACATCGCGCCCGAGCGGAGGAACATAATGGATCGCACTAGGGGAATTTCACTCATGGCAGTGGCAATCATGCTCGCCATGCCGGCCATGGCCCAGGCACGCAGCGCCGAAGTTTCGATGCACGTGCAGATGCGCTTCGACATCGGCGCGTCGGACCTGCGCAGCGCCATTTCGCAGTTCTCGCAGGCCACCGGCGTGCAGGTGGTGGTCGCGCCGAACGTGGTCGCCGGCCGCCGCACCGGCGGGGTGCGGGGTGCGCTCACCGTGCGCGCGGCGCTTGATCAGCTGCTGCGCGGCACCAACCTGATCGCCTCGATGCGCGGCGGCGTTGTGGTGCTTACGCCGGCGCGGGCCGTGGCCGCGCCGCGCCGCGCTGTTCATGCCGGTGCCGCCAAGCCGGTCGCGCAAGCCGCTGCGCAGGCCGAGCCCGAGGCGCCGCGCGTCCAGGAAGAGTCCGAGATCGTCGTTTCCGGCTATCGCGAGAGCCTTACCGCGGCGCAGCAGCTGAAGCGCAAGGCCGTCGGCGCCGAGGACAATATCGTCGCCTCCGATATCGCCGCCTTTCCCGACCTGAATCTCGCCGAGGCGCTGCAGCGCATCCCCGGCATCACCATCACCCGCGACACCGGCGAGGGCCGGCAGATCGCGCTTCGCGGCCTGGGCGCGGATTTCACCCGCACCCAGCTGAACGGCATGGAAGTGATGGGCAACACCGCCTCGGGCATGGACAATCGCGGCGCGGTCAGCCGTTCGCGCTCGTTCGACTACAGCCTGTTCGCGTCCGAACTGTTCAACCGCGTCGCGGTGCAGAAGTCGTTCGCGGCGGAGCAGGACGAGGGCGGTATCGCCGGCACCGTGCAACTCTACAGCGCCAAGCCGTTCGACTATGCCGGTTCGAAGTTCGTCGTCTCCGCCAAGGGCCAGACGAACACCAACACCAGCGGAGTCACCCCGCGCGTCGTCGGCCTGGCCTCGACTCGCTCCGGCGATTTCGGTGCGCTGGTCTCGGTCGCCTATAGCCAGATCAAGAGCAACGAATATGGCTATCGCAACTGGGGCTGGGGCCTGACCAAATATGGCGCCGCCAATATCGGCCCCGAGATCGACGCGGCGACCCGTGCAAAGCTGCTCGCCGGCGTGTATCAGCCGACCGCCCAGTCGCCCTCGACCTGGTATACCGATCGCCGCCGGCTCGGGATCACCTCGTCGGTCCAGTATCATCCGGGCGACGATTTCAAGCTCGACGTCGACTTCCTCTATGGCCGCCTGTGGGACTATCGCGACGATTATGCGCTGGCCACTGCGGGCAGCAACCCGCTGACCGGCGCCAGCGTCGGCGGCACGCAGGTGATCCGCAGCGCGGTGATCGACGACACCAATACGCTGCGTGCCGCGAGCTATACGGGCATCGACCTGCGCTCCGAGCATCACATCGTCAAGAACCACACCGATTTCTATCAGGGCGTCGCCAATCTGAGCTGGAAGATCGGCGATCGGCTGACCATCCATGCGCTGGGCGGCTATGAACAGTCGGACTTCGCCCAGCCGGTGTTCGACAAGGTGTTCATGGAGGCGAAGCAGACGCCGTTCAGCTACGACACCCGGCCGCGCATCCCGGTCAACACCTATGGCATCGACCTGAAGAACCCCGATCTCTGGACCGTCCAGCGCCTGGACGTGCAGGAGAATGCGATCACCAACCGCTATCTCAACGGCAAGCTGGATGCCGCCTACGACCTGGGCGGCGGCCTGACCTTCAAGGCCGGCGGCGCCTACAAGAAGTTCACCAATACGGGCTATACCTGGGCCAACAAGGTGTTCCACAACGTGCCGGCGAACATCCCCGTGCCGAACGGCATGAAACAGCTCGTCGGGCCCGACACGCTGCTGCAGTACATCGTCGGCAATGTCGACGCGATCTATGCCTATGTCGGCGACAAGCGCGACCTGACCGCCGCCAATCTGC
>ERZ778025.2423-NODE-2423-length-10465-cov-3.627474_pt1 | contig 10465 bp, 5 predicted proteins | sample MGYA00375755_ERZ778025 | MGnify/ENA primary metagenome ERZ778025 (study PRJEB29350, sample SAMN05389825) | bioreactor metagenome | isolation source: Thiocyanate bioreactor | place: South Africa: University of Cape Town | collected 2014-03-17 ... | reverse complement strand
GCGCAAGGTGGTGGTGAAGCAGCTCAACGCGATCCAGAACTTCGGCGCGATGGACGTGCTGTGCACCGACAAGACCGGCACGCTCACCCTCGACCGGATCGTGCTGGAACAGCACCTCGATCTCGACGGCGAGGAATCCGACGACGCGCTGGAATACGGTTATCTCAACAGCCACTTCCAGACCGGCCTCAAGAACCTGATGGACAAGGCGGTGCTCTCGCACCGCGACCTCGAACATTCCGTCGCGAAATGGAAAGTCGCGGACGAAATTCCGTTCGACTTCCAGCGCCGCCGCATGTCGGTGGTGCTGGCGCCGACGGACACAGCGGCGGATGCCGACGAAATCCTGATCTGCAAGGGCGCGGTCGAGGAGATGCTGTCGATCTGCACGTTTGCGCGCGAGGGCGGTCGGGACATGCCGATGACCGACCATCGCCGCGACACCATCCGCGAGATGACCCACGGTTTGAACGAAGACGGGTTGCGCGTGCTGGTCGTCGCGATCAAGCATCAACGCACGCCGGGCCGCGCGTATGGCGTCGCCGACGAGCAGGGCTTGACCGCGATCGGCTGCCTGGCCTTCCTCGATCCGCCCAAGGACACCGCACACACCGCGATCGCGGCGCTGCACCAGCACGGCGTCGCCGTGAAGGTGATCACCGGCGACAACGAGGCGGTCACCCGCAAGATTTGCCGCGAGGTCGGGTTGGATGTCGAACATTCGGCGCTCGGGCGCGACCTCGAGGATCTCGACGGCGCGGCTTTCGACACGGCGGTCGCCCGCACCACGGTATTCGCCAAGATGTCGCCGCTGCAGAAGGCGCGGGTGGTGGCGTCGCTGCAGCGCCAGGGCCACACTGTCGGCTTCCTCGGCGACGGCATCAACGACGCGCCCGCGTTGCGCGCGGCCGACGTCGGCATCTCGGTGGACACCGCGACCGACATCGCCAAGGAATCGGCCGACATCATCCTGCTCGAAAAAAACCTGATGGTGCTGGAAGAGGGGGTGCTGGAGGGCCGCGTCACCTTCGGCAACATCATCAAGTACATCAAGATGACGGCCAGTTCCAACTTCGGCAACGTGTTCAGCATGCTGATCGCCAGCATCTTCCTGCCGTTCCTGCCGATGCTGCCGCTGCAGATCCTGGTGCTGAACCTGCTCTACGACATTTCGCAACTGTCGATTCCGTTCGACCGCATGGACGAGGAATACATCCGCTACCCGCGCAAGTGGGATGCGGGCGACATCGGCCGCTTCATGGCCTGGATCGGACCGACGAGTTCGGTGTTCGACATCACCACGTTCCTGCTGCTGTGGTTCTGGTTCGGCGCCAATTCCGTCGCACCCGCGCACCAGGCGTTCTTCCAGTCCGGCTGGTTCGTGGAAAGCCTGATCACGCAAACGCTGGTGGTGCACATGATCCGGACGCGCAGGATTCCATTCCTGCAGAGCGCGGCCTCGGCGCCGGTGCTCGCGCTTACCGGCGCGATCATCGCGATCGGCATCGCGATTCCCTACACGGCGCTCGGCCGGCACCTCGGCATGGTCGAACTGCCGCTGGAATACTTCGGCTGGCTGGCCGCGACGGTGGTCGCGTATTGCGCGCTGACGCAGGTCGTGAAGACGATCTACATGCGCAGGTTCGGGCGTTGGTTGTAGCATCACCCGCGCGTGTAGGTTGGGTAGAGCCCGCGCCTTTTGCGGGCGAAACCCAACATCGTCGTTCGCCCTGTTGGGGTTCGCAAAGGGCGCTCATCCCAACCTACCTTTTACGGGTCCGGAGATTCCTGCCATGACAACCATCTACGATTTCGAAGCCGATTTGCTCGACGGCACGCCGCAGAAACTGGACGCGTATCGCGGCAAGCCGCTGCTGATCGTCAACGTCGCCTCGAAGTGCGGGTTCACACCGCAATACGAAGGGTTGGAAGCGTTGTATCGCGCGCACAAGGGCCAGGGTTTCGAGATCCTCGGCTTTCCCTGCAACCAGTTCGGGCATCAGGAGCCGGGCGAAGCGGATGAAATCCGCAATTTCTGTTCGACCAAATACGACGTGACGTTTCCGCTGTTCGCGAAGATCGACGTCAACGGTGCCGATACGCACCCGCTGTACAAGTTCCTCAAGCACGCCGCACCGGGTCTGCTGGGATCGGAAGCCATCAAGTGGAATTTCACCAAATTCCTGGTCGATCGCGACGGCAACGTGGTGCGGCGTTATGCCTCGGCGGATACGCCGGAGAAGATCGGGAAAGACATCCAGGCGTTGCTGGGCAGCGCTTGAACGAGACAGTCCGGGGAACGCAATGAGCGAACACCATTCCGGTTCCTGCCTGTGCGGGGCCGTGAAATTCACCGTCGAGGGCACGTTCGATCGCTTTTATCTGTGCCACTGCGACCACTGTCGCAAGGACACAGGCTCGGCCCATGCCGCCAACCTGTTCACGTCGTCGGCATCGTTGAAATGGTTGTCCGGTGAAGACAAGGTGGTCACCTTCGCATTGCCCGGCACCCGGCACCAGCGGAGTTTCTGCGCGACCTGCGGTTCGGCGCTGCCGCTTGTGTCGCCGTTCGGGTTGATCGTGCCTGCCGGATGCCTCGACACGGCCTTGTCGAAGCGGCCGGACGCGCACCTTTTCGTGGCGAGCAGGGCGGCCTGGGACCAGCACCTGGAAACGCTGCCCACGTTCGATGGGTTCCCTTCCTAGCGGTGTTGGTTTCAAACAGGCTGGGGTGGCCCCGCGTTGGCCTTGCGCGCCAGCAGTCTACGCAATTCGTTTTTCTCCGCCTCGTCCAGCGCGCCCTCCGACTGCTTGCGGATCAGGCCATCCAGCTGCTGTTGCGTGGTTTGTTCGGCAAGCTTGCGGATCGCGTCGGTGAATTCCGCACGCAGGGCTTCGGGTTCACCGGGAAATTCCGTGAGCGCGAGTTTTTGCAGCGCGGCCGACTCTTCGCGGCCCGCAAAGTGTTCCAGTAGCAGCGCGGTGTTGATGCCGGGCCGCTCCTGCAGGAAATCCAGCAACTCGGTCAGCAACGGAATGCCCGGCTTGTCCAGCCCGGCGAAGGCGTGGGGCAGCGTGACGTCCTGCGCCAGCGACGGCTCGGTGAGCAGCATCGCGATGGCGCTGCGGACCAAGGTGCGGCGCGGTGTGTTGTTGGCGGACGTCGCCGGTCGGCTTGAAGCCGGTGGCGCGGCGTGTGTTGGCTGCACGCCCGTGCGTTTCTCCAGCTCAGCAAACATCAGGTCGCGAAACGCGCCATCGGGCAACTTCGCGAGCAGTGGCTTCGCGTGTTCGGCCAAGCGTGCGCGGCCGTCCAGCGTGGCTACGTTCACATCGTGCGAGAGATAGGCGTAGAAATATTCCGACAGCGGCGTTGCATTTTTCAGGCGTGCCTCGAAACCTTCCCGGCCTTCCTTACGCACCAGCGTGTCGGGATCTTCGGTTGCCGGCAAAAACAAAAAGAATGCCTGGCGTCCGTCGCGCATCCGCGGCAGCACCGATTCCAGTGCGCGCCACGCGGCGCTGCGGCCGGCGCGATCGCCGTCGAAGCAGAAGAACACGTCGGGTGCGGCGCGGAACAACAATTCCGCATGTTCATTGGTGGTCGCGGTGCCCAACGTCGCGACGGCCTGCGTCACGCCGGCCTGGTGCAGCGACACCACGTCCATGTAGCCCTCGACCACGATCAGGCGTTCCAGCTTGGTGTTGGCTTGCCGTACCTGCCACAATGCGAACAGCTCGCGGCCCTTGTGGAACAGCGGCGTCTCGGGTGAGTTGAGGTACTTCGGGCCATCGCCGCGGTGAGAACCCGCGGCAGGGATGCCCGGCTCTTGATCTTCGCGCGCAGGGCGCGCGCTGGAAGAAATGATCCTTCCGCCAAAGGCGATCACCCGTCCGCGCCGGTCGAGGATCGGGAACATCAATCGCTCGCGGAAGCGGTCGTACTGCTTGCCCTTGTCGCCGGTCGAAAGCATGCCGGCCTGTTCCAGCATTTTCACCCGCGCATCGCTGGTACCGAGCGCGCGCTTCACCGCGTCCCAGCCGCCCGGCGCCCAGCCGATGCGGAAGCGTTCGATGATGTCCTTGTCGAGGCCGCGCTTCCTGCAGTACGCGCGTGCGGCGTCGTTGTCGGGCAATTGCGCCTGATAGAAACCTGCCGCGCCATCCAGCAACGCGTAAAGATCGGTGTGGTCTTCGCGTGGCCGCGAAGACCCGCCTTCGTGCGGCACGGCCAGGCCGACCGATTGCGCGAGTTCCTCGACCGCGTCGGGGAACTCCAGCCGGTCGTACTCCATCAGGAAACGCACCGCGCTGCCGTGCGCTCCGCAGCCGAAGCAGTGGTAGAACTGCTTCGCGGGGCTGACGTAGAACGATGGCGTGCGTTCGTCGTGGAACGGGCAGCACGCGGTCCACTCGCGGCCCGCGCGTTTCAGCGGCACGCGCTGCTGCACCACGTCGACGATGTCGACGCGGGCCAGCAGTTCGTCGATGAAGCGTTCGGGGATCAGGCCGGGCATGACGCGCTGGAGCAATTTCCGTATTGATGGTTACGAAAAGCACCCCCATCCGCCTTCGGCACCTTCCCCCGCGCTACGCGCGGGGGAAGAAATGCCTGGTTTCCCCGCATGCGGGGGGAAGCTGCCCGAAGGGCTGAAGGGGGCCTTCTCGTCAGCACTTGAGTTGAAAGTGCCCTAGGATGCCATGCGCGGGCAGCAGACGCGATCAGCGCCGTCGCAACGTTGGAGATGGCGGGAACGGCATCGGCATTCGGTCGAATCCGGCCATACCCGCGGGCCGGCTCTCGCGTTACCATGCGGGTCAGTCAGATAGAGGGGATCCGCCATGACCGATTTCGCGCTCGACGCGTTGCTCGCGCCCGTCGACGAAGCGTCGCCGACCGGACTGGATCTGGAGTACGACGCCGACTTCCTCGCCCTGGAACGCGCCGCCGCGCCCAAGGACGAGCGGGTAATGGGCGACGACGTCAAGGCAGCGGAAGAGCACGATTAGGACAGCGTCGCCGACATGGCGCTGGCTTTGCTGCGTCGCTACAAGGATCTGCGCGTGGCGGTGCACCTGTCGACCGCATGGCTCCGCACCTCGGGTATGCCGGGTTGGGCAGCCGGTATGGAGTTGGTGCGTGGCCTGCTGGAAACCTGGTGGGACGGGGTGCATCCGCAGCTGGATGCCGAGGACGACAACGATCCCACCGCGCGGGTGAATGCGGTGGCGCCGATCGGCAGCCTCGATGGGGCGCTCGGTTATTTCCAGACCACGCCGTTCGTGCAATCGTCGCGCCTCGGGCGCTTCTCGTTGCGCGACCTGCGCATCGCCAATGGCGAATTCAAACCCGCAGCGCCGGCCGGAGGCGAGGGCGAGACACCCGCGCCACCGTCGCTGACGGAAATCGAGGCTTGCTGCATGGATTGTCCGGAAGACGAGCTCACCGGCACCCTCGCGGCCGTGGACCGCACGCTGGAACACGTGCGCGCCATCGACCAGCTGTTCGGCGAGCACGTCGGTACCGCCGGGCCCGAATTGAAACCGCTGCTGGCCGATGCCCAGGAGTTGAAAAAGTTTCTCGGCGCCCAGCTGGTCCGCCGCAATCCTCAGGCCGCCGCGGAAGCTGGCACCGAGGCTGGCGAAGCCGCCGGCGCGAATGCGGTCGCGGGCAACGGCCGGATCAATGGCCCGCAGGACGTGCTGCGCCGCATCGACGACATTTGCGACTACTACGCGCGCGCCGAGCCTTCCAGCCCGGTTCCGATCCTGCTGCGCCGCGCGCAGCGGCTGGTGGGAATGTCCTTTGCGGACTTGATGAAAGACCTGGCGCCGGGCGGGGTGAGCGAACTGCAGGTCATTTCAGGATCGTCCGCCGACGAGTGACCTGTCTCGACAGCTCAGTACACGCCCTTGCAGGTGCGCGTGCCAGAGCGCACCAGCAGTTGATGCAGTGACGGGTCCCAGCTGATGGTCAGGCCATTGCCCAGTCCGGAAGTGATGCCGGCATCCGGACCCTGCGTCACCGGCCCCATCTTCGTTTCCTGCCCGGGCGCCTCGCCTGCCGCGGCGGTGAGGGTGTAGGAGGCAGGCGTGCCGCACGCGGAAACATCGACGCTGCGGGTGACGGTCTGGTCGCGGCCGGTGATCGATACCGTTGCCGAAGCCAGCGACACCGGGGCGGATTGGCCCTCGCAAGTTGCGATCAGCGCATAGGAAACCTTGAAATGCTGCTGCGGCGCCACCTGCAGCACGGCGACAGCAGGTGGCTGCGACGTGCATCCGAACAGGAACCCCTTGCGTTCCGCCGCCAGCCGCAAGGTGTAGGCACCCGGCGCCAGGTTGGCGGCCCCGGGCCATTGCAGTTCGACGCGACCCGGCTGCGCGGCGACGAGTTGTGGTTGCGTGCCGACCAGTTTGCCGTCGGCGCCGACAACCGTCACTTCGGGGTTGGCGCATTGCGCGTCCACCAGGTTGGCGCCGGTCAACACGAACTTCGGCACCGCGTCCTGCTTGCCCAGAACGAACAGCGGACGCTGGTCCAGCGTTTCGACGCCATCAATGACCGGCAGCGGTGCCTTCTGTGACGAGGTATCGGCAGACAATTGCTCCAGCGTGGCGGTGAGCGCGGCGAGCATCGCCCCGGTTTCGTCCCTGGTGCAGGCCGTTGCCGAGGCATCCAGCCATGCCTGCACGCGCTTGGCCGCTGCCTCCGCGCGGATCGCGGCATCGCCCAGCATTTTGCGCAAGTTCGCGCCCATGCGTTGCAGCTGCCCATCGACCGCCTGCAAGTCGGCGTCTTGCGTGCCGTCGCCGCGCGCCTTCACGGCTTGCTGCACCTTGGCAAGGTCGGCGATGACCATCGCGCCGGTGAGACGCGGCGCCACCTGCTGGGCGGAGGCAGCCAAGGCCGCAAGCGTCAGCACGCCTCCCAGCGCGCAGATGCGAATCGCCCTTGCGACTTCGCGTGGCCAGCGGATGCTTGACGGATTCGACCTGGATATCTGCATGTCAATTGTTGTCCGGGCATTCCGGGGAAGGCTGGTCCGGCGAGCACTGCCGCTGGTCGGCCGGCAGCAGCAGGCCGGGCGGCACCACCCCATAGGCGCGATACGTAGCGGTGATCACGCCGACGTCGATGTACTGGTCGGAATGGCCATTGACGCCCTGGGAGCGACTGGAAAGGATGGAAGTCGGCACGTTCACGCTGGTTGCCCCCGTCAACGGCAACAGGTTGCCGTTGTAGTCCACGGCGTAGAAGTACGCCGGCGGCAGCCCGATCGCGGCAATGACCTGTGGACTGGTGCCGGTGACGTAGATCGGTGCGTTGGCCAGGCCGATGTGTCCGCTGGCCGACCAGGTACCGGCGCCATCGTACAGCCACGTGGTGCCGTTTTGCAGCAGGTCGCCATTGCGCACGGCGAGGTAGAGATCCGACTTGCCGGCGTCCACGGTGTAGGCGCTGCCGTTCACCGATGCCAGCGTCAGTGTTCCATCATTGGTAAGACTGAAGCCGGCCTTCGACGAGAATCCGCCAAGGACGCCGACGTGGTTGCCCATGAACTGGCCTGCCGATCCCAGCGTGGTGGTGCCGGTGGCGCTGCCGGCGAGGGTGGCGGCGGTGATGCTGCCGTTGGCGCCGCCGGTGATCGTGCCGTTGCCGGTTTGCGTCAAGGTGGTGGTGCCCGCGCCGCTGTTCACGGCCGCATCGATCACCAGATTGCCATTCGCAGCGAGGCCTACCTTGGTGCCGGTCACGGCATTGGCGACGGCGAGGTCGCCCGCGGAAGCGAGCGTGATGGCCGCGCCCTGCACCGCCTGATTCACCGTCAGCGCGTTGCCGTTGCCGGTGGTGGCAAGGCTGATGTCGCCTGCGTTGCCGGTGGTCGTCAGCGGACCGCCCACCACCAAGGCCTTGGTGTTGGTCAGGTAAAAGTTTTTCGCCTTGAACGCATTCAGCGCGTCAATCCCGGTTTGCGTGAGCCTGGTGTCGCCGACCGAGCTGCCGGTCAGGCTGTTCGCCTGCACCAGGCCGTTCGCGCCTTCTGCAATCGCGCCCGACGATACCAGCGTGGCCAGACCGCCCTTGACCGTGCCGTCGATCGTCAGGTCGTTGCCTGCACCCGTGGTTTCGAGCGTGGTGGTGGCGCCGCCGTCGACGGTACTGCCCGCGACCACCGTCAGCCCGGAATCCGTGGTCAGGCTGAAACCGGCCGCGGTGAAGTTGCCGAGGTTGTCGACATCGTTGGTGCCGTCCAGCGTGGTGCTGCCGATCGAATTTCCGGTCAGCGTGCCGGCGATCAACGCCCCTTGCGCGCCTTCGTCGATGGCGCCGGAAGCCTTGAGCGTGGTCGTGGTGCCCTTCAAGGTGCCATCGATGGTCAGGTTGCCGTTGCTGCCGGTGACGGTCAGCGCGGTATTGGCGCCGCCATCGACCGTGGTGCCGGCCATCACCGTCAACGCCTGGCCATTGGTCAGCGCCAATCCGTTGGCCTTGAAGTTGCCCAGGTTGTTGACGGCGTTGCTGCCGGTCAATTGCACGCCGTGTGCAGCACTGCCGGTGAGGATGCCCGCGGTGACGGTGCCTTGACTGCCCTCGTTGATCGCGCCGGATGAAACCAGGCTGGTCAGCGTGCCTTTCACATTGCCATCGAGGGTCAGGTCGCCGCCTGTTTTCAACGCCGTGCTGTCGCCACCGTCGACCGTGCTGCCCGCGGTCACCGTCAAAGCGCTGGCATTGGTCAGGCTGAAACCGGCAGCCGTGAAGTCGCCGAGATTGGCGATGGCGTTGGCGCCGGTCAGCGCGACGCTGCCCTGCGCGGCGCCGGTGAGGGTGCCGGCGGTGATGGTACCGGTGCTGCTTTGGCTGATTGTGCCGGCCGCGCCATTCTGGACCAGCGTGGTGACGCCGCTGCCGCTGTTGACCGCCGCGTCGATCGCGAGATTGCCATTGGCGGTCAGGTTGATCGTGGTGCCCTGGATGGCCCGGACCACGCTCAAATCGCCCGCCGAAGCGAGGCTGATCATCCCGCCGGTCAGGGTCTGTCCCACGCTCAATACATTGCCGGGGCCGGTGGTGGTCAGGCTGATGTTGCCGGTGGTGACCAGCGGGCCCTGCACCGTCAACGCCGCCGCGTTGACCAGCGAGAAGTTCACGGCGCTGAACTGTGCCAGGGTGCCTATCTGGTTGGCGCCGGCAAGCGTGGTATCGCCCGCCGACGAGCCGGTCAGGGTGGTGGCCTTGATGATGCCGGCGTTGCCCTCGGCGATCGCGCCGGACGAAGTCAGCTCGGTGGTGGTGCCTTGCACCGTACCGTTGATCGTGAGGTCGCTGCCCGCGCCGGTGGTCGTCAACGTGGTGCCGGCGCCGCCATCGACCGTGGCGCCAGCGGCTACGGTCAAGGCTTGCCCGCTGGTCAGGCTGAAGCCGGCAGCCGTGAAATCACCCAGTGAACCGATCGCGTTGTTGCCTTCAAGGATGGTTGTCCCGACCGAACTGCCGGTCAGGCTGGCGGCGGTAATGACGGTGCCCACGTTCTGGCTGATGGTGCTGCCGGAAGTCAGGCTGAGCGCACCACCCGCCGTGACATTGCTGCCCAATACGATGCCGCCTGCGCCCGTCAACGTGATGTTGCCGCCGGTCAGCGCGGCCGTGTTCAAGGCACCGCCGTTGGCCGCCAGGGTGATGTTGCCGGTGCCCGCGTTGATCGCGCCGACGCCGAACAACGCGCCGCCGGCGACCAGGCTCACGTCGCCGTTGCCGGAGTTGGTCAGGCCGGCAATGTTCAGGTCGTTCTTATCCGCCAACGTGATGCCCGCTCCCGCAACCGTCACGCTGCCGGTGAAGTCGTTGTTCACATTGCCGAGCGTGATGGCATTGCCACCCGCAAGGATCGAAGTGGTTCCGCCGACCGTCAGCGGGCCGCTGCCTTGCAGCACCGCGCCGCCGGCATTGACCGTCAATCCATTGCCGACTGCAAGCGTGCCAAGCCTGGTTGTGCGGCCTGCTCCCGTGTTGGTGACCGTGAGCGAACCGGCCGCGGTGCCGCTGACGCCGAGATTGCTGTCCGCAAGGATCGTGGAGATGCCGGCGAGGTTGCCCGCGATTCCCGTCGAACCGGTGCCGGCCAGGTTGACGTTCACTGGCGTGGTGTAGCCGGTGTAGTCGAGCGTGCCGCCGGTGCCTGCATCGAGGCTGCCGGACAGGCTGCCATCCGCCCCCGAATGCATCGTGAAATGCCCGGTGCCGGTATCGACAAGGCTGCCGATGCCGGTGAAGGATCCGGAGAGCGTGGTTACCGTGCCCTGGTCGTTTCCCGTCAGGGCCCAGTTTTGATTGGATGCGACGATCGTACCGGCGCCGCTGTCGGCAACATTCTCGAACGAGGTCCAATTCACGGCGCCGTTGTTGCCGGTGCCGGCACCGGTGAGCGCGTAGGTCTGGTTGTTGCCCTTGATGGTGTCG
>ERZ778025.2422-NODE-2422-length-10465-cov-4.458694_pt1 | contig 10465 bp, 9 predicted proteins | sample MGYA00375755_ERZ778025 | MGnify/ENA primary metagenome ERZ778025 (study PRJEB29350, sample SAMN05389825) | bioreactor metagenome | isolation source: Thiocyanate bioreactor | place: South Africa: University of Cape Town | collected 2014-03-17 ... | reverse complement strand
TGCCGGAATTGAACAGCGTCGGCGTCGAGGCCATGAAGTCGAACGACGACAAGAGGTCGTAGAATTCGATGGCGCGCGCCTCGCGGTCGATCTCGCGGATCGCAAGGCCCATGGCGACGCGCATGAAGAAGGCCTGCGGCAGTTCGATGCGCTTGCCGCCTTCATGCAGGAAATAGCGGTCGTACAGCGTCTGCAAGCCGAGGAACTGGAACGACAGATCGCGCTCCGGCCTCAAGGCGGCGGCGATCCGCGAAAGATCGAAACGGCCAAGCTCCGGATCGAGCAGTCCCGCCTTTATGCCGGTCTTCACATAGGCCGGGAAATATTCGGAATAGCGCTCGGCCATATCGGCCTGCGAGGCCTGCACCGGCGCACCGTGGACAAACGACAGCACCTCGTTGCGCAATTTATCCAGCAGCAGGCGCGCGCTGACATAGGCGTAGTTCGGCTCCTGCTCCACCAGCGTGCGCGAGGCCATGATCGAGGCCAGCGCCAGCTCGTCCTGGCTGATGCCGTCATAAAGATTGCGCCGCGTCTCCGCGAGCACCGGTGCGGCATCGGCGCCTTCAAGGCCGGCGCAGGCCTCCTCGATGATCAGCGCCAGGCGCTTGTGATCGAGCGGCACCCGCGTGCCATCGGCGAGCGTGACACGAAGCGCGGGCTCGGCCGCCGCGGGCTGCGCCGCTTCCTGATCGGCTCGGCTGCGCGCGCGCTCCTCGCGATAGAGCACATAGGCGCGCGCCACCTTGTGGTGCTCGCTGCGCATCAGCGCAAGTTCGACCTGGTCCTGCACGTCCTCGATATGGAAGGTGCGCCCCTCCCCAAAACGGCGGGTCAGCGCGCCGACAACCTCCGCCGTCAATTGCTCGACGATCTCGTGCACACGCCGCGAGGCCGCCGCGGTGTTGCCCTCCACCGCGAGGAACGCCTTGGTCATCGCCAGCGAAATCTTGCTCGGGTCGAACGGCGACACCGTGCCGTTGCGGCGGATGATCTGGAACGGCGGTTCGCTCGTCGAAGCCGGCGCCAGTGATTCAGGGCGGAATTGATACAGAGGAGCGGATTTGGCGGCTTCGCGTTCGAGAGACAACATCGGCAAGGACCCCGTGTGATGCGTTGGCAGTAAGGGGGTTTGGCCGAGGGACGCTGCATGGATCCGGCGACGAGGCCGGCCCGCGTGCAAGCGACCGCCGCCGGACACCCCGCCCGTGGACGTTCTGGTGTCGCGGCAGGTCTCCTGGCTCGCAGGTCGATGCCGATCCCGGCCTTCCCAACGCGAAAACGCGTCAGTGACCTTGCTGGAATCAGCTCACTGCTTACAGTTGCGGGGGCAGCGCTGGAATCATTGCCCTTTCGGCAATTCACCAGCTTCCCTTCTTAGCCACCAAATCTTGCGATCTGATAGAACCACGACGCCTATATGTTGTGACGAAGGCTGATTCCTGTCAACACGGAACCGGGCCTTTCTCCCCGCTATCCCACCTGACCAGCAGCCGTGGCGAGGGCCGGATTTTGACACCCGGCAGCGCGAAACGGCTGGATTTTGTGGTCGGAAATCCCGAAAGCGGCGAGATCCGCAGCCAAATCTGCCAGATCCGGGGCGCCGAACAGCGCGGAATGCACGGTGGTCCGGATTTCATAAGCAACGCCGCTGGCCAGCAGATGCCGCAGGCTCTCGCGCGCCTTGCCCCCACTGCCGGCGACGCCGGTGATCCGGGTATAGCCGGCGAATGCGGCCTTGATGTCGAAGCCGACCCAATCGACCAGCGGCAGCACCGCGGCGAGCCGTTCGGGATAAGGTCCGGCGCTATGCAGGCCGATGCGGAAGCCGAGCGCACGCACGGCGCGCATCGCCTCCGGCAACGCCGCCTGCAAGGTCGGCTCGCCGCCGGAGAACACCACGCCGTCGAGCAGGCCGCGGCGGCTGTCGAGAAACGACATCACCTCGGGCCATGCGATGGCCGCCTCTGTATTCGGCGGAATGAGATGCGGGTTGTGGCAATAGCCGCATGCCCACGGACAGCCCTGACAGAACACGGTGGCGACGAGCTCACCCGGCCAGTCGCAGGTGGACAGCCGGACGAGCCCGCCGACGCGAAGCTCAGCGGAGCGCGGCACGCGCTTCGCTGAAGAACCGGCGTTCATTGTGTTCGCCCTTCTTGCCGCGGTTGAACGAAGACACCGGGCGGTGATAGCCCATCACGCGGGTCCAGACTTCGCAGGGCTGGCGCTCGTCGTCGCTGAGCGTGATGTTGTCTTCGATGGTGACGTGCTGGTTCATCCTTGTCTCCTTTCAATGCGCGGCCGCCTGCCGCTTGGCTGCGAGCCGTTCGGCATCGCATTTCGGGCAGAAGGCGTGCTCGCCTTCGAGATAGCCGTGGGTCGGGCAGATCGAGAATGTCGGCGTCACCGTGATGTAGGGCAGATGGAAGCGCGTCAGCGCACGCTGGACCAGTTTCTTGCACGCCGCGCCGGAGGACAGCCGCGAGCCCATGTAAAGATGCAGCACGGTGCCGCCGGTGAATTTGCACTGCAATTCGTCCTGCCGCTCCAGCGCCTCGAACGGATCGTCGGTAAAGCCGACCGGAAGCTGGCTGGAATTGGTGTAATAGGGATTCTCATCGGTGCCGGCCTGCAGGATGCCGGGATAGCGCTTGCGATCCTCCTTGGCGAAACGATAGGTGGTGCCCTCCGCCGGCGTCGCTTCCAGATTGAACAGGTTGCCGGTCGCCTCCTGAAATTCCCTGATCCGCATCCGCACGTGGTCGAGCAGGCGCACCGCGAAAGCGTGGCCCCACGGCGTCGCGATGTCTTCGCAATCGGCGGTGAAATTGCGGATCATCTCGTTGACGCCGTTGACGCCGAGCGTGGCGAAATGGTTGCGCAACGTGCCGAGATAGCGCTTGCTGTAGGGGAACAGCCCGTCGTCCATATAGCGCTGCACCACCTTGCGCTTGATCTCGAGGCTGTTGCGGCCGATCTCGAGCAGCGCGTCGAGACGACGCAACAGGCCGGCCTCGTCGCCGCGATAGAGGTGGCCGAGCCGCGCGCAATTGATGGTAACAACGCCGATCGAACCGGTCTGCTCGGCGCTGCCGAACAGGCCGTTGCCGCGCTTGAGCAGTTCGGTGAGATCGAGTTGCAGGCGGCAGCACATCGAACGGATCATGTTCGGCTTCAGTTCGGAATTGATGAAGTTCTGGAAGTACGGCAGGCCGTATTTCGCCGTCATCTCGAACAGGCGGTCGGCGTTCTCGCTGTCCCAGGGTAAATCCGCCGCGATGTTGTAGGTGGGGATCGGAAAGGTGAAGACCCGGCCCTTGGCGTCGCCTTTGGTCATCACCTCCATATAGGCGCGGTTGATCATGTCCATTTCGGACTGCAACTCGCCGTAGGTGAAATCCATCTCCTCGCCGCCGATCACCGGCACCTGATCGCGCAGATCCTCAGGACAGGTCCAGTCGAAGGTGAGATTGGTGAACGGTGTCTGCGTGCCCCAGCGCGAAGGGACGTTGAGATTGTAGATCAGCTCCTGAATCGATTGCAGCACTTCGGCATAGCTCAACCGATCCTTGCGGATGAACGGCGCCATATAGGTGTCGAATGAACTGAACGCCTGCGCACCGGCCCATTCGTTCTGCAGCGTGCCGAGGAAGTTCACGATCTGCCCGACCGCGCTGGACAAATGCTTCGGCGGACCGGCCTCCACCTTGCCGGGAACGCCATTGAGACCTTCGGTCAAGAGCGTGCGCAGCGACCAGCCCGCGCAATAGCCCGCCAGCATGTCGAGATCGTGGATGTGGATGTCGCCTTCGCGATGCGCTTCGCCGATTTCCGGCGGATAGACATGCGACAGCCAGTAATTGGCGACCACCTTGCCCGACAAATTGAGGATCAGGCCGCCGAGCGAATAGCCCTGGTTGGCATTGGCGTTGACGCGCCAGTCGGTGCCGTCGAGATATTCGTTGATGGAGGATGCGACATCCACCATGGTCTTGCGGTCGGCCCGCGCCTGCCCGCGCTTCTCGCGATACACGATATAGGCGCGCACCGTCGCGGCATGGCCCGCCTCGATCAGAACCCGCTCGACAATATCCTGCACCTGTTCGACCTGCGGCGCGGCGGCGGCAAAGCGCGCGCCGATCACATGCGCCACGTCATGTGTCAGGCGGCGGGCTTCGTCCTTGTCGAACGCGACGGTCGCCTGCCCGGCGCGCACGATCGCGGAGCGAATCCGGTCGAGATCGAAAGACACTGAGGTGCCATCGCGCTTGACGATGGAGGACGGCAGAGCAAGCCGGGACAGGCAATCGCCGGAAGGATCGTGCGTAAGAGAGACGGACATCGGCACCCCGTGATGTTGAAGGCGGGTGCCGAAAAGACGCGCACAGGCGACACGGGAAAATCCGCAGCCGGATACGCGACCGCCGGACACCCCGCCCGTGGACGTTCTGGTGTCGCGGCAGGTCTCCTGGCTCGCAGGTCGAGGCGGATTCCGGCCTTCCCGGCGCGCGCACGCGCCAGTGACCAAAGTTGGAATCAGCTCGCTGCTTACAGTTGCGGGGGCAGCGCCGGACTTGCCGCTTCCGCGGCTTCACCGGCTTCCCATCTTAGCTACCAAGTCTTGCGACTCGATAGAACCACGACCCCTGCATTTGGTACGATCTTCGCGTTCCTGTCGCTGACGAAGATCAAATCGCGAGCAAAAGGCCGCCGGTGCACCGTTCAGATCATTTGTCGCGGAAGCCGATGCGAAAGACGCCCCAACGGCGGCCGTTCACGATGATCGGCGACGACACATCTTTCATCAGCATGAAATTGCCGGCCCCCATGTCGCGCCGATAGGTCTGCAACAGAAAAGACTTGGCGTTTGCAGCAGCCTTTTTCATGCAGCGATCGTCGAAGATGCGACGGCAATTCACGGCATTCCACCCCGGATCCTTGCCCTGCGGCTTGGAGTAGTCCGGATTGTGGGTCGGCAGATAACCGGTGCTGGCGAAGGACACCGCGAACACCACGCGCGGATCGACCCGCAACACCGGATTCTGGATCGGCGGCAGCGCCCGGTCGGCAAAATCGAGATAAGCGGAAAGATACTGTTTCGGATCGGATCCGGCGATCTCGCGATAGCTCTGGTCGAACAACCGGCTTTCCGAAATCTCGCCGCGCTTGATCGCCTGCTCGAAGGCATCCGAAACCTGTTTCGCAGTGGCGACAGCGGCCTTCACCAGCGGCGTGTCGGCGGTCTGCATGCCACTATCGGCGATGGTGCCGATCAGCGACTCCGAAACGCCGAGAAGATTCTCGACCCGGTCATCGGCGCGCTTGAGATCGGTCGACGACAGATCGACATCGTTGGCGAGATGGCCGAGTTCGGCCAGAACCATGTTGCAATGATCGAGATTAGCGGTCGCGGCATCCGCGATCGCGCCGATATCGCGCCCGACCGTGGTGAAGCCGTCGTGAACGCGGTCGATGGCGCCTTGAATCTGATCGGCGCCTTCGCCCGCATGTCTGGCATAAAGCGTGGCTGTGCCGCTGTCGCCGATCAACTGGCCGATCTCGCCATCGAGATTGCGCACGGTCTCGCCGATTTGCAGCGTCGCCCGCCGCGTCGCCTCCGCGAGATTCTTCACTTCGCTCGCGACCACGGCAAAACCGCGCCCTGCGCTCCCCGCGCGCGCCGCTTCGATGGTGGCGTTCAGCGCCAGAAGGTTGGTCTGCCTGGCAATGCCTTCGATCGTGCCGGAAACCTTGCCGACCTGCGACAGCACTTCGCTGACGGAGCCGAGACGCTGTTCGATGCGACTGACGGCGGAGACAAGCTCGGCGGTATGCTTCACCGCGGCAAGCACGACCTCGCGCGATTTGGTCATTTCCTCGGTCGCGCCGGTCGCCACCGTCCGCACCATGCGCGCGGCTTCATCAATATCGCGATTGGCTGCGGCCATGGTGTCGGCGGTCTGCCGCAACTGGCCGAATTGTTCGGACTGGCGCGTCACACGACCCGCAACATCGTGCAGATTTCCAAGCACGTCGGCGAGTTCGACACCTAGTCCGCTAATCTCGCTGCCGAGTTGATCCAGCAGCGTATTTCCATTCGATCCGGATTGAACATCGGTCAACGACGTCAGCGACTGTGATTGAGCCATGATGCGCCAAAATGTTCGAGGGATTCAAAAACAGCGAAATTCTATTCGCGACTCGTAAACATCTGCTTAGTACGAAAATACCGCAGGTGCGAAAAACCCAGAAAAACAAGGCTTTTTTCTCATCAAAAAGTTGCACTGGTATGCCACGCACCAGGATTTGCGCTTCATCAATCGCAACAGGCCGCGCACTCTCTGCGATGCGAACGACAACATTGCAGATAACGGGTATGCTGGTTAGCCTGCAGCATGACCCCCGCTCCCGAACTGTTCACCCAGCAATGGTTCAACGTCCCGGCGCCGATCACGCTGGCCAGCCTGCGCGGCAAGCTGCTCGTGCTGCATGCCTTTCAGATGCTGTGTCCGGGCTGCGTGAAATCGGCTTTGCCGCAGGCGCAACGCATCGCGGAGATCTTCGCACCGGACAAGGTCGCGGTGATCGGCATTCACACCGTGTTCGAACATCACGCCGCGATGACGCCGGTGGCGGTCGATGTGCCGGGCGAGGACAGCCCAATTCCGCAGACCATGGCGGCCTACGGCATGCAGGGCACGCCGACCATGGTGCTGATCGATCGCGCCGGCAACATCCGGCGGCAGACTCTGGGAACCGAGGATGATTTGCGGGTCGGAGCGGACATCGCCCTGCTCACCGCCGAATCCTGGAACGGCTGACGGCCCGTCTCCAGCCGGTTGATTTAAGACAATAAGATACATATACACTATTCTATTATCGACACGATCGATCAGGATGGACCATGACGACAGCATCATCGGCCGAGGAGCGGCGCGCGGAAATGACCCGGGCGATTCGCGCCGAGACCGGCATCGACGAGGTGATGATCGATCGCGTGGTCAGGAACTTCTATGGCCGGGTACGGGCCGACGAATTGCTCGGCCCGGTGTTCGAGGCGCGGATCGCGGACTGGGAACCGCATTTGCAGCGAATGTGCGCGTTCTGGTCCTCGGTGGCGCTGATGACCGGCGTCTATCACGGCCAGCCGATGCGCAAGCATCTGCCGTTGCCGGTCGATGCCGAACACTTCGACCGCTGGCTTAAGCTGTTCGAGGCCACGGTGCAGGACGTCTGTCCGCCGAAGGCCGCCGATCATTTCATCGAACGCGCCCGACGAATCGCGGAAAGCCTCGAACTCGGCATCGCTACCACGCATGGCGTGATGCTAGGCAAGGGCGAGCGCTTCCGCATGCCGCAGCCGGCGTCCTGACTGCCGGCTCCCGCTTCACATCGTGAAAGATAATGATGCGCGACCATGTCGCGTCGATCACCTGCGCCTAGTGCGCGGTGATCCTGCCCTTCATGTTCGGATGGAAGCGGCAGTAATACTCCACCGATCCCGCCTTCTTGATCACCAGGGTCGCATTTTTCTTCGGCAGGATCATCACATCCCACTCGCCCTTCACCGTCGCGGTGTGGGCGATGACATCCTTGTTGACCCATTCGATGGTGTCGCCGACCCTGGCGTTGATCTCGGCCGGGCTGAACACCAGTTTGTCGACCACGACCTGGATCGTCTCAGCATGCGCCGGGGCGAACATCGTCACCCACGCGAGGGACGTTAACGCGAGCAGATTTCGCCCCGGCAACATGTGGCTCTCCTTTGAGGTTTCTTGTTGTTACTTCAGAGCGGCGGCGACCTGTTCGGCGTGCTGCAGGTGACCCTGGAAAATCTTCAGGCCGGTCTGCAGCAGGCTCTTGAGCTCCGGATTATTCGCCGAAGGGATCAGAAGCGTTTCAAGCGCGCCGTTGACGGTCTTGTGGAACGCAATCTCGTTGGCGACATAGGCATTGTCATAGGCCGGGCCGCTGAGCTTGGCGAGCTCGGCCTGTTTGTCCGCTGCCTGCCTGGCGAGCGAACGGCTGGTGTCGTTGTCCTCGGGCTTGACCTTGAGCCTGCCCAGCAGGTCAAGTGCCTGCTTGTTGACGGCTTCATGATCGCGCACCATGTCCTTGGCGAACGCGATGACGTCCTTGTTGGTCGCCTTGGAGATCGCCTGCTTGCCGGCGGTGACATCGATCGCACCGGCGGTGTAGGCGATGTGAGCGATCTGCGGGTCCGTCGGTTTCGCGTTCTGCGCGAAAGCCGGACCGACGAGCAGACAGACAGCGGCGACAGCTGCGGTGAATTTGGCAAACATGAATGCGCTCCTCTGACCGGCGTGAGAACGGCCGGCGCGTGTTGTGGTATGCGCATTGGATGGAGAGGATGGCGGGAGGTTTCCGGAAATCGTCAAAAATTTTCCGAAAACAAAAGATCAGACGACAATTGTCTCCTGCTCCATTGCGAGCGCCGCCTTCAGGCTGTCGAGATCGCGGAAGATCGACGCCACCGCCAGCACGCGGCCATTTAGTTTGTATTGCAGCAGGCAATCCTTCACGGCGATATCGCCATGCACGACGATCTCGTCCCAGCGCTCGGCGTGGCCGACATAATTCACCGGAATGTCGTAATGCTGGCTCCAGAAGAACGGCACCGCGTCGAACGCTTCCTTCGCGCCGAGCATGTTGCGCGCGGCGCTCTGCCCCTGACGCTCCGCCACCACCCAGTGCTCGACGCGGATGTTCTCGCCCGAATGCGGATCGGGCCAGCGCGCGATATCCCCGGCGGCATAAATGCCGGGAACGCTGGTTTCCAGGTAGCGATCGACCGCGACACCGCGATCGAGCCTGAGGCCCGCGCGTTCGGCCAGATCGAGCCGCGGCTTGACGCCGATGCCGACCACCACGAGATCGATCTCGAGTTCCTCGCCGCTCTTGAGCACCGCGCCGCCCGCATCGATCGCGGCGATGCCATCGCCGAGATGGAAGATCACGCCATGCTCCTCATGAAGATCGCGGATGAACTGACCCATCGCCGGACCCAGCACCCGCTCCATCGGAATCTTTTCCGGCGCGACAACATGCACCTCGATATCGCGGGCGCGCAGCGCTGCCGCTGCTTCAAGCCCGATGAAGCTTGAACCGATCACCAGCGCACGACGGGCACCCTCGGCATTCGCGATGATGGCCCGGCTGTCCGCCAGCGTGCGCAGCATATGCACATGCGGCAGGTTCGCGCCGGGAATGGACAGGCGATTGGGCTCCGCGCCGGTCGCGAGCAGCAGGCGGTCGTACGCAAGCGCGACGCCATCCTTGAGAATGACTTCGCGCTTTGCGGTCTCGATGGCACCGACTTCGGTCTTGATCCGCAAATCGATGCCGGCATCTTTATAGAATTCGTCGGGGCGCAGCGGCATCCAGTCTTCCGGTGCGCTGCCGGCCAGATAATCCTTCGACAGATTGGGCCGGTCGACCGGCGTCGAGGCTTCCTGCGACAACATCACCAGGTCGCCGGCAAACCGTTCGCGTCGGAGCATCTCCGCGGCGGCAAAGCCGGCCGCGCCGCCGCCGACAATCACGATCCTGTCCGGCGCGGAGACCGGCTTCACCGCCTTGCGGGACGGTGCGGACTTTTTACCCTGCACGAAAACCGTGTCACCGCGCGTCTCGACGCTCCAGCACTCAATCGGGCTGAAGGCCGGCGCGCGCGTCGCCTCGCCGCTCGTCAGATCGAAACAGGCGTGATGCCACGGACAGCGGATGCTGTCGCCGACCACAAGCCCCTCCGCCAGCGGACCGTGATAATGCGTGCAATGGGCGCCGACCGCGAAGATGCAGCTCTCGCCGCGCACCAGCAGCACATCCTCCCCGCCGACATGGCCGAGCAGCTTGCCGTCCGCCAGTTCCGACAGTTTGACGCCCTTGTTCAGATCGGGGCCCTGCGGCGTGGTCTGGTCATTCATGGTCGCCTCTATGACTTGGCAGCGTGGCGCTCGTGGAGTCACACCGCCATGCTGATGAATTCCTGACGGGTGATCGGGTTGTCGCGGAAGCAACCCAGCATCCGGCTGGTGACGAGATCGGTATCCGGCTTGTGAATGCCGCGCGTGGTCATGCAATGGTGCTGCGCCTTGATGATCACGGCGACGCCCTGCGGCTTCAGCACCTCGTTGATGGTGTTGGCGATCTGCGCCGTCATCTTCTCCTGGATCTGCAGCCGTTTGGCATAGACTTCCACCACCCGCGCCAGCTTGCTGATGCCGACCACGCGGCCGTTCGGGATATACGCCACCCAGGCCTTGCCGATGATCGGCGCCATGTGATGCTCGCAATGGCTTTCAAAGCGGATGCCGCGCAGGCTGATCATCTCGTCATAGCCTTCGATTTCCTCGAAGGTCTTCTGCAGGATCACCACCGGGTCCTGACCGTAGCCGACGAAAAATTCCTCGAAGGCGCGCGCGACGGCGTCGGCCGCGCT
>ERZ778025.2419-NODE-2419-length-10472-cov-3.241336_pt1 | contig 10472 bp, 8 predicted proteins | sample MGYA00375755_ERZ778025 | MGnify/ENA primary metagenome ERZ778025 (study PRJEB29350, sample SAMN05389825) | bioreactor metagenome | isolation source: Thiocyanate bioreactor | place: South Africa: University of Cape Town | collected 2014-03-17 ... | reverse complement strand
ATACGAGATGATCTGGTGACTGGAGTTCAGACGTGTGCTCTTCCGATCTCGCCGCGATCAGCTCGGGCAGGTGGATCTCGCTGCCGGTGAAGATCGACAGGTGCGAGAAGCGCCGCACCAGGTCCATGGTGAAATCGAGGTCGCCGCCGGAATCCTTCACCCCGGCGATCATCCCCGGATAGCGCTCGTCGAGCCGCCGCACCACCTGCGCGGTGATCGGCACGCCGCAGATATCGGGGAAGTGGTAGAGGTAGAGCCTCAGCGCCGAGAGCGCCACCCGGTCGATCACCGCCGAAAAGAAGCGGAACGTCGCGTCCTCGGTGATGCCGCCGCGATAGACGCAGGGCGGCATCAGCAGCACGCCATGCACCCCCTGCTCCGTCGCATGGCGCGCCAGCGCCACCACGTCGGGGATCGACAGCGCGCCGATCGACACCACCAGCCGCCCGGCCGGGATGCCCGCGGCAATCACCGTCTCGAGCGTGCGCATCCGGTCCTCGGTGGAGAACTCCGCCCCCTCGCCGGTGGTGCCGAACAGCGTGATGCCGTCGCAACCGGCCGCCAGCAGCGCCTCCATGCGGGCGACCAAGCGTTCCGTATCGGGGTGAAAATCCCTGGTCAGAGGGGTCGCGATGGCGACCGCAAGGCACCGGGTCTTTGGCAGACCATCCACTCTAACCTCTTGAGATAACGGCATTTCGTGGCTCGAATGGCCAGCTTCAGGATGCCCGCCATCTTCAAGATTAATTGCCGATTGTCAACATTGTGCTTGACGCATCCCCTGCCCTGTTGAAGCATCGAAACTGCAAAAGGGAGCCGCAGAGGGCGCTTCGGCGTGCGGCTCGAGCAGGGAGAACAATCATGACGCTAACCGTTCCGAAATTCGGGCGCCGCACGCTGCTGGCTGGCGCCGCACTTGTCGTGACGTCCCTCGCGATGGCCGGGCCGGCCTTCGCCGAGGCCAAGGTGCTCCGTATCTCCACCCCGGGCGCCGAGAACGAGATCCAGTCCAAGGCGCTCGTGGTGTTCAAGGACGAGCTGGAAAAGGCGCTGCCCGGCGGCTTCGACGTGCAGATCCACTACAACGGCACGCTGTTCGCCCAGGGCACAGAGATCGAGGCGATGCAGCGCGGCAATCTCGAGGTCGGGATGATCTCGCCGCAGGATGTCGCGGCGCTGATCCCCGAATACTCGATCTTCACCAATGGCTACCTGATGCGCGATGCCAAGCATCTCGACGCGGTCTATGACGGCGACGTCGGCGCCGAATACAAGGCCAAGGTGGGGGCCGATCTTGGGCTCGAAATCATCCGCAGCCAGTATCTCGGCTCGCGCCAGCTGGTGCTGGTGAAGCCGCGCGAGGTGAAGACCCCGGCCGATCTCGCCGGCCTCAAGCTCCGCATGCCGGGTTCCGAAACCTGGCAGTTCCTCGGCAATGCGCTGGGCGGCGCCGCCACGCCGCTGGCCTTCGAGGAAATCTACCTGGCGCTGCAGACCGGCACCATTGACGGCTTCGAGAACCCCCTGGCCGACGTGATCGCCAACAAGTTCTACGAGGTCACCAAGGAAGTGGTGCTGACCGACCATATGGTCTCCAACACCTTCTTTGCCATAGCCAAGCCCTATTGGGACGGGCTGAGCGACGAGCAGAAAAAGGCCATCGAGACCGCCGAGGCGGCGGCCAAGGCCTTCAACGACGACGCCGTGCTGGCCGCCGAGGCCGATGCGGTGAAGTTCCTCGAGGGCCAGGGCCTGACCGTGGTCACCCCCGATGTCGCCGCGTTCCGCGACCAGGTGCAGAAGAAGTTCCTCGAGAGCGACTTCGCCAAGACCTGGCCGGCCGGCCTGCTCGATCGCATCAACGCCGCCGGCGCCTGATCCGTGCTCGCCCGGCTCCAGACCCTGTGGACGCAGGTCGCCGAAGGCGTGGCGGCATTGAGCTTTGCCGTCATGTTCTTCGCCTTCATCGTCCAGGTCATCTCGCGCTACGTCTTCAACGCGCCGGTGGCCTGGACGCTGGAGCTCTGCGCCATCGCCTATGTCTGGGTGGTGTTCTGGAGTTGCGGCATCCTGGTGCCGGAGCGGCAGCAGATCGTCTTCGACGTCATCTACAACTGGTTCAAGCCGGGGCCGCGGCGCTGGCTTGCCATCTTCAACACCGCCTGCCTCGGCCTCGCCTTCCTCGCGGCCCTGCCCGGCGTCATCGACTACCTACTGTTCCTGGGCCGGCGCACCACCATGCTGCTGCATGTGCGGATGGACCTGGTCTATTCGTGTTTTGCCATCTTCCTCATCGCTGTCGTCGTCGGCGCGGCCATCCGCATCCGGCGGCTATTGGGCGCCGAGTGGCAGAAATCTCTTTGAGCACCGCTGAGACATGAGCTTTTCCGCCTGGGCGATGTTCGTCCTGTTCTTCCTGTGGTCGTTCCTCGGCATGCCGATCGGCCATGCCATGCTGGCGAGCGGCATCGTCTACCTGCTGCTGACCCAGCAGGATATCGCGCTGGTCGCCACCCAGAGCCTCAACGGCCTCTATGGCAGCTTCGTGCTGCTCTCGGTGCCGCTGTTCATCCTCGCCGCCGAGATCATGAATGCCGGCGGGCTCACCGAGAAGATGTATGGCGTCGCCAACATGCTGGTCGGCCGCTTCAAGGGCGGCCTTGCCCATGTGAACATCCTCGCCTCGGTGATTTTTTCCGGCATGAGCGGCTCGGCCCTCGCCGACGCGGCCGGCCCCGGCAAGCTCGAGGTCGATGCCATGGTGAAGGCCGGCTACAAGCCGGGCTTTGCCGCGGCGCTGAGCTCCACTTCGGCGATCATCGGGCCGATCATCCCGCCATCGATCCCCATGGTGCTCTACGGCGTCGTCGCCAACACCTCGATCGGCTACCTGTTCATGGGCGGTGTCATCCCCGGCCTGCTGCTCGCCGGCGCCCAGTCGGCCATCGTCACGGTGATGGCGCGCTACAAGGATTTCCCGGTCGAGCCGGTGCCGAAATTCCGCGAGGCGGCGCAGACCGTGTTCAAGGCCATCCCGGTGCTGTTCCTGCCGGTGATCCTGCTCGGCGGCATCTATTCGGGCGCCGTCACCCCCACCGAGGCCGCTGCCGTCGCCGCCTTCTGCGCCCTGCTGCTGGCCTTTTTCCTCTACCGCTCGCTGACGCTCAAGGCGTTCTACCGGGTGCTGGTCGACAGCTCGAAAGCCACCGCCATCGTTGCCGTCACCATTGCCGGCGCGCTGGTGATGAACTGGGTGGTGGCGGCCGAGCAGATCCCCGAGGCGATGGGCCAGTGGATGGTCAGCCTCGATCTCAGCCCCGTGCTGTTCATGTTCGTGGTGACGGTGCTGTTCCTCATCCTCGGCGCCTTCCTCGATACGCTGCTGATGCTGCTGATCATCATCCCCATCCTGATGCCGACGGTGATCGCGCTCGGCATCGACCCGGTGCATTTCGGCGTCGTCTCGGTGGTGAACCTGATGATCGGTCTGGTCACCCCGCCGATGGGCGAGCTGGTGTTCCTGATCGCCGGTGTCTCCGGCATCAAGGTTGCCGACATCACCAAGGAGCTCTGGCCGTTCCTGATCGTCTTGATCGGCCTGCTCTTCGTGCTCGCCTATGTCCCCCAAATCACGCTCTGGCTGCCCGAAATGGCGGGCTACAAAGTCCAGGGCAATTTTATGCGTTGACCACCTGAGGAACCTCGCCATGCCCGGCATGAAAGATCTCGTCAAAGGCACCGACCGCTACCGCAACTTCATCGGTGGGCAGTGGGTGGAATCGACGCTCAAGGAGTGGATCGAGGTCGAGAACCCGGCCACCGGCCAGGTCATCGCCTCGGTGCCGCGCGGCAATGCCGACGATGCCGATCGCGCCGTCACCGCCGCCTACCAGGCCCAGCCGGCCTGGGAAGCCCTGCCCCCGGCAGCGCGCGGCCAGCTGCTGAAGGACCTCGCCCGCGTCGTGCTCGAAAATCGCGAACGGCTCGCCCGCATGGTGATCGCCGAGCAGGGCAAGCCTTTGCAGGAAGCGCGCGGCGAAATCGAAAGCGCCGCGCTTTACCTGAGCTATGCCGCCGAGGAAGCCCGCCGCATCACCGGCGACATCATCCCCTCCGACAATCCCGACGAACAGATCTGGATCCAGAAGGTGGCGCATGGCGTGGTGATCGCGCTCACCGCCTGGAATTATCCGGCCGCCCTGATGTGCCGCAAGATCGGCCCGGCGCTGATCGCGGGCAATACCGTGGTGGTGAAATCGCATGAGGGCACGCCCACGACGGCTCTGGAAATCGCCCAGCTCGCCGACCAGGTCGGCTTTCCGGCGGGCGTCATCAACATGGTCAGCGGCACCGGCGAAGGTGTCGGCCGGGCGCTGGTCACCCACCCGCTGAGCCGGCTGATCACTCTCACCGGCTCGGTCCGCGCCGGCAAGGACATCTTCCGCAACGCCGCCGACGACCTCAAGATTCTCCGCCTCGAACTGGGCGGCAAGGCGCCCTTCATCGTCGCCGAGGATGCCGATATCGGCGCCGCGGTGCGCGCCGCGGTGCTGTCGCGCTTCGAGAATTGCGGCCAGGTCTGCATCTGCAACGAGCGCATGTATGTGCATGAAAAGATCGCCGACGAATTCCTCGATCGCTTCACCAGCGCGGTGAAGCAATTGAAGGTCGGCGACCCCACCACGCTGGTCGATATCGGGCCCAAATTCTCCCGCCCCGAACTCGACAAGGTCGATCGCATGGTCGAGACGGCGCGCGCCGCCGGCGCCGAGGTGCTGACCGGCGGCCGCCGGCTCACCGAGGGCGAGTTCTCGCGCGGGCATTGGTATGATCCGACGGTGCTGAAGGTGAACGACAACGCCATGCAGATCATGCAGGACGAAGTGTTCGGCCCGGTAGTCCCGGTGATGACCGTCACCGATTTCGACGAGGGCCTGCGGCTCGCCAACGAGAGCCGCTACGGCCTCTCGGCCTATGTCTTCACCAAGGACATGCGCCGCATGATGCGGCTGATCCGCGAACTGAAATTCGGCGAGATCTACGTCAACAAGCCTGGCGGCGACGTGGTCCAGGCCCACCACGCCGGCATCCGCGACAGCGGCATCGGCGGCGAAGACGGCCGCTATGGACTAGATGCCTACTTCCAAAAGAAGACGATCTACGTGAACTATGCCTGATCCCGTCGTGGACGCGGGGTGAACCGCGGGGCAGCGTCAACCCGCGGTTCAAGTCCATGTCCAGGACCAACCACCGGCCTCTCAGCCATCTCCCCCCTTGCGGGGGAGAATGGAATTTCTTGGGCTTAGCCCTTCGCTAAGTCCTAGAAATTCCAAGAGGGGGGACGTTTTGGGCACGATGCTTCCCGCCCCACCCCACCCAGCTTCGCTAGGCCGCTGACGCGGCGAGCTGCGCAACCCTCCCCATCAAGGGGAGGGAGACGATGGAACCGAAAGCTCGCAGTCAGGTCTCCCTCCCCCTTGTGGGGAGGGTAGCGTCGCCGGGAGCGAAGCGACCTGGCAGAGCTAGGGTGGGGGTGAGCCCCCTACTCCGGCACCGCTGCGTATGCCGTATACGCACTCGTCGCCAGCCAGCCGCAATCGACCGGCAGTGTCACCCCGGTGATCGCCCCGGCCGCCTCCGAGCACAGGAACCAGATCGCTTCGCCCACGTCGGCCGGCTGCACGAAGCGCCTGAGCGCGGCTTTCTCGACGATCAGTTTCGGGTCGCGCTGGCCCGAGTCGATGCGCGCCTGCATGGCCGGGGTCAGCACATAACCCGGCGCCACCGCGTTGACCCGCACGCCGCTGGGCCCGAACTCGGCGGCCATGATCTCGGTCAGCATCTTGATCGACGCCTTGCCCATCGCATAGGCCGGCTGGCCCGATGGCCGGTAGGTGGCGAGCGAGCCCATGTTGACGATGGCCCCGCTCCCCGCCGCGCTCATCGCCGCGCCGAAAGCCCGGTTGACCAGCAGTGTGCCGCGCACGTTGATGGCGTGGATGCGGTCGAACTCGGCCATCTCCATCTCGGTGATCCGCACCGCGTTCTGCAGCACCCCGGCCGAGTTCACCACCGCATCGACCTGGCCGCGCCGTTGCAGCACCGCCGCGGCATAGGCTTTGACCGAAGCCTCATCCGCCACATCAAGCGCCTCGTAGGTCGCATCAAGTTCTAAGCATATCTGCTTACCGCGACTCGCGTTTTGGTCGGCGATCTCCACCGTCCAGCCGCCGGCGGCGAAGCGGCGCGCCGTCGCCTCGCCGATGCCGCTTGCCCCGCCGGTGACCACAACCACCTTGCTCATGGCGTCCCCCCATAATCCCTGGCCGCCGCTTCGGGCGTCACCTTGCCGTTGCCGATATCGGCGGCGATGGCGGCACGATCGCGCCGCCGCGGCTCGCCCCAGCCACCGCCGCCCGCCTGCTCGTGCCGGATCACCGTGTCCTTGCCGATCTCCAGCGTCACCTTGGCCGGCAGCACCTCGAAGCCACCACCGCGATCGATCTGCTGGGGGCCAGCCTGGCGATGGGGATGCTCGTGGCGGTCGGCGCGCAGCTGCAGCACGGCGCTGTCGGCCAGCAGCCGATATTGCCGCACCAGCCCGAGCCCGCCGCGAAACTCGCCGGCGCCGCCGGAATCCGGCCGCAGCGCATATTCCTCCATCAGCAGCGGATAGCGCGCCTCGATGGTTTCGATCGGCAGGTTCGACATGTTCTGGCTGGGGTTGGTGATCCCCTCCACCCCGTCCTTGTCGGCCCGCCCGCCCCAGGCGCCGTTGATCATGTCGACGAACACGAACGGCTTGCGCGCCGCGCCGTGATAGCCGCCGATCGCCACCACGGTATTGCCGCCCTCGCCAGCCGCCATCAGCTTTTTCGGCGCGATCTGCGCCAGCGCCCCCATCACCGTATCGACGACGCGATAACCGGTAAGCGCCCGCGCCGCCACCGGCGCCGGCATGCGCGGGTTGAGGATCGAGCCCTCCGGCGCCGTCACCGTGATGCAGCGATAGACCCCGGCATTGTTGGGCACGTCATGGTCGAGCGCGCAGCGTATGGTGAGGTAAGTCGAGGATTTGACGAAGCTCAGCGTCGAGTTGATGGCACCTTTGACCTGCGGCGACGAGCCGGCGAAATCCACCCACAGGTGGTCACCCCTGACCGTGATGCAGCAGACGATAGGGATCGGCGCCGGAGAGAAACCGTCGCCGTCGATATGGTCGGTGAAGCGGTACTCGCCATCCGGCCAGCTGGCGATGGCCTTTCGCGTCAAGGCCTCGCCATAGTCGATCAGCCGGTCGAAATAGCCTTCCAGCGCGTCGCCATGCCGGGCGAACAGCCGCAGCATTTCGCGTTCGCCGATATTGCAGGTGGCGTATTGCGCATCGAGATCGCCCAGCACCAGCTCGGGCAGCCGCACGTTCTTCTCGATGATGGTCAGCAGCGTCCGGTTGGGCTCCCCGCGCTCGTAGAGCTTCATCGGGGCGATGCGCAGCCCCTCCTGGAAGATCTCGGTCGAATCCGAGGCGTTCGAGCCCGGCACCCGGCCGCCGACATCGCAGTGATGCGCGATCACCACGGAAAAGCCGAGCAGCCGCTCGCCGGCGAAGATCGGCTTGAACATGAAGATATCGGGCAGGTGCATGCCGCCGTCATAGGGATCGTTGAGGACGATCACGTCACCCGGAAACAGGTTATCCGCGAACCGCTCGAGCACCACGTCCATTGCATCGGGCACCGCACCAAGATGCAGCGCTACGGTCTTGGCCTGACTCAGGATCCGGCCCTGCCGATCGCAGATGGTCACCGAGTAATCGAGCACGTCGCGCACGATCGGCGAGCGCGCCGTGCGCATCACCGCATAGGCCATGTCGTCGACAATGGTATCGAGCCCCGACTTGATGACCGCGAAGGTGATGGGGTCGATGGCGCTCATTTCAGCGACTCCAGCGTGGCGACGAGGCTGCCGGTGGCGTTCGGCGCGACCTGCGCCCCCGGCGGAATGACGATGGTGGTATCGGGCCCCTCGATGATCACCGGCCCCTCGATCATCCCGCTCACCGCCTCGCGCCTGAGCACCGGCGTCAGCACCGCGCCGTGGCGACCGAAATGCACCTGGCGCGTGCCGGCGCCGCCGCCCCCGTCCTCAGGGGCGGTGGCTTTGAGGTCACGGAAATCCAGCGGCGCCGTGGCCCGTGCATGGGCGTGGAGCCGCAGCGCCACCGCCTCGACCGCGTCGGTGGGCGTATAGCCGTAACTGTCGCGATAGGCAGCGATGAAGGCGGGCCGCAGCGCCGCTGCATCGAACCGCTCGAATGGGATCGACAGCGCCGCATCCTGGCCGTCGAGCCTCAAATCGATCTCGAAGCTAAAGGTGATGGCAGCCGCCTCATAGCCCTCTTCCGTCAGCTGCGTCGCCGCCGCCTGCCGCATCTGGGCCGAAAGCGCCGCCACCTCGGCCGCATCGATGCGATCGAGCCGCCCTTCGAGCGCCCGCAACTCGTGATGCTCGACCATGCCGGCCAGCATCCCCATGGCGGTGAACACCCCCGGCGAGGGCGGGAACAGCACCCTCGTGATGCCGAGCGTCTGCGCCAGGTCCGCCGCATGCACCGGCCCGGAACCGCCAAAGGCGAGGAGCGTCAGCTCGCGCGGGTCGAGCCCGCGCTCCACCGTCACCGCCCGGATGGCCCGCACCATGTTGGCATTGGCGATCTCGCGGATCCCATAGGCGGCGGCCTCGATGGCGAGCCCCAGCGGCTGCGCCAGTTGCCGGTCGATGGCGGCGCGGGCCGCCGGGATGTCGAGCGACAGGCTGCCGCCGGCGAGGCGCGGCGGCAGCAGCCCCAGCACCACATTGGCATCGGTGACCGTCGGCTGCGTACCGCAGCGGCCATAGCAGACCGGCCCGGGCGCCGCCCCGGCCGAGCGCGACCCGACGGTCAGGAGCCCCGCCGGATCGATGGCGGCGATCGAGCCGGCGCCGTTCCCCACCTCGGCCACGTCGACCGGCGGCACCCGCATCATGTAGCCGCCGGCCTTGATGAAGCGCGGTGGCACCGACATGCCGGCGCGGAACTCGTATTCATGCGTGCGCGCCAGCACGCCGCGATGGATCAGCGCCGCCGAGGCGGTGGTGCCGCCCATGTCGAAGGCGACGAGGTTGAGCTCGTTCGTCGCGGCCCCCAGCCGCTCCGCCCCCACCGCGCCCGACGAGCGCCCCGAGGAGATGAAGAACACCGGCTTCTGCTGCGCCACGTTGGCCGAGGAGAGCCCGCCATTGGAGTTGCCGATCAGCAGCGGCGCCGTCACCCCATGGGCCCGCAGCTTCTGTTCCAGCCGGGTCAGATAGCCGCGCAGCGGCGGCAGCACATAGGCATTCACCGCCGTGGTCGAGCTGCGCTCATATTCGCCCGCTTCGGGCAGCACATCCACCGAGGCGGTCACCGCGATATCGGGGAAGGCCGCGGCGAAAGCCGTTGCCGCCTGCCGCTCGTGTACCGGGTTCTTGTGCGAGTTGAGAAAGCAGATGGCGACCGACTCGATCCCCTCGGCGGCAAAGAACCGCCCCGCCTCGAGCACGTCCTCGAGCGCGAGCGGCGTCATCACCGTGCCATCGGCCCGCACCCGCTCGCGCGCCTCCAGCCTGTAGCGGCGCACCACCAGCGGCTCGGGCTTGTCCCAGGTGAGGTCGAACATGCCCGGAGTGCGCAGCCGCCCGATCTCCAGCACATCGCGAAACCCGCGCGTGGTGATCAGCCCGCAGCGCGCCCCCAGCTTCTGCAGCAGCGTATTGGAGCCGACCGTAGTGCCGTGCAGCACCTCGCTCAGCGCCCCGGCGCCGACCTCGGCCGCCGCCAGCACCTCGAGCATGCCGGTGACCAGCGCATCCTCCGGCGCCTCGGGGGTGGAACTCACCTTGGCCGAAAAACTGGCGCCATCGCTGCGCAGCAGCACGAGGTCGGTAAAGGTGCCGCCGATATCGACGCTGAGCCGGGCGCTGTGGGTCATCGGCTACTTGTCGGAGTTGAGTTTGCCGCCATTGGCCCAGTCATGCGGCTCGATATCGTGGAACACGATATCGACCACCTCGGGCCGGCACTTGAGGATGCGCGCCGTCTCGCGCGTCACCACCTCGGCGAACTCGCGCTTCTGTTCGATGCTGCGTCCCTTGAGCAGCTCGACCTTGATCATCGGCATTGGTGTCCTCCTACGGCGTTCTGGTGCGCGTGACGATTGGATGGGTTCGGCCCTCGCCCCACCCGTCTGAGGCCGCGCGCTCGGTTGAGTTTGTCACAAGACGGCACCCCAAACGCGATGTCATCCCGGCGAAGGCCGGGACCCATCCTGAGATGTGGCGGCTCTGGCGCAACTCCCTCGCCACCTCAGGATGGGCCCCGGCCTGCGCCGGGGTGACACCGTGGATGAGGGGGCAACGGGGACCGAGCCGGTACTCATGCTCCGATAAGCCAT
>ERZ778025.2415-NODE-2415-length-10485-cov-4.383988_pt1 | contig 10485 bp, 7 predicted proteins | sample MGYA00375755_ERZ778025 | MGnify/ENA primary metagenome ERZ778025 (study PRJEB29350, sample SAMN05389825) | bioreactor metagenome | isolation source: Thiocyanate bioreactor | place: South Africa: University of Cape Town | collected 2014-03-17 ... | reverse complement strand
GCGCGTGGATCGGCATGCAGCTCCTGATGCGCCGTCCGGAAGTGGAAGGCTTCATTTCGATCGCGCCCGAGCCGAACCGTTATGATTTCTCGTTCCTCGCGCCCTGCCCGTCGTCCGGCCTGATCGTCCACGGCGACAAGGACATCGTGGCACCGGCGAAGGATGTCACCACGCTGGTCGAGAAGCTGAAGACGCAAAAGGGAATCGTGATCGACCAGCAGGTCATTCCCGGCGCGAACCATTTCTTCGTCGACAAGATGGAGCCGCTGATGGAGTCGGTGACGTCCTATCTCGACATGCGGCTCGCCAACGTCCGCTAACAGCGATCATTTTTCACAAACGAATGGCGCGGATGAGACATCATCCGCGCCATTCTCGTGTCTGGATCTGCGCCTTGCGTATCAACGCGGCTTCGCGAGCACACCGCCGGTCAACGGCGTCATTACACCGGTCGTTCCGGGAAATGTCAGCGGCAAGCCCTTGAGGCTCCGCACGGCCATATAGGCAAACGCCTGCGCTTCCACGGCATCACCGGACCACCCGAGATCGCTGCCGCGCAAGACCTGCGCAGGTGCAAGGCGCTCGCCCAGCATCCGCATCAAGGTCGGATTGCTTGCACCGCCGCCGACGACGATCCAGCTCGCGGGCATCTTCGGCAGGCTGGATGCAATCATCGCGATGGATTCAGCCGTGAAAGCCGTCAGCGTGGCCGCGCCGTCTTCGACGCTCATGCCATTGACCGTCAACGCTGCGAAATCGTTGCGGTCGAGCGACTTCGGCGGACGCAAGCCAAAGAACGGCAGGCTCAATGCGCGCGCAATCCATTCGACGTCCGCACGTCCCTTCGCAGCCATGCGGCCGTCGCGATCGACCGCTTCGCCGGTTGTGCGCAACATGAAATCGTCAAGCAGCGCGTTACCGGGACCGGTATCGCAGGCCATCAGCGTATCGCCATCGATGTAGGTGATATTGGCTACGCCGCCGATGTTCACCACCACTGCAGGGCCGTTGCGATTCAGCATCCGCACCAGCGCGCGGTGATAGACCGGCACCAGCGGCGCGCCCTGCCCGCCGGCCGCCACATCGGCGGCGCGCATATCAAACACGACGGGGATGCCGAGCGTCTTTGCCAGTGCAGTTCCATCGCCAATCTGCACTGTCAATTTTCGATCCGGCCGATGCAGCACGGTCTGGCCGTGAAAGCCGATCACATCAATCGCATCGCGCGTCAGACTGTTGGACTTCAGGAAGGTCTCGACCGCCTCGGCATGCGCCCGCGTCACCAGCGCCTCGGCCTCGGCAAGAGCGCCCGGCCGCAAATCGCGGTTCGTGAGCGAAACCGCGTCGGCAAGGGCTTTCCGCAGCAGATCGCGCTCGCTGTCGGAATAGGCGCGATAAGAGGCCGGGCCGAAGCCGTCGATTGCATCGCCATCCGTCTCGATCAGCGCGACATCGACCCCGTCGAGGGACGTTCCGCTCATCAGCCCGATCGCCCTCAAACTCGCCTCCTCAGTTGAATCCGACGCCGGACCTGATACACCACAGGCCCCAATAAAACGCTAAATTCCCCTGAATCGCCAAAGAGTGCCGCCATGAGCGCCTACAAGTCCGACTTTCTCAGCATCCTCGAAAGCCGCGGGTTCATTCATCAGCTTTCCGATGCCGCCGGTCTCGACGCGCTCGCCGCCAAGGGGGAAGTGACGGCCTATGTGGGTTACGATTGCACGGCCTCGTCCCTGCATGTCGGCCACCTGCTTTCGATCATGATGCTGCACTGGCTGCAGCACACCGGCAACAAGCCCATCGTCCTGATGGGCGGCGGCACCACCCGCGTGGGCGATCCGTCCGGCCGCGACGAGACGCGCAAGCTGCTCACCTACGACCAGATCGACGCCAACAAGGAATCCATCAAGGGGACCTTCACCAAGCTTGTCCGCTTCGGCGACGGCAAGAGCGACGCGGCGATGGCGGACAACGCCGAGTGGCTGACCACGCTGAACTACATCGAGATGCTGCGCGACGTGGGCCGCCACTTCTCGATCAACCGCATGCTGACCATGGACTCCGTGCGCATGCGCCTAGAGCGCGAGCAGGAGCTCTCGTTCATCGAATTCAACTACATGATCCTGCAGTCCTACGACTTCGTTGAGTTGTCGCGGCGCTACAAGTGCAACCTGCAGATGGGCGGCTCGGACCAGTGGGGCAACATCGTCAACGGCATCGATCTCGGCCGCCGTATGGGCACGCATCAGCTTTACGCGCTGACCTGCCCGCTGCTGACCACGGCGTCCGGTGCCAAGATGGGCAAGACTGCCGCGGGCGCGGTGTGGCTCAATGCCGACCTGCTCAGCGATTACGACTACTGGCAGTTCTGGCGCAACACAGAGGACGCCGACGTCGAACGCTTCCTCAAACTGTTCACGCTGCTGCCGCTCGACGAGATCGCCAAGCTCGCCGCCCTCAAGGGACAGGACATCAACGAAGCCAAGAAGGTGCTCGCGACCGAGGCGACAGCACTGATCCGCGGCCGCGAGGCCGCCGACGCTGCGTCGGAAACCGCGCGCAAGACATTCGAGGAAGGCGCAATCGCCACCAACCTCCCGACGCTGGAAATTTCGCGCGGCGAACTCGAAGAAGGTGCGGCGGTGCTCGGGCTGTTCGTGAAGGCCGGACTCGTCGCCTCGAACGGCGAAGCGCGCCGTCAGATCAAGGGCGGCGGCTTACGCGTCAACGACACGCCGATCACGGACGAAAAGATGGTTCTGAAAACCGGTGACCTGACATCGGAAGGCGTCATCAAGCTGTCCATGGGCCGCAAGAAGCATGTGCTGCTGAAACCGGTGTGATCACCGCTCGCATCTAACTTCGGCTGACCATGGTCATCATGGTCGCCGACATGGTGGCGATCATCTTCTCGTTGCCGCCGTCGCTCGCGAATGCGCGGCCTTCGGAAACAACCAGCGTGCGGCCCGGTTTCACGACACTTCCGACAAAGCGGAACATCTGCCCTTTCGCCGGCGCCAGCAGGTTGATCTTGAATTCGACAGTCAGGACATCAGCGTTTGCCGGCATCAGCGTATAGGACGCAAGCCCGCACGCCGTCTCAGGCCCTGCGGAAACGACGCCGCCGTGCAGAAATCCATTCTGCTGCGAGAACCGCTCGTCATACGGCATCTGCAATTCGACGACTCCCGGCTCGATCTTCGCGAGCGAGATTCCCATTGTCGTCATGGCCTGCTGATTGGCCAGGGTCTTTCTGACTCGCGCCTCAGAGGCCGGATCCTGAACCTGAAAGAGACTCATTGGCGGGGCGTCGAGAAATCCGGCGGGACGTTTTGCTTGCCGGTGTTGAAATCGAAGATCTTGCGAAACACGCCCGGAGCCATGGCCGAAATCGGATTGACCCGCAGCACCGGCGCGCCCGGCGTGCCGACGACTTCATAAGTGATGCCGATCAGGCCTTCGTTGCTGCCGCCGCCGAGGAACAGACCGACAATGGGAATCTGCCCGAACATATTGTTCAGGCCATAAAGCGGCACGAAGGTGCCGCTCATCTTCACCTGATTGACGGGATAGTCGATCATGCCTTCGATGGTCGCGCCGATCGTCGGACCGCGCAGAACGCCGTCCTTGACCCGTAACACACCAGCCTGACGGGTGAACTCCGCGCGCATCCCGGAGAATGCAACACCCTGTGGATTCGCATTCGGCGCATTGGCCACGGCACGGTCGAGCGCGGCGTCACCCTTCACCGTGAAGTCAGGCACGTTCAGCAGGCCCTCCTGGGGCGACGTATCGGACGACGGCGGATCGACGGCCAGCCACAGCTTGCCGCCATTCATCTTCGCGTAAACGTCGCTGAAGCGGAAAAAAGCGCCGGCGTCGTTGGTTTCGACATACATCACCTCGCGCCCTTGGGCGCGGCCACGCATATCACCAATCAGCGGCGTATCGCGCCCCAGCTTGGCATTCAGCGCGAAGGTCTTGATCGCGCCGCTACGCCGCGACAGCTTCAGATCCACGCTGCGCAGCGCCTCGCCGTAATAACCGGCAAGAGCGCCGAGCTTGGCATCGATATCGAGATCAATGCTCTTCGATTTTTCCTTTGCGGTGGAATCCCGGCCGGACATCGCACTCTTGATGAAGCCGCGGCCATCAAACACATCGCCGCGCATCGTGACCTTGAGCGCGCCGTCGGCGCCGCGCTCGGCCTTCAGGCTTGCCTTGTCGCCCTCAGAGGGCGAGAAGGTCGGGAACGATGCATTCACCAGATCGTTCTTGTCGTCGATTTCAAGCGCCCCCTTGATCGACGTACCGTTTCCTTCGATGACGATATCCTCGAAGCGCGTGCCCTGGGCTTTCTGCACCACGTTGAAGGTCATCTTGGTGTTTTTGCCCGCGACCTTGGTCCATCCAGGCAGAAGATTGTCGATCCGCGCTGCGGTCAGATCGGCTTCCACGCCGAAGCGGTTGTCGCGATTATCGCCCTCGCCGCCTGCGATCTTGCCGGTCAGCTTGACGGGAATCGCGCCGCTGATGCTGGATCCCAGATCGACACCGAGACGCGTGCGCGGGGCTTCGTCGAGCACCGCCGCGACACGGACATCCGCTTCACCCTCATTGACCTTGCGATAGTCGAGAGTCGCGGGCTGACCGCCGATCTTGACGTCGCCCTTGACGCGATAGCCCTGATTGTCGGCGACGATCTTGAGCGAGTTGGCTTCGAGCTTCTGGTTAAGCGCAAGTTTGTCGACGGCCAGAGCACCGAGGTCGAGATTCACCGAATAGGTCGTGTCGGCCTTGGTCAGCGCGTTCTTCAGCGGCATCGCCAGCGTGACGATGGCGGAAACTGTGCCCTTGCTCGAATTGGGATCGATGACTGTCTCGCCGACATCGCGCAAACGATCCGACTGCAGCACTTCCGCTGCGGCGGGAACTGGTCCATCAAGCCGGAAGCGCACGCGGGTCGGCGCAGGCTTCGGTGCAAGATCGGGAATCTCGAACAGCAGGTCCGAGATGTTCAACCGGCGTCCGGCGGGCGTGTCCACGGCGCCCTGTCCCACCGTCACGTTGACAGTGCGGCCACTGACGCGCCCCTTCATGTCGGCATCACGCACCGAGGGCATATCATCGACAGGACGGATGGTGAGGCCATTCGCGGAGAAATTGACCGAGAGCCCGTCGTCGGGAATCGGCGGGCCGCCGCGCACCAGCGTATGCATCGGCGCGTTCACCGCGATGTCGAGGCGCTGAAGCGTTCCGCGATCGACGCGCTCGATCAGCCATTCCCGCACTTCGGGCGCGACAAGGACCGGCCAGATGCGTTTCAGCACCGACACCGGCATCGGCGTCGCCGCCATGCCGAGCGTCAGCCGTGGCTCACCCGAATAATCGACAGCACCTGACCCGGCGATGCCGATTTCGCCGTTGCTGATATCGCATTGGGTCATCACCACCCGGCGATTGTCGGTATCGAAGCGAATGCGGATGGCGATGCGGTTGAAGATCGACGGATTCTCGCCGTTCTCGCCCGCCAGCAAAATCGTCCCGCCGCTCAGGCCCAGTTGCCAGTTCGGCACGCTGTCGTTCGGCGGCTCCAGATGCGCGAGCATCGTGATGCGGTTGGCGCCCGAATAGACGTGAAACGGCGCGACCATGACACGGCGGCCTGCATCCCACTCGACCCGCGCGTCGGCGTGATCGATCACCATCGGATAATCCGGCACCTTCAGGTCGACGATCGTGCCCTTGTCGACGACGAGTTCGCCGCGGAAGAACGTCGGCAGTCCGTCACGCCCGATTTCACCCTTGAATTCGCCGCTCAGCGGCATGTCCGCCGCATAGGTGAAATCCTTCAGGCGCGCAGCGAGCAGGAGATTGTTGGTCGGCACCTTGTTGGCGCTGATGCTGACCGAGCGCACACCGTTGGCAGGCGCACCCACAGCAACTTTCAATTCCCAGCCGTTCTTGCCTTCCTCGCCGACGCTAAGCGCGGCTCCTCCGCCGACAGGCCGCCGCAGGCTCAGGCTGATATTGTTGAAATTGATCACGCCGCCATTGCGCTGATCTTCCACCGTCAGTGCGCCGTTGCGCAGACCGATTTCGTTGAGGCTTTGACCGTCGAGCCCCTTGGCGCTGAGGCTGTCCAGCCACTCAAGCGCCGCGATCAGTCCGCCAGCACCATTCGATGCTGCGGCCGAAGCGGCGGGAACGGCCGGCGGCGCAGGCGAGGCCTGGAACGGAAGCGGCGGCGGTGCGGCCGGCGCCTGTGACCGCGCGGGCTTTACCTGCCCGGTTGCAAGGGGCGTGTTGCTCTGGCCCGTGGAGACAATGACGCGTCCGTCCGGCGTGATCCTGACTGCAAGCTCCGCGCCCACAAGACGAAGCGTTTCGGCGCGAAGATGCCCCGTCAGCAGACCGGCGCCGGACAGCCGGACTTCCGCCTTCGGCGCACTGGCGACGATGTTGCGGGACATATCGCGCACCACGATGTCGCGCAGACGCACTGCCACGCGAATGCGCCCGGCACGCTCGATCTGGGTCCCGCCGACCTCCACCTTGTGATCGTGCCCGAGATTTTCCTCGATCGCGGACGCCAGCCATGGCGTTACGATATCCAGGTTCACCGGCCCTGCGCCAAGACGCAGCCATAACGCGCCAAAGGCCGCCGATGCCACGACACCGAGGGAGAGAAGGACCACGACAATCCGGCCCATCCACCGGCTATGGCCCACCGAACGCCGGAGTCCCCGAAACCATTCCGAAACCCGGTGAACCCCGAAAGTCCGTTTGTTCAGAAGTTTGATCGCCCGGTCGCATGCCGCATCGTCATGATGATCCCATCCGGAATCATCCCAATGCCGGTGCTCATCGACAGCCTTCGCAAAGGCTTTTTTGGGCTCGGAACTCGGCATTGCCTCTCGGTACTGATGTCAGCCAGGCCACTGCCGGGCATCGAATAGGAGATTCGCTCCGCCGTAGGCGATGCAGTCAGACTAAAGGTCCGGTGTTAGTTTATTGTATCGTCCATTGTTCAAGCGGTGGCCGCAGCAAATCGCAGGCCTCAACGAGTGCTATCACCATATTCCGGGGACCTCTGGAATGCCCAGCCGAAGAGCGCTTTTGCGTCCTGCTGCCGGGTCCCCACGAATCCCAAAATACTCCACTGAAAGCGACGAAAGGAAGGCGTATGTCCAAGAAAATGCGTAAGAAATCGTCCAAATCAGCCGTTGGCCGATCCGGCTCAAGGACGGGTGACGCAAAAGCCGGGACTCGCAAACCGATCGGCGCAAAAAAGTCAGGTTCAACCGCTGCGCGAACGACCGCCAAAAAGACAGCCAAAAAGACCGCCGCCAAGTCGGGCGCGACGTCCAAGGCAGCACCGGCGAAGCGCGCCGCGACGGCGTCCCGTGGCAAGGCAGCTGGAGCATCACGCCCCGCAGCGCCCCTGAACGAGGGCGACCGCGCCCCGGCGTTCACCCTGGTACGTGACGGCGGGCAATCCGTCTCATTGAGCGACTATGCCGGACGCAAGTTGGTGATCTTTTTCTACCCCCGCGCCGATACGCCCGGCTGCACACTCGAGTCCATTGCGTTCAGCCGCCTCGCCGATGCCTTCGCCAAAGCCGGGACCGCGGTGCTCGGCGTCTCGGCCGATCCCCTCAAGGCGCAGGAGAAGTTCCGGGACAAGCACGACCTCACGGTGCCGCTGCTGTCGGACGAAAAGCTGGACATGCTCAAAGCCTACGGCGTCTGGGGTGAGAAATCGTTGTACGGCCGGACCTTCATGGGCATTTCCCGCACCACGGTTTTGATCGATGGCCGTGGAATCATCGTCCGGATCTGGCGCAATGTGAAGGTCGACGGGCACGCCGACGATGTTCTCACCGCGGCAGGCGCTACCTAAAAAGACAAACACTCCATTTCCCGAAAATTAACCATGAACAGGTCAAATCAGCTTCCGTAAGTGAGCTGGCTGGAGCGTTACCGGCCGGCGCGGGAGTGCTGATGTCGAACCGTTCCGGCCATTCTTATTCCGATCATCCCCACCATCATGCCTCGCATGGTCATGGCCACGGCAAGCCGCAGCATCGGCGACCGGCGCATGGACATCACCGTCCCGACCGCAACGGCTACACCCTGGTCCATCACGGCAAGGCCGTGCGTTTCGGGCCCGTGGTGTTCTGGATCGTGGCGGGCTCGATCATTCTGATGGGCGCGTGGTCGGCGGCGACGGCCACCTATTTTGCGTTCCGCGACGACGTCCTGACACGCCTGATCGCCCGTCAGGCGGAGATGCAGTACGCTTATGAAGACCGCATCGCCGAGTTGCGTGCGCGCGTCGATCGCACCACCAGCCGCCAATTGCTGGATCAGGAACAGTACGACCAGAAGCTCAACACCATCATGCGGCGGCAGGCTCTGCTCGAGCAGCGCGCCGCGGCACTGAATGCGATGCCGGATACGGCAGCTACTGGCTCCATCAAGCCGACCGCGCGCATGCCGCAAGCCAGTGACGCAGGCACCACGACGGGTATTCCGAAGCCTTCGCCGATCAGCGACACGGTGATCTTCGTCACCCCGCCGGATCGCGAAGCGCGGCTTGAATCGCGCGTGCCGGCCAACGCCAAGCCCCGCACCGAATTTGCGCAGATGCAAGGCGTGGACAAGACACTGGTGAACCTGCAGGCCGCGCTCGACAAGGTCGAGAACCGCCAGATCGCAACGCTCAGTTCCGTCGAAGAAGGCTACGAGTCGCGGATGCGCCGGATGCGCGGCGTCATTACCGATCTCGGCCTCAACATGGCGCAGCTTGAATCCGCCACGCCCAAGGGCGGTGTCGGTGGACCGTTCGTGCCGGTCACGAAGCCGTCTGCGGACGCGGGCGCCTTCGAACGTCAGCTTTACCGGATTAATCTGAGCCGTGCGCAGGTGGACAAGCTCACCCGCACGCTGTCGCTGGTGCCCTATCGCAAGCCGGTGATCGGGAATGTCGAATTCTCATCAGGTTTCGGCGTGCGCAGCGATCCGTTTCTCGGCCGCCCGGCGATGCATACGGGCCTCGATTTCCGCGCCTCCACCGGTGATCCTGTCCGCGTCACCGCCAACGGCAAGGTGGTGAATGCCGGATGGTCCGGCGGTTATGGCCGCATGGTGGAAGTGGATCACGGCAATGGCCTGTCAACGCGCTACGGCCACCTCTCGCAGATCAACGTCAGGGTCGGCGAATACGTGAAGATCGGCCAGGTGGTCGGAGAAGTCGGCTCGACCGGCCGTTCTACTGGCCCTCACCTGCATTATGAAACCCGCATCGATGGCGAAGCCGTCGATCCGCAGAAATTCCTGCGCGCGGGGGTCCGCCTCTCGCAGGGCTGATCGTCTCCCACCGGTTCAATCCTTGCGGCTAAACCTGAGATGCATGGCATTCGGCGTCGCAACATGCTCGCTGACTGTGTAGCCGAGCGCAGGAAGATCGATTCCTTCAAAAAGGGATTCACCGCGCCCCAACAGAACCGGCGACATCGCGATGTGCAGATCGTCGATCAATCCCGCGCGAAGATATTCGCGGATTGTCGTCACGCCGCCACCAATCCGGATATCCTTGCCTGCGGCGGCTTCTTTCGCCCGCTCAAGCGCCGCCTCGATCCCGTCTGTTACGAAATGAAAGACGGTGCCACCCTTCATCGTGATCGGCACACGCGCATGATGGGTCAGAACGAAAACCGGACAGTGATATGGCGGCTCGTCGCCCCACCATCCCTTCCAGCTTTCATCCGGCCAAGGGCCGCGCACAGGGCCGAACATGTTCCGGCCCATGATCCACGCGCCGAGATTCTCAAATCCCATCGCGGCCCAATCATCGTCGGGGCCAACGCTGCCGCCATCCTTCCCGAAGACCTTGTTCTGGAATGTCCGCGTGGTCATCGCCCATTGATGCAGGCCGAACCCGCCTACACCAAGCGGGCTCTCAAGACTCTGATCCGGGCCAGCGCCATAACCATCAAGGGAGATCGAGAAACTGCGAACGATCAATTTGCCTGGCGCACTCATCGCAGCTCCTCACAAAACAAGGTCAGTCGACGTCCTCGATCGCGCCCGGCGTGGTGCCGAATGCCTTCTGCGCCAGCGTTGCGGCCATGAACTCATCGAGATCGCCGTCAAGCACGCCCTGCGTGTCGGACGTCTGCACGCCGGTGCGCAGGTCCTTCACCATCTGATAGGGCTGCAGCACATACGACCGGATCTGGTGCCCCCAGCCGATATCGGTCTTGGCGGCCTGATCGGCGGCGGCTTTCTCTTCGCGCTTCTTCAGCTCGATCTCATAAAGGCGCGCGCGCAGCATGTCCCACGCCTGCGCGCGGTTCTTGTGCTGGGAGCGTCCCGCCTGACAGACCACGGCAACACCGGTCGGGATGTGCGTGAGGCGCACCGCGGACTCGGTCTTGTTGACGTGCTGGCCGCCCGCGCCGCCCGAGCGCATCGTAT
>ERZ778025.2414-NODE-2414-length-10488-cov-4.140707_pt1 | contig 10488 bp, 6 predicted proteins | sample MGYA00375755_ERZ778025 | MGnify/ENA primary metagenome ERZ778025 (study PRJEB29350, sample SAMN05389825) | bioreactor metagenome | isolation source: Thiocyanate bioreactor | place: South Africa: University of Cape Town | collected 2014-03-17 ... | reverse complement strand
TGAACTCCAGTCACCAGATCATCTCGTATGCCGTCTTCTGCTTGAAAAAAAAACACGCAGCAGGTCGGCGATCGCGGCCTTCTGCCCGGCCAGCTTCTGCTTCAGCTCGGCGCGCTGCTGCTGCAGCTGCTCCAGCTGCTGCTGCTTGGCGGCGATCTCGGCGTCGGTCTGGCGCAGGGTGCGCGCGGCGGCGGCCAGCGCGGTGGTCTGCTTGGCCAGTTCGGTGTTGAGCTGGTCGCGGCGCTCGGCGGTGGCGGCCTGCTGCTTGCCCAGCGCCTGCACCTCCTGGTGCACGTTGCTCAGCTTCTGCTTCGCCGCCGCCTGTTCGGCCTGGCTCTTGTCCTGGCGCGCCAGCGCGGGCGCGACGGCGAGGGTGACGCCGAGTGCCGCGGCGGCGAGAACGGAAAGGCGGGCGACGCGGACGGGGCTGGGCATCGGCCGATTATCGCCGAGCCCGCGGGCGGGGGCGAGCCGCCCGCGGGCGATCGTTCATGCGCCGGTGCCGGCCCTGCGGGCCGGCGCGGAGTCAGCGTGCGGCAACGGCCGCGGCGGCGGGCGTGGCCGGCAATCCCAGCGACTTGCGCAGTTCGGCGCGTGCCGCGTCGTAATCCGCCTGCCATGAGGGATCGTCCAGCAAGCGGCCGCCGAGCACGGTGCCGGCGAGCCGTCCGCCTTCCACGTCGCTGGGGTAGTGCACGCCCATCACGATGCGGTGGTGGGCGTACAGGTCGGCGCGGGCGAAGATCGCGGCGCGCCGTTCCGGCACCATGTTCGCCAGCAGCACCGCCTCGGTGTAGCCGAGCGTGGAGTGGCCGCTGGGGTAGCTCCAGTCGTCGGGCTTTTCCTCGCTCAGCGGATGCACCGCGTGCGACACCAGCACCGGGCGCGGGTGGTGCCAGAACGCCTTCACCGCCTTCACCTCGCCCTTGTCGTAGGCCACCACGCGGGTGAAGAACGCCGCCGTGTGCGGCAGCTGCTCCGGCGTGAACGCCGCGCCGAACACGTCGGCGAAGCGGAACACGCTGTGCAGCCGGTCGGCCTGGGCCGCCGCGATCTCCGCGTGCGTGCGGTGGGCCTGCACGGCGAGCACGCCGTTGATGTCCTGCCGCGCCGCCGCCGAACCGGCGGCGGGCGGCGGCGGCAGCAGCGCCGCGAGATCGACCATTGGCCCGTTGCCGTCGGCCAGCGCGGGCTGGGCGATCAGCAACGCCAGTGCAAGCAATGCGCAGCGCTTCATCAGAACAGGTCCGCGGTGATGGTGAAGTTGAAGTTGCGCGCCGGGATGGTGAAGTACAGCGGCGTGCTGTCCGCGCCGGTGGTGCCGGCCAGCGCGTTGATGTGGGTGTTGTCGAAGATGTTGTTGAGCTGCACGCCGATCTTCAGGTCCTTCACGTCGGCGATGTGCGGATCGAAGCGGTAGCTGGCGGTGAAGTTGGTGATCGCATAGCCGCCGATGGGCGTGTCGTCTTCCGCGTTGGCGGTGTAGTAGGTCTTGCCGACGAACTTGTCGACCAGCGACACATAGGCCGGTCCGTTGCTGTAGATCAGGCCCAGCGCGGCGGTCTTGTGCGGCGTGTTCGCGTTCCAGGCGTTGTCCGTGGTCTGGATCGCGCGGTTCAGCGAGCCGTTGGCGTAGATGCTGAAGCCCGCGCCCAGCATGTAGGTGCCTTCCAGCTCGATGCCTTTGTAGTGCACGCCGCCGCCGTTGTAGAACTCCGAGATGCCGGCGACGTTGTGCTTCTGCACGAAGTTGTTGAAGTTGATCTTGTAGACGTCGCCGGACAGCGTAAGGCGGTCGTTGGTCCAGGTGGTGCCGAGCTGGATGTTGGTGGTCTTCTCGGGCGCCACCACGCTGTCGGAAACCGCCGGGTTCGGCACGTAGAACAGGTTGAGGTTCGGCGCCAGGTAGCCCTTCGCCCATTGCGCGTACGCGGTCCAGTTCTGGCTGAACGCGTAGTGGAACGAGGCCGACGGCAGGGTGGCGGTCCACTTCTTGGAGTAGTTCAGCGGGGGGCCGGTCTTCTGGTTCACCGGCGCATTGATGTCGCGCTTGAAGTCGTTGTACTTCACGCCGCCGATGAAATAGGCGTTGTCGGCGATGTTCCACTGGTATTCGAGGTACGGCTGGATCGTGACCAGGGTGTCGTTCATCCGGCGGTCCGCAGCGGCCAGCTGCAGCGTGGGCGCCCCGGGATTGACCACCGGGTTCAGCTGGTTCGTCGTGTCGTCGAACTCGTACAGCCAGCGGATGTCGTCCTGGTGGTCGTACCAGATGCCGGTGCGCACTTCGCCCGGGCCGAGGTCCCTGGCCAGGCGGAAGATGTCGCCCCACGAGCGGTTCGTGTTGCGCATGTGCTGGCCGGGCACGTTGTCCGGGCCGTAGAAGGTGCCGTTCGGCGTTTCGCCGTTCGGATCCTCGCCGTTGAAGCCGAAGTGGTTGTAGCCGTAGGTGTAGACCTTGTTGTCGATCTTCCAGCCGTCGAGTTCCGAATGCAGGCCGATGTAGCCCAGGTTGGTGTTGATCTTGTCCTGGTTGTAGCGGTAGTAGGCCTGGCTGGTCGGGTCGTTGTTGAGGCCGTAGTTGTTGCCGAACTGGGCGAGCTGCGCCTTGGTGGCGCCGAACGGCACGTACTGGTTGAGCTTGTTCCACATCGCCGCGAAGGTCAGCGTGGTGTTCTCGCCCACCGGCTGCACCAGCTTGGCGAACACGCTCTGGCGGCGCTGGCCGGCGTAGGTGAGGTAGCCGTCCGACTCGCTGTTCTGCACATTGACCACCGCGCGGGTGCCGCTGCCGGTGAAGCTGCCGGTGTCGATGGTGGCGCCTTCCACCGTGGTGGCCCAGCTGCCCAGGCTGAAGTACGGACTGATGCCGAAGTCCTTGCGCGGGCTGATCGAGTCCACCGTGATGGTGCCGCCGAACGTGGCGTTGCCCAGCGTGCTGGCCGTGCCCGGGCCGCGGTCGACCGCGACGCTGCCGGTCTGCTGGTTGGTGAAGTACGAGGTGGAGTGGTGGGTGAAGTCGTTGGAGTCCATCCACGGGATGCCGTCGAACGTCACGTTGTACTGGCCGTCCTGGAAGCCGCGGATCGAGACCACCGCCGACTCCATCAGGCCGGAGCCGTTCGGCGTCACCGTGTACACGCTGGGCGAGATCGCCGCGGCGTCGGTGTAGTCGCCGGTCGGCGCGATGTTTTCCTGCAGGTACAGGCTGCCCACGATGGACTGCGGCTCGATCGCCAGCATGGAGCCCTGCGTGGGCGCCACGTCGTTCACGGTGGTGGCGGCGTTCACCTGCACCGCGCTCAGGTCCTTGGCGTCCTGGGGCTTGGCAGGGGCCGCGTCCGCCGCCGGCGCGGACGGCGCCCCGTTCGCGTTGTCGTCGGCGCGGACCGGCGCCGCCACCGCGAGCGCGATGGAGAGGGCGAGCAGGGCGGGCGCACAGTGGCGAAGGGTGGGCGTGGACTGGGGCATGGGTGGTTCCGTGAAGTGGGGGTAAAGGCGTGGCGCGGCACGCTAGACCCCATGCATGACAGTCATGCAACAAAAAGAAGATACGAATCAGTGGGATACGTCGTCAGAACTTGCGATCGACGATGGTCGTAGCCAAGCCGCCGCGGGCGGGTGCCGGACCGGCGCCCGGGACGGCCTGTCCAGTGGCGACGCAGCCGCCCCCGGCAAAGCCCCGGCGGGCATTGCGGCCGATCCTGCCGCGGCAATAGTTTCATTTGGACGTATAGAAGGCTTTGACGCGACGCACCAATTGTGCTGTAGTCAAATCGCAATCCACGAATTCCAAATCGGCGCTCCGGCGCCGCCGGGGTTCCGTGCCCTGCCATCCAGCGAGTGAGCAAGATGAAGCAGTCCGGTGGAACAAGCCTGTACGACGCGGCCTTCGAGCACGACAGCTGCGGTTTCGGCCTGGTGGCCCAGATCGATGGCCGCGCCAGCGCGTGGGTGGTCGACTCCGCATTCGAGGCACTGGCGAAACTCTCGCACCGCGGCGCGGTGAATGCCGACGGCGTGAGCGGCGACGGCTGCGGCGTGCTGATCCGCCGCCCGCAGGCATGGCTGCGCGCGCTGGCGGACGAGGCGGGCATCGCGCCGGCCGAACGCTTCGCGGCGGGCCTGGTGTTTCTCGACCGGCACGACGATGCCGCGGCGGCGGTGCTGGAGCGTCATCTGGTTGAAGAAGGCCTGCGCGTGGCGGGCTGGCGCGACGTGGCGGTGAACGCGGAAGCCTGCGGCCCGCTGGCCGCCGCCGCGCAGCCGCGCGTGCGCCAGGTCTTCGTCGACGCTGGCGCCGGCATGGACGACGAGGCGTTCGAGCTGGCGCTGTTCCGCGCGCGCCGCCGCGCCGAGCATGCCTTGCGCGACGATGCCGCGTTCTATGTGGTGACGCTGTCGGGCGAGCTGATCGGCTACAAGGCGATGGCCGCGCCGGGGCGGTTGCGCGAGGTGTTCGCGGACCTCTCGCATCCCGCGCTGGTCGCCGATGCGGTGGTGTTCCACCAGCGCTTCTCCACCAACACCTCGCCGCAGTGGCGGCTGGCGCAGCCGTTCCGCCTGCTGGCGCACAACGGCGAGATCAACACCATCCGTGCGAACCGGCGCTGGATGCAGGCGCGCGAGGCGATCTGGCGCTCGCCGCGCGTGGAGCTGGGCGACCTCGGTCCGCTGGTGCGCCAGCAGGGTTCGGATTCGGAGAGCCTGGACAACGCGCTGGAAGTGCTGCTGGCCGGCGGCCTGGACCTGCTGGCCGCGATGCGCGTGCTGGTGCCGCCGGCGTTCGCCGCCCGCGAGAACATCGACGAGGACCTCGCCGCGTTCTACGAGTACTACGCGCTGCACAGCGAACCCTGGGACGGCCCCGCCGGCCTGGTGATGTGCGACGGCCGCTACGCCGCCTGCACGCTGGACCGCAACGGCCTGCGCCCCGCGCGCTGGGCGCTGTCCGACGACAACCATTTCATCATCGCCTCCGAGGCGGGCCTGTGGGACATCCCCTCGGCGCGCGTGGTCGCCAAGGGCCGCCTCGCACCGGGCGAGATGATCGCGGTGGACTTCCGCGAGCACCGCCTGCTGCGCGACGCCGACATCGACGCGATCAACCGCGCCCGCGCGCCGTACCGCGACTGGCTGCGCGCCGGCGTGAGCTACCTGGACTCGGACCTGATCGATCCCTCGCTGGCCGCCGAGCCGCTGCCGCCGGAACAGCTGCACTGCTACCAGAAGCTGTACGGCCTGTCGCGCGAGGAGCGCGAGACGGTGCTGAAGGTGATCGCCGAGCTGGAGGCCGAAGCCACCGGCGCGATGGGCGACGACACCCCGGTCGCCGCGCTTTCGCGCCAGGTGCGGCCGCTGTTCGACCGCTTCCGCCAGGCGTTCGCCCAGGTCACCAACCCGCCGATCGATCCGCTGCGCGAGAAGCTGGTGATGTCGCTGGTCACCCAGATCGGCGCCGAAGGCAACGTGTTCGAGCTCAAGCCCGAGAACGCGAAGCAGATCCTGATCAACTCGCCGGTCCTGTCCCAGCGCAAGCTGCGCCAGCTGCTGAGCTTCCCGCAGTTCACCGACACGCCGCGCTTCGACCTGATGCAGCCGCGCGAGCAGGGGCTGGAAGCGGCGCTGCGCGAATTGTGCGAGCGCGTCGCGCAGTCCGTGCGCGACGGCAACGCGCTGGTGTTCCTCAGCGACCGCTACCCCGAGCGCGACAAACTGCCGATCCACGCGCTGCTCGCCACCGGCGCGGTGCACGCGCACCTGATCGAGCAAGGCCTGCGATGTCAGTGCAACATCGTCGTGGAAACCGCCACGCCGCGCGACGCGCACCAGTTCGCCTGCCTGCTCGGTTTCGGCGCCACCGCGATCTATCCGTGGCTGGCCTACCAGAGCCTGTTCGAGCTGGGCCATGAGGGACACATCGAGGGCGACCGGCTGGAGATCGGCCGTAGCTACCGGCGCGGCATCCGCAAGGGGCTGCTGAAGATCCTGTCGAAGATGGGCATCTCCACCGTCGCCGGCTACCGCGGCGCGCAGCTGTTCGAGATCGTGGGGCTGGCGCCGGAAGTGGTGGCGCTGTGCTTCCCCGGCACGCCCTCGCGCATCGGCGGCGCCGGCTTCGCCGAGCTGGAGAACGAGCAGCGCCTGCTCGCCGCCGAGGCGTGGAACGCGGCGAAGCCGCTGCGCGCCGGTGGCCTGTACAAGTTCGTGCACGGCGGCGAGTACCACATGTACAACCCCGACGTGATCGCCACGCTGCAGCAGGCGGTGCGCACCGGCAATCCGGCCGACTACCGCGCCTATGCCGACCACGTCGACCACCGTCCGCCCTCGGCGCTGCGCGACCTGCTGGACGTGCAGCCGCTGGGCGCGCCGGTGCCGCTGGACGAGGTGGAACCGGTCGAGTCGATCCTCAAGCGCTTCGATTCCGCGGGCATGTCGCTGGGCGCGCTGTCGCCCGAGGCGCACGAGGCGCTGGCGACCGCGATGAACCGCCTGGGCGCGCGCAGCAATTCCGGCGAGGGCGGCGAGGACCCGGCGCGCTACGGCACCGAGAAGATGTCGAAGATCAAGCAGGTCGCCTCCGGCCGCTTCGGCGTCACGCCGGCCTACCTGGTCAACGCCGAGGTGCTGCAGATCAAGATCGCGCAGGGCGCCAAGCCCGGCGAGGGCGGCCAGCTCCCCGGCCACAAGGTGGACGCCACCATCGCGCGGCTGCGCTACGCGAAGCCCGGCATCGGCCTGATCTCGCCGCCGCCGCACCACGACATCTATTCCATCGAGGATCTGGCCCAGCTGATCCACGACCTCAAGGAAGTGAACTCCGAGGCGCTGGTCTCGGTGAAGCTGGTCAGCCACGCCGGCGTGGGCACGGTCGCCGCGGGCGTGGTGAAGGCGGGCGCCGACCTGATCACCGTCAGCGGCCACGACGGCGGCACCGGCGCCAGCCCGCTCACCTCGATCAAGTACGCCGGCACGCCGTGGGAGCTGGGCCTGGCCGAGACCCAGCAGACGCTGCGCCGCAACGATCTGCGCGGCCGCGTGCGCCTGCAGACCGACGGCGGCCTGAAGACCGGCCTCGACGTGATCAAGGCCGCGCTGCTCGGCGCCGAGAGCTTCGGCTTCGGCACCGGCCCGATGGTGGCGCTGGGCTGCAAGTACCTGCGCATCTGCCACCTCAACAACTGCGCCACCGGCATCGCCACCCAGCACCCGGTGCTGCGCAAGGAACACTTCACCGGCCTGCCGGAAATGGTGATGAACTATTTCCGCTTCATCGCCGGCGACGTGCGCGAGCACCTCGCGCGGCTGGGCGCGCGCTCGCTGGCCGAGCTGATCGGCCACACCGAACTGCTGGCGCAGCAGGGCGACGCCACGCCGGTGCGCCACGGCCTCGACCTCGCGCCGCTGCTGGACGGCGCCAGCTTGGGCGCGGCCGGCGACAGCGCCTGCGCGATGGCGCGCAACCCGGTGCGCGACGCCGCCGCGCTTGCCGTGCGCATCGCGACGGATACCGCGCCGCTGGTGGAGCTGGGCGAGGGCGGTTCCTTCAGCTATGCCATCGCCAACACCGACCGCGCGATCGGCGCGCGGCTGTCCGGCGCGATCGCGCGCCGGCATGGCGACCACGGCATGGACGAGCGCCCCATCGTGCTGCAGCTGGAAGGCGCGGCCGGCCAGAGCCTGGGCGCGTGGAACGCCGGCGGCGTGCACATCGAGCTCACCGGCGAGGCGAACGACGGCGTGGGCAAGGGCATGGCCGGCGGCCGCATCGTGGTGCGCCCGCCCGCCGACGCGCCGTTCGCCAGCCAGGACGCCTCGATCATCGGCAACACCTGCCTGTACGGCGCCACCGGCGGCGAGCTGTACGCCGCGGGCCGCGCCGGCGAGCGCTTCGCCGTGCGCAACTCCGGCGCGGTCGCCGTGGTGGAAGGCGCCGGCGACCACTGCTGCGAATACATGACCGGCGGCGTGGTGGCGGTGCTCGGCAAGGTCGGCCTCAACTTCGCGGCCGGCATGACCGGCGGCTTCGCCTACGTGCTCGACCTCGAGCGCGACTTCGTGGACTGCTACAACCACGAACTGGTGGACATCCTGCGCATCTCCACCGACACCATGGAGCACCACATGCACCACCTGCGCGGCCTGGTGCAGAAGCACGTGGAATACACCGGCAGCGCCTGGGGCCGGCAGATCCTGCGCGACTTCCGCGGCCTGCAGTACAAGTTCTGGCTGGTGAAGCCGAAGGCGGCGAGCCTCGCCGTGCTGGCGGAAGAGCTGCGGAGGGCAGCATGAGCAACAAGCTGTTCCAGTTCCTCGATGTGCCGCGGCAGACGCCGCGCACGGTGCCGGTGGCGATCCGCGTGCTGGGCTACGGCGAGATTTCCGGCGACTTCGCCTCGCCGCAGGCGTCCACGCAGGCGGAGCGCTGCCTGGATTGCGGCAACCCGTATTGCGAGCACGCCTGCCCGGTGCACAACTACATTCCGGAGTGGCTGAAGCTGGTGCAGCACGGCCGCATCATGGAAGCGGCCACGCTGATGTACGAGACGAACCCGCTGCCGGAGATCTGCGGCCGCGTCTGTCCGCAGGATCGCCTGTGCGAAGGCGCCTGCACGCTGGAGCAGACCGACTTCGGCGCGGTGACCATAGGCGCGGTGGAGCGCTGGGTCACCGACGAGGCGCTGCGCCAGGGCTGGCGGCCCGATCTCTCGGCGGTGCAGGAAACCGGCCAGCGCGTGGCGATCGTGGGCGCCGGCCCCGCCAGCTCGAGATCGGCGGCCTGCTCACCTTCGGCATCCCGCCGTTCAAGCTGGACAAGCAGGTGATGCGCCTGCGCCGCGAGCTGCTCGAAGGCATGGGCGTGCGCTTCCTGCTGGGCCGCGAGGTGGGGCGCGACATCGAGTTCGGCGAACTGGTGGACGACTACGACGCGGTGTTCGTCGGCACCGGCGCCTATACCTACGTGGACGGCAAGCTGGCCGGCCGCGAACTGCACGGCGTGCACGACGCGCTGCCGTTCCTGATCGGCAATACCGAGCGGCTGCTGCGCGACGAGCCGCCGCTGCCCGCGTTCGACCTGCGCGGCCGGCACGTGGTGGTGCTGGGCGGCGGCGACACCGGCATGGACTGCAACCGCACCGCGATCCGTCTCGGCGCGGCCTCGGTCACCTGCGTCTACCGCCGCGACGAGGCCAGCATGCCGGGCTCGGTGCGCGAGGTGGGTTACAGCCGCGAGGAAGGCGTGAACTTCCAGTTCCATCGCCAGCCGCTGGCGATCCTCGGCGACGAGCACGGCCGCGTGCGCGCGGTGCGCGTGGTGGAGACCGAGCTGGTGGACGACGGCCACGGCCGTCCGCGTCCGCGCAACGTCGCGGGCAGCGAGAGCGAGCTGCGCGCCGACGTGGTGATCCAGGCCTTCGGCTTCCTGCCCAGCCCGCCGGACTGGCTGGCCTCGCACGGCGTGAAGCTGGCGCCCTCGGGCCGCATCGTCACCGGCGCCGACGGCGCGCTGCCGCAGCAGACCAGCCACCCGCGCATCTTCGCCGGCGGCGACAACGTGCGCGGCGCGGATCTCGTGGTGCGTGCGGTGTACGACGGCCGCGAGGCCGCCGCCTCGATCGCGCAGATGCTGCAGCAGGCGCCGCGCCTGCAGTCCGAGGTGGCCTGAGCGCACCGGGCCGGCGACCCTGCGCCGGCCCGCACCGCTGCCCGGCCGCACGCGCCACGCTCAGGCCGCGTGCGCGACCAGGCTCAGCGTGTCCAGGGTGAAGCCGCCATCCGCGACCATGGCGAAGTGCTCGCGCACCTCGGCGACGTGGGCCGCATCGGTGCGCGTGCGCGCCACCCAGTCGTCGAAGCGCAGCGGCAGCCGGCGCGGCGTCAGGCCGTCCAGCGCGAAGCCCGCGGCGGCGAGCGCGGCCACCCACTCGCTGGTGCGGTAGTTGCGCACGTGGGAAACGTCGCGCAGCAGTTCGATGGCCTGCAGGTATGTATCCAGCAGCGCATCCTCCGGCGCCACCGTATCGACGAAGATCGCCAGGCCGCCCGTCTTCAGCACGCGCCGCGCCTCGCGCAGGCCGTCGTCGCGGCGCCGCCAGTGGTGGGTGCTGAAGCGCGACAGCACCACGTCGAAGGCGCCGTCCTCGAACGGCAGGCGTTCGGCCGCCGCCTGCTGCACCCGGATGTTGCGCAGGCCGCGTTCCGCCGCGGCGGCGCGCACGGCGTCCAGCATGCTGGCGGTGGGATCGCAGGCGACCACCTCGCGCACCAGCGCGGCCACGCGATAACTGACATGGCCGCCGCCGCAACCGAGATCGAGCACGCGCGCATCGGGCCGGTCCTGCAGGGCGGCGGCGATCTGTTCGAGGTCGGCGCCGCTGCGGTGCACTTCGCTGGCGACGTAGTCCTGCGCGCGCGGGCCGTAATGCGCGGCGGCGAAATCGGCGGGTTGGTTCATGCGGTGCTCCTGCGCGGCCGTGGCGTGGA
>ERZ778025.2410-NODE-2410-length-10498-cov-4.671838_pt1 | contig 10498 bp, 6 predicted proteins | sample MGYA00375755_ERZ778025 | MGnify/ENA primary metagenome ERZ778025 (study PRJEB29350, sample SAMN05389825) | bioreactor metagenome | isolation source: Thiocyanate bioreactor | place: South Africa: University of Cape Town | collected 2014-03-17 ... | reverse complement strand
AAGTGGCTGGCGGCATTGGCAAGGTGGTGTTGACCGGCGCAGCCTTTTCCCTGGCGGGCGTGAACGCCTTGCTGGCTGGTCACGAGGTGGTGTTGATCCCGTTTGATGCCCAGGTTCGAGAGATGACGGTCCACCTGGGCAGCAGCCAGGTGGACGCCATGCGTAGCCAAACCGAATCTTCGCTAGGCCTGGGAGCTCTGCGGGAGAGAACGCAGCAGGCGCGCCAAGACGAGGTGGATGCGCGCGAGCGCCTCAACACCGTGCCAGCACCCATCTTGGAGCAACAGCAGCAGGCGCAAGCGTGCGACCAGCGCGCCCAGCGTATGCGCGCCGCTCTGCCGGAGCTTGAAAGCCCGGGCCGCGACCGCGCGGTCACCGCCTGGCGCGAGCAGCGCCGCGAATGCGCCAAACTCAATGCCAGCGCCCGATCGGCCTTGAATGCCCATCGCGCGGAAGCCAGCGAACGGCTGGAAGCAGCAGCAAAGAGACAGCGCGCAATTAGCCAAAAGCTCACCGAGGCCGAGCACCAGACGGAAGAAGCCGTCGCAAAGACTGCACCGATCATGACTGCATCAGCTACCACTGGGTTTGGTCGCCATGAGGCCTTGTGGGCCGCCGTCAAAGCGGGCAAGGTACCGGCCTGGGCAGCCTACGGCCTCATGCTGGTGGCCCTCTGCCTCGAAGGCGCCGGGCTGTTGCTCAAGCTGATCCTGCCCAAGGATGAAGCCACCTATGCGCGCCTTGTCGATGTGCGCATCATCCAGGCCGTGGGCAACAGCGAGCTGGCCTATGCGCGGGCTTATCAAGCGCAGATAAAGCCAGCGATGGTGGCCCAGGCCGCACAAACACAGGCTGCCGCCGAGCGCATGGTCAGAGGCACCCTCGGGCCGAGCATGAACACGCGCTTTGCGGCCGACCAGTTCGCCCGGGCTGCCGCCAGCACCCGCCAGGCGCAGCGGCGCAGTGGCCAGGCCGCCGCGCCCGTGATGGACGAGCTGGCCAAGGTGATGCCAGGCCATTGGGCGACGGCAGCGGCCTGAAGCCTTGACCAAGTCAAGGGCACCTCAATTCTCACGCCTATGCATGATTATCGACCGCCTGTTGATTTCCAAAAAATCGCAATAGCTGATTTTGTATTATGCCATTCGAAAGGAGAGCGTCATGAATAGGTCAACCAAAGAACTATCTGATTTCCGTAATCAGGCTTTTACTGCTTTCCCTTTCCTGAAACTTTTAGAGAGGCTTGATGATGATTTTTCTACCATCCTGAACACCATAGACAACGGTGAACGACTTGTCCCTGTGTTGACCAAAAAATTAAGCATTCCGCGTCGCAGCCTTCATCAATTGGGCGCCCATACCTCGACCATTATGAAAATTTTGGGCAAGTTTCCGCTGCCCTCTCACAGCATAGAGAACACGCTCGAGTTTGAGAATTTTGATAAATCAGAGGCGTTCATTCGGCTTGTAAAAGTTTTGCCTTTTTTTGCGCCGGATCATCAGCCGGAAGCTGAAAATGATTATTTTGAACTAATCAAGATAATGCGACTTATCTACAGCTACTGGATATTGGCGCAAAATATAAATAGCCCATTGGAGCAGGCTACAATGAACCAGTCGATTTGCGCTTGGATTTGTGCCCGAGCATGGACACATATTCACAGGAGGCCGCTAAAGAGGTCTCTCTCGATCCCGACAGTCAACCCCTTTATCATCCGTCACCTGCGCGCATGGAGCGATGCCGTTCGCGCACAGCAACCCGGGGAGTTATTTATTGGTGCTCTTCCGGGAAAACACCTTCCAAACAATATATCGTCCCTGAGCCTTTATGCCCACCAGTGGGCCTTTATATCGCTACTCGACCGACACCCTGCGAATATTGAAAAACTGATGAATGACTGGCCGAATCAGGTCAGAGCTGATTTGGTGACTAATTTGAGCAAATATGGCCGCGCACCTATTGCCATAGAGGACCAATTTTTCGTCGGAGTAGATGCTGAGAGGATTACACTCTCCAAAATGACAGATTTAGGATCCATTTTGGAGGACGCTATTACCGCAAGAAACTGCCTGGCCGATTATGGTCACATCTTGCTAAAATTCGAGGAAATGGATGTGTGGCGTATCTATGCAGAAAATCAAAACCCAACCCTCGTCGGACATGTGATGCGATGCTTTAAAAATGGAACCCAGCTTTTTGAAGCACATTTACTCGGTAACAAGCCTGTCCCTCCAAAGCTCAGCCGAGCGATCGTCCAGTTGCTCCAGCATCGTGATTTCAACGCCGGGCCGAGGGCTTCACCGGCAATTCATCAAAGCGTTGAGAGCATCAGTCATCGTTCACGCATACAGGCACTTTCTGGGAACGCGAAAGCAATGTTCGATGGCGCTGTAAAAAAGTTTCGCTTGGAGAGGGTGCTTCAGACTGACATCGCACAGCTGGAAGAGGCCATTGAGTTTTTCCCCGCTGCAAGAAAGCTAGCGCAGCAAATAGTTAATCCGCGTGTGGAATTCCCTCGCCTGCTTCCAAACAGTCATAGCCAGTCAAACGTCTGGGGGTTGATGAACGAAATTTTGTCCGATAACGACGTTCCCATCGAGATTGTCCATGGCATCGTTTCGCCTACTGAGTATCGAAGAACCAAATTGCTTGCAACCGCTCTCTCTAGTGTGTGTCTAGAATTCAAGCAGAAATATGCGTTGCTTACAACACCGCAACTCACTGAGTTTCAGGTGGACGCCCTTATCGAGACGCTGGCCGAAGGGAATGCAAGGTTAGCTGCGCTCTGCTCGGAACAAGATGCTCTTAAACTCAACGCAAAGGCCTGCACACACCTGGTGCTGTTGTGTCATATTTTTTATAATAACTTTAATGAAAAGGACGAGCAGATTTTACTTTCGAGATTGATAGCATCCATGGAAAAGAGGGCTCTCCAAAAATTTTCAACACATGAATTTCCGTTGCTCGGTCAAATAAATGAATTCAGAAAATCAATTGCTTTATATTCTGAAGATTTGGATATGAGCGGCAATTATATATTAGATATAATTCGCAATCAAACGTCATCAGCGGCGTGATGGTTTGACATATTTTACTTAACCCAACCAAGAGAAGTTCAATCATGACAACCCAAAATTATCCAATTCGCGTAATAATGTTTTTCCCGCACTCCATTGGCTTTCGTTGGCAAGAGGATGGATATGGAAAGGCATTCAATGACGCAAATATCAGGTGTCTGAAGCCAGAGTATAACTGGCCTGACAACTCAGAAGAGGCTGAAAATTATGCCAAGAAAGTGTACAGCGGGAATTTTGATGCCATTATTTATCCATGCCAAAATTCCGAAATTTTGCGTCACCCGAGGGTTCGGGACTATTGGGGGTTCGACAGAGGGAGTAGTTTCAGTTTATTTACTGTAATTGAAATGTTGAGAGACCTAAAAGCACCGCTGCTTCCATGCTACTTCAGTTTTCATGATCATTTTGAAGACGAGGCAACCATTTTGGATTTTAGCCCATCTGCGCTTATTGAGGAGATCATGCAATTAAGAGAAAAACGTAAATGAATGAGAAATGCATTGTCAGAATGAGCCCCGGTCTTTCCTGAAATTAATAATGAAGATTCGATTGTGATTGGATAAACTTTATGCTCACTAAAAATGTCATTTTCCGATTCGCCCTGTCCTCGCTGATAATAATATTGCTGGTGTGGGCTATTTGGGCGCTTTCAGAACCACCTGTTAGTTGGCGTATTGCGAAGATCGGATTGCTGAGGTGGACGTTGCCAGCCGCTGTAGGCATGAGCTTACTGTTGGCGGTTGCCTGGGCCCTGCTTGCAGTGTTAAGCGGAGCAATTGCCGGCCTGGCTGTCGCAACCATTCAACATGTGGCAGGCGTCATTGTTCCGATTTCGATCACCGAGGTCGTAATGACTGCAATGGGAGCAGCGTGGCTTGCCTGGCCCGACACGTGGCGCAATGCTGACAGTTTAGGGACTAAAACCTCACATTTGTAGGCGAGCGCCTTGTGCGGCTTGGCCTTGGGCATATCACGCGGACGGATTCGATCAGGCACAAACTCGACCCAGTGTGGGAGGGCTCAGAATTTCGCGGACGAAAAACTGCCCCGAACTTCATGCGCAAGTCCCTTTGGCCGCTACAACCCCACACCGCAATTCCGGGCGATTGGCGGTATAACTGCTCACCTCCCGCCCTCCATGCGGAGGGGCTTGCAAGCCATCCATCCCGCCTGCAAACTCCCAATTTGATAGCTGCTAGCGCTTGCCCATCAAGCGTTTAAGCCACTTTTGACCCCAATCCCCATGTCTTTCCCTGCTTTCCTGCGCACGCGCTGGGCCGCGCTGCGGCCGTTGTGGGCGCGCGTGTTGCAGCGGCCCGAAAAGCTTCTGTCGCTGCACAGCCTGCTCTGGGCGCTGATGGCGGCCGGGCTGGCGCTGGTGCTTTATGTGCTGGTGCTGATTCCCTTCACGCCGGGCATCCGCGATATCCGCAAGGCCAAGACGGAGCAGCCGGCGCAACTGGTGGCGGCGGATGGCAAGTTGCTGGCCGAATACCGCTGGGTGAACCGCGCGTGGGTGCCGCTCAGTGAGATCGCCCCGCCGGTGGTGGATGCGCTGATCGCCACCGAGGACCACCGTTTCTACAAGCACTGGGGCCTGGACTGGCGCCGCACCGCGTCGGCGCTGGTGCGCACGCTGGGGGGCGACAAGCAGGGCGGCTCCACCATCACGCAGCAGTTGGCGCGCAACCTGTACCCCGAGGACATTGGCCGCGCGCCCACGCTCACGCGCAAGCTCAAGGAGGCCATCACGGCGCTGAAGATCGAGGCGCTGTACTCCAAGGACGAGATCCTGGAGACCTACCTGAACACGGTGCCCTTCCTCTACAACGCCTACGGCATCGAGATGGCGGCGCGCACCTATTTCGACAAGTCGGCCGACCAGCTCAACGTGCTGGAGAGCGCCACGCTCATCGGCATGCTCAAGGGCACGGCCTACTACAACCCCGTGCTGAACCCCGAGCGTGCCCAGGCCCGGCGCAACACCGTGCTGGCGCAGATGAAGAAGCGCGGCAAGCTGGCCGAGGCGGAATACGCCGCGCTCAGCAAGCGCCCGCTGCGCATCCGCTTTGAGCGCCAGGTGGAAACGGCCGGCCCCGCGCCGCACCTGGCGCAGCAATTGCGCAAGCAGCTCATCGACTGGGCCGACCGCAATGGCTACAGCCTGTATGCCGATGGGCTGGTGATCCGCACCACCATCGATTCCCGCCTGCAGCAACTGGCCAACCAGGCCGTGGCGCGCCAGGGCCGGGCGCTGCAGGGCGTGGCCGACGGGGCCTGGGCCGCGCGCAACGCCTGGAACCCCAAGAACCCGCTGGTGCAGCAACTGGTGCGCGAATCGGCGCGCTACGAAGCCGCCGTGGCCAAGGGCGCAGCGCCTGAGGATGTGCTGAAGGACCTGCTGGGCGACGGAGCCTTCCTGCGCACGCTGCGGCAGGAGAAGACGCGCGTGCAGGCCGGCTTCATGGCCATGGACCCGCGCACGGGCGAGGTGCGCGCCTGGGTGGGCAGCCGCGACTTCGCGCAAGACCCGTTCGACCATGTGCAGGCCGCGCGCCGCCAGCCGGGCTCCACGTTCAAGCCCTTCGTGTACGGAGCCGCGTTCGACCAGGGCCTGCTGCCCACCGACACGCTGATGGACGCCGCGGTGGAGATCCCGCTGGGCAACAAGCAGGTGTGGCGCCCCACGGACGGCAACAAGCCGCCCAGCGACATGCCCATGACGCTGAGCGACGGCCTGGCGTATTCCAAGAACACCATCACCGCGCAGCTCATGCAACAGGTGGGCCCGCTGCGCGTGGCGCAACTGGCGCGCGCCATGGGCGTGCGCGAATCCAAGCTGGACGTGGTGCCCTCGCTGGCCCTGGGCACCAGCCCGGTCACGCTCAAGGAAATGGTGGCGGCCTACGGCGCCATTGCCAGCGCCGGCAGTTACCGCGCGCCCCGGGTCATCACGCGCATCGAGGACAAGAACGGCAAGGTGCTGGAAGACTTTGCCCCCGCCGCGCCCGAGCGCGTGCTGGGCCTCACGGCCGCCCAGCAACTGCGCGACGCCATGCGCGGCGTGGTGGACAAGGGCACGGGCGTGGCCATCCGCAGCCGCTGGGGCATCCGCGCCGACGTGGCGGGCAAGACCGGCACCACGCAGGACAACACCGACGGCTGGTTCATCCTGATGCACCCGCAGCTCGTGGCCGGTGCGTGGGTGGGCTTCAACGACGGGCGCATCACCTTGCGCAGCGACTACTGGGGCCAGGGCGCGCACAGCGCGCTGCCCATGGTGGGCGAGGTGTTCCAACAGGCGCTGCGCGCCAAGCTGATCGACACCAACGAACGCTTCATCGACGAGGAGGAAAGCAGTTGGGTGGGCACCGCCGTGGCCGGTGTGCGCAACTGGGTGTACGACCTGTTCGGCCGCCGTACGGGCGGGCCCGATGCCCCCGACCGCGCCACCGGCGCCGCGCCGGTGCCGGGCCCGGCACCCGCCGCGCCGGCCCCCGCCGCAGCGGAGCGGCCTGAGATCACCGAAGCGCCGCTGCTGCCGCTGGAAAATGCCACGCCCCAGGCGCAGCCCTTTCCGCCAGGCTCCTACGGCAACGTCCCCGAGGCCGCAGACCCCGGCGCACCGCCCGAGCCGCAGCCGGGCACCGTGGTCACGGCGCCGGTGCAGCGCGGGGTGGTGGTGCCCGCGCCGGCAGCGGTGCAGAGCCCTGTGCCGTTCTTTGTGGAATCGCGCCCCTGAACGGGCGCGCGCTGCGCGGCCTGGCGGTGGCGCCGCCCTGGGAGGGCGCCGCTACTCGATGTCCACGCAGTGCATGCCGAAGTGGCCCGCGCGCCGGTCGGCAAACCAGCGCCGCAGCGTCTCGCGCACGGTGCGAAAGGCCAGCTCGTCCCAGGGCACCTCGTCTTCGCTGAACAGGCGCGCCTCGATGGTCTCGTGCCCCGGGTGGAAGGCTTCGCTCAGCAGCGTGGCGCGGTAGAACAGGTGCACCTGGCCCACCTGGCGCACGTTGAGCAGGGCGAACAGCGGGCCCATTTCGATCTGTGCGCCGGCCAGCGTCCACTTGCCCCAGCGCGGCTCGATGTTGCGCTTGCACAGCAGCACGCGCCCGTCGGCCAGCACGGGGATGGTGCCCACCACGTTGAGCGGGTTCTCGTAGTGCACCGTGCCGCACTGCGGGCAGACGGCGCGCTCGCGCGTGTCGCCATCGTCGGGCAGGCGGTACACCACGGCGGTGCCGCAGGCGCGGCAGTGGCGGATGGGGCTGCGCAGGTACATGCAGGTTTTGAGGTCAAATCGGGCTGCAGCGCTCTTGGAATCAGCGCGAGCAGCTCCTGAAACAATAGCGTCTGGGCGCGCCGCTCATACCACCTGCAGCGCGATGGGCTGCAGCCCGTCCACCCCGGCCTCGATGCGGTCGCCGCGCACCACGGCGCCCACGCCCTCGGGCGTGCCGGTGAACACCAGGTCGCCGGGCTGCAGCTCCCAGGCGGCCGAGAGGTGCTGCAGCGTCTCGGCAATGTTCCAGATCAGCTTGTGCACATGGCTGTGCTGGCGCTGCTGGCCGTTCACGCGCAGCCAGAGGGCCGCCTGGTCCACGGCGCCGGCCTGGCCGGCCGGGGTGATGGGGCCTATGGGCGCGCTGTGGTCGAAGCCCTTGGCAATGCTCCAGGGCCGACCCTGCTTCTTCATCTCGGCCTGCAGGTCGCGGCGCGTCATGTCCAGGCCCACGGCGTAGCCGTACACATGCTCCAGGGCGCGGGCGGCCGGAATGTCGCGCCCGCCCTTGCCTATGGCCACCACCAGCTCCACCTCGTGGTGCAGGTTGTGCGTCAGGCTGGGGTAGGGCAGGCGGGCGGTTTCGCCGGCCTCCACGGGCAGCAGCGCGTCGGCGGGCTTGAGGAAGAAGAACGGCGCCTCGCGCTCGGCAAAGCCCATTTCCTTGGCGTGTTCTTCGTAGTTGCGCCCCACGCAGTAGATGCGCCGCACGGGAAAGCGGCTGGCCGTACCCAGCACGGGCACGGTGGGGACGGGCGGCGGAGCGAAGACGGTGGCCATGGCAGTGCAATGCGAAAGAACAGGGCGCCAGTGTGCCATGGCGCCGATACACTGGCGCGCATGTCCCAGATGCCCCTCGACTGGCTGCAGCCGGCCTGGCCCGCCCCGGCCCATGTGCATGCGCTGTGCACCACGCGCCATGGCGGCTGCAGCCTGCCGCCCTTCGACAGCATGAACCTGGGCGACCACGTGGGCGACGACCCGCGCGCCGTGGCGGCCAACCGCGCGCGCCTGCAGGCCGTGCTCCAGGCGGCCACGCCGGGGGCGCGCGCGGTGTTCCTGCAGCAGGTGCATGGCACGCAGGTGGCCGTGCTGGAGCCGGGCATGGCCGATGGCGGGCGCTTTGACGCCTGTGTGAGCACGCAGCGTGGCCTGGCCTGCACCATCATGGTGGCCGACTGCCTGCCGCTGCTGCTGACCGACACCGCAGGCCGTGTGGTGGCCGCCGCCCATGCGGGCTGGCGCGGGCTGGCGGGGCAGGGCGGCGTGGGCGTGATCGAAGCGGTCTACCAGCAGTTTTCGGCCCTGGCGCGCTCCCACCCTGCGCCAGCAGCTACGGAAAATGTAGCGGCAGAGGGCGCGCGCGCTGTGGCCGCATGCACCCTGGCCTGGCTGGGGCCCTGCATAGGGCCGCAGGCTTTCGAGGTCGGGCCCGAGGTGCGCGCGGCCTTTTGCGCGCACGATGCGGCCGCCGCGCAGCACTTTCGCCCCCTGGGCGCGGGCAAGTACCTGGCGGACCTGGCCGCGCTGGCGCGCCAGCGCCTGCAGGCCCTGGGCATCACGCAGGTCTACGGCAACGACTCGGGCAGCGCCTGGTGCACGGCCACGCAGGCCTCACGGTTCTTCTCGCACCGGCGCGACGGCGCCGCCCTGGGCGGCAGCGGGCGCATGGCCGCCTGCATCTGGCTGGGCTGAGGCGGGCTCGGCGGCCTGGCGCGCCGCCGCCTCCTCGGCCTGGGCGCGGGCGCGCAGTGCGCGCTTGCGCGCGGGCGTGCCCAGGATGTAGCCCACGATGCCCATGGGCAGCAGCCCGTAGAGCACGAAAGTGACCATGGCGCCGAGCACCGAGCCCGTGGGGCTGGTGGCCTCGGCCAGGGCCATGAGCAGGGTGACGTAGAACCAGGCGATGAGGACGAGGTACATGGTTGCGAGCGGTGGAATTCAGGCCCGTGCAAGGCAAGGAGCGTTACCATACCAGCACCGTCCCGTAGGGGATGCGCAACACGGTGGGCGGCGCTGCCCAGGCAGCGCGCGCGGCCGCACAGGAGTCAGCATGGACCAGGATTCTCTCTGGGCGCAGGGCGCCCAGCAGTGGCAGAAAATGTGGGGTGAGGGCTGGGCGCAGGCCCTGCAGACGCTCCAGGCAGCGCCGCCCGGGCCGGTGCCGGCCCAGGTGCCGGAGATCCGCTTTGCCCCCGACAAGCTCCAGGCCCTGCACCAGGAATACCTGCAGGAGGCCGCCCGGCTGTGGCAGCAGGGCCTGCGCGGCGCGCCACAGGCCGCCGCGGCCGACAAGCGTTTCACCGGCGAAGGCTGGACCTGCAACCCCGTGGCCGCCTACACGGCGGCGGCCTACCTGCTCAACGCGCGCACCCTCATGGGCCTGGCCGACGCCGTGCAGGCCGACCCCAAGACGCGCGCGCGCATCCGCTTCGCGGTGGAGCAATGGATCGCCGCCATGGCGCCGAGCAACTTCCTCGCCTTCAACCCCGACGCGCAGAAAAAGGCCCTGGAGACCCAGGGCGAGAGCATTGCCCTGGGCGTGGCCAACCTGCTGCACGACCTGCGCCAGGGCCATGTGTCCATGACCGACGAGCGCCTGTTCGAGGTGGGCCGCAACGTCGCCACCACCGAGGGCGCGGTGGTGTTCGAGAACGAGCTGTTCCAGCTCATCGAGTACAAGCCGCTCACCGCCAAGGTGCACGAGCGGCCCTTCCTGCTCGTCCCGCCGTGCATCAACAAGTTCTACATCCTCGACCTGCAGCCGGAGAACTCGCTGATCCGCTACGCGGTCGAGCAGGGCCACCGCACCTTCGTGGTGAGCTGGCGCAACCCCGATGAATCCCTGGCGCGCAAGACCTGGGACGACTACGTCGAGGACGGCGCCATCCGCGCCATCGAGACGGTGCGCCAGATCGGCGGCGCCGAGCAGATCAATGCGCTGGGCTTTTGCGTGGGCGGCACCATCCTGGGCACGGCGCTGGCCGTGCTCGCCGCGCGCGGCGCGCAGCCCGTGGCGAGCGCCACCTTCCTCACCACGCTGCTGGACTTCACCGACACGGGCATCCTCGACGTGTTCATCGACGAGGCCATGGTGCAGTTCCGCGAAATGCAGATGGGCCAGGGCGGACTGATGAAGGG
>ERZ778025.2409-NODE-2409-length-10506-cov-3.978375_pt1 | contig 10506 bp, 7 predicted proteins | sample MGYA00375755_ERZ778025 | MGnify/ENA primary metagenome ERZ778025 (study PRJEB29350, sample SAMN05389825) | bioreactor metagenome | isolation source: Thiocyanate bioreactor | place: South Africa: University of Cape Town | collected 2014-03-17 ... | reverse complement strand
AGGCCGCAGATCCAGAAATAGGCGGAATCGATGCCGGCCAGCGCCTGCGCGCGGATTTCCGGCGTGATCGCCGTGCCCTCCTTCACCTCGACGCCCTTCAGGAACAGGTGCGCGCCGAGCAGCGGGCCGAGAAAGGTGCCGACCGAGTTGAAGGTCTGGCTGAGCACGAGGCGGAAATGGCTGCCCCTGGGATCGCCCAGCGCTGCGGCGAGCGGGTTGGCCGCCACCTGCAGGATGGTGATGCCGCTCGCCAGGACGAACAGGCCGAGCAGCACCAGCCAGTAGTTCGCCACATTCGCTGCCGCGAGCATGATCAGGCAGCCCGCGATCATGGTGCAGAGCGCGGCCAGGATCGAAGGCACTGCCTTCAGCCGCCCGACCAGCGCCGCCGCCGGGAACGAGACGACGCAATAGGCGAAGAAGAACGCGAATGCGCTCGCCTGGGCCTGGAAATCCGTCAGCGTGAAGATGCCCTTCACCGCGGCCACCAGCGGGTCGACCAGCGAGGTGATGAAGCCCCAGGCGAAGAAAAGCGTGGTGACGGCGGCGAAGGCCAGCGTCGTCTGCGTGGAACGTGCGGATGCCAAGATATCTCTCCCCTGCGGACGTCGCCCGCTTCTTCCCCTGGCGGGCGTTTATCGGAAACTGGTCCGACAACGTTGCCAATGTCAAGGCACGTCGTCGCATCGTGTAAATTCGACGCTCGCCACGTGCGCCCGGTTTGGCTTAATAGCAGGTGGCGATTCAGGTCGCCCGGCCTCAGGGCGGCCGCGGAGGAGATTTGCGAGTGACCAAAGTGTTTTCGGGCCGGGTGGCCCGCCGGGCCGCATGGACTGCGGCGCTTGCCGGGATAGCGGCGCCCGTCGTCGCGCAACAGGTCGCTCCCGCGCCGCAGACCACGCCGACCCCCACGCTCCAGGCGGTGCCCGTGCCGCCGTTCGTCCCCAATCCGCCGGTGGTGCTGCCGGTGCTTACGGCGGCGCAGGCGGCCGAACTCGCGCCGATCCTCAACGAGGCCGGCTTCGCCCAGGGCCTGCGCCGGGTCGGCGATCCCGCGCCCGGCTTCAAGGACAGCGAGACGCTGGTGCGGGCGGCGCTCGACTATGCCCGCGCGGTCCATTCGGGCCGCCTGGCCGAAAGCGACTTCGACCCGAACTGGGGCCTGCGCCCCGCCGCCTATGATCCCCTGCCCGCCTTTGCCGAGGCCGTGAAGCAGAACCGCGTCGGCGCCTGGCTGCGCGACCTGCCCCCGCCCTGGGCCGGCTATGACACGCTGCAGAAGGGCCTCGCCACCTATCGCAAGATCGTGGCGGCCGGCGGCTGGCAGAAGCTCGCCGCGGGGCCGGACCTCGCGGTGGGCGCGAGCGGCGCGCGCGTGGCAGCGCTGCGCAAGCGGCTGGCGGTGGAGGATCCGCAGGCGATCGCCACCGGCGACAAGTTCGACGCCGAGCTGAAGGACGCGGTGGTGCGCGCCCAGCGCCGCTACGGGCTCAACCCCACCGGCGTGGTCTCGTCGGGCACGCTTGCCGCGCTCAACGTGCCGGCGCAGGACCGGGTTGGCCAGATCATGGCGAACATGGAGCGCTGGCGCTGGCTGCCGAGCGAGCTGCCCGCCAAGCGCATCCAGGTGAACATCGCCGCCGCCGTGCTCACCGTGTTCGAGGGCGATGCCCCGATCGCGTCGATGAAGGCCGTCACCGGCCGCCCCGGCAACGAGACGCCGATGCTCCAGTCGAAGATCCACTCGATCGTGCTCAATCCGCCCTGGAACGTGCCCACCGGCATCGCCGCCAAGGAACTGTGGCCCAAGGGCGAGGCCGCGCTGAAGGCGCAGGGCTACAAGATCATCGGCACCGGCGCGAACCGCCGCCTGCAGCAGCAGCCCGGCCCGAAGAGCGCGCTCGGCCGCTACAAGTTCGACTTCCCGAACAATTATGCCGTGTATCTGCACGACACCCCGTCGCAATCGACTTTCGCCAGCTTCAGCCGGCTGGCCAGCCATGGTTGCGTGCGGCTTGAGAAGCCGGGCCCATTGGCGCAACTGCTGCTGCGCAACGATCCGAACTGGCAGCCCGACCAGATCAACGCCGCGCTCGCCAAGGGCGACACGCTGCGCGTGACTCTGCAGGAGCAGGACCAGGTCTCGGTCTATCTGCTCTACTGGACCGCCTTCGCCAATGCGAACGGCACGATGAACTTCCGCGGTGATCCCTATGGCTGGGACAAGGATCTCGCAGCAAAGATCGAGAAACGCTCCGCGATTACGGCTGCCGCCGTTTCCGCACGTTGAGAAAAGGGGAAATGACCGAAATGAAGACCCGTACCCTCGCACTGATCGCCGTTGCCGGCCTGGCGCTCGCCGCCTGCTCGGGCAGCAAGCCGGAAGACACGAGCGCGAACGAGACCATCGTCGCGAATATCGGCGAGCCCGAGACGTTCACCAACGTCACGATCGACCAGCCGGTCGAGACGCCGGCAGTGACCAACGTCGCCACCAATCCGCCGCCGGTCGCCGACCTCTCCCCCGATGCGCAGACCCAGGACGACGCCGACGCGACGGGCATGACCGCCAAGGTCGACCGCAATTCGAGCGCGGGCGAGCCGGCGCACTGAGCGACAGGAAGGGCGGGTGCCGCCGGTGCCCGCCCCTCATTGTCGTCCACCGCCGCCCTCGCCCTTGCGGGGATGACGGAAGCGAATATGCGGCCCCGGCCTAGTCCTGCGTCCGGATGCAGAGCGACACCGCGCCGCCGGCCAGCGTGCCGAGCGCGAGGATCAGCAGCCACAGCGTATAGCCGGTCTTCTCCGGCGCCAGCGCCAGCGCCAGCAGCGGCGCGACCATCGCCGGCAGGGTGTTGGTGAGGTTGAGGATGCCCAGGTCGCGGCCGCGATGCCCCGGATTGGGCAGCAGCTGCATCGCGATCGCCGAATGGATCGCCAGGAACACGCTGAGCCCCGACAGCGCCAGCGCATGCCCCGCCGCCGCCACGCCCCAATTGCCCGCGAACGCCATGACGCCGAGCCCCGCCGCCATCGCCAGCGCTCCGGCGGCGAGGAAGGGCTTGCATCATTCGATCCGAAAGGCGCCCCGCCAGCACCGTCAGCAGCACCGCGACGATGGTGGAACCGGTCATCGTCGCGACGATCGGATTGGCCTCCACGCTGGTCTTGCTGATGTCCTCCCGGTCCAGCACCGAGAGGAAATAGTAGAAGCCATAGGTGGACAGGCCATTGCCGGCGACCTGGAACAGGATGCGCGAGGCCCAGGCGAGGATGAAATCGAAACGGCGGAGCTCGCGCTGCGGCCCGGGCGGCGGCGGCGGCAGGGCGGCGCCTTCGCGGGCGAGGAGCAGGAACGGCGCGGTGAGCCCGACGAACAACAGGCAGAGCAGCGCATAGCGCATGGCATCGCCGCCCAGCCCGGGCAGCGTGATCAGCACCGCCGACATCGCGCCGATCGGATGCGAGACACCGGTGAGGCCGGCGACCATGCCCTTCTGCGCATCCGGTATCTCGTCCGCCATCACCGCGGCGATCGGCGCGAACATCATGTTGATCCCGATCTGGATGCAGGCGACGGCGAACAACAGGCTCACTGGATCGGCCGCGACCAGCAACAGGCCATAGGAGGCGCTGAGCACCCCCAGCCCCATCGTCACCCAGGGCCGCCGGGTGCCGCGCAACCGCCGCGTGCGGTCGCTCAGCGCGCCGAACAGGATATTGGCGAAGCTGGCCACCGCCGCGCCGCCCAGCGCGCCGGCGCTGAGGAGCTGCACCGCATGGCCGCCCCCCGCCTGCGCCGCCTTCAACGGCAACAGCACCATGACGAACGGCATGAAGCTGACGAACATGCCCGCATAGGCCAGCGCATAGAGCAGGATGAAACCGCGGCCGGGCGAGACGAAGCTGCGCATGGACGGCGGAGCATCGCCGCCGGCCGGAGCCAAGTCAACGCCGCGGCGGCGCGGTAGAGGCACGGACGACGAAATCGAAGGGAAGCAGGAAGCGGCCATTGCCGGGCGGGTCGCCGCGGGTCTTGCTTTCGATCAGCAGCTCGGCGGCCTTGGCCGTCATCGCCGCGATCGGCTGGCGGATCGCAGTGAGCGCGGGCACGCTCATCCGCACTGTCGGCGTATCGTCGAAGCTCACCACCGAGAGATCGCCGGGAACCGACAGGCCGAGCGGCCCGGCGGCATGGAGTACGCCCAGCGCCATTTCGTCGCTGCTCGCGAGCACCGCGCTGGGCGGCGATTCGAGCGCGGCGAGCGTGTTGAGCGCCGCGATCCCGGCTTCGTAGGTGAAATCGCCGGGCTGGAGATAGGCGGGATCCACGCGCAGCCCGCGCGCCTCGATCGCATCGGTGAAACCGCGCAGGCGATCCGGGCTCATCGCATATTCGGGATGCCCCTGGACATAGGCGATGCGCGTATGGCCAAGGTCGAGCAGATGCTCGGTCGCGCGGCGCGCTGCCGCCTCGTCGTCCATGTACACTGCAAAGCCCTCGCCTTCGCGGTGCGAGCCCAGCCGCGCGAAGATTAGGCCGCCCTGGTGGAGGAGATCGGTGATCCGGTCGTCCTCGCTGTGCGGCGGCGTCAGGATCACGCCATCGGGGTGAAGCGCGGAGAGCGCGGCCCGGACCTGTGCCTCGAGCTGGTCGGAATGCGAATCCACCAGCTCGAACAGCATGCGATAACCATGCTCGGCGCATTTGAGCATGCCGCCATAGAGCATCTGGTCGACCCAGTCGTTGCCGCGCCGCGACTGCCAGCCCTCGAGTGTCGGCCGCTCGTCGTTGAAGGCGAGGATCAGATAGGAACGCGAGCCGCCCAGCCGCCGCGCGGCGAGGCTGGGGACATAGCCCAGCTTGTCGATCGCCGCCCGCACCCGATCCTGAACCGGCGCAGTGACGTTGGGGCCCTTGTTGATGACGCGGCTCACCGTCTGCAGCGAGACTCCCGCCTCGGCCGCCACGTCCTTGATCGTGATCGCGCGTTTCTTCTGCATCAGACCCCGGCCATGACGGGACGGGTCAGATCCACCTTCTCGGCACGGCAATGTGCGTCGATGAACTGCTGCTGGGTCGGCAGTTGCCGGACGAAGCCGGCAAGCTGCTCGCGCGCCTTGTCGAGCCCCGCATAGAGCATCGCCTCGTCGATCCGGTCGACCAGCGGGTGGTAGGTGCGCGGGCGAATGCCCATGCCCTCCAGCACGGAGAACCAGCTGACCGAGCGGAACAGCTCGTCGAGCCCCTCGCGAAGCGTGCCGTTGCTGCGAAACAGCTCCACCCGTTCCTTCAGGCTGTCCGGCCAGTCCATGTCGCGGCATTTGCGCCAGAAGGGCGTGTCGTCGCGCGCGGTGGTGCAATAATGGAGCACGATGAAGTCGCGGATCTCGGTATAGTCCGCCACCATGCGGCGGTTATATTCGTCCGCCAGCGCCGGATCGCAGTGGCGATCGGGCAGGAAGCGGAAGAAGAAGTCCATCCCGCGATAGATCAGGTGGATCGCCGTCGATTCCAGCGGCTCGATGAAGCCCGAGGACAGGCCGATCGCCAGCACGTTGCGATGCCAGATCTTCTCGCGCACGCCGGTCCTGAACGGCACCACCATCGGCCCGGCGACCACTTCGCCCTCCACCTTCTCCAGCAGGATTCGCGTCGCCTCCTCGTCGCTCATGAACTCCGAGGAATAGACATGGCCGTTGCCCGTGCGGTGCTGGAGCGGGATGCGCCAGCGCCAGCCGGCGTCCTGCGCCTCGGCCAGCGTATAGGGGCGCGGCGGACCGACATTCTCCGTCTGCGCGGCGATCGCGCGGTCGCAGAACAGATAGTTCGACCAGTCGGTATAGCCGCTGCCGAGCGCCTTCTCGATCAGCAGCGCCCGGAAGCCGGAGCAATCGATGAAGAAGTCGGCGTCGATCGTGCGACCGTCCTTGAGCGTCAGCGTCGAGACGAAGCCGCGAGCGTCGAGCGCGACATCGGTGACGATCCCTTCGGTACGCTTCACGCCGCGCGCCTCGGCATGGCCGCGCAGGAACTGGGCGACGCGCTTGGCATCGACGTGCAGCGCATAGGATGCGCCGGCGATCGGCGTGTTCCGCGCCTTGAACGGCAGCATGAAGCGCCCCGCATGCGCCATCACCGTGGCGGGCGCGAAATCCTGGAGCGGGAAATCATGCCCCGCAAGCGTCGCCTTGCGCCAGCATTGGTAGAAGTCGCTGAGCTCCACGCGCTGGCCGACATCGCCGAACGGGTGGAAATAGCTCTCGTCCTTGCGAAACCAGTCCTTGAACTCGATGCCGCGCTTGAAGCGCGCCTGGACCTGGCGGACAAAGTCCTGCTCGTCGATGTCGAGCTTGGCGATCAGCTCCATGAAGGGCGGGATCGTGCTTTCCCCCACGCCGATCGTGCCGATATCGTCGCTTTCCACCAGCTCGATCTCGAACAGCCTGCCCTTCATGTGATGCGCCATCACCGCAGCGGCGATCCAGCCGGCAGTGCCGCCGCCGACGATGCAGACCTTGCGCAGTGCGTCCGGATTGTTCATGCGGATGTCCTCATGGGCTCGGCAGCGGCGCCATCGACCGTCGCGAGGAATTCGGAATGGGTGGGCGTATCGGCGACGGTACGGGCGATGGCGGCGCGCATCTGCTCCAGCCCCTGCGCGAGTTCGTCCGTGCCGACCGCGGCGACGCCGGGATCGAGCCGCTCGGGCAGATGCTCGAACCCGCCATAGATGGCCAGCCAGGATGCGGGCGAGAACATCTCCCAGCGATAGCGCAGGAAGGCGCCCCGCGCGCGCCAAAGCTCCAGCTTGGCGGCCAGGCTGTCCGGGAGCGTCATCTCGCGACAGGCCTGCCAGAACGGGCCGTCGCGCGTGCTCAGATGGTAATGGAGGAGGATGAAGTCGCGAACGCGCTCCATCTCCTCGGCGGACTGGGCGTTGTATTCGGCGATCACCGCCGGATCGAAGCCCTTGTCGGGGAAGAGCTGCTTCAGCCGCTCGATGCCGGTCTCGATCAGCGCGATGCTGGTCGATTCCAACGGCTCCAGAAATCCCGAGGCCAGGCCGAGCGAGACGCAGTTCCTCGCCCATGCGACTTCGCGCCGGCCCGGCGTGAAGCGCAGGCGGCGCGGCTCCATGGTCGGCGCGCCGGGGATGTTGGCGAGCAGTTCGGCCCGCGCCTCGTCGTCGCCCTGGAAATCGCTCGCGAAGACGAGGCCGTTGCCTTCGCGGCTGCGCAGCGGGATGCGCCATTGCCAGCCGGCAGTGCGCGCGGTGACGGTGGTGCAGCTGGGCGGCTCGCCCACCCGCTCGCTCTGCACCGCAAAGGCGCCGTCGCACAGCAGCCAGTGCGACCAGTCGCGATAGGGCGTGCCCAGCGCCTCGCCGATCAGCAGGCCGCGAAAGCCCGAGCAATCGACGAACAGGTCGCCCGCTACGCGCTCGCCGCTGTCGAGCGTCACCGCTTCGATGAAACCGGTCTCGCCGTGGAGCGTCACATCGGTGATGCGCGCATCGATGCGCGCCACCCCCGCACGCTCGGCATAGGCGCGCATGTGCGCAGCGAAACGTGCGGCGTCGAAATGGAGCGCCCAGTCGAACACCGAGAGCTGGCTGGGCGGATTGGGCAGCGGCACGCTGGCATGGCCTTCGCGTGCGAGCATCGCGCCCAGCGAATATTCCTCCAGCGGCGCGGCGCGGCCGGCCTGGCGCGCCTTCTGCCAATATTGGTGGAAGTCGATGCCGCGCAGGTCCTGCCCGAAGCGGCCAAAGGGGTGGACGAAGCTGGTGCCGGGCTTCCAGTCGACGAAGCGGATGCCGAGCTTGGCGGTCGCCTCGCAGGCGCGCATCACTTCGGCATCGGTCATGCCGAGCGCGGCGTAGAAGCGGCGAATGGTGGGGATCGTCGCCTCGCCGACGCCGATCGTCCCGATCTCCGAGCTTTCGATCAGGGTGATCCGGGTGCCCGCCCCCGCCAGATATGCGCCCAGCGCGGCCGCCGCCATCCAGCCGGCGGTGCCCCCGCCGACGATGACGACACGCTCGATCGCGCCGCTGGCCATGCCCCCATGCTTCATCGTGTCATTCTGATCGTCCCGGCCTCGGGTCCGCAAGCGAAACCGCGCCGATCCTGCTCCCGGGGAAAAATGAGCCGGCGGCCCGGGAAGACCGCCGGCCCAGGAGGGTTGGCTCTTAGAAACGGTAGCGCACGCCCACCGAGTAACGCGGCTCGAAACGGTTCTGCGAATGGAACTGCTTCGAATCCTTGTCGAACTGGAAGTAATAGCGTTCGCGTTCGCCCAGCAGGTTCGAGACGTTGCCGTAGATCGCGAACTGGCTGTTGATGTTCGCGGTCAGGTTCACGTCGACATAGTTGCTCGTGTCCTGCATCACCGGGATGTTGCGCTGGTCGGTGATGTCCGGATCCGGGTTCACATCATAGCCCAGGCCCATGTTCGCAAGGCGCGGCGTGCGGTGGTTCCACGCGACGCGGACCTGGAAGATGTGGTCCTGATACCAACCGACCAGGTTGATCTGGTGCTTGGAATTATCCTGGAAAGGCAGCTTCTTGCCATCGAGACCTCGTGCCGACTGCGAGGAGTCGGAGAAGGTGTAGTTGGCGTCGATGCCGAAGTTGCGCAGGAACGGCACGTTCGGGAACAGGTCGGTAAAGGCCAGCTTGGCGCCCGCTTCCACGCCCTGCAGGTTGCCGCCTGCGCCCTGGATCGGCTGCGTCACCGGCACCGTGCGGCGGATCACGCCGTCGGCATCCGGATAGCGGCCGATCATCTGCGTCGCGGTAGTCACGAAGCTGTCGATGTTGAGCTTGAACAGGCCGATGTTGAGCATCGAGGCGCGGCCCAGATAATATTCCAGGCTGAGATCGTAATTGTTCGAGCGCCACGGGTTCAGATAGGGGTTGCCGCTCGCATTCGCGCTCGTCACCTGGCGGACGCCGAGCGGCGCCGCAGTCGGGTTCGTCGGGTTCGGCCCCTGCGAATCCGCGGTGTTGATCTTCAGGCCGCCGCCATAATTGCCGAGATCCAGCGGGATCATCGTCTTGGCGAAGGCCGCGCGGATGCGGATATTGTCGGTGACGTCGTAGGACAGGGTCACCGTCGGCAGCCAGTCGGTATAGCTGCGACGGGTTACGCTGTCGCCGACGTCGAGGTTGGTGTCGCCATAGGCCCGGGTATCGCCGGTCAGGTTCTGCTTCACGTCGATGCTGGTCTTGATGACCTTCACGCCGATATCGGCCTTGAACCCTCCGCGCTTCCAGTTGGTGTTGATGTAGGCGCTCTCCTCGATCAGGTCGACGTCATAGGTGTTGCCCGGGACGATGACTTCGTCGGCACCGCCGAACACGCGCGTCATGAACGACTTGATGTCGTCGAAGTCCTTGGGATTGACCACCCACATGCCCGGCATGCCGTTGACCACGCCGCCCCAGTTCGTCTGGAAATAGACGTTGTTATAGGCATTCAGCTTGGTCGGCCGGTTGACGGTATAGCCCTGGAAGCAGGTCGGCGTGTTGGCCGCCGATGCGCCGCAGTTCGAAGGCGAAGTCGCCAGCGGCAGCCCCGCATTGTAGCCCGGGTTCGACACCATCTCGCCCGCCGAGCATTGCGGGTTGTCCATCACCACGTCGATCGCCTTCCACTGCGCCGAGCAGCCCGCGGCGGTGGCGGCGCCGTTGCCGCCATAGAAGTTCGAGAACAGGTGGAAGTTCTTGATCTGGGTCGAGCGATCCGAGCGGCGCACGCCCACGTCGACGCGGTTCAGCAGGCCGAACAGGCCGCCGCCCTGGAACTCGTAGCTGCCATCGGCGCGGAACACGCCGAGATCCGACGTATTCTCCTGATTGCCCTCGGACGAGAAGGCCGCGACGGCATAGCTGTCGAGATTGGCCATATAGTCCTTGAGCGACTTGCCGGCGCCCAGCCCGCCCGAGATCGGCGTGTCGAAGCCGCTCAGCGCCGGGTTCTGCCCGCGCAGGTCGAGGTGCAGCAGCGGATCCTGGCCATAGCCCAGCGGGTTCGGGTCGATGTAGCGGCCGCCGTTCGCGCCGACCACGTTGTTGGTATAGCGCGAGGCCGGATATTGCGCCGCGATGTTCGCCGGATAGAAGGGCCCGCGCGTCAGGTCGTTCGGATTGCGGAACAGCGTGAACGCCCGGTTGCCCGCGCGCCAGTTGCTCAGGTCGCCCTGCACCTGCCCGTTCATGCTGCGCAGCTTCGCATCCGAGCGCAGCGCCCGCGCCGTGAACTTGAACGGACCGCCCGTATCATAGTCGAGTTCCAGGTTGTAGTTGGTCGACTTCTCGCGAGCGGTGCGGTTCACCGAGAAGGAATTGAACCACCACACATTGAGGTCATATTGGTCGACGTCGAGCCAGGGCTGCTGGTTCGCACCGATCTGGCCCGTGGAGGTCGACTGGGTCGGCGTCGTCCAGGTCAGGCCGTTCCAGCGGTTCGAGATGTTCACGCCCGCCGCCCGGTTATGC
>ERZ778025.2390-NODE-2390-length-10587-cov-3.916255_pt1 | contig 10587 bp, 10 predicted proteins | sample MGYA00375755_ERZ778025 | MGnify/ENA primary metagenome ERZ778025 (study PRJEB29350, sample SAMN05389825) | bioreactor metagenome | isolation source: Thiocyanate bioreactor | place: South Africa: University of Cape Town | collected 2014-03-17 ... | reverse complement strand
TGGAGAGAACCGCTCTCGATGAACAATTCGTCGGCCGCCTGATAGACCCGTGCTCGCAGATCGTTTTTCGCCATGACCGGATCCTGAATGTCGCCGGTACGAAGCTAGTGGAAGCCGGCTTTCCAACCCGTCAACAAACTAGCGTAACGCTTCGTTACGGGCTCCCGAAATCTCCCGAAATGTTCGAAGGAGGGCTCGGAAACCCTACAAAACAAGGCCTCTGCGACAAACGCAAACCTGTAATCAAAGGAGAATGCGGGGCTTGTGCATCGACGGACTTGCGCGGAGCGCATCTTGGTCCGGCACCGCGAACGCCTGCTCGTTGATGTTGGGTAGATCAGGCTTCGACAACTTCGCCGTCCTCCTTCACGAAACGGCCGATCTTCCGCGGAAGCAGGTCGAGTACCCGCTCCGAGGGACGGCATAGACGAACGCCCGTCGGCGACACTACGATCGGTCGGTTGATGAGAATGGGATGGGCCATCATCGCATCGAGGAGGGCGTCGTCCGACAGCGTCGGATCGTCCAGACCAAGTTCCGCATACGGCGTTCCCTTTTCGCGCAGCAAGGCGCGGACGCCGATGCCCATCGCCGCGATCAACTCCTTGAGCCGTTCCCGGGTCGGCGGCGTCGTCAGGTATTCGACCACGACCGGCTCCTCGCCGCTCTGCCGGATCATCGCCAAAGTGTTGCGGGAGGTGCCGCAATTCGGATTGTGATAGATGGTGATGGTCATCGGGGAAGCTCCACGCTCTTGTCGCCGGCGCGATCGCCGCCGGCTTCGTACCAATCCTTGGATGCCGTCACGATCTTCACGACGGTCAGCATGACGGGCACCTCGACCAGCACGCCGACGACGGTCGCCAGCGCCGCTCCAGAGTTGAGGCCGAACAGGCTGATCGCAGCGGCGACGGCGAGTTCGAAGAAGTTGCTTGCCCCGATCAGCGCCGCGGGTGCGGCGACGCACCAGGCCACACCGAGATAGCGGCTCAACACGTAGGCCAGTCCGGCGTTGAAGTAGACCTGGATGAGGATGGGCACGGCGAGGATTGCGATGACGATCGGCTGCGCGATGATTTGCTCGCCCTGGAAGCCGAAGAGCAGGACCAGCGTGGCCAGCAGGGCGACGAGCGACAGAGGCTGCAGGCGCGCCATCGTGCGGTCGAAGGCGCCCTGTCCGGACGCCAGCAGCGAGCGGCGCCACAACTGGGCGACGATCACCGGCACGATGATGTAGAGCGCGACGGAGAGGAGGAGCGTCGCCCACGGCACGGATACCGACGCGACGCCGAGCAGCAGTCCGACGATGGGAGCGAAGAGGAAGACCATGAGTACATCGTTCAGTGCGACCTGGCCGAGCGTGTAGTTGGGATCGCCGTTGACCAGGTTGGACCAGACGAACACCATCGCGGTACAGGGAGCCGCCGCCAGCAGGATCAGTCCGGCGATATACGATGGAATCTGGTCGCCCGGCAGAAACGGCGCGAACACATGGGCGATGAAGAAGGTGCCAAGGAGAGCCATCGAGAAAGGCTTCACGGCCCAATTGATGAACAGGGTCACACCCACGCCTCTGGCATGCTCGGTCACTTTGCCCAGCGCTCCGAAGTCGATCTTCAGCAACATTGGAATGATCATGAGCCAGATGAGGACGGCGACGGGCAAGTTGACATTCGCCACTTCGGCGCCGGCGACCGCCGAGAAGAGTCCCGGCAATGCATGACCCAATGCGACGCCTGCGGCGATGCAGAGGATGACCCAGAGGGTCAGATATCTTTCGAAGATGCTCATGGACGCTTTCGGCTCGGAATGTTCGGGGTGGTTGTGGTATCACCTCTCGTCGGCAGCGGGCTGCTAGAGACGCCAGCGAAGGCTTGGGCCGTCCTTTGTGGCCTACGCCAGTCGAATTCGTTTCCAGCGCCTCGGCTGCCGACGGCGGGCGAATGCATCACATCTCGCCGTCCGACCGCGTCAGGCACGGGATCGCTCCTTCGCCTTGGCTTTCGCCTTGGGTGGCGCGCAGCAGGACGAAAGCTGCTCGATCACCGGCGCGCAGAACTCGGCACGTCCGCCGCAGCAGTCCTGGAGCATGAAAAGGATGATGGCCTGCAGCGCGGAGATCTCGGCGCGATAGACGATCGAGCGGCTGCGGCGCTCGCTCACGACGAGCCCGGCCCTCGCCAGGATCGACAGATGCGCCGAGAGCGTGTTCTGCGGAACTTCGAGGAGCCGCGCCAGGTCGCCGGCCGGGAGACCCTCCGGTTCGTGCTGGACCAGAGTACGGAACGCTTGAAGCCGGGTGCCTTGGGCGAGCGCGGCGAGCGCGAGGACTGCTTGTTCGTTTTCCATATATCCAGACTTACGGAAATAAAGGAGCGCGTCAACCCCGCATCGGTGATAATTTCGAATATTCTAGAAATACGGTTGACTGACTGGGGCGGCGAGCTCATCTTGCCCGCATGAAGATCGAAGACGCAGCGGCCAGGCTCGAAGCGCTCGGCAACCCAACCCGCCTCCGGATCTACCGCGCGTTGGTTCGCGCCGGCCAGGCCGGGATGCCGGTCGGCCGTCTGCAGGAGAGGCTCAAGATTCCGGCCTCGACGCTCTCACATCACATCAAGGCGCTGGTGGCGGTCGATCTGATCTCGCAGGTCCGGGAATCGACGACGCTCGTCTGCCACGCGCAGTACGCCAACATGCAGGGGCTGGTCGATTTCCTGGTCGCGGAGTGCTGCGCGGACGAGAAATGCGCGGATACGCAGTCGGCCGCCTGATCGGGCTTCGCGCGTAATTTCGATGATACTAGAAGGATCGGAGAATAACATGTCGAAGACCGTAGCGATCATCGGGGCCGGCCCCGTGGGACTGGCGGCGGCGGCTCACGTCATGGAGCGCGGCATGATGCCGATCGTGCTGGAAGCCGGCCATACCGCCGGCGCCTCCGTGCGCGAGTGGGGGCACGTGCAGCTCTTCTCGCCCTGGGAATACAATATCGACAAGGCTGCGGCCCGCCTGCTCGAGCCGACGGGCTGGAACTCTCCAGACCCGCGCGTCTATCCGACGGGAGCGGAGCTCATCGAGCGCTATATCGAGCCCCTCGCCACGCGAACCCCGCTGCGGGACGTGATCCGGACGGCGAGCAGGGTCGAGGCCATCGGTCGGGTCGGTTTCGACAAGGCCAAGTCCGCCGGCCGGGAAACGGCGCCGTTCGAGATCAGGTACCGGAACGGCAAGGGGCCGGAGACCCTCCTCGCCGATGCGGTGATCGACGCATCCGGATCCTGGTCGTCGCCGAACCCGGCCGGCGCGAACGGGCTTCCCGCGGCCGGCGAACGCGAGTTCGCAGACCGGATCGCCTACGGAATGCCGGACGTGCGCGGAACTGCGCGCGGGCGCTACGCCGGCAAAGCGGTGGCGGTGCTCGGCGCGGGGCACTCGGCGATGGGCACCCTGACGGAGCTCGCGCACCTTCGCGCGGACGTCCCCGGTACGCGGGTTATCTGGCTGTTGCGCGGGAACGACCCTTCCAAATCCTACGGGGGCGGAGCGAACGACAAGCTGGCCGCCCGCGGCGAGCTGGGCACGACCTTCGCTTCGATGGTCGCGTCAGGCCGGATCGAGCTTGAGCAAGGATTCGCGGTCTCGCACGTGACCTCATCCGGAGACCGCCTGCGCATCGGAGCCGGGTCCGCTTGCTGCGGCCGGCACGTGGTCGTGGACGAACTCGTCGTCGCGACCGGCTTCCGTCCGGACCTGTCGTTCCTGAGCGAACTGAGGATCCGCCTGGATCCCGCGATCGAGGCGCCCGTCGCGCTCGCGCCGCTGATCGATCCCAACGAGCACTCCTGCGGAACGGTAAGGCCTCACGGCGCGCGCGAACTCGCGCAGGACGATCCGGGGCTCTACATCGCCGGCATGAAATCGTACGGTCGGGCACCGACCTTCCTCATGGCGACCGGCTACGAACAGGTCCGCTCGATCGCCGCGGACATCGCCGGCGACCGTGCCGCAGCCGAGCGGGTCGAACTCGAGCTACCCGAGACCGGCGTCTGCACGCGCGGGGGCGTCGAGAGCGGCGTCGCTGAGGCAACGTCGTGCTGCGGGACACCGGCCCCGGCCCCCTCCACCGGTTGTTGCGGTCCGCGTCCATGACTGCCGTCCGAACATCGATCGTAGGCACCGAACCTTCACGGTCGTTCCGCGAATGAGGCGGCGCGGCAATCTTCAGGGGAAGCCTGCCATCTTGGCTATGTGCGTCGGCCAGTTGGGCAACCTGCTGCCGCATGTCGCCGTACCATCGATACTGGCGCAATTTCTGATCACGGAATGGGGCCTGACCGGCACGTCCGCGGGCTTGCTCGCCGGGAGCTTCGCGGCCGGCTACATGCTGGCCGTCCCGGTGTTGTCCACGCTGACCGACAGGATCGACGCGCGTCTGATCCTGATCGCTGGCTCGGCGCTCAGCTCGGTCGCGACGGTCGCCTTCGGAATCTTCGCGAACGGCTTCTGGTCGGGAGCGGCACTCTGGGCCTTGGCTGGGATCGGCTTCGCCGGCGCCTACATGCCCGGCCTGAAGGCCCTGACAGACCGGCTTGAACCCGGCGACTCCTCGCGCGCGGTCACCCTCTACACGTCGAGCTTCTCGCTCGGCGTCGGGCTGTCGTTTCTGGTCTCGCAGATCGTGGCGGAGCAATTCGGCTGGCGCGCCGCATTTTACATCACCGCTCTCGGACCTTTGGTGATGATGGCCGTCTGCCTGTCCCTGACGCCCGTCACGCCCAAGGCCACCACCACCAAGTTGCTCGCGTTCGGACCGGTGCTGCGGAACAAGCCCGCCATGGGCTACGTGCTCGGCTACGGAGCGCACTGCTTCGAGCTCTACGGCATCCGGACCTGGCTCGTCGCCTTCTGGACATTCGTCGTCGCGCACAACGGCGGCGCCGGCGTCCTGACGCCGGTTGCCGTGAGCTTCGGATTCTCCCTCCTGGCGATGCCTTCCAGCATCATCGGGAACGAACTCGCGATCCGATTCGGCCGCCACCGCGCGGTCTCGGTCGTCATGATCGTGTCGGCTTGCGTTGGGCTGTCCATCGGCGCGCTTGCCGGGGCTTCGCCCTATGCCTTGCTTCCCCTCCTCATCCTGTACGCGATCACCGTGCCGGCCGATTCCGGCGCGCTGACCGCAGGCATGGCGATGTCCGCTCTTCCGGAGAGTAGGGGCGCGACCATGGCCGTCCATTCGACCGTCGGCTTCGGACTGTCCGCGCTCGGGGCGTGGTGCGTTGGAGCCGCGCTCGACGCGTCCGGAGGTCCCAACGTGCCGTCCGCGTGGTTCGCGGCATTCGCGGTGCTCGCCGCCGGAATTCTTATCGGTCCGCTGGCATTGAGATGGTCGCGAGCCGCTCTAATCCCGACGACATCGTCTCGCGATATGGACTCCATGAAATGACCGATCGCCAGCTTCCCATCATCCTGTCGCTCGGAACGACGCAGACGCTGGCCTGGGCATCCAGCTACTATCTGCCGGCCATCCTCGCCGATCCCATCGCGCGGGATCTCGGCATATCGAGCAACTGGTTCTTCGCGGCATTCTCCGCGTCGCTCGTCATTTCAGGATTGCTCGGACCCCGTGTCGGCCGACAGATCGACCGCGTCGGCGGCAGGCAGGTCCTGTGCGCCTCCAACCTGCTGTTTGCCGGCGGCCTCGCGTTGCTCGGGCTGACATCCTCGTTGTGGATGCTCGGCCTCGCCTGGTTGCTGCTCGGTATCGGAATGGGACTCGGTCTCTACGATGCGGCGTTCGGCGCCCTCGGGCGCATCTTCGGAGACAAGGCCCGGCGCCCGATCACCGGCATCACGCTTCTCGCTGGGTTCGCCAGCACGATCGGATGGCCGTTGAGCACGCTGTCGATACGATCGGATGGCGCGGTACCTGCTTCGCATGGGCCGCTGCGCATATCGCGATCGGCCTGTCGCTCAACATGCTCTTCCTTCCGAAGACCGAGCGTGTGGTCCGCAGCGAGGCGGAGGCGCCGGCTACAAAGCCGCACGTCGCGATCGACGGCACGATGATCCTGCTGTCCTTCGCGTTCGCCGCGGCTTGGACCGTCACGTCGGCGATGGCCGCGCACCTCCCCCGGATCGTCGAGAGCTTCGGAGCCACTCCCGCTCAGGCCGTCTTCGCGGGAATGATGATCGGACCCGCACAGGTGGCCGCACGCATCGTCGAGGCGGGGCTGCTGAACCGCTTCCATCCGCTCTTCTCGACGAGCCTCGCCTGCATCACGCATCCGATCGGGGCCGGCGTCATAGCCCTGTTCGGAGGAGGAGCGGCCGCGGCATTCGCGCTTCTGCACGGTGCCGGCAACGGCATCCTGACGATCGCCAGAGGCACCCTGCCTCTCTCGATCTTCGGGCCGGAGAACTACGGCTATCGGCTCGGGCTGCTCGGGGCGCCGTCGCGCATCTGCCAGGCCCTCGCTCCCGTCGCGTTCGGCGTGCTGATCGAGATCATGAGCGGGCCGGCGAGACGGCCGCAGCACGCGCGGGCTGAACATGGTCGCGGCGATCGATGCCCAAGGCCGGACCCATGGAGCTTGCCTTCAGGCTGCCTGAAATAAGGCCCGGGCCGGTGGCGCGGCGAGATTCTCGGACGCTGCACCGTCAATTTCGGGCACATCGTCCAGCCCGGCGAGCCGCGTCGGTCGGTCGAGTTCACCTACATGGTCATGCCGGCTGCGTTCACCGGCCCCGGCAAGAGGTTCGTGTGGCCAGGCGTGGTCATGATCTTCGCTCCGACACCATGCAGCCCGAAACGCCGGATTCGGGCTACCTGTTCGCGACGGAACGCCTGCCCTCGCTGCACGTGTCGCTCTCGGTCACGCGCGCGCAGTTCTCCGACATGTTGCCGAGGCTAGAGGCCGGACGGCTCAAGGATTTCCGTTTCGCCGTCGAGCCGAAGGTCGAGGAAACCTGGCCGATCTCCAGTTGGGGGATGTCCACGGACGCGAGCGATGAAGCGATCTGATCGAAGGGCTTGCAACCTTCGACTAGCGTGCGGCCTCGATCTGACGTTGGTCTGTCGAATATTCGGCCCACGCTTGTCGCAGTATCTGGAACGACGACGTGAGGAAGATACCCGCCATTACGGCGGCGACTGCCAAGTCGGGCCACGCACTGGAAGAACCCCAGACGCCCAGCGCAGCGAACATGACGATGACGTTCCCTATCGCGTCGTTGCGCGAGCAAAGCCAGACCGAGCGGACGTTGGCGTCGCCGTCCTTGTAGCGCATCAGCAGGAGCACCGAAGCGAGGTTGGCCGTCAGTGCCAACATGCCGATGCCGCCCATGACCTCGGCACTGGGGATGCCCAAGATGAGCGTGTTGTAAACGGTTGATCCGAAGACCCACAGCGCCATGATGCTGAGCGAGAGCCCCTTGAAAAGTGCCGCCATCGACCGCGTCGGGACACTCGATCCAATGACTGCGAGGCTCAGACCGTAAGTGATCGTATCACCGAGGAAGTCCAGGGCGTCCGCCTTCAAGGCCTGTGAGCCGGCAAGCTGTCCGGCAGCCATTTCAACGAGAAACATGACGCCGTTGATGGCTATCACTGTCCAGAGGACGCGCTTGTAGCGCGGGTCTACGCCATCGAAGACCGGCATGCCGCCAGAGCACCCGCAGGCTTGCGATCCGCAAGAACTCTCCATGGACGGCTTCGGAGCCTCTTTCGCGAAGTCGATCGGCGGTGGTTGGCAGCAGCTATCGCTGGAGCAGCAGTTGGACATCGGTCTTCCCTTCGAAACGCCATAAGCGTACAACCTCTAGCGACTAGAGGTTCAAGGAAAAAATGAACTACGGGATCGGAGAAGCGTCGCGGGCGACGGGTATCAAGGTGCCAACCATCCGCTACTACGAAGGGGTCGGATTGCTGTCCCCTCCGACGAGAAGCGAGGGAAAGCAGAGGCGCTATCAACCCGCGGACATCGCACGGCTGAACTTCATTCGCCACGCGCGCGATCTCGGCTTCGAGATCGGCGATATTCGAGAGCTCCTGACGCTCAGCACGCGGCCCGATCAGTCGTGCGATCAAGTCGACGTCATCACGCGCCGCCATCTGTCCGATGTGGAGCGGCGCATCGCCCAGCTCTCGGCTCTCCGTGTCGAACTGCTTCGGATGGTGAACGAGTGCACACACGGTAGAATCTACGAATGCCGAGTCATCGAATCCATTCAGGAAGCAGGTGGCGCATAGGTCTTCGACCTCATTTGGAGTGTGGCACGAAGGCCTCCCGCGGCGACTGAGCGATTGTCGCCAAGTTGACCCAGGAGCTCGAGGCGCAAAAGAAGATCCTTACGTGCGCGCTGAACGGTGGCCGTGCGTCAAGTCGGGCGCCTAAAGTCCTGCGGACCTCAGGCGCAGCGCATTGCCCACGACCGTCACCGACGAGAGCGCCATCGCCGCGGCGGCGATGATTGGCGACAGCAGCATCCCGAAGGTCGGATAGAGCACCCCGGCCGCGATCGGAATTCCTGCGGCGTTGTAGACAAACGCGAAGAACAGGTTCTGCCGGATGTTGCTCATCGTCGCCTGCGAGAGCCGGCGGGCGCGGACGATGCCGTTGAGATCGCCCTTCAGTAACGTGACGCCCGCGCTCTCCATGGCCACATCGGTGCCGGTGCCCATCGCGATCCCCACGTCGGCGGCGGCGAGTGCGGGCGCGTCGTTGACGCCGTCGCCGGCCATCGCGACGATGCGCCCCGCCTTCTGCAGCTTCGTGACGACCGCGCTCTTCTGGTCTGGCAGCACTTCGGCCTCGACCTCCGAGATGCCGAGGCGCCGGGCGACCGCATCGGCGGTGGTCCGGTTGTCGCCCGTCAGCATGATGACCTTGATGCCTTCGGCCGCCAGCGCCCTCAGTGCGTCCGGTGTGGTGGCCTTCACGGGGTCGGCGATGGCGAAAATCCCAGCGAGCCTGCCGTCAACCGACATGTTCACCACCGTTGCGCCTTCGCCGCGCAAAGTCTCCGCCGCGCCTTCCATGGACGAGGTTTCGACGCCGGCGGCGTTCATGAATTTTCCGTTGCCGAGCATCACGGCCAGGCCGTCCACGCTGCCGGTCGCCCCCTTGCCGGTCGGAGAATCGAAGTCCGTGACGGGCGCGAGGTCGACGCTTCGCTCCTTGGCCGCGTTAACGATCGCGTCAGCCAGCGGATGCTCGCTCAAGCGCTCCACGCTCGCGGCGAGCCGCAGTATTTCGTCTTCCTGGAATCCTTGGGCCGGCACGATCGACACGACCTTGGGCTTGCCTTCGGTGAGCGTGCCGGTCTTGTCGACGACGAGCGTGTCGATCTTCTCCATGCGTTCCAAGGCTTCGGCGTTCTTGATCAGGACGCCCGCGGCGGCGCCGCGGCCGACCCCGACCATGATCGACATTGGCGTCGCGAGGCCGAGCGCGCACGGGCAGGCGATGATCAGGACGCTGACCGCGGCGACCAGGCCGAACGCGAGACGCGGCTCCGGGCCGAACCACGCCCACGCCGCGAAAGCCGCGACGGCGACCACGATCACCGCCGGCACGAACCATCCGGCCACCTGGTCGGCGAGGCGCTGGATGGGCGCGCGCGACCGCTGGGCCTGCGCGACCATCTGCACGATCTGCGACAGCAGCGTGTCGCGGCCGACCTTTTCCGCCCGCATGACGAAGCCGCCCGACTGGTTCAGCGAGCCGGCGACGACCTTCGCCCCCGGCTCTTTGGTGACCGGCATGGATTCGCCCGTGACCAGCGATTCGTCGATGGAGGACCGTCCCTCGATCATGATTCCGTCGACCGGGACCTTCTCGCCCGGGCGCACGCGCAGCCTGTCGCCGACGTGCAGGCTGTCCAGCGCGACCTCATGGTCCTCGCCCGCGTCGTCCACCAGCCTTGCGGTCTTCGGGGCGAGGTCGAGCAGCGCCTTGATGGCGCCCGACGTCGCCTCCCGGGCGCGCAATTCGAGGACCTGGCCGAGCAGGACGAGAACGGTGATGACGGCGGCCGCCTCGAAGTAGACCGCGACCGCGCCGCCGTGGCCGCGGAAGGCCGGCGGGAAAACTCCCGGCAGCACCGTGGCCACCAGGCTGTAGACGTAGGCGACGCCGGTACCCATGGCGACAAGGGTGAACATGTTCAGATTGCGGGTGACGAGCGACTGCCAGCCGCGCACGAAGAACGGCCATCCGGCCCACAGGACAACGGGCGTCGCGAAGGCGAGCTGGATCCAGTTCGACAAGGTCGGATCGACCAGACCGTGACCGCCGACGAGATGGCCACCCATCTCCAGAACGATCGCCGGGGATGCCAGCGCAAGTCCGACCCAGAACCGCCGCGTCATGTCGGCGAGCTCGGGGTTCGGGGCATCGTCGAGCGACACCACCTCGGGCTCAAGCGCCATGCCGCAGATCGGGCAGTCGCCCGGCCCGACCTGCCGGACCTCCGGATGCATCGGACAGGTGTATACCGTTCCCGCGGGCACGGAGGCCTCCGCTGCAGCCTTCCGGGACGGGTCGAGGTAGCGCTCCGGATCGGCCGCGAACTTGGTGCGGC
>ERZ778025.2388-NODE-2388-length-10595-cov-3.230266_pt1 | contig 10595 bp, 8 predicted proteins | sample MGYA00375755_ERZ778025 | MGnify/ENA primary metagenome ERZ778025 (study PRJEB29350, sample SAMN05389825) | bioreactor metagenome | isolation source: Thiocyanate bioreactor | place: South Africa: University of Cape Town | collected 2014-03-17 ... | reverse complement strand
GGGCGCCCATGCCAGCCGCACGTCCGAATATTTGCGATATTTGTAGAGCTTGTACTGACCGCCGCCGAACAGGGTGACGACCTGGCAGCGCGTCTTGTCGGTGTCGGGACAACCGCTCTTTTCGATTTCGGCGATCTTCGCGTCGCGCGCCTTGGTCAGCGCTTCACCCGCGAGCGATCCCATCGCCGCCTTGATAGCCCCGGTGACGTCGCCGATGCTGGTGACGACCTCGGCCTGCTGACCGGGGCATTTGAGTTCCATGTCGCGGCGGTCGGCGACATAACCGTCGTTGAGATAGTCGGCGCCCGCCTTCGAATTGTCGAACAGGCAGCTTGCGACACAATGGTGGTTGGTCAGGATCAGGCCTTCGGCCGATACGAAGCTTGCCGAACAGCCGCCGGTCAGACGCACCGCGGCCGCCTGCACCTTGCCCAGCCACGCCTGGTCGGGCGCCCAGCCATACGTCTGTTTCATCAAAGGTCCACATCCCCTCTTCGGCGAGGGCGGGAGGGGCAAGCAGAGCAGCGCCGGCGAGCACGGCCGCGGTGAACGAAATCGGGCGATATTGGGTCATTGGCAAAATCCATCATTTGAATCATCGACATCCCGCGCGGAGAATGGCCGTGCGGGAACGGCGCGCACCTTGCGCCGGATCGGCCGCAATCTCCACCGACAATTTCGCGTTCGCCAGGATTGCTTCGGGCCACCAGCCGGTTGCAGTTTCGTGCGCCGCCGCCTACGCCGCCTTCCCATGCGTATGATCCTGCTCGCCGCCGCGCTGCTCGCCGGCGCCTCGCCCCTCGCCGCACAGACGGCAACTGCCCCTGCCCCCATATTGACGACGCCCGAGGCGAAGGACGTATGGACCCACGCCGATCCCGAGGTCGCCCGCGTCACCCATGTGTCGCTGAACCTCGATGTCGATTTCGCGACCCGCACACTGGGCGGCACCGCGACGCTCGATCTGCTCGCCGCCAAGGATGCGCAGTCGATCGTCCTCGACATCGACAATCTGGCGATTTCTTCGGTCACCGATGCAAATGGCAAGCCGCTCAAATGGGCGGTCGGCGATGCCGATCCCGAACTCGGTTCGGCGCTGACGGTCGAACTCGATGGCGCGCAGCGCATCGTCCTGACCTATCGCAGCCGGCCGGGCGCCAATGCGCTACAATGGCTGCCGCCCGAAATGACTGCGGGCAAGACCAAGCCCTATCTGTTCAGTCAAGGCCAGGCGATTCTCAACCGGAGCTGGATTCCGACGCAGGACAGCCCCGGTATCCGTCAGACATGGGATGCGACGCTGACGGTTCCGGGCGATCTCGTCGCCGTGATGAGCGGCGAGAAGCTGAGCGGCGACAAGGGCGAGACGCTGCCCGACGGGCGCCGCCGTTTCCGCTTCCGCATGGACAAGCCGGTGCCGCCCTATCTGATCGCCTTCGCGGTCGGCGACCTGAAATTTCGGTCGCTCGGCCCACGCTCGGGCGTGTGGACCGAAGCGACGATGCTCGACGCCGCGGCGCGCGAATTCGGCGATGTCGAAAAGATGATCGACGCGGCCTCGGCGCTCTATGGCCCTTATCGCTGGGGCCGCTACGACATGCTCGTCCTGCCGCCCTCCTTTCCCTATGGCGGCATGGAAAACCCGATGCTGACCTTTCTCACGCCGACGATCATCACCGGCGACCGGTCGAACACCGACGTCGTCGCGCACGAACTGGCGCATAGCTGGTCGGGCAACCTCGTCACCAATGCGACCTGGTCCGACAGTTGGCTCAATGAAGGCTTCACTACCTATTTCGAGAACCGGATCATGGAGGCGCTCTACGGCAAGGAGCGCGCGGCGATGTATGCCGATCTCGACTGGGACAATATGATGCGCGACATCGACGCGAATGGCGGCCAGACCGGCGCCAAGACCCGGCTGCACGGTGCACCCGGCGACGGCACGCTCGATTATACCAAGGGATCCAACTTCCTGCGCATGATCGAAACGACGGTCGGCCGCGCGCGCTGGGACGCCTATCTCAAATCCTATTTCGACCGCCATGCCTTTCAGCCACAGACGACCGCGGGTTTCCTGACCGATCTGCGCGAAAATCTGCTGAAGGGCGACCCGGCGCTCGAACTGTCGCTGCAACTCGACCGCTGGTCCTATGCCGCGGGCCTGCCCGACAATGCGGTGCACCACAAGAGCGCGACGCTGGCCGCGGTCGATGCCAAGCTTGCCGCCTTCAACGCCGGCGGTCCGGCGCGCGCCATCGCGCCCGAAGGATGGACGACGCAGCAATGGCTACGCTTCCTGAACGGCATCCCGCGGGCGCAGAGCGCGGCGCGGCTCAAGGAACTCGACGAAACGCTGGGTCTGTCGGCGTCGACCAACGCCTATGTCCGCTCGGCCTGGCTCGAGCTTGCCATCGCCAACCGCTACGAACCCGCGCTGCCGTCGCTGCGCCAGTTCGCGGGCACCGTCGGGCGCGGCCTGCTGATCCGGCCGCTCTATACCGGGCTCAAGCGTCAGGGCGCGTGGGGCGATACGATCGCGCGCGACCTGTTCGCACGCTCGCGCGCCACCTATCACCCGGCGGTGGCATCGGGGATCGAGAAGATCCTCGCTGGCGATTAAGCCGCCGGCGCTCCGCCGCCGAGTGCCTGATAGAGCGCCACATAAGCGTTCAGGCGGTCGGCGCGGAGCTGGATCAGCGCGAGATCAACGCCGAGTAGCGACCGCTGCGCGTCGAGCTGTTCCAGATAGGGCGAATAGCCCGCGCGATAGCGGTTGGTCGCGTGCCGCAGCGCATCGGCCACCGCCGCGCGCTGCGCCATCAGTGCCTGTTCCTGCGCGTTGAACCGGTCGATCACCGCCATCTGGTCCTCCACCTCGCGAAAGGCAGTGAGTACCATCTTGCGATAGGCGAAAGCCGCCTGATCGCGCTGCGCGGTGGCGGCGTCGAACTGGCCTTGCAGCCGTCCGCCCGAAAAGATCGGCGCCAATATGCTGCCGCCGACCGACCATATGCTGATCGGATCGCCCAGCGCCGACGAAATCACCGCCCCGGCCGACGCCGCCAACCGGACTTGCGGCAGGAATTGCGCCCGCGCGGCACGCAGATTGGCGTCGGTCGCCGCCAGCGCATATTCGGCCTGCGCGATGTCGGGCCGCCGCCGCACCAGTTCCGACGGCAGCACCGAGGGCACCGGCGGCACCGCGAGCGCAGCAAAACCGTCGCCGCGCGCGATTGCATGCGGCGTATCACCGACGAGCAGCGACAGACCGTTTTCCTGCCGCGCGATTGCCGCCTCGATCGCCGGGATCTGCTGCGCCGTCGCCTGATATTCGGCCTCGGCCTGCCGCAGTTCGAGCTGCGAGGTATAGCCGGCCTCGGCGCGGCTGCGCGCAAGCCGCAGCGCCTCAGACCGCGAGGTCAGCGTCTCGGCGAGCAACTGCCGCCGCGCATCGAGCGCGAGCAGCGTGATATAGCCACTCGCCGCCGCCGCGCTGACCGACAGCGTCGCCGCCTCGCGCGTCGCCGCGACCGCCGCCGCGTTGGCGCGCGCCGCCTCGCGCGTCGCGGCGTTACGGCCGAACAGATCGATCTCGTAGCTCGCCTGGAACACCGGCTGCGCGGTGAAGCTTTCGGTCGGCTGGCCGAAGGCGTTGACGCTGCGCGCCTCGGCCCCCTGCCCGCTCAGCGACAGGTTCGGCCACAGCAGCGACCGTGCGACGCGCTCCTGCGCCCGCGCTTCGGCAACGCGCGCCGCCGCGATGGCAAGGTCGCTGTTGTTCGCGCGCGCCTGTTCGACCAGCGCGGTCAGCCGCGGGTCGCCGAATGCCGACCACCAGCGGCTGTCGATCGCCGCACCGTCCGTCGGCAGCGCAGTGCGCCAGTCGGCGGGCGGTGCGACCGCGCTCGCGGCGGGCGGCGGCGTCAGCGCGGGCGCGAAGCCCGCCAATGCCAGCGCCAGACCGGCAAGCGGCAAGGTGAGCCGCCTCATTCGCCGCGTCCGGTATGAACCGTCGCCACCACCGACATGCCGGGGCCGAGCCGCTCGGCAAGCTTCTGCTTCGGATCGATGCGGATACGCACGGCGATCCGCTGCGGCACCTTGACGAAATTGCCCGATCCGGTGTCGGGTTTGATGATGCTGAACTCGCTGCCCGCCGCGGGGGCGATATTTTCAACCACGCCCCTCAGCTCGGCGCCGCCCAGCGCATCGACGCGCAGCGTCGCGCGCTGGCCGACGCGGATGTTCGCGGTCTGCGCTTCCTTGAAATTGGCGACCACCCAATGTTTCTGGGGCACGAGATACATGAGCTGGGTGCCCGGGCTGACGAGCTGGCCGACGCGGACCGACACTTCGCTCAGCTTGCCCGCGCGCGGGGCGCGAACGATCGTGTTCTGAAGATCGATGTCGGCCAGCCCGCGCGCCGCCTTTGCATTGGCTACCCCGGCCTCCAGACCGCCGCGCCCGACGCTCACCGATCGCACCTGCTCCTCGGCGATCGCGCGCTGCGCCTCGGCCTGCCGCACCGCCGCTTCGGCCTGGCGGAGCCCCGCGAGCGTCTGGTCACGTTCGCGGATCGACACCGATCCTTCGCCGACCAGATCGTTGACGCGGCGCATATCGGCCTGGGCACGGGCGAGCTGCGCGCGGGCGTTGGCGACCGCCGCCTCCTGCGCCTTCACCTGCGCTTCGGCCGAGCGCCTGCTCTGCGCGCTATTGTCGAGCGAGGCGGTCTGCGCGGCAATATTGGCGCTGCCCTGCGCAACGCGCTGGCGGTAGATGCGGTCGTCGATCCGCACCAGTTCCTGCCCCGCCGCGACAGTCTGGAAATCCTGCACCAGCACCGCGGTCACATAGCCGCCCACCTGCGGCGCGATGATCGTCGTCTGGCCGCGCACATAGGCATTGTCGGTCGTCTGGCTGTTCGCACGGAAGGGCGGTAGTCCCCAGGCGTAGAGAATGGCGAGCGCGCCGACGAGGATGATCGCGCCGAACAGGATGATCCGTCCGCGCGAACGCGGCGGCGCCCAGCCATCGGCCGGTGCGTCGGCGGGCCGTTCCGCCGGGGTCGGATCGGCAGCAGCCGGTGCCGGGGTCGGCATCGGGTCCGGCGTCGGAGCCGGTGCCGGCGTTTCGGGCGCGGGCGGCGCGCCTTCCTGTTTGTCGTCGCTCATTGATTTTGCGCCCTCAGTTTCTGCAAGACTTCAAGTTCCCGTGCCAATGGATTGATTCCGCGGCGTCGATCATAAACCCAGCGCGCGAACATCGCGACGAAGGCGATCGCCGACAGGCTGCCGATCACCACGAACACGTCGTTGAATGCCAGGATCGTCGCTTCGCGCGCCGCCTCGCGCACCACCTGCCCCGCGGCGGTCGCGCTGCGCAGCGCCGGGTCGGCGATGCTGCCGGTCAGGCTCGCAGCAATCGCGTTGATGCCCTGCGCCAGTTCGGGGTTGGTCGTCGACAGGCTTTGCCCCAGCGTCATCAGATGCGCCTTGGTGCGCAGCGTGTGAAAGGCCGATAACGCCGCAACCCCGGCAAGCCCGCCGATCGTCTGCGACAGGCTGAACACCGCCAGAAAGCTGACCATATAGGCAGGGCCGCGCGAAATGGCGCGCAGCAGCCCTTCGAGCAGCAGCGGCCCCATCACATAGACCGCGGCAAAGGCGATCGCGCCTTGCGAGAAATACAGGTTCACCGGCCCGGTGCGCAGACCCGAATGGGTGTCGAGGAACGCGCCGACGGTGATGACGGCAAGCGCGACGAGGATCGGCCGCCGCAGGTCGGTCGGATCGAGCCGCGCGATCGACAGCACCGCCCCCATCAGCGTTGCGAACGACAGCACCGCATAATAGGTGACAAGCTGATCGTTAACGAGGCCGGTAGCCGACAGCAGCCCACTCGCCCCGAAATTCTGTTCGGACGTCAGCACGCGGACCAGTGCGCCGGTCAGCGCGAATTTAATGAGGTTGCGACTGCCGATCCAACGCGTGTGGAGCATCGGATTCCGGCGATAATGTTCGATCAGGAAGGCGGTGCCGATCAGCACCACCGACGCCGCCAGCGCGCCGCCGAGCCACGGCGTCGACCACCAGATGATGCGCCCCTGCACCAGAAAGGCGCAGAGCAGCCCGACGCCGACCGCCAGGATCGGAAAGGTGATGAGGTCGAGCTTTTCGAACGAGCGGATCGTTTCGCCCGGCGGGAGCTGCAATATGTTGACCGCGCCGACCGCGACGAGCGAGAGCGCGAATTGCAGCACGAACAGATTGCCGATGTCCCCGTCGGCGAGCAACAGCGGCGATATGGCGCGCGCAAGCGGGATCGCCACCTGTCCCAGCCCGATGCCGAGCAGGAAGCCTGCGATCCGCATCTTCGCTGGCAGGCCTTGCATCATATAGAAGGCGGCGAGCGTCGACAGCCCGCTGGCGGCGATCCCCGAGACGCCGCGCGCGACCAGTTCCATACGATAACCGGCGTCGAAAAGCTGGACGAAATTGGCGATCAGAAGCGCGATCATCGTCGCGCGCACGAAACGCTGGATGCCGAACTGCTGGCGCGACTTGTAGAGCAGGATGCTCATGCACGCATTTGTCATATTATAGGAAACGGTGACCCATCCGGCATCGGCCGGCGTCAGATCCAGATGCCCCTGCAGCACCGTCAGATTGGCGATGAGCAGGCCGTTCTGGAAACCGCCGACGATCGCAAGATACAGGCCGATGACGAAATAGCCGACCTTGCGCCCGACGGGATGGTCCGGCGACGCGGGCGACCCAGGCATGATCGGGCGTTCGTGCGGCTTGAACACATAGGCGCCGCCGGCTGCCGCGGGCGCTGCGGGATCAGCCACGCGCATGCCTCCATCCTGCGCGCGGCCGCCGGCACGCACGCGCCGGGCCGAAGTGCAAGGCGCCCCTGATCCGCATCCTGTGCGCCACAATATGCTCCTGACCGGCGAAGGCAAAGCGGGGAAATGCTTTGCCGCCAGTTCGGTTCCGCGCGGCGCATACGAATGGCACCTATAGGGCGGCGCGCGTCAGGCGGCGGTGAGATCGCGGCGCGCGTGGCGGAAGACTTCGGCGCTTCCCCATATAGCAAGCAGCGCCATGATCGCGGCCACCAGAAGGTCGGGCCAGCCCTGCCCGGTGCCGAACACGCCGAGCGCCGCCGCCATCACCGCCAGATTGCCGACCGCATCGTTGCGCGAGCATATCCAGACCGAGCGCATATTGGCGTCGCCGGTCCGGTAGCGATAGAGCATCAGCGCAACCGCGACATTGGCGGCGAGCGCGACGACGCCGATCATCCCCATCGTTTCGGCGTGCGGCGCGCTGCCGCCGATGAAGCCCCAGATCGTCGAGCCCAATATCCACAGCCCGAACGCCAGCATCGTCGCAGCCTTCAGCATCGCCGCGCGTGCGCGCCAGGCGATCGCCATGCCGGCGACCGTCAGGCTGATCGCATAATTGGCGCTGTCGCCCAGAAAATCGAGCGCATCGGCCTGCAGCGCGCGCGAATCGGCTGCGACGCCCGCGACGATTTCGACGAGGAACATCGCCCCGTTGATCAGCAGCGCGATCCACAGGATGCGCCGCCACTTGGGGTCGTTCAGCGCGGTCGCTCCGCTTTTTCCGGCGCAGCATTGATCGGCCATCGCCTGCATCTCCTTCCGTCTCGGCCGCCGCAGGAATTGCCGGGCGGCCGCTTGGTTCTTCGAGTCGGCATCCTATATGCACCCTGTAGCAACTACAGGGTCAAGCGATGAAGATCGGCGAACTGTCGCGTGCCACCGGCACCAACATCGAAACCATCCGCTATTACGAGCGGATCGGCCTCCTCCCCGCCCCGGCGCGGACCGATGCCAATTACCGCAGCTATGGCGACGCGCATCGCGCGCGGCTGCGCTTCGTACGCCATTCGCGCGAACTGGGCTTCACGATCGACGAAATCCGCTCGCTGCTCGACCTGTCCGATCACCCCGAGCGCGACTGCGCCGACGCCGATCGCATCGCATCGGCGCATCTGGAACAGGTCGAGGAAAAGATCGCGCAGCTTTCGGCGCTGCGCGACGAGCTGACCCGCATCGTCGGCCGCTGCCGCGGCGGCTTGGCCGGCGATTGCCGCGTGATCGAGGCGCTGGGCGACCATGGGCAGTGCGCCAGTCCGCATTAACGGATTTGGGATCGGATTTCGGGATAGGATTTTGGGAAAGGTGGGACGATTCTGTTGCCCGGCTCGTCCCCAGCCGCTGGTATCCGATTCTGTTGCCCGGTTCGGTCCGAACCGCGTTCTATTTGTCTAACCTTAGGCCGTGAGGCTTATCGGTTAGGCAGCAAGAGCGAGTGCTTCGTTATCGTTAGCACTTATTGGTTTTGAGCCTTTAACGGGTTACTCAGCCCGGAAGAAAACATCGTCTTTGAACACACGTCGATCCTGGTTCGGCCCCGTCAGAAGCCCGCGCACCCCTTCGAAAAGGGCGCGGGTTTGTGGTGGAGCCGCCGGGTACTGCCCCCGGGTCCGCTGTGTCTATTCCACGACACCATTTATCCTCATAGCCGGTCGAAACCGGCCCCTCCCATATAGGAAGCCCGCCCGCACTTTGGAAGAGCGCAGGCGGGCCTTTCGTCCTGAATCGGCACCGGACCGAAGCCGGCGCGCGATGAAATGCTATTTCTTGCGCAATTCGTCGCGGATTTCGGTGAGCAGATCGACCTCGCTCGGCCCCGCGGGCGCTTCGGCCGGCGCTTCCTTGCGCCCCACCTTGTTCACTGCCCGCACAAACAGGAAGATGATCCACGCCAAAATCAGGAAGTTGATGACCGCCGTGATGAAGGCACCATAGCCGATCATCGCCACGCCCGCCTTTTTCAAGGCGGCGTAGTCGGTCGCGGCGATGCCGTCGGGAATGCTGCCGAGCAGGATGAACTTGCTCGAAAGATCGACTCCGCCGAACAGCCAGCCGACGAGCGGCATGATGACGTCCTCGGTCAGCGATCCGGTGATCGTCGCGAACGCGCCGCCGATGATGACGCCGACCGCCAGATCGATGACATTGCCGCGCGCGATAAATTCCTTGAACTCGTTCAGCATCTTATTGCTCCCCGAACTGCTGATCCTGCCGTCATGGTGGTGCGCCGGTCATTGCGCAAAAGCAAGGGGCATCCTATTATGTGTATTGTTGCGGCAAAACGCCGCCTGAGGGAGCCTGATGACCATGTCCTATCGTTCCGCCCGCTGGCTGATTGTTCCGGCCGCCGCGATGAGCCTGTCGGCCTGCGGCATCAACAGCGTTCCGACCAAGGAAGAAGCCGCGAAGGCCAAATGGGCCGACGTCCAGGCAGCCTACCAGCGTCGTTCTGACCTGATTCCGAACCTCGTTGAGACGGTCAAGGGAGCCGCAGGGATGGAGAAGGCCACGCTCGAGAGCGTGATCCAAGCACGCGCATCCGCGACACAAGTTCAACTGAAGACCGACGATCTTGACGATCCTGCGAAGGTAGAGGCGTTTCGTCAGGCACAGGGCAATGTGACCGGCGCCCTAGGTCGGTTGCTCGCCGTATCGGAACAGTATCCGGATTTGAAAAGTCAGGATCGTTATGCCGACCTGATGACGTCACTCGATTCGACTGAAACGAAGATCAATCAAGCTATCCGGGATTATAACATCTCGGTGCAGGACTATAATACGACCATCCGGACCTTCCCCGATATCATTGGCGCGAAGATCGTTCATGGCGCGAAGCCCATGACGCCCTACGAAGCGGTGAGCCCCAACGCCGAGGTCGCACCAAAGGTTAATTTCGGACAGTAACGGTGCCGCTTTCCCTCACCGACGGCCAGCGTTCTATGCCGTACGGCACGGTTCGCTGGCTTTTTGCGCTGCTGTTGCTGGTGCTCGCGCTCCCGGCATCGGCGCAGACGTTCCCCAAGCTGACGGGCCGTGTCGTCGACCAAGCTGAACTGTTGTCTCCGGAACAGGAAACAGCTCTAGATAGCGAATTGCAGGCGATCGATCAGAAGACCGGCCATCAGGTGGTCGTTGCAACCGTCAAGTCGCTCGATGGGTATGACATCTCGGATTATAGCATCGGGCTGGGTCGCGAATGGGGCATCGGTCGCAAAGGGCTTGATGACGGCGTCATCCTACTTATCGCACCTAATGAGCGGCGCGTTCATATCGGTGTTGGCTATGGGCTCAACGCCGTGATGACCGACATTCACGCGGGGAGGATCATCCGCAACGACATAACTCCGCGTTTCAAGGAAGGCGATTTTGCCGGCGGCATCGATGCCGGGGTCAAAGCTATCTCCGAGCAGGTCCAACTCACGCCTGAAGAAGCTAGCGCGCGCGCAGCTCAAATTGAAGCTGAGGAACGCGACCGCGCCGATGACGGCAATATCGGCGGGCTGATCTTCGTCGCCTTCATCATCTTCTTCTTTTTCATCCTGCCGATGCTCGGCGCCTTCGGGCGTCGCGGACGGCGGCATCGCAAGCATCGCCCATGGGGCGGCGCCCCGATCATCATCTGGGGCGACAATGACTGGGGCGGCGGTTCGGGTGGCGGCTGGGGCGGTGGTTCCTGGGGCGG
>ERZ778025.2384-NODE-2384-length-10603-cov-3.393914_pt1 | contig 10603 bp, 10 predicted proteins | sample MGYA00375755_ERZ778025 | MGnify/ENA primary metagenome ERZ778025 (study PRJEB29350, sample SAMN05389825) | bioreactor metagenome | isolation source: Thiocyanate bioreactor | place: South Africa: University of Cape Town | collected 2014-03-17 ... | reverse complement strand
GTCGCAGAAACGGAGGTTTGCGCAACGCGCTCAGAGCGGCTCATTTGCCATCAGCAAGCACTATTTCTAGTTGAATAGGGCGCGTTCGGATTGCACCGACGGCGCCATAATAGATTGTATATAAACAATAATATTGCCAGTCCATCATGGGGGCAATGCAGAAGCGGTGCGCCTGGGCCTTCATGGCGCCCATATCGGCCATGAACGCCATTTCGGCAAGCCCGAGCGTCCCTATCCGCTCGTGTAGTGGTATCCATCGAGGTCTGGAATCGATGCCTCGCCCAGAAGGCTGCCCTGATGAGAACCAATCGCACTGCCGCCGCGCTCGCCGAAGCCCTCGCAGGTCCGGGCGCCCTGGTGCTCCCCGGCGCCTATGATCCCTTGAGCGCCAAGCTCATCGAGGAAGCCGGGTTCGGCGCCGTCTATGTCGGCAGCTACGCGGCCGCTGCAGCCGGCTATGGCCTTCCCGATGTCGGCGCGCTGACGCTCGATGAGATCGTTCGCCATACTAAGGCGGTCGTCGATGCCGTCCGCGTCCCGGTTGTCGCAGATGCCGAAGGCGGCTTCTTCGAGCCCGGCAATATCTGGCGCACGGTCGATGCCTTCGAGCGCGCCGGCGTGGCGGCGATCCACATCGAGGATCATGCGGGCGGAAAGCACACGGCACTGCCGCAGAAGCTCATCCCGCTCGACGCAATGAAGCACAAGCTGCGCGCCGCCCTCGATGCGCGGAGGTCGAAAGATCTGGCCATCATTGCGCCAACGGATGCCATCTGGGCCACTAAGAATCTCGATGAGGCGATCGTTCGGCTCAAGGCCTTCGAGGAGGTCGGCGTCGACTATCTCTTTCCGACCGGCGCTACGCCGGAGATGCTCCGCCGCATCCGCACGCACGTGCGCACGAAGGTCATCACGATCAATCTAGCGAGCATTCCTGATCCATCAGACTGGGATGGCGCCGCCGATCTCGTCATCGATTATGGCTTCTGTCTGAGGGCAGCGACGAAGGCTCTCAAGGACAGTTTGAAGCTCGCCAAACAGCGCAATCCCGAGGCATTCGGACCAGCCCACCTCGAAAGCGAAGCGGACTTCGAGGCGCGGCTCGGCTATGCCGATTTCACCCGCCGCGCGGAGAAGTATCAGTAGCCGTCATGCCATTCCCGCCCGAGCGCATTGTCTGCCTGACAGAGGAGACCGTCGAGACCCTCTATCTCCTCGGCGAGGAGGCGCGCATCGTCGGCGTCTCGGGCTATGCCGTACGGCCGGCACGCGTGCGTCGCGAGAAACCGCGCGTGTCCGCCTTCATCAGCGCGGACATCCCCAAGATCCTCGCGCTGAAGCCCGATCTCGTCCTGACATTCTCCGATCTCCAGGCGGACATCGTCGCGAGCCTGATCCGTGAAGGTATCGCCGTCCACGCCTTCAACCAGCGCACGGTGGCCGGCATCCTCGACATGATCCGCCTCCTTGCCGCCATGGTCGGTGCTGCGGACAAGGGCGAGGATCTCGCAGCAGGGCTCGAAGCCCGCCTCGACACGATCGCGCGCGAAGCCGCCCGGCTGCCACACCGCCCGCGGGTCTACTTCGAGGAATGGAACGAGCCGATGATCAGCGGCATCGGCTGGGTCTCCGAGTTGATCGGCATTGCCGGCGGCATCGACATCTTCGGCGACCTCTCGAAGCGCAAATCCGCCAAGGACCGCATCGTCACGTCGGATGCTGTAATCGCCGCCGCCCCCGACATCATCCTCGGCTCCTGGTGCGGCAAGAAGTTCCGGCCCGAGCAGGTCCGTGTGCGGCCGCGCTTCGACACCATACCAGCCGTGCGCAGCAACGCACTGTACGAAATCAAGTCGCCCATCATCCTTCAACCGGGTCCTGCGGCGTTGACCGACGGCCTCGACGCCATCGTCAACCATGTCCGCGCATGGGCGCTCGAGCCCCGCTAGACCGGGCAATCTTGTCGAATGCGGGCTAAATATCTATTTTGGGCAATCATACCTCTTCATTGTTTCCACATTTCGGATGGTGGCGGCGTCAGGAGTTTCCTATGCCAGAGCCAGACCTTTATCTTCTTGGGCGCAGCACGGCCGAAGAAACCCGTCTTCAACGACAAATTGCCGACCTCGCGCCAGCCTCGGACGCTCAGTTCGACAGGATCGGCATCAAACCGGGCGAGCGCATCGTCGATATCGGATGTGGACCAGGGGGTGCCCTGCATTTGCTCGGCAAGCGCGTCGGCCCCTCAGGCTCGGTGCTCGGCATCGAGCGAAGCCCGCACTTCGTCGAGCTTGCCCGCACATTCGTCGCAAGCCACGCCCTGAACCAGGTCGAGGTGCGGGAGGGCGACGCCTATTCGACCGGGCTGCCGCGCGCCTCCTTTGACGGCGCGCATATGCGCCTTGTGCTGGTCAATGTCCCGAGCCCGGACCGCATCATGCACGAGATGGTCTCACTCGTACGGCCCGGCGGATGGATTGCGTGCTTCGAAGCGGATTACGTCGCTCATCTTTGCGACCCGCCTATCGCGGCATGGTCGCGCCTGCTCGACGCCTATACGACCTATTCGGCGGCGCGCGGTGTCGACTTGTTCATTGGCCGGCGTCTGCATCGTCTTCTGCGCACGGCCGGGGTCGAGGATATTCGGACCGATGCGGTGATCCACGTCTACCCGCCAGGACACGACCGGCGGCCCATCCTCTACGACTTCATCAGTAACGTCGCCGATCAGCTCATCGACGGTGAGTATATCGAGCGGACTGTTCTCGAGAATGACATGTCCGAACTGGCCATCCATCTTGCCAATCCGGGCGTGCTGGTGACATCGCACGTGTACTATCGGGCAATCGGGCGCGTGCCCCACTGATCGCGGGACACGTCGATCGATAGCGGCGGGCACGCCGACGCGCCGCTGCAATTTCGTCAAGCTCTCGCTACGCAGCAGCTCGCACGGGAGCTTTGCGGCGCGCCTGCTCGGCAATGCTCTCCGCCCGCTCGGCTTCCTCGATCTCGGCTTCGGCAATGGCCTTGGCCAGGGCAGCGTGAAGCGCCTTGGCTGCATCGAGCGTCAATTCGACGGCCGCACGCGCACCCGGCGGCAGCTCCGTATTGATGAAGTCGAGCGTTATGACGTCTCCAGCCAGCGCGTGGCGCGCATGATCGTAGGCGACGACCGAGTGCGTCACCTCGAACCATTCGCCATCGGCTTTCGCCATGCCCTCTGCGGGCGCGATTTCGACAATCGATGTGCACATGATGCCTACCTCGCGAGATGCTTGCCGAAGAACGCGAAGACCTTCTTCCAGCCGTCGAGCGCCTGATCCACGCGATAGAGCGGCCGGTGATAATAGAAGATGCCGTGGCCGGCGCCGTCATAGCGGTGGAATTCGTAGTCCTTGCCGTGCTTCTTGAGCTCGGCCTCGTGCTGGTCCACCTGCTCGGGGCTCGGCGCGCGATCCTCGTTACCGAAGATGCCGAGCAGCGGACAGGAAAGATCCTTGGTGAGGTCGATCGGCGCAACCGGCGTCTTGTCGTTGAGATCCTCCTTGGGCATGACGACGCGCCCGCCCCAGAGATCGACGCAGGCATCGACATCCTTCTTCTGGCACGCGTAGAGGAAAGCGTGCCGTCCGCCCGAGCAGGAGCCGAAGACACCGACCTTGCCATTGTGGCCCGGCTGCGCCCGCATCCATTTCACAGCGGCTTCAGTGTCGCCCACGACCTGCGTGTCCGGCACGCCGCCCTCAGCGCGCACTTTCGCTGCGACATCGTCCGGATCGCCCTGGCCATTGCGCTCGTAGAGGTTCGCGCAAATGGCGAGATAACCGTAGTGCGCGAACTTGCGCGTCATCTCGATGTAGAGCTCGCTCCACCCCGGAAGATGATGCACGAGCACGACGCCGGGAAACGGCCCCGGCCCCGATGGGCGCGCTGTGTAGGCCGAAATCTCGTCGCCTTTGTCGCCCTTGAGCTTGATGAGCTCCACGGTCATGCCGCGGTATGGCATTCGGCTTCCTCCTTGCTTTGGCTCTCCCGCCTGATGGCTCGGGCGGATGTTAGTTTGCCGAGTGCAAGGACGCCAGCCCACCCACCTAATGCGCGACTGCGCTGACGGTCTCACCGACCTCGGGCATATACCCACGCGCCGTGAGCAGGTGGAAGCGCGTCACGAGCAGGACGGCATAAACAATGATGCCCGCTGTCAGCCCGATCCATACGCCTATCGCGCCAAGTCCCATCTGGAAGCCGAGCCACCAGCAGCCCGTGAAGCCAATCACCCAGAAGCTGAGCGTCGCAAAGAGGAGCGGCACGCGTGTGTCATTGAGGCCCCGCAATGCGCCTGCCGCTACCGTCTGCAGGCCATCGGTAATGAAGAAGAACATGCCGACCAGCAGCAGCGTCGCCGTCAGCTCGAAAGTGGCCGCGGTCTCCGGCGTTTGCGCGCCGAGAAAGAGGACCGGCAGGACATCGCGCGCCAGCGCCACAAGGCTCGTCATGATCGCCATGAAAGCCGCGCCCAGCGCCAGCGCCGCAAATCCTGCCCGCCGCGAGGCTGCCGCGTCTCGCCGGCCGACGGCATGGCCGACGCGGACCGTCGCGGCAATGGAAATGCCGAACGGCACCATGAACAGCACGGCAGCAATCTGCAGGGCGATCTGATGCGCGGCGAGCGCCGTCGTGCTGATCGTCCCCATGAGCAGCGCTGCCGCCGCGAACACGCCGAACTCGAGGAGATAAGCCCCCGAGATCGGCAGACCGACAACGAGCAGCTTGCGGAAGAGCGGACCGTCGAAACGCCAGAAGCGCCCGAGAACGTGATACTTCTTGAAAGGTCGCTGCGTCACGCAGACGACGAGCGCGACCACGCACATGGCGATGTTGACGAATGTCGTCGCGATGCCGGCGCCGAGCAGGTCCAGGCGCGGCAATCCGAACTCACCGTAGATGAGCGCCCACGCGAGCACGAAGTTCGCGGGGATCGCAACGAGCGTAATCCAAAGTGCCGGCTCGGGCCGGTTCACTGCGCCCATGAAACCGCGAATGGCCATGAAGATCCATGCGGGGATGAGACACCAGCCGAGGCCCAGAAGATAGCGGCCCGCGAGCGCGGCACTCTCCGGCGTCTGGCCGAGAGCCTGCAGGATCTCCACGCCCCAGAATTGAAGCGCCGTGAGCGGCACGCCGGCGAGCACCGATGCCCACATGCCGACGCGCAGCGCGCGCCGGACGCCTCTGGGATCACGCGCACCAAAAGCTTGCGCGGCGAGCGGCGCCACCGCCGCGACCAACCCCATGCCGAGCGTGAATGCCGCAAAGAGGACCGTGTGCGCGAGCGCCGCTGCTGCGACGACGTTCGCACCGAGCCGACCGAGCAGCATGAGATCGGTCGTCATCATGGCGATCTGGCCGAGCTGCGTCAGTGCAATAGGCGTCGCGAGCCGGACCGTATCGGTCAGCTCAGTGCGCCAAAGACTGATGCCGGGCGTGGGGGACGCGCCCGCCGGATACGTTCGATCATGTGAGGACATGGCGCCTTTTTAGGCAGCTTCGCCGGGATTGGAAGTGCGAAGTGGCCAGATCGCGAAAGCGTGAGCGCGACGTTGCGGTAAAAGCTCAGTCGTCATCCCACGCGCGGCGCTTGCGCACGATCGGGATCGTTGGAAGATTGGGCGCCTCAACCGGGATGATTGGAGCGCGCGGAAAAATGACCGACATCAGACGTATCATCACGCTGCGGGACGTCATCCTGAGCGAGATGGGCCGCCCACTGGCGAACCCCATCACCCGAGCCATTGGCTTGGCGGTCATTACAAATCCGTTCGCGGGCAAATTCTCGGAAGACCTCAGCCCTCTCTTCCCCGTTGGACGCGCCATCGGCGAAAGGCTCTCGGGCGATCTGCGCGCCCTGCTCGGCGGTCCGGCCGTCGCTTACGGCAAGGCCGCGCTCGTCGGCATCAACGGAGAGAAGGAGCATGGTGGGGCGTGCATTCATCCCATGCTCGGACGTCCCATGCGCGAGGCAATAGGCGGAGGGAAAGCGGTCATCCCGTCCAATGTCAAAGTGGCCGCTGTCGGAGCGAGCCTCGACGTCCCCATCGGACACAAGGACGATGTCTGGTCATTCGATCATTTCGACACGGTGACCGTATCCGTCGACGACGCGCCGCGTGCCGACGAGATCGTCATTGCGCTGGTCTTCGCCGATGGCGGCCGGCCACTGCCCCGATGCGGCAAAGGCCCTGTCTGAGCCATCGCCTGTCCATTAGCCGTCGTCGTGCGTGCGCACGCGGCGGCTGACGATCTCGCAGAGCTCGCGCACGTGATCTGCCGTCTCGAGCGCCTCCACCAGCGCGACAACGCGATCGCGGTCCGTATCGCTCAGCAGGCCGTGCACGTTGCCTGCGAACTTCCGTCGGACCTCCTCCTGCCCGACATCGCTGTCGGCACTGCCGCGGCGGTAAAGGATCTCGTGCTCGAACGTGCGCCCGTCCGTCGTCGTCACCTTCATGCGGCAGGCATGGCGGAAGCGATGTCCCATGGCCTCGAGTTCCGCGTCCTCGCGAATGGTGATCCGTGGGATGAACGCGAGGAGCGCGGGATCCTGCATACGCTGCGCCGTGTAGTCCGCAACGGTCACATCGCCGCCGGTCGCGATGGCGGCGAGACCATAGAACATGTTCATCTGTGCGGCCGTGACGCCGCCATCGCGATAGGTCCAGGCCGTCTGCACGAACGTCATGTGCCCGCAGCCGACATCGACCGCGCGAATGTCACTCGCGATCAGCTTGTGCGTCGTCATGATGTGGCGCAGGGCATCGAGGGACGTATGGATGCTCGTCACGTTGGGATAGAGCTTGAAGCCGACGCGCTGCGTCTCCCACACGCTCCCGAGGCCCTCGGTGAGCCGCTTCACGTTCGGCTCGCGTGAGTACGAGCTGAGAAATCCGCCGTAGCCCGCCTCGACCACATCCGAGATCCCCGTGAAGCCGCGCTTCGCGAGCTCCGCAGCATAAACGCCGCCCTCGGCCGCGCGCCCGGCGTGCAGGCGCTTGACCATGGCCCCTTCCTGGGCCGCCATGAGCCCCGCCGCCATCGAACCGCCAATGCCGAGCGCATTCTGCATGGCCTGAGCATCGAGCCCGAGCAATCGGCCGGCTGTCGCGGTCGCGACGAATGCCCCACTCGTCCCTTGTGGGTGAAAGCCGTTGAGAAAGAGCTTTGTGGTCGCCGCATTGCCAACGCGCGTGCCGACCTCGCAGCCTGCCACGATCGCTGTCAGCAGATCCCGCCCGCTGACTTCTGGATGTCCCTCCGCGTAGCCGATCACTATCGGAGTCGTCAGCGAGTTTGGATGGACGACCGACTCCGTGTGGATGTCGTCCATCTCGAAGGCGTGCCCGGCCGTGGCATTGGCGACCGCCGCCTGCGACCACGAGGTCTTTTGGCGCGTCGCAAACAATGTCGCGACCGGCTTCGCTTCTTGCGCGCGCACCAGATCCTGTACGTGCCGCGTCCATGGCAGCGTCGCGCCATAGAGGCAGACGCCGATGCCATCGAGCAGGCTCAGCCTCACGCGCGCGATGACCGCAGCAGGGATCTGCTCATACGTCAGCCCGCTCGCAAAGGTTGCTAGGTCGGCCGTAGCGTTCTGCTGCAGCGGAGGTAGTGACGCGCTCATGAGGGTTTCCTCGCCCGATTGCCGGCGTTCGCCCGCCTATGTCTCGACAAGTCCAAGGAGAGATTGAATGTCATTGAAGACATAATCCGGACGCGGGACAGAGTCGTCGAGCGGCACGCTACGGCGATTGATCCAGGCAATGGTCAATCCCTTAGGCTTGCCACCCACCAGATCAGTGAACTGTGACTGACCCGAGTGCAGGATATCGCTCTTTGGAATGCCCGCGTTGTCGATAAGGTACTGAAAAAGAGTGCCGTCGGGCTTATATCCCCCGGCACGCTCGGCCGTACATACGAGATCGAACGATCGGCTGAGAGGCGTGAGCGCGAGAAGATCATCATCGATGTTCGATACGACGGCGAGCTTGTAACGGCCAGCAAGTCGCTCCAGCGTCGGCAGAACGTCATCATACAGGAAGAAGCTGCTGAAGGCATCGAAGTAGTAGTCAATAAGGTTTGGATCTCCTCGAATGCCGTATCTGGCGAATGCATCGGAGAGAGAGGTCCTGCAAATCTCCCGATAGGACCGATACGGCTCCCAATACTGCTCGATGTTCCGGTGTTCCCAGAACTCCCAGAATTCCTTGGTATCGACACCTCGTGCGCCCGTCGCGTCCAGAATTCTCTGGAAGGCGCCGTAGGAGCTGTCGCGGACGCTGATAAGCGTCCCGAACACATCGAACGACATCATCTTGGGGGCGAGGCGCCCGTCTTCCCTCTTCCGAACCATGGGTGAAAACCGTATCGTTGGAGAGATGCAGCTAACTTCGACGCTCCGCAGTTGACTGCACCTCGGCAAGGGTTGCGACGACTGTACAGCACCACCATTGATCCCAACGCCCATTCTTTGCGGGATTCATCCATGCAGAACCGTTGGACCGTACTGGCGCTGCTGTTCACGGTGCGCCTCGCCATGGCCTTCCAGTTCCAGGCCGCCGGCGCAGTTTCTCCAGCTTTCATGAATACGTACGGTGTCGCTCTTGCCGATATCGGGCTCCTGATCAGCATCTATCTCGCGCCGGGCATCCTATTCGCGGTACCCGGCGGCGAAATCGGACGACGCTTCGGCGACAAATCCGTTGTGTTGTTCGGGCTTGCCCTGATGATCGCAGGCGGGCTCGTCATGGCCATGGCCACGAGCTGGCACGGGCAGCTTGCGGGGCGGCTCCTCGCAGGTATCGGCGGTGTGCTCATCAACGTGCTGATGTCGAAGATGGTCACCGACTGGTTTGCGGGAAAGGAGATCGCGACAGCCATGGCGATCTTCGTGAATTCATGGCCTGCCGGTATCGCCATCGCGCTGATGGTCCTGCCGGTTGTTGCCGCCGCGGGCGGCGTCGTCGCGGTCGCGGCCACGACGGCGGTGCTTGCGCTTATCGGGCTGATCCTGCTCGCCGCGCTCTATCAGGCGCCAACCGATCAAAGGATGGCAGCCGGCGCCGCGAGCACGTGGCCGGAAGGGAACGCGCTCAGGGCGGTGCTCGCGGCCGGTTGCATATGGGGGCTCTACAATGCCGCCCTCGGGATGGTTTTCGGATATGGCACGGCCCTCCTCACCGAGCGCGGTTGGAGCCTGACGACCGCGGGCTCAGCGACGAGCCTGGTTCTCTGGCTGGTTGCGCTGTCGGTTCCCCTCGGCGGCTTCATTGCCGATCGCACCGGGCGACCGAGGGAGGTCATGCTCGCTGGCTTCGCGCTCTTCGCCTTGGCCCTTTTCGCAGGCGCACGCGCGGACGCTGTTGTCTTGGCGTTCGTCATGCTCGGTCTCGTGTCGGGTCTTCCGGCTGGCCCCATCATGAGCTTGCCCAGCCGCGTCCTGGCCGCGAGCACCCGCGCAACGGGCATGGGCCTCTATTTCTCGATGTTCTACGTGACGGTCGTGTTGGCGCCCATCCTCGCTGGGCGCCTCGCTGAGTTCGCCGGCACGGCGCGAGCGACCTTCGACCTCGGCGTTGCAATGCTGCTCGGCTGCATGGCCCTGGTCTGGTGCTTCGATCGTCTCGCCATGCGTCACAACATGGAGCAGGCAACGACCGCATGAACGGTCCTCGCCGCAGCCTCTTTATCACTCAGGCTCATGACCGCCTCCCCATTTTGGAAACGGATCGGAAAGCTGCCGCCACGCCCCGGTATCGACATGCCCGGTCTGAGGCAGAGAGAGCAAACAATGATCGAGTGAGGCGCGGATAGCGACCTCGTCCATGTCCCGCGTCCCGATGAACACGATCTCCTGCTTGCGGTCACCGAACGGCTCGCTCCAGCGGCGCCGGATCATGGCAACGTGATCCGGGTCCTGCGGCCAACGCGCCTTCGGCACGGCGGCCCACCAAAGTCCCGCAGCATTGTGGCGAACCAGCGCGCCGGCCATGCTCACCTCGCCGCACCATTCCGGTCGCGTCGCCACCCAGAAGAAGCCCTTGGCGCGCACGACATTGGGCCACGTGCGGTTGAAGAAGGCGTGCAGCTTGGCTGGTTCGAAAGGGGCGCGCGCTCGATAGACGAAACTGCGGATGCCGTATTCTTCGGTCTCCGGCACATGGTCTTTGAAGCCGTTGAGTTCCTTGAACCAGAGCGGATGACGATGAGCATTCTCGAAATCGAAGCGGCCTGTGTCGAGAATCTCCTTTAACGGCGCTCGCCCCTCCGTGGTCTCGACAATACGCGCGCTCGCATTGAGCGAGCGGACAATCATACGCGCCGCCTCGCCCTGCTGCGGCGTGGCGACGTCGAGCTTATTGAGGACGACGACATCCGCGAACTCGATCTGCTCGACGAGAAGGTTCACCAAGGGACGGTGATCTCCCTCACCGAGGGACTGGCCACGATCCGCGAGAAAATCCGTCGAGGCATAGTCTTGCAGAATGTTGGCCGCATCGACGACTGTCACCATGGTGTCGAGGCGCGCGACGTCGCCGAGGCTCACGCC